>Ga0070681_10006659_pt1 | contig 11246 bp, 9 predicted proteins | sample KBSC83BmetaG_FD_65650 | JGI IMG/M metagenome (GOLD analysis project Ga0070681, IMG submission 65650) | Corn rhizosphere microbial communities from Kellogg Biological Station, Michigan, USA - KBS C8-3B metaG | ecosystem: Host-associated > Plants > Roots > Rhizosphere | place: USA: Michigan...
GTGCTCAGGCTGCATATGCCGGCGGCGGTCGAAACTCATGTGAAGGTGCGCAATGTCATCGGCCTGTTGCGGGGATCAGATCCGGTTCTGAAGGACACCTACATGCTGGTGACGGCGCATTACGATCACCTGGGAATGCGGCCTGATGGAACGGGGGACCGCATTTACAATGGCGCGAATGATGACGGTAGCGGCACTGTTTCGGTGATCGAGCTGGCGTCGGCGCTTGCCACGCTGAATCCCCGGCCGAAACGCAGCATCGTCTTTATGACGTTCTTCGGCGAAGAGGAAGGCACCCTGGGATCGAAGTACTACGCGCACCATGCGGTGTTCCCGATTGCGAAGACCATTGCGGACGTGAATCTCGAGCAAGTCGGCCGAACTGATGACGTCGAGGGTCCAAAAGTTTCGCAAGGTACATTCACCGGTTATGTTTATTCCGATTTACCCCGCGTGTTCCGATTGGCCGGCTCGAGGACGGGTGTGCGCGTGCTGAGCGATGAAAAATACGGCGACTCTTTCTTCGTCCGCAGTGATAATGCCGCGCTAGCCGACGAAGGTGTTCCGGCCCATACGCTGGCGGTGGCACTCGACTTTCCGGATTATCATAAGGTGAGCGACGAATGGCAGAAGATCAACTACGACAACATGGCCAAGGTGGACCGCATGCTGGCGCTAGGTTTGATGATGGTCGCCGATAATCCCGTTCCGCCCAAATGGAACGAAGCCAATTCAAAAACTGAGAAGTACGTCAAGGCCTGGAAAGCGCATCATGCAAAACGCTAGCGTTTCACCATTCGCGCGCCCACCACATACATAACAATTGCGACAAGCACGAAGATGGCGATCAAAGCGATGGCCATCCAACCGGGCCGCTCAGGAGGGTGTTGATGCGTTGGTTCCGGTGTCATACATCAGTCTGGCGATATGTCGAGTATACCCACCCGCTCGCCGAGTCGCCGTGTCGCCCTAAGAGCGGTTGTTACAATAAATCAAAATGATTCAAACACTATTCGGCTCGGTGGAACAAGAGCCAACGCTGCTGGAGCGGCTGAAAAGCGGCGTCGAAAAAACCCGCGCAGGCTTGGTCTCGCGCTTGGAGGATGCGCTCGCCGGCAAAAAAGAAATCGATGCGGACCTGTTGGATGAGCTCGAATACACGCTGATCAGCGCGGACATCGGAGTCAACACCACGAATGAAATTCTGGAGCGCATCCGCCAGCAGGTAAACCGCAAACTTGTAGGCGACGCAGCCGAGTTGCGCGGTCTCATCCAGCAACATCTGCTAGAGATTCTGCAATCCACTGAGGGGCCAATCCCACACGTGGACGAACCGCCGGCGGTGGTCATGGTAGTGGGCGTCAACGGAGCAGGGAAGACCACCAGTATCGGCAAGCTGGCGCATCGCTACAAAGCTGAAGGAAGGACGGTGCTGCTGTGCGCTGCGGATACGTTCCGGGCAGCAGCTATCGAGCAGCTCGAGATCTGGGGCGAACGCACTGCAACCGAAGTGGTGCGGCAAAAGCCCGGAGCTGATCCCAGCGCCGTTTTATTCGACGCGGTACATGCGGCGCGGGCGCGCAAGACCGATTACGTAATTGTCGATACCGCCGGACGCTTACAGACGAAGGCCAATTTGATGGCGGAACTCGAGAAAATGCGGCGCACCGCCGGACGGGTGATTCCCGGGGCTCCGCACGAGGTGCTACTGGTGCTCGACGCCACTACGGGCCAGAACGGACTCGAGCAGGCCCGGCGATTTACGGAGACGTCCGGCGTCACCGGGATTATTCTAGCGAAGCTCGATGGCACCGCGAAGGGCGGCGTGGTGATCGCCATCGCACGCGAGTTGAACCTGCCGATCCGCTATGTGGGCATCGGCGAAAAAATCGAAGACCTACTGCCATTTGATCCGGAAAAATTCATCCAGTCGCTATTCGAAAAATGAATCCCGCGTTCATGCGCGCGGCCCTCGAGCTCGCCCGGCAGGGCACGGGGCAGACTAGCCCCAATCCGGCTGTGGGCGCCGTGCTGGTCACTAATGGCGAAGTGGCCGGACGAGGTTTTCATACCTACGCCGGCATCAAGCACGCCGAGACTTTGGCGCTGGATGAGGCCGGAACGCGCGCGCGCGGCGCGACTCTGTACATCAATCTAGAGCCTTGCTCACACCAGGGGCGGACCGGACCTTGCACCGATGCGCTGATTGCGGCGGGCGTGAGCCGTGTCGTTGCGGCGATGGAAGACCCCAATCCACAGGTCTCCGGCGAGGGTTTTCGCAAGCTGCGGGCTGCCGGCATTCAGGTTGATCTGGCCGATGATTTTCGCGCTGAGGCCGAAAAGCTCAACGAAGAATTTGTCCACTTCATGCGTACCGGCAGACCCCTGGTAACTTTGAAGGCCGCAGTGACACTGGATGGGAAAATCGCTGCGCCGGACGACAATCGCGGGTGGATCACCAGTGACGTGGCGCGGGCCCACGTCCAACAATTGAGGCACAACTCAGATGCCATCCTGACGGGGATCGGAACCGTGCTGGCCGATGATTGCCTGTTGACCGACCGCACAGGATTGCCGCGGAGCGGGCTACTGTTGCGCATGGTGGCCGATTCGCAGCTCCGCATTCCTCTCGATTCGAAGATGGTAGGGAGCGTGAACGCGGATCTGACCGTGGTTACGACATCCGCCGCCTCCGCCGAACGGCGGAAGACACTCGAGAGTCGTGGTGCGCGCGTGTTGACCTTTGATGGCCGTGGCGGCAGAACGGATCTGCGCCTGCTCGTCGAGTGGCTGGCCGGGGAGAAACGTCTTTCGCTGCTGATCGAGGCCGGAAGCAAACTGAACTGGGCGGCGCTCGAAAGCGGAATCGTGGACAAGATTTTCTTTTATTACGCTCCCAAGATCTTCGGCGGAATGGAGTCGCTGCCGCTTGCCGGGGGAACGGGCCGCCGGCGACGTATGGACGCCATTTTGCTGGAGCGAATCCAGGTGCACTCCATCTCCGGCGATGAGTTCGCCGTCGAAGGGTATGTGCGGAAGGACTTCTGATTGTTCACCGGTATCATCGAGGAATTGGGAACCGTCGAATCGCTAGTCAAGCAAACTGCGGGAGCACGGCTCAACGTGCGGTGCGCGCTCGTGCTCGAGGACCTAAAACCGGGCTCCAGTATCGCGGTGAACGGTGTGTGCCTGACTGCCGTAGACATCGACGGTCATTCCTTCGTGGCCGATCTCGCGCCTGAAACGCTGCGGCGGAGCAACTTGGGCGACCTGTTGTCCGGCGCGCGTGTGAATTTAGAACGCCCGCTCGCCCCTACCGGCCGCCTTGACGGTCACATCGTGCAGGGACACGTTGACGGCACGGGCGAATTTGTTTCCCTCGAGCAGGTCGGCGACGAAAACTGGTGGTTGAAAATCCGCGTTCCCGCCGAACTGGATCGTTATCTGGTTTTCAAAGGATCGATTGCCATTGACGGCATCAGCCTCACGATCGCGTCGCTCGAAAGCCACGAATTAGGTGTCACGATTATCCCGCACACGTTCCAGAATACGTCGCTCGGTACGCATCAGACGGGCGACCGCGTTAACCTCGAATGCGACGTGCTGGCCAAGCACGTAGAAAAATTACTGCAAAGCCTGGAGAATTTCCGAAAACCATAACCGAAAACCATAACCCATTCGAAAAGGGGACATCCATGATAAGTAAAAGTCAAGGGGGGAGACGGAGGTCTCCTTTTCTGCCGACCTTTTCTGGCCCTTTTATGCCTCTCTCCCTTTTGCCTCTCCTTTTTCTCTTTCCGGATGTCCACAATGATTGCAGCGCATGCTTGGCAACAAACACAGCCAAATAACTGGAAGACTTCCATGTCGATAGAACAGACTGACGTAGTTGACATGGTGAGCACCGACAGAATGACCGGACACTTGTTCTCACCATCAGTGACCACCTGGATTGGTCCGACAGCACTGCGCACCAGATGCTCCTGCAGAGCAAGTTGAACCGCTATCTAGCTTTTGTTGAAAACGGCGAGATCCTGGAAAGCTATCCTGACGCGAAAAACAGACCGGTCGCCTTCAAAGTGGTCTTCCAATTTCCGCCGGATGAGGCAGGCCGAGCGTTCTTAGCCAAGGTGAGGCCAATCATCGAATCGGCGGGTTTCAGGCGATAACGGGACAGACGCATTTATCCCTTCCAAAGGCCTGATCATGACCTGGAGATCTTTGGAATACCGGTAGAAAAGGCCTCCGGCCTGTGCAGTTAACGGCGGCTAAATTCCAGCGCCGCCAATGAAAGGCTCCGGCTGTGTGCGTATGTAGCCCTTCTGCTCCAGTGTGCGGCAGATTTTGTCGGCCGCTCGTTCGTGATCCGCGGAGAGGCTCGTCTCCGTGATCGCAAGGAACCGGTCGTTGCCAACCGCGCTCTTCACGGCCTCGCGCGCAACGCCCGCTTCGTCCCTGGCAACCGCAATCGAAATCATACCGGCATCCGTAAGCGCGCTGGCGGTTTCAGCGAAACCCTCGGCGGCCACCACATGTACCAGGCACCCCCGTTCGAACAGATTTCGTTCGAGCGCATAGGCCAGCTCTTCACTCCCAACCAGCCATAGGACAAGTGGCCGGTGCCCTTGGCGGATATATCGTTCGGCCGGCATTACCCGGCTGCTTCCGAGCTCCGCATCGGCGGCATGAGCACGCGGTGATTCAGCGCCGGCGCGGCTGGTAATCATGCCCGCCGCCACCGTCTCGTTGCTGAGCGGATCGATCAGAATGAATGCGCCCGTCGAACGGTTTTCGCAATAGGCGTCAAAGAACAGCGGCCGCTTGGATTCAACGACCACTGCCGCGATCTCGTTAAATCCGAGCCCTCCGGCAGGCTCATGCTCCAAGGTATTGATGTTCACGCGGTACCTGACCGCGGTAACGCTGGCTCCCACTTGTTGTGTCGTGTGTTTGATCAGGTAAGAACGCTCTAGATCGAGCGGCTTCTGATTCATCCAAACCACCATGGCTTCGAAGCGCCGCGCCACCTGGGTCGGATGTTGCGGAGATACCAGCATGTCTCCGCGGCTGACGTCGACCTCATCCTCGAGGCACAGCGTTACGGATAAGGGCGGAAACGCCTGCGAAAGATCGCCATCGTAAGTCGTGATCGATTTGACCGTGCTCGTACGCCCCGAAGGCAGGACCATCACGGGGTCGCCAGGCCGCACCAATCCCGACGCCACCTGACCCGCAAAACCGCGGAAGTCAAGATTTGGCCGTATCACGTACTGCACCGGAAACCGCAGGTATTCGAATGCGCGGTCGCGAGCTACTTTGACGGTTTCCAGGTACTCGAGCAGCGTTGGCCCCGTGCACCAAGGCATGCGCCGGCCGGGCGCGACTACATTATCGCCGCCCAACGCGCTGATCGGAATGAACTTCATCTCGCTGACCGGTAGTTGCTCGGCGAAACTGGTAAACTCCGCCTGGATCTGCTCGAAGATCTCCTCGCGAAATTGCATCAGATCCATCTTATTCACCGCCACCACGATGTGACGGATGCCGAGCAGCGTTGCAATGAACAAATGGCGCCGCGATTGCGGCAGCACGCCGTTACGGGCATCGATCAGAATGATGGCCAGATCGGCGGTCGAAGCGCCGGTCGCCATATTGCGTGTGTACTGCTCGTGCCCCGGCGTGTCCGCAATGATGAATTTGCGCTTTGGCGTGGAAAAATAGCGATACGCAACGTCGATGGTGATGCCTTGCTCGCGCTCCGAGCGCAGACCGTCGGTCAGAAGCGCAAAATCCATGCCTCCCGCCGTCTGATTCGTCGATGCCTGTGTCATCGACGCAATCTGATCCTCGTAGACGCCTTTGGAATCGTACAGCAGGCGGCCAATCAGGGTGGATTTGCCATCATCCACGCTCCCGGCCGTGGAAAGCCGCAGTAAGTCCTTTTCTTCGTTCTGCCTCAGGAAACTTTCGATGTCTGTGGAGGGCCGCTCGAGCGCGGTAGCCATCAGAAATAGCCTTCCCTCTTCTTCATTTCCATCGACCCTTCCTGATCGTGGTCGATCACGCGATTCTCGCGCTCCGAACGCCGCACCAACATCATCTCTTCGATGATCTTCGGCACCGTATCGGCTTGCGAGCGAATGGCCCCCGTGCACGGGCTGCACCCCAGCGAGCGCATGCGGCACATCACCATCTCTGGTTTCTCGTGGGGCAGCATCGGAATGTCTTGCTCGACCGAGATGAGCGACGAGCCCCGCACCACCATCGGCCGCAGCTTGGCAAAGTACATCGGAACGATGGGAATGTTCTCCAGGTGAATGTACTGCCAGACATCCAGCTCCGTCCAGTTGGAGAGCGGAAACACGCGGATCGATTCGCCTTTGTCCACGCGGCTGTTGAAAACATTCCACAGCTCCGGCCGCTGATTTTTGGGGTCCCATTGCCCAAAACTGTCGCGGAATGAGTAAATGCGTTCCTTGGCGCGGGATTTTTCCTCGTCCCGCCGTGCGCCTCCGAACGCCGCGTCGAAACCGCCCTCCGTCAGCGCATCCAACAACGACCGTGTCTTTAGCAGCCCGCAACACTTTTGCGTCCCCAGACGAAATGGGTTGGCTCCGTCATCGATTGCTTTTTGGTTGATATGGACGATCAGCTTGGCGCCGATGTCGCGCGTGAACTGGTCGCGAAACTCAATCATTTCACGGAACTTGTATGTGGTATCGACGTGCAGTAAAGGAAACGGAATTTTGCCGGGGTAGAACGCTTTTTGCGCCAGGCGCACCATCACCGAGGAGTCCTTGCCGATGGAGTAAAGCATTACCGGCCGCTGGAACTCCGCCATGACTTCGCGCATGATGAAAATGCTCTCCGCCTCGAGTGCGCGCAGATGCGTTAATATTGGCTTATCCACCGTGGAATCCTAATGTTAGCACACTATGTAGTGTAAGTCTATCAAGATTGGGTTAATTGGCTTTACAGTATGATGATGGCTCATGCGTAAAGCATCCTTGCTTGCCGCTGTCGCCTTGGTGTACCTGATTGCGGCAAAGTTGGGGTGCGCCTCGCCGTCGTACACCCGTACGCGACTGCAGTATGGCCTCCAAGCGGCATCGCATTGGCCACGTTGCTGGTTTTTGGACGTGGACTTTGGCCGGGCATCATGATTGGCGCGTTTCTGGCGAACATCACGACCGGCGCCGCGCTCGCGCTCGCGTCGCTCGGAATTGCGGCTGGTAATACGCTCGAAGCCGTGATCGGCGCATATCTAGTAGAACGTTTCGCTGCCGGCCGGCAGGTCTTCGACCGCGCCCGCGATGTATTGGCGTTCGTGGTGCTCGCGGCTGTTGGCAGCACAGTGGTCAGCGCTGCGGTCGGAGTCGCCAGTTTAAGCCTTGCGGGCCTGGCCAATTGGCAAGATGCAGGCACCATTGGCATTACCTGGTGGATCGGAGATGCGGGTGGCGATCTGGTTTTTGCGCCTCTGTTGATGCTGTGGCTCGAGAATTGGCGCATTCGCTGGAGCCGCGCGCAACTGCTGGAATTCGTGACGGCCATGCTCGCGGCCGGCGCATTGGCTCTGGTATCCTTCACCTCGATCCTGGCGCCACACAAGCCTGGGTTGGGGCTGGCCTTTCTCAGTACACCGGTGCTTCTTTGGGTGGCGTTTCGTTTCGGCCGGCGCGAGGCCGCGGCGGCATTTCTCCTGGTGGACGCCATCGCCATCTGGGCCTGGATGCATGGCATGATCTCCGGCGAACTGCCTACCACCTACCTCCCGTTGGAACTACAGGCATATATGGGGGTCACCTCGATCATGCTGTTGGCAGTCGCTGCCGAGGTATTTCAACGCGAGCGTCAGCAGGCCCAGTTGACGGAGAGCGAGCGCGAACTCCGGCTGGTGACGGATGACGCACCGATCTATCTGGCGCATTGCGACCGGGAAGGCCGCTACCGTTTTGTGAACGTCGCGTATGCAGCGCGCTTTGGCCAGACACCGCCGCAGTTGTTAGGCAAGCATATCTCGGAGATTGTTGGCCGCGACGCTTTTGAAGCGTTTCGAGCGCACGTGGATGAGGCTTTATCGGGACGGCGCGTAGACTTCGAAATGGAAGTGCCTTACGAGAGGCTGGGACGACTCTTCATGCGTTGCTCGTACGTGCCCGTTTTGGGCGCGTTGGGACAACCGGATGGTGTGGTTGCGGTCATCGCGGATGTCACGGAGCAGAAACGGACCGAGGCTCGCCTGCGGCAGGAATCCGCATTCCGGCAGGCAATCGAAAATGCCATGCCTACGGGCGTTGCCGCCATCAATTCCGAAGGACGGCAGGATTACGTGAACGGATCGTTTTGCCAGATGACCGGCTACGCGCGAGGAGCTAATTGCCGCCATTGCTCCGTTTCCTTACTGGCCCCCCGAAGAGATGGCGGGAATCCAGGACGCGTTCGAGCAAACGCTCGCCGGCAAAGCGCCGCGGGAGGGTTTCCGGCTCCGGTTTCAGCGGCGGAACGGTGACCGGTTCGACGCCCTGGTCATGATCGTTCCAATTCGATTTGCCGAAGATGAGCCACCCGGCTGGCTTGCCTGCGTGTCTGATGTCACCGAATACCAGCGTCTTCACGATCAGGTCAAGCGGCAAGAGGAACAATTGCGGCTGGTGATCGATGGGATGCCGGGTTTAGTAGCTTATGTCGACCGGGGCCTTCGCTATCAGTTCGTTAACCGCGGTTATGCGGAGTGGTTCGATCGCCCTAAAGCCGCGATCGAGGGACGCAGTATTGCCGACTTGATGGGGGAGGACTCGCTCGCAGAAATGCGGACCCCCCTCGAGGAGGCATTTGGCGGAACCCAGGTTACGTTCGAACGAAGCCTGATGTACCCTGACGCGCCGCGGACCGTTCGCGCCACCTACGTTCCCGATCGGGGACCGGATGGTTCGGTGCGAGGACTCGTTGTCCTGGTTCAGGATATTACGGCAGAAGCCAGCGTGCTGCAAGCTCTCCGCGAGAGCGAAGAGAGGTTTCGCCGCATCGTGGAGACGGCCAGTGAAGGGATCTGGATCATCGATCCGGACAGCATTACCACGTTTGCAAACAGTCGCATGTGCGAACTGCTCGGGTATCCTGTCGAGGAACTCATCGGCCACTCGTGTTTTGAATTCATTCATCCGGAGGACCGGGCTCGGGGCCGGGCTGGTTTCCAGGGTCGCAAGCAGGGGGATAAGAGCTCGCGCGAGTATCGCGCGTACCGCAAAGACGGCACCATGATCTAGCTTCACTTCACCGGTGCTCCCATCCACGACCATAAGGGAAATCTCAGCGGTGTTCTCGGCATGTGCACGGACGTTACGGAGCGGAAATACAACGAAGCGCGTTATCAGACGCTCTTCGCCGCATCCGAGGATGGCATCCTCATCGTCAACGATGAAGGAGCTTGTGTAGATGTGAACCAGAGTATGTGCGATTTCCTGAAGGCCTCCAGAGATCAGCTGATCGGATCACCATTCGCGCCGTACATTCCCGCGGAACACTTGGCGCAGGGTCAGGCGGCCTTTCAATCGCTGGTGGCCACCGGGCGGTATGATGGCGAGTTTCCCTTGCGCGCTTCCGATGGCAACATCGTGGAGCTGGAATGGCGCTCGATTGGTAACTTTGTTCCGGGACTGCATTGCTGCATGGCGCGGGACGTGCGCGATCGCAATCGCTTCCACCAACAGTTACAGCAAACCCAAAAACTCGAAAGTTTGGGCGTACTCGCCGGCGGAATCGCGCATGATTTTAACAACCTTCTGGCGGGGATTCTTGGAAATGCGAGTCTGGCGCTCGATGTCCTGGGGAATTCGGAAGTTCAACCCATGCTCGAGGACGTCATTACAGCGAGAGAGCGTGCTGCCCGGCTAACCAGGCAGTTACTGGCCTATGCCGGGAAGGAGCGGCTCCAGATCGCTCCTTCCGATGTGAACCGCCTCATTACGGAGATCACTCCCCTATTGCGCACCAGCATTCCCAAGACTGTCCACCTGAAGCTCGAATTGCAGGAGAATCTGCCATACGTCGAAGCGGATCAGGTGCAGTTACAGCAGGTGATCATGAATATGCTCATCAATGCCGCTGAAGCCATTCCAGAGGGCCAGCCCGGTTTGGTGAGGATCACGACCAGCGCGGGGCGCTTGTCCGAGGACGACCGGACGCATTCCATCATCCATCTCGAGAAGTTAGGCGAAGAATATGTCACGTTGACCTTCACGGATACAGGGGCCGGTATGACGTCGGATGTGCAGCGGAAGATCTTCGATCCATTCTTCACCACGAAGTTTGCGGGGCGCGGCCTGGGACTCTCTGCCGTTCTGGGGATTGTCCGCGCCCATCGCGGAACTCTGACGCTCGAGAGTACACCTGGCCAAGGCACCACCTTTCGTATTCTGCTGCCGGCCACTCATGTTGCGCCCGGGCCAGAGACGAAGAAAAACGCTGTTTCACCACATCGTGCGGTAGGGACAGTGCTGGTGGTGGATGACGAAGAAACGGTTCGCATGGTCGCAAAGCGTGCGCTCGAACATCGCGGTTATCACGTGGTGATGGCCCAGAACGGACAACAGGCGATTGAAGTTCTCGCCGCGCACCCCGAAATCACGGCCGTTGTGCTGGACCTTGCAATGCCCGTAATGACGGGGGATCAGGCGGCGGTGCTTTTGCGGAAGCAGCGGCCCGACCTGCCCATCATTCTGTCGAGCGGCTATCCCGAAAGCGAGGCAACCAGGCGATTTGCCGGCCACGGCGTGACGGCTTTTTTGCAGAAGCCATATACGGCAGGCAGCGCGGAAAAAGTCGACGACGTCGTCGCATGAGATTGATCCGCAATTTTTATCAACCTCGTGGCGCGCCGTTTGCAAATGAAGGTGACCAGGCGCTCCCAATCATGGAGCTTACGAAGCCACCGAAGAGCAGCACCGCATAAAGGTATGGCACTCTCGCAACATTCGGTTTGATAGTCGACTGGATACCTGGCCAAACTGCGCTGTTCAGCCTGACCTGCGTTGGCGCGTCGTTCTGTAACGGCTCAATGGACTCGAACCGGACTTCCGGAACGCATGAAGCATATGTGCGAGATGGGCGTCACGCGCGGGCCGGTTGACGTAACTGGAAGATCAGGCGCACAATCAGCGATGACACTGACACCGAATGTGGGGATTCTCTGGGTCACGCTTAGCATTCTTGACCGGGTTCTGCAGGATGTTTAGGGTTCGGGT
>Ga0070681_10006660_pt1 | contig 11245 bp, 10 predicted proteins | sample KBSC83BmetaG_FD_65650 | JGI IMG/M metagenome (GOLD analysis project Ga0070681, IMG submission 65650) | Corn rhizosphere microbial communities from Kellogg Biological Station, Michigan, USA - KBS C8-3B metaG | ecosystem: Host-associated > Plants > Roots > Rhizosphere | place: USA: Michigan...
GCCGCGCAGGCCGACAGCGTGAAGCGCGTGGCCGAGATGCAATGCACGGCGGACGTCCGCAAGGCATACGACGCCCAGGTGGCGAACCTCGCGAAGTAGGCCGGGGACGGGGACGGTCCCGGCGCCGAGACTTTAGTCGGATGCCAACGAGACCTTTAACCCCTTCCCCCCGACCGCGCCTTTTGCCATGATCCACCTGCGATTTTCCGGGCGCAGCCGCCGTTCCCGGAACAAAGGACGCTCCATCGGCACCACCAGACGCACACCAGGGAGATTTGCCATGAAAAAAACAGCCATACGACTCACGTGCCTCGCCGCGAGCTGCGCATCGCTCTTCGCGCTCGCGGCCGTCGACGTCACGCCTCTCACGCAAGCCACCACCGTCATCAACGACTGCGCCACGGTCGCCAACGGGATCGCCGCCATCCCCGTCCCGGCCGACCACGCCAAGGCGGCGCTCGCGACGGCGACCAACGACACCATCACCGATCCGGCGCAGAAGCTCGCCGTCGATCCTGCGCAGACCGCCTTCGCCCAGCAGATGAAGGACGGCGCGGGGCGGCTGGACGCGTGCGGCAAGAGCGTGCGCGCGGCCACCGGCCAGGCCAACGACTTCGTGCGCGGCATCGCGTCGCAGTCCAACCTGAGCCAGGAGGACGCCACCGCGATCAAGGCGGCGTACGAGGCGTACTCGAAGGCGCAGGAGAACATGCGCACCGCGCTCGCCGCGCTCACCAGCGACCACGTGCGCGCGACCTACATGCGGGCACCGCTGCAGGCCAACTTCCTGCAGCCGGCGGCCCCCAACAGCGGCGTGGCACCCCGGAGGGCCCAGCAATGAGAACCCGAGCGATGATGAGCAAGTGGATCGGCGCCGCGCTGGTGGCATTCGCCGCCGCGGGCGCCTGGGCCCAGTCCCTGGGCTGGACGCAGCTTCCCGGCGCCGCGTACGACGTCGGCGTGGGCGGCCCGAACAACACCGCCTGGGTGATCGGCACCAACGCCGAGGGCGGCGGCTACGGCATCTACCGCTGGAACGGGAAGGACAACTGGGACAAGATCCCCGGCAGCGCCGTGCGCATCGACGTCGACCCGAAGGGCAATGCCTGGGTCATCAACTCGCAAGGCGCCATCTATCGGTATAACGGCAGCGCGTGGGAGCAGACGCCCGGCTCCGCCAAGGGTGGAGACATCGGCATCGGCGCCAACGGCGCGGTGTGGATCACCGGCGGCGGCAACGTCGGCGGCGGGCTGCAAATCTACCGCTGGAACGGCGGCAACTGGGACAACGTTCCCGGCGGCGCGCTGCGCATCGACGTCGACCCGAGGGGCAATCCATGGGTCGTCAACAGCTCGCACAACATCTTCCGCTGGAACGGCTCGGGCTGGGACACGATGCCCGGCGCCGCGAACGACATCGGCATCGGCGCCGACGGCACGGTCTACGTCGTCGGGACCGATAGCGGGGTCTACAAGTGGAACGGGTCCAACTGGACGAAGATGGAGGGTGGCCTCACCAACATCAGCGTCGACAACAAGGGCCGTCCGTGGGGCGTCAATTCCGGCCGGCTGATCTACGCCGCCGGGGGCTCCCAGACCCAGGTGGCGACGGGGCCCACGCCCACCCCGGTCGGCGCCCCGCAGCTTCCGCCCGGCAAGACCAATCCGCTGCTGGCGCTCGTCAGCAACTCGCGCGGCCCGGCGCTCTCGAAGGCCGACACCCAGGCGGTGTGCGCGTGGATCGGCCGGCAGGTCGCGAGCAGCCGCCAGGAGTACTGCTACAAGCAGAGCTACGGACGCGGCGCGGGCTACCCGCTGAACACGTGCAGCAACGGCCAGGAAATGGATGCCGGCCTCTGCTACAACCGGTGCAACCCCGGCTACGGCGCCGCGGGCCCGGTCTGCTGGCAGTACTGCCCGAGCGGCTACACCGACACGGGCGCGCTCTGCCACTACTCGGCGAAGAGCCTCACGACGAGCCTGCAGCGCACCGGGTGCCTCGTGGACAGCTTCCTGGGTTGCATCATCCCGAAATACGACTGCCCGAGCGGCTATACCAACGCAGGCGTCTTCTGCGCGCTCAACACACCGGGCGTGCCGCCAGGCTACTCCGGGCTCACCGGCCTCGACCTCACCAAGAAGTCGTACGGGCGCGGCGCCGGCGTCATCCCGGGATGCAACGCCACCCAGGAGAAGAACGGCCTGCTGTGCTATCCGAAGTGCAACGCCGGCTACTACGGCGTGGGCCCGGTGTGCTGGCAGAGCTGCCCGTCGGGCAAGACGGACTGCGCGGCCGGCTGCTCGTCGAGCGCCTCGTCGTGCGCCAGCAACACGGCTTCGATGGTGATCGCGCCGATCACGCTCGCGGCCAACATCATCACCGCGGGCACCGCCGGGGAAGCCCTCACGGGCGCCAAGGGCGCGATCCAGAGCGCGGCCAAGTTCATCTCCGAACGGACCGCCCTGACGGAAGCGATCGCGGTGGCGAACGCGACCTACCAGGCGTACAACTCCACGTACCTGTGGGTGAACGACTACGTGGGCAACTTCCCGCAGCTCACGTCGACCGACATCAACAACACCATCAACAGCAAGTTCAGCCCGGCGGCGGCGCGCTACGTGAAGGAGCAATACGCGCTGGTGCACCTCAACATGGTGGCCGGAGACGACGCCATGAAGACGATGCTGAGCACGCTCAACGCCGCGTCGGGATTCGATCCGACCGGGGTGAGCGGCGTCGTGAGCGCGTTCGCGAAGCCGATGTGCGCTTCGGGCGACCCGTTCCCGAACGTGAGGGCGAACTACTAGTGCCGATGTAGAAGACCAAGGGAGGCACCACGAGCCCGCCGGAGTCCGGCGGGCTCTTTTTTTGGGGGCTAGCGCTCGCGCTTCACGATGAACTCGGCGATCTCGCGCAGCCGGCGCGCGCGCTCGCCGAATCCTTCGACGGCGCCCAGCGCGTCGTCCAGCAGCTCGGCCGCGAAGCGCTTCGCCTCGGCGAGCGGCATGAGGCTGGTATAGGTGGGCTTGCCCGCGGCGCGGTCCTTGCCCGCGGTCTTGCCGATGGTGGCCGCGTCGCCCTCCTCGTCGAGCACGTCGTCGACGACCTGGAAGGCGAGGCCCACGCACTTGGCGTAGCGGTCGAGGGGTTCGAAGTCGGCGGGACCGAGTCCCTGCCCGCAATGCGCGCCCAGGAGCACCGAGGCGCGGATCAGCGCGCCGGTCTTGAGGATGTGCATGAGCTCGAGCTCGGGGAGCGTCAGGCCCTTGCCCACGGACTCGAGGTCGATCGCCTGGCCGCCGGCCATGCCGCGCGAGCCGCATGCCGTCGCGAAGAGCTGGATCATCTGGAGCTGGTCGCGCGGGTCCTCGGCGAGGCGGTGCTCGGCGAGGAGCTGGAAGGCGAGGCTCTGCAGCGCGTCGCCCGCGAGCAGCGCCGTCGCCTCGTCGAACTCCACGTGGCAGGTGGGCTTGCCGCGCCGCAGCACGTCGTCGTCCATGCACGGCAGGTCGTCGTGGATCAGCGAGTAGGCGTGGATCATCTCGACGGCCGAGGCCGCGACGTCGAGGCGCGCGGGATCGGCGCCGGCGAGCGCGCCCGCGCCGTGCACGAGCATCGCGCGCACGCGCTTGCCCCCGCCCAGCGTCGAGTAGCGCATCGCGTCGTGCAGCCGCGCCGGGGCGATGCGGGAGGCCGGCAGCATCTCGGCGAGCGCCGCCTCGACGCGGCCGGCGATGGCGCGCGACCAGTCCTGGAAAGCCGGCTCGCTCACTTCGGCCCGGGGTTGAAGTCGCGCAGCGTCTCGCCGTCGAGGATCGCGATGCGCGCCTGCGCATCGGCGAGCTTCGCCTCGCAGTGGCGGATCAGCTCGGCGCCGCGCTGGTAGGCGGCGAGCGATTCCTCGAGCGCAAGCTTGCCGTCCTCCATGCGTGCGACGAGGGCTTCGAGCTCCTCGAGCGCGCGCTCGAAGGAGAGGTCCTCGGCGGGTGGGGTCGGCTTGTCCTGGGAAGGCATGATCGGGACCGGAAAGCCTCCCATCATAAACGACTCGGCGGCCGGGACTTAGGTCCCGGTCGGCGCCCGCCCGACCTTGGTCGCATTCCAATTTCCACCGGATGGTGCAAATCTTCGCGGTGACCGCACCCCCGGAGGCTGGAATGGACACGACCCGATTCGCGCTGAAGACGTCGCTCACCACCCTGCTGTGCCTGGCATCGCTCGGCGCCGCGGCGGCCAACCGCTACTACCTCGCCGCGCCCGGCAACATCGGCGTCAACGAAACGCTGGTCTCGCCCAACGGACGCGCCATGGCGATGATGCAGGCCGACGGCAACTTCTGCGTGTGGGGCGGCAGCCCCGCCAGCGCGCGGCCCTACGACGCCTCGTGGTGCCACATGAAGGTCAATCCGTTCCTCAACGCCGCGCGCTCGAAGTACTACACCGCGATCCAGACCGACGGAAACCTCTGCACGTACCCGAGCGGCTCGAGCCACGCGACGTGGTGCAGCATGGCGTACGGGCCCCCGGGGCCGCACTACGTGGTGCTGGACGACCACGGCAACCTCTGCACGCACAGGGGCACCGGTCCCCAGCAGGACTGGGGCGTGATGTGGTGCACGATGGACACGAGCGGGCCGCCGCCGCTCGCGGCCGGGGTGGTCGACGTGAGCGGCGCCCTGGCCGACCTGTTCAATGCCGACACGAACGCCTATCGCAGCCTCGCCCAGGCGGTGGGCGCGAACAAGCCGGACCAGTTCTACATCGAGTCCATCAAGGTGACGCAGCTGCAGAACAGCGCGTTCAACTTCACGCCGCCCAAGGCCGTGCTGGTGCCCGTCGACACGCAGGAGATCGTGAACTGCGACGAGACGTCGGTCACGCGCCAGATCGACATGTCCACCGACGTGAGCCAGTCGGTGACGCTCTCGAAGTCCAAGACCTTCGACGCGAGCGTCTCCGCCACCGTCTCGTACAGCGGCCTCGTCATGAGCGGGAGCGTCACCGCGACCGTCGGGTACTCGATGACGGATTCGAGCGAGACGTCCAACTCCAACACCAAGAGCGTCACGAGCTCGACCACGATCGCGTTCGAGCCGTACGGCGGGCGCATCGCGCAGCTGCAGGTGCTCAAGCAGCAGGCCAAGGACCTGCCGTGGACCGCATCGTTCGTGCCCACGGATACGCAGCCCATCACCGTCACCGCGCGCCGCGTCGGGAACAACGAGCGGGTGACCGCCACGCTGCAGTGGAACCAGGTGAAGAGCTACCTGCCGGCGAACAAGCAGGCGCTCGTGCTCACCGGCACGCTCGACGTCGACCGCGTGAATCCCACCTACACCGGGGCCCTCGTGACGACCTGGAAGATGCCCAAGGCGGACCTCGACCAGATCTGCGCCGCGCCTCCGCCGGTGCTTCCCACCGGCCAGGGCGCATCGTTCGCGCAGGCGCAAGGGGCCGCGAGCGCCCTCGCGATGCCGAGCACCCTGGGCGTGGTCGCCGCGAAACCGCGCGGGATCGTGCAGCGCAAGCTCACGCCCGCCGAGGCGGCCGCCAGGACGCGCGGGCTCGCGCCGATCCCGGGATCCTGAAACGCGAAGCGGGGCGGCCGCAGCCGCCCCGCCTCGTTTCCGCGACCGCCGCCTCAGTTCGCCTTCTGCGTGGCGCGCTGCTGGTAGTAGGTCTTCGCCTGCGCCGGGCACGGCTCCGTCGCCATCTGCTTGGCGATCGCGTCCTTGGTCTTGGCCGCGTTGGCGCGCACGTCGGCGGCCGCTTCCGGGGCGAGCTTCGCCACGGCGCAGTTGAGCGCCGCGTCCTCGGCGGCCTTGAGCTTCGCCATCGAGGCCGCGTCGCCCACCTTGCACGCCGTGCCCACGGCCTGCGTGGCCACCGCGTCGTTCCACTTCGCCATGCAGCTCTCGTCGACCTGCGCGAAGGCCGCCGGGGCGGCGCAAGCGAGCGCCGCCGCGACGAGGCGCGCGCGGTACTTGGGGATCAGTCGTTCCATGCTGTCGCTCCTGTGGGCTTAGGGAAGGCTCCACTCGCCGTCGTCGCTGCGGCGCCGTGAGAGGCCTGCGTCGGTGGTGGGGATGTTGAAACGATACCCGTACTTGTTGCCTCCGGTCAGACGCCCGTAGACCGACCACTCCCACGGCCATTTGCCCTTGTTGCAGGTGAGGCCCACGTTCGTGTACCCGTGCTTGCACTCCTTCAGGCAGTCCTCGGACGCCTCGTCGTCGCCCGAGAGGCACTCCGATTTCCAGCAGCCCGCGTCGGCCGCGGCCGCCGTCGGCACCCCGGTGCACGCCTGCGTCGGGATCCCGGCGGTGGTCGGGTGCGTGTTGACGCCGTCCGGCCCCCACGGGAAGTTGCCCTGCCGATCGCGCGCGAGCCACGACTCGTCGCCGCCGTCGAGCGAGACGAGCTTGCGCCAGGTCTCGAACGTCGGCCCCCGGCCGTCGCGCGAATCGCCGTAGTACGCGCAGGCGCCGCCCGGGACCTTCGCCAACTCCTCGCCGTTGGCATCGTGGAACGTGCCGTGGGCGATGCGTCCGATGTAGGCGACCGGGTGCGTGCCCGAGCGCTGGAAGCCGCCCGATCCGCCGCAGCGGCCGATGCCCCCCGGCGTGCACGGCGCGTCGCGCGGGCCGGCGATGCGCATGTAGCGCCCGCCATGCTGGCCGTACAGCACCGCGGCGATCCCGTTGCCGCCTTCGGTGGTGATCACGGTGATGTCTTCCCAGTCGCCGTTGTGCGTGCCCTGGTTGGCGATGCACGGCGCCTGGAAGCCGTAGAAGATCCAGTAGCGGATGCGGTACTGGCGGCCCACCTGCTTGATCGTGTAGTACACCGGCACCTGGCCCGTGTTGAGGATCTTCGGGTCGGCGTTCTCCAGGCGGGTGATGCCCGTATTGCCCGTCACCACGCGCTTGAAGTAGTCGTCGGCGGACATCGGGTAGCTGTAGCCGGCGCTGCCGCTATCGAAGCGCAGCAGCGGCGCGTAGGCCTGGACCGCCGCGGGCGCGGGCAGGGGCGCGGGAGCCGGCGAGGCGAGGGCCATCGTGCACCAGATGGCATTGCCGGCCCCTATCCTGTCCGCGGGATAGGTGCAGAAGTTGGCGTCGTTCTGGATGATCGTCACCCACTTGCCCTCGCGCGGAACGCCGCGGCCCATGTGGCACCAGACGGCGCCCTTCTGCCCGACCTTGTAGGTGCAGAGGTTGCCGTCGGATTGCTGCACCGCGTAGTAATTCCCGTTGCCCGGGTGCTGCATGTGGCACCAGACGTATCCCCGGTTGTCGTTGGGCCCGCTGCCCTTGTACACGCACAGGTTGCCGTCGCCCTGTTGCGTGGCGAAGAACTGCTTGTTGCCCGAGACGATGTACGCACCCAGGCCGATCTGCTGGCCGTTGGTGATGCGGTCGCTTTGCGCCTGTGCGGCGAAGATCGCCATGCCCGCCGCGAGGGCGAGCCATCCTTTGTTGACCATGGTTTTGCCCCTCCCTGGAGTGAATCAGCGGGCAGGCTACCGGGCGCGCCCGGGCATGGCAATGGACTTGCGACCTTAGTCTTAGTCCCCCGGGGGGGTCAGACGTGCTGGCCGACCTCGCGCCGCAGGAACTCGTGGAAGTGCACCATCCCGTCCTCCATGGGCGACTGGTAGGGGCCGTGCTCCTCGCGCCCGTCCTGCAGCAGCGCGCGCCGGCCCTCGGTCATCCGCACGCAGATCTCCTCGTCCTCGCGCGCGGTCTCGTGGTAGGCCTTCTGCTGCGCCGCGACGAACTCGGGCTCGAAGAGCGCGATCTCCTCGGGATAGTAGAACTCGATCACGTTCAGGCACTTCTCGGGCCCGCGCGGGTGCAGCGTCGAGATGACCAGCACGTGCGGGTACCACTCGACCATCACGTTCGGGTAGTAGGTGAGCCAGATCGCGCCGTGCGGCGGCGGCTCGCCGTTGCGGTACCTGAGCACCTGCTCGTGCCACATCTTGTACACGTCGCTGCCGGGCTTGCCGAGCGCGTTGTGCACGCCCACGGTCTGCACGCTGTACCAGTCGCCCATTTCCCAGCGCAGGTCGTCGCAGGTCACGAACTTGCCGAGGCCGGGATGGAACGGGCCGACGTGGTAGTCCTCGAGGTAGACCTCGATGAAGGTCTTCCAGTTGAACGGGTACTCGACGGTCTCGACCTTGTTGAGGACGTAGCCCTCGAAGTCGAGCTCCTTCGCGACGCCGAGCTTCGCGAGGTCGCGCGCCACGTCGCGCTTGCCGTTGAAGAGCATGCCGTTCCAGCGGGCGAGCGATTGCCGCGGCAGGTCCAGGCACGGATGGTCGGGAAACTCCGGCGCGCCCAGGTGCTTGCCCTCGGAGCTGTAGCTCCAGCGGTGCAGCGGGCACGTGATGGTGCCGCCGGCGAGCTTGCCGTGGTCCTTGAGGATGATCGCCTGGCGGTGGCGGCAGACGTTGGAGACCAGGTCGTGGCGCCCGCCGTTGTTCACGAGGGTCCAGGCGCCGTTCGCGCGCCAGTCGAGCACCCGGTAGTCGCCGGGCTCGGGCGCCATCTGCGCGTGCCCGACGTATCCGGGCCCACGCTCGAAGAGGAACTTGCGCTCGGCCTCACCGACCGCGGGATCGAAATACCACGCCAAAGGCAGATGCAGCGACGTGCGCGTGAGGTCGCGCTGACTCGCGAGATCCGACATTATCCGCACCTCCAGAACCGATGAAGATGAAAACAACTCGGGCTAATCGAGTCAGCTAGCTTTTAACTCTGCAGCTCCGTCCCGACGACGTACGACACCCTATATCTTGGGGCAAGTTCCCTTGTATTTCAAGACCTTCGGCATTTTTTTCGCACCGACATGCGGGTTCCGCGACCAGTATAAGTCCGCCTTCGCCCGGTGACGCGGGGGCGACCTAAGTCTCATGGCCCGGTCCCCATTGGTCGCATTGATCCCGCGGTCGCGCCGAACGAACATAGGGCACGTCAAACCCCTCGAGGGAGAGCGATATGTTGGCCATACGGATTTCCCCATTTCTCGCGGTGGCTGCCATGCTCGGTGCCGGCCTGGCCCACGCCCAGCTCCCCGGGGGCAGCTACGCGCAATCCTGCAGCAACGCACAGGTGAGCGGAAACGTCCTGCATGCCCGATGCAGGACGATGCAGGGTGCGGTGGTCGACACCCAGCTGAACCTGCCCTGCAACGGCTCGATCGACAACATCAACGGAAGGCTCACCTGCACGGGAGCGCCGGCGGCCGGCGTGCCGGGCGGCAGCTACCTGCAGAGCTGCGGCAATGCGCGCGTCCAGAACAACGTCCTTTACGCCGATTGCCGGCGGGCCAACCAGACGCTCGCCCAGGCCGTCCTGCCGCTGCCGTGCAGCACGGGCAGGATCGATAACCTGAACGGCGTCCTCACGTGCGTGGGCGGGGCCCCCCCGCCGCCCGCGCCGAGCGCGGCGCCGGCCATCGTCGCCAAGTTCGCGCCGCTGCTGAAGTTCGACAGCGGCGCCGGCTCCTACGGCTATCCGATGTCCGCCGAGACGTACTACAACACGGTCGTGCAGAGCAAGAGCGTGACCCAGATGCAGAACACGGACCCGAACACGATCAAGCCGGGCAACCGGATCCCGATCTACTACCAGCTGCGCCAGTTCGGCAGCCAGGTCCGCATCCGCTACTGGATCTTCTACGGCTACCAGGCGCCCTGCATCAACATCAACGGCACGGGCTCGCACAACGGCGACTGGGAGGACATCACCGTCATCCTCAAGCAGGACCAGAGCGGCATCGCCGCGGTCCAGTACGGGCAGCATGGCGGACGCTACATGCGCATCGCCGGCTCGCGCGACGCGCCCTGCACGGCCGTCGGCCACTGCGACGGCAACCACGGCTTCCAGCTTTCGGGCACGCACCCGGTCGCGTACATCGGCCGCACCGCGCACGGCACGTTCCACGACTCGTCGTCGGGCCTCGCGGCGGCGCCCGGCGGCTCGTGCACGTACTACGGCGACTCGCGCAACGGCGGCGGCCCGTCGATGGAGACCTGGGGCAACCCGGTCTCGCTCGACGGCAACGCCGAATCGTGGCTCGCCGCGGACCGCAAGCAGAACTTCCCGTGGGGCCCGGATGGCGTGAACACGCACCCGACCATGGCCACCTTCCCCACCGCTTCCTGCACGGGCGACGCGAACCAGGGCCTCGACAACGCGGGCTGCTTCAAGTCCGAGTGCCTGTCCGGCGACGACCAGGCGGTGGGCAACTGCATCAAGGAGTGCAAGCCCGGCTACACGAACGTCGGCCTCACGTGCAACAAGGGCAAGTGGCCCTGGGAATGGTCGGTCTACGGCCGCATGAATTCCGGCAACCACTACGGATATGCGTTCACCATCCCCTCGACCGACGCCGGCCTCGCGCGCCGCCGCAACAACGACGGCGAGTGGAACCTGCCGTGAAAACCCACAGGAGCCCCAGCATGGAACGACTCATCCTCAAGCATGGCGTGCGACTGATCGCGGCGGCGCTCGTCGCCTCCGCCGCCCCGGCGGTGCTCGCCCAGGCCGACGTCGACGAGAAGTGCATGGCGCGGTGGCACGATGCGATCGCCGCGGAAGCGGTGGGCGACGTGTGCAAGGTGGGCGACGCCGCCTCGATGGCGAAGCTCAAGGCCACGGAGGACGCCGCGCTCAACTGCGCGGTGGCCAAGATGTCGCCCGACGCGGCGGCCGAAGTCCGGGCCAACGCCGCGAAGACCAAGGTCGAGCTCGCCAAGCAGATGTCGTCGGGCCCCTGCCCGGCCCAGGCGAAGGCCTACTACCAGCAGCGCGCCACGCAGAAGGCGAACTGACGGCGGCCGGAAGCAGGAAACGAAACGGGGCGGCCCAGGCCGCCCCGTTTCGCTCTTCTTGCTCCTCCTCCTCGCCTATTCCTTGTCGAACTCGTGCACCACGGCCCAGAGTGTCGCGAACGTCTGGCCGGAAAATCCCGCGTGCAGCTCCTCGTAGTCCTCGGCGCGCACCGGCTCGCGCTCCTTGCCCTTGCGGATCTCGTACCAGCGCGCCTGGATCTGCTCGCGCACGGCGTGCGGCGGCATCGACGGGCGGCGCAGCGCCGAGCTGGTGCCCGAGAAGAGCCGGCGCTTGAGCGTCACGTCCGCCGACGAGATGCGGAAGAGGCGCGTGAGCATGGTGGAGGTGGCGCCGTGGGTGATGAAGAACTCGAGCTGGCGCGAGCGCTTGTTGAGGTAGT
>Ga0070681_10006661_pt1 | contig 11242 bp, 7 predicted proteins | sample KBSC83BmetaG_FD_65650 | JGI IMG/M metagenome (GOLD analysis project Ga0070681, IMG submission 65650) | Corn rhizosphere microbial communities from Kellogg Biological Station, Michigan, USA - KBS C8-3B metaG | ecosystem: Host-associated > Plants > Roots > Rhizosphere | place: USA: Michigan...
CCGTTCTGCCCGTTGAGGTCGATGTGGTACAGCTTGCCGTGCCACATCGCCTGGGCGATCGCGTGCGCGTAGTTGAGCCCGGCCATCTCCTCGTGCCCGACCTCGGGGTTGACGCCGACCAGGTCCGGGTGCGCGAGCTCGTTGATGAACGCGATCGCGTGCCCGAGCGTGGGCAGCAGGATGTCGCCGCGCGGCTCGTTCGGCTTCGGCTCGATCGCGAACCTGATGTCGTACCCCTGGTCGATGACGTACTCCGACAGCACGTTCAGCCCCTCGGCGTACCGGGCGAGCGCCTGCCTGATGTCCTTGGCGGCCCCGGACTCCGCGCCCTCCCGGCCGCCCCAGAAGACGTAGGTCTTCGCGCCGAGCTCCGCGGCCAGGTCCAGGTTGCGCATCACCTTCGCGAGCGCGAACCGGCGGACCGCGCGCTCGTTCGCGGTGAACGCGCCGTCCTTGAACATCGGGTGCCCGAACAGGTTCGTGGTGGCGGTGGTGACCACCAGCCCGGTCTCGTCGAGGGCCTTGCGGAACGCGGCGATCTTCTCGTCCCGCTCGGCGCTGCCCGCGTCGAAGTCGAACACGTCGTTGTCGTGGAAGTTCACTCCGTAGGCGCCGAGCTCCGCGAGCTTGCGGACCGCCCGGTCGGCCGGCATCGCCGGCCGCACCGCCGAGCCGAACACGTCGACCCCCTGCCAGCCAACCGTCCATATCCCGAACGAGAACCGGTCGTCGCGAGTTGGCACATACGCGTCCGAAGTCATCTTTCCTCCCTCAGCCAATTGCCATCTTGTTCCCTGCGCAGGGTTACTGTCCCTCTCGGTTGAGAGAGGAAACGACTCCGCACAAGTCCTTTTGCTCTACGCAGGCGCCGAACTCGAAGCTCGTCCCGAGCGCGACGAGTTCCTCGTCTGACGCATCGGCGAAGCATGCGGCGAACTCGCCCGCGAGCGGCTCCGCGAAGCAGATGCTGAGGACGAGCTGCTCGACGTACCTGCGCGCGCCGAACGGATAGGGGTCGTAGCCGGGGAACTCGCGCCCGAACCGGGCGAAGAGCGGCTCGAGGACATCGCGCATGCCGTCGGTTGTCATGCCCCAGTGGTCGGCGGCAACCGCCGTTTTCTTCGCGCGGACCGCCTCCGTCCGCCGCAGCCACGACGACTCCGGGGCAACGACGACCAGGCCCTGCATCCCGATGTCCTTATACGTCCAGAGCGACCAGCCGGCCCCTGCCGCCTCGTAGACGCCTATCTGGTCGGCGAGCAGGCGCCGCCGCTGCGCGTCCCGCTCGGGACCGGCACCGTAGACCGGGCCGAACTCGCCAACCCAGACAGGCAGGTCCCGCTTGCGCATGTACCCAGTCATAGACAGGAACTCCGATTCGACCGCCTGCCTGTCAACGTAGTACCCGCCGGTGATCCCCGGGTAGGGCCCTCCGTCCGCTGCGCCCGGCTCCGGGTACTGGTGAATCGCGTACACCGCGTTCTCGAACGGCTCGCCGAAGCCTCGGAACTCGCGCGCGTACGTATTGCCGTCGAGGAAGACGATGTGCCTGCCGTCCACGGCCCTGATCGCCGCGACAGTGCGGCGGTAGAAGTCGACGAGGACGGTGGCCGACTCGTCCGCCGGCTCGTTGAGCAGGTTGTAGCCGGCCACCTCCGGCCTGTCCGCGTAGCGGGACGCGATCGCCTCCCACAGCGCGACGGCCCGGTCCTGGAACTGCCGGTGCTGCCAGAACAGCGGCTGATGGAACGGGTTGTCGCTGTGCCAGTGGTGGTTCTGCGCGCCGGGTGCGGCGTGCAGGTCGATCACCGTGTACAGGCCGGCGGCGGCGCACGCCTCGATCGCCCGGTCCAGGTACGTGAAGCCCGCGGGGTCGATCTCGCCTGGGCGTGCGTCGTCTTCCCAGTGCCGGTAGTTCACCGGAATGCGGACGCAGTTCATGCCGAGCGAGGCGATGAACGCGGCGTCCTCGGCGTCGAAGAAGTGCGTCAGGAACGAGTCGAAGAACAGCTCGTAGCGGCGTTCCCCCAGCACCTCGCGCATCGCCTTGCGGTGCGCGGACTCCGTCGACGGATAACCCGTAATGAAGTTCTCCATGTTGAGCCACCCGCCGACCCCGACACCCCGCAGCCGGACGGGCGTCCCGTCCGCTGCGATTACATCAGGTCCCGAGGTCCGCAGCCACTGGAGTGCCTCATTCATCGCGCGACAATCCCTCCAAGGCTATTCATCACCTGCCGCCGCATGAAGATGAAAAGGACGACGAGCGGCAGCGCGGTCAGCAGCACGCCCGCGAGCTCGGCGGGGGTGTTGGCCCCCGTCAGGCTGCCCGACAGCGTGGTCAGGCCGAGCGGCAGCACCGCCTTGTTGTTGCTCGTGGTCAGCACCAGCGGGAGCAGGAAGTTGTTCCACACGTTCAGCCCGTTGTAGATCGCCAGCGTGGCCATCACCGGCCGCGACAGCGGCCAGATGAGCTGTCTGAAGACCGTCCACTCGGTCCCACCGTCAATCAGGATCGCGCTGATCAGCTCGCGCGGAATGTCTCGCACGAAGCTCACCATGATCAGCACGGACACCGGGATCGCGGCTGCGGTCAGCGTCAGGATCAGCGCGTACAGCGTGTCGTACAGGTGCATCTTGACCATCAGGATGTAAAGCGGTACGACGATCGCCTGGACCGGAATCGCCAGGCCGAACAGGATGACTGAGAACGAGGCCCCCACCCACCGCGAGTTGCGCCGGATGATCCGGAAGGCCGCCCCCAGCGACAGCACCACTGTGAGCACGATGCAGACCACCGTGACGATCACGGAGTTCACCAGGTCATGCCCAAGACCGGCGGCGAACACGGTGCTGTAGGAGCTGAACGTCAGCCCGCTACTCGGAATCCACGGGTTGTCGGTCATGTAGTCGGCCTGGGCGCGGAAGCTGGCCAGGACCATGTAGTACAGCGGCGCGACGACGATGACCAGCCAGATCGTGGCGAAGAAGACCGGCAGGAGGCGTGCGGGGCGCAGGCGGGTCAGCACTAGTTGACTCCTTCCTGCTGGCTCTGCATCCGGCCGAAGCCGCTGAACCGCACCAGGCCGACCGCCACCGCTATGCCGACGACGCCGAGCACGACGGCGAGCACGCTCGAGTACCCGAACTCCGTCGCGCTGAACGCGGTGACGTACATGTCCAGCGAGAGGTTCTGCGTGCCCGGAGTGTTCTTGGTCATGATGTAGATGATGTCGAAGTAGGTGAGCGAGCCGGTGACCATCAAGATGCCCGACGTGACGAACGTGTACCGCAGCTGCGGCAGCGTCACCTTCCAGAACATCTGCACCGGACCGGCGCCGTCGATCCGCGCGGCCTCGTACAGCACCGCAGGGACCTGCCGGCGGCCGACCGCGTACAGCAGCGTGTGGAACGGGATGAACTGCCACGCGATGATCAAGATCAGCGCGTAGAGCTGGCTGTTCGGGTCACTCAGCCAGCTCTGGCTGAAGAACGGGACCAGCGCGCCGAACGTGGGGTCGAGGAACGACTCCCACATCAGCGCGATTCCGGCGGTGGACAGCAGCAGCGGCAGCACGAAGATCGTGGCGTACACGGTCCGGTACCGCTGCTTGCCGGCGGTGAACAGGCCGAGCCCGATCGAGATCGGCGTCTGGATGACGTAGCTCAGCACCACGATCTGGATCGTGATCCAGATCGAGGAGTGCGCGGTCGGGTCGCCGAAGAACTTCGACCAGTTGGAAAGGCCTGCCCAGGTCGGGTTGCCGACGCCGTTCCACGTCGTGAAGCTCAGCGCGATCGCGACGATCATCGGCACGACGATGAACAGCAGGAACAGCACCACGGGCGGGCCGACGCCGAGGATGTCGGCGAGCCCGCCGCCCTTGCCGCTGGGCAAACCGGAGCCGCCGCCCCGCTGTCTGCGCAGCGGGACGGCGGTCGTCGAGGTGCCTACGGCATCCCTCGCGGAAACGTGTGCGGTCACTAGACCTACTTAACCGCATTCATAGCCGCGACGAACTGAGCAGGAGTTTCTTTCAGGTTGAAGATCTGCTGCAGGTTGGACAGCATCGGGGTCGCCTGCGCCGGGGGCAGCGCCTGGTCCCAGGAGTACTGGAAGTTCGGCGCGCTCTGCACGGAGTTGTAGATAGTGGTGTCGAACTCGGCCAGGTTGCCAGTGAACAGCGAGGACGCGCCCGAAACGGCGGGCACCTCCCCGGCCTTCACTTCCGCCGCCGTGTAGTCGGGGGAGGTGATCATGGTGGAGAGGAACTCCTCGGCGACGGCCTTCTGCGCGGGGGTCACGTTGGTGGAGATCGACTCGTAGCTGGCCGTGTTGCCGGCCAGGTCGGCCGGGTCGCCGGAGCCGCCCTCAACCGACGGGAACGGCGCCATGCCGAGGTTGCCGCTGGTCACGAAGCTGGGATCGGTGCCTTCGATGCTGGAGATGTCCCAGTCACCCATCAGCTGCATGGCGGCCTTGCCGCTGTAGACGAGGGCGTCCGACTGGCCGTTAAAGTGCGTCGAGTTGTAGTTCGTGCCGAACGCGCCAGCCTTGACCAGCGCCTGGATGTCGGTCAGCGCCTGGGTGATCGCGGGGTTAGACCACGCGCCCGCCGTGCCGGACTGCAGCGCGCTGGCGACGCTCGGCCCGCCGATGCGGTCGGCCAGGTACTCGATGTACATCAGGCCCGGCCACTGGTCGGCCTCGCCGAGCGAGATCGGGATGACCCCCTTGCTCTTGAGGGTGGCCACGTCGGACAGTAGGTCCTTGAACGTCTTCGGGAACGTGAGGTTGTTCTGGCTGAAGACCTTCTTGTTGTAGAAGAAGTAGACCGGCTGCGTGCCCTCGACCGGGACGCCGTAGACCTGGCCATTGACGGTTACCGCGCCCAGGGTGGACGGCAGGAACTGCTTGAGGTAGGGTGCGGACTCCGTGGTACCGAGCGAGGTGACCTTGCCGGCCTTGATGAACGACTGAAGCGGTCCGCCGCCCCAGGTCCAGAACATCTGGGGCTCGTTGCCGGCCCCCATCGCCGTCTGGAGCTTCGTCTTGATCTGCGCGTCCGGGATGAGCTGGACGTTGATGTTGTCGCCGGGGTGGCTCTGGTCGAAGGACTTGGCAAGGTCCTGAAGGGCGGTGTTGGCGGGGCTCGGGCCGGTCGTGTCCACCCACATGGTGAGCGACGCGGTGGGGGCAGAGCTGGAGCTGCCGCTGGCCGCGCTGGATGATGAAGAAGTCGCGTTGCTGGAGCTGCTAGAACTGCCGCTGCTACACGCGGCGGCCCCTGTTGCCACCGCCGCTGCAACGGCGACGGCGGCAAGTGCCCGGCTGCTGCTACGCATAGTCGTCTCCTGAATGGGGTTATGGACGCAAGGCACTTTCGAAAGTTTTCGAATACTTTCGACGTGTCGCCATCGTAAGTTCGGCCCACTGAGTGGTCAACCCTTCGTTTCCGCGTCGTTACAAGCGTTTTCATGTCGCGTCGATTGCCGTACGATGCAGCAAGAACAGCGCTGTTCCATCGACCGTACAGAGTTCCGAAATTTTCGAGAGCAATTCGAAAGGTGTGGCCGTGCGGAAGACCACCCTCGCCGCCATCGCCGCCGAGGCTGGCGTGTCGCTGCCCACCGTCTCCAAGGTGGTGAACGGCAGGCCCGACGTCGCGCCGACCACCCGCGCCCGGGTTGAGCAGCTACTCGACCAGCACCAGTACCGGCGCAACGGACTGCGCGTCCACCGCCGCGCCGGACTGATCGACCTCGTCTTCAACGGCCTGGACAGCCCGTGGGCGGTAGAGATCCTGCGCGGCGTGGAGGAGTGGGGCGCCGAGCACTCCACCGCGATCGCGGTGTCCTCGGTCAGGCACGGCGACGCCCGGCCCGCGAGCTGGACCTCGGCGATCGCCAGCCACCACTCCAACGGGGTCATCCTGGTGACCACCACGCTGACGAGCGCGCAGGTCGGGCAGTTGCGCGGGGCGGGCATCCCGCTCGTCGTCATCGACCCGGCCAACACCCCGCCGCCGGACATCCCGTCGGTCGGCGCGACGAACTGGGCCGGCGGGCTCGCCGCCACCGAGCACCTGCTGTCCCTCGGCCACCAGCGGATCGGCGCGATCACCGGGCCTGTCGACATGCTGTGCAGCCTGGCCAGGCTCGACGGCTACCGCTCGGCCCTCGAGCGGGCCGGCGTCGCGACCGACCCGGATCTGGTCAGGTACGGCGACTTCCAGCACGAAGGCGGCTTCGCCCGCGCCACCGAACTGCTCGACCTCCGCGACCGGCCGACGGCGATCTTCGCGGGCAGCGACCAGCAGGCCTTCGGCGTCTACGAGGCGGCCAGGCAGCGGGGCCTGCGCATCCCCGACGACCTGTCCGTCGTCGGCTTCGACGAGCTGCCGGTCAGCCGCTGGGCCTCCCCGCCGCTGACCACCGTGCGCCAGCCGCTCGCGGAGATGGGCAGCGCCGCCGCGCAGATGCTCGGCGACCTGATCGAGGGCGGGCCGCTGCGCACCAACCGGGTCGAGTTGTCTACCGAGCTCTACGTCCGTGAATCCACCGCTCCACCGAAGCAGCCCGCTCCCCCACCGCAGCCCGCACCCCCCACGAAGCACGGGCAGAAGGAGCCAGGAAAGTGACGCAGCTAGACATCGAGGCCTGGCGGGACCCCACGCGGCCGGCCGGGGAGCGGGTCGCCGACCTGCTCGGCCGGATGACCCTCGAGGAGAAGATCGCGCAGCTCGGCAGCATCTGGATGGGCGCCTCGGGCGACGGCGACGGCGTAGCCCCGATGCAGGACCAGTTCTTCACCTACGACCAGCCGCCGTTCGAGGAACTGATCAAGAACGGGATCGGGCAGCTCACCCGGGTGTTCGGCACCCGCCCGGTCGACGCGGCGGCCGCGATGAGCGCGCTCGCCTCGCTGCAGGCCAGGGTCGTCGGCGCCAGCAGGCTCGGCATCCCCGCGGTCGCGCACGAGGAGTGCCTGACCGGCTTCGCCGCCTGGGGCGCGACGATCTTCCCCACCCCGCTGGCCTGGGGCGCCGCGTTCGATCCGGCGCTCGTCGAGGAGATGACCGCGGCCTTCGGCGCGACGATGCACGCCGTCGGCGTGCACCAGGGGCTCGCCCCAGTGCTCGACGTGACCCGCGACTACCGCTGGGGCCGCACCGAGGAGACCATCGGCGAAGACCCCTACCTGGTCGGGACCGTTGGCACCGCGTACGTGCGCGGGCTGCAGCGGGCCGGGGTCCAGGCGACGCTCAAGCACTTCGCCGCCTACGCTTCCTCCCGGGCCGGGCGCAACCATGCCCCGGTGTCCATGGGGCCGCGCGAGCTCGCCGACGTCGTCCTCGTCCCGTTCGAGATGGCCATCCGGCTCGGCGGCGCGCGCTCGGTGATGCCGAGCTACGTCGACATCGACGGCGTGCCGGTCAGCGCCAACCCCCGCCTGCTCACCACCGTGCTGCGCGAGGAGTACGGCTTCGACGGCGTGGTCGTGTCCGACTACTACGCGGTCTCCTTCCTCGAGTTGCAGCACGCGGTCGCCGCGAGCCAGGGCGAGGCGGCGCGGCTCGCGCTCGCCGCCGGCCTGGACGTCGAACTGCCCGGCACCCGCTGCTTCGGCGAGCCGCTGCTTGACCTGGCCGCGGCGGGCCGGGTGCCCGCCGAGGTCATCGACCGCGCGGCGACCAGGGTGCTCAGGCAGAAGCTCGACCTCGGCCTGCTCGACCCCGGCTGGTCGCCGCAGGCCGACCAGCCGGCGGGGGCGCCGGGCCTGGACCCGCCCGCGCAGCGGGACATCGCGCGGCGGCTCGCGGAGGAGTCCGTGATCCTGCTGAAGAACGAGGCCGGCACGCTGCCGCTGGCGGCGGACGCCAGGGTCGCGGTCGTCGGGCCGCTGGCGGACGAGCCGCTGGCGTTCTTCGGCTGCTACTCGATGCCCAGGCACCTCGGCCACATGCGCCAGTTCGACGGCTCGGCCGGCGGGGCGGGTGTCGAGGTCGCCACCCTGCTTGAGTCGCTGCGCGCCGCGGGCGTCACGGTGACCGGACACGCGGCCGGGTGCGACGTCCGCACGCTCGATGAGTCGGGGTTCGCCGAGGCAGTAAGCCGAACCCGTTCCGCTGACGTCATTGTCGCGGTCGTGGGGGACGAGGCCGGCCTGTGGGGCCACGGCACCAGCGGCGAGGGATGCGACGTCGCCGAGCTGAAGCTTCCCGGTGTGCAGGAGCGGCTGCTGCACGCGCTCGCGGACACCGGCCTGCCGGTGATCGCGGTGCTCGTCACCGGGCGGCCGTACGCGCTCGGCGGGGTGGCGGGCCGGCTGGCGGCCGTGGTGCAGACGTTCTTCCCCGGCGAGGAGGGCGGGTCGGCGATCGCCGGGGTGCTCACCGGGCGGGTGTCTCCGAGCGGCAAGCTGCCGGTGGAGATCCCCAGGGACGCCGGGGCGCAGCCGTCGACCTACCTGCGGTCGAAGAACGCCGGGCCGACGACCGCCAGCTCGGTCGACCCCACGCCGCTGTTCGCGTTCGGGCACGGGCTGTCCTATGCCGCGTTCGAGTACTCCGACCTGGCGCTTTCCGCGTGCGAGGTACCCACGGACGGCGCGCTGCAGGTGTCGTGCACCGTGCGCAACGCCGGCCCCGTCGCCGGGACCGAGGTCGTGCAGCTCTACCTGGAGGATCCCGTCTCCACGGTGGTGCGCCCGGTGCGGTGGCTGACCGGGTTCGCGCGGGCCGCCCTCGGGCCGGGCGAGGCCGCGCGGGTGACGTTCCGCGTGCACGCCGACCGGACGTCGTTCACCGGCCAGGGCTTGACGCGGATCGTCGAGCCCGGCACCATCACAGTGACCATCGGCGGCTCTTCTGACGATTTGCCGCTGACGGGTTCTTTCACACTGACTGGCCCAGTACGTACCGTGGGTATTGATAGGGTGCTCGACACGCCGGTATCTGTAAAGAAACTTACCGATTAGGATGGCATCCAACCTGCGGGCAGGGCGGACATGGAGGTTTCCGAATGGCACGTATCGCGCTCGACCACGTAGACAAGGTTTACGGCGGCGGCGTCAAGGCGCTCGACGACCTGAACCTTGAGGTGAGGGAGGGCGAGTTCATGGTGCTCGTCGGGCCTTCGGGGTGCGGGAAGTCGACCGCGCTGCGGTCCATCGCCGGGCTTGAGGAAATCACCGGCGGCACGATCTCGATCGGCGAGCGGGTGGTCAACGACCTGCCGCCCAAGGACCGGGACATCGCGATGGTGTTCCAGAACTACGCGCTTTACCCGCACATGACCGTGGCGGACAACCTGGCCTTCGGGCTGAAGCTGCGGCACACGCCCAAGGCGGAGATCAAGCGCCGGGTCGGCGAGGCGGCGGAGTTGCTCGGCCTCGAGCCGTACCTCGGGCGCAAGCCCGCCGCGCTGTCCGGCGGCCAGCGGCAGCGCGTGGCCATGGGCCGGGCGATCGTCCGCGAGCCCGCCGCGTTCCTGATGGACGAGCCCCTGTCCAACCTGGACGCCAAGCTGCGGGTGTCCATGCGCGCCGCGCTGAACCAGCTGCACGAGCGGCTCGGCACCACCACCGTGTACGTCACCCACGACCAGGTCGAGGCCATGACGCTCGGGGACCGGGTCTGCGTGCTCAGGGACGGGCGGCTGCAGCAGGTCGACACGCCGCAGGCGCTGTTCGACTCCCCGGTCAACCTGTTCGTCGCCGGCTTCATCGGGTCGCCCGCGATGAACTTCGTGCAGGCCGACCTGGTGCGGGACGAGGGCGCCGCGGTGACGTTCGCCGGGTTCCGGCTGCCCGTGCCCGCGTCGGTCGTCTCCGGCAAGCCGGGGCTCGAGGACTACCTCGGGCGCACGGTCATCCTCGGCATCCGCCCGTCGGACTTCGAGGACAGCGCGTTCGCCGACGCCGCCTGGCCGCGGATCGACGTCACCGCCGGCGTCACCGAGGGCCTCGGCACCGAGATCCACGCGATCTTCACGATCGACGCGCCGCCGGTCGAGCACGCCTCGATCACCAGCGCCGCCGACCGCGGCGACGACGAGGACGAGGGCTTCGCCCTGGCCGGCGGCAAGTCGCTGTGGACGGCGCGGGTGTCCTCGCGGTCCGCCGTCCGGTCGGGCGCGCCGCTGCAGCTGGCCGTAGACACCAACCGGCTGCACTTCTTCGACCCGGCCACCGGCGAGTCGATCGGGCACCCGCTGTCGTCCGGCGTCGCCGCGGCGGCCGCCACCGCCTGAGCTGGGTAGTTGTTCTGAGCGCATAGCGGACCGCTGGCCACACTGGGGTGTGGCCAGCGGTCCGCTTTCTTTGTCCGCGGCCCCATTGCGTGCGGCCTGGTGATCATGGAGTCTCTGGGCGTAGGGACGAATCGGTCACTGGGTGCGAAGGAGCAGCCATGCCGCAAGGGGCAGGTGGGCAGGCAGGCAGCGGGGCGGGCGGAACCTCGGGGGCCAGGCGGTGAGCGGGCTGCCGGACCTGGCCGGCAAGGTCGCCGTCGTGACCGGCGGTGCCTCCGGGATCGGGAAAGGCATCGCCGCCCAGCTCGTCGCCGAGGGCGCGCGGGTGGTCATCGCCGACATCCAGCGGGACGCGATGGAGACGGCCGCCGCGGAGATCGGCGCGGCCGGCGTGCTGACCGATGTCAGCGACCCGGCGAGCGTCGACGCCCTGGCCGCCGCGGTCCTCGACCGTTACGGGGCCGTGCACGTGATCTGCAACAACGCCGGCATCGGGCCGCTCGCGCCGGTCGCCGACCTGACGCTCGACGACTGGCGCTGGATGATCGGCGTGAACCTGTGGGGCGTCATCCACGGCGTGCACACGTTCCTGCCCATCCTCAAGCGGAACCGCGACGGCGGGCACATCGTGAACACCGCCTCGATGGCAGGCCTGGTCGCCGGGCCTAGGCTCGGCGCGTACGCGGCGGCCAAGTACGGCGTCGTCGGGCTGTCGGAGGTGCTGGCCGCCGAGTTGGCGGCGGACAACTCGCGGGTCGGCGTGTCCGTGCTCTGCCCCGGGACCGTGCACACCAACATCGGCACGTCGTCGCGCAACCGGCCCGCCGACCTGCCCGACGCCGGCTTCAAGGACATCGACATCGAGCTTGAGGACAATCCCAGGTACCGGTGGATCTACCCGGCGGACGCCGGCGCCGTGGTGGTCCGGGCGATCAAGCGCGGCGACCTGTACGCCCTCACCCACCCCGACTGGTACCCGATGGTCGCC
>Ga0070681_10006662_pt1 | contig 11241 bp, 7 predicted proteins | sample KBSC83BmetaG_FD_65650 | JGI IMG/M metagenome (GOLD analysis project Ga0070681, IMG submission 65650) | Corn rhizosphere microbial communities from Kellogg Biological Station, Michigan, USA - KBS C8-3B metaG | ecosystem: Host-associated > Plants > Roots > Rhizosphere | place: USA: Michigan...
GGCGGAACCGGCGAGGACAACGATCCGGCCACGCAGTGGGTGGAGAATGAGATCACGCGGATTCACTTGAAGTCGGCGATTGCGCGCGTGCGTAAGAAGGGTAACGTCCACGAGATTCTGGGCTTCGTGCTGAACGATGGGACGCCGCTCAAATCGGTGGAAGTTCAGATCGACAACGGCCCCTGGCAGAAAGCCATGCTGGCTTCGACTAACACGCAGTATTCGTGGAAGCTGTTCACTTATCGCTGGGAAGGCGCCACGCCGGGCGAGCATACGCTAGTCTCGCGCGTCACCGATGCCGAGGGAATGGTGCAGCCGACGGCGGCCGACTTGAAGCGGAAGAAGACGTTTCTGCAGGATAACGGGCAGTTCCCGCGCAAAGTCATGATCAGTTGAGTCTCAAATGATCCGAAGCAGTAAATTGTGGGCGCCGTGTCTCGCCGGTTTGATGCTGGCCGGAAGCACGACGAATATCCAGGCGCAGCTTGCGGCGCGTAAGGCGGATGAATGGGTCGCCACGCTGGAAGGTCCGCAGCGGATCGCCACGCAGAAGATCGATGCCGTCTTGTCGAAGCTCGACTTGTGGCCTGGGATGGTGATCGCGGGACATTGGCGCCGGGTCGGGACTTTTTTCGAGGCCGCTGGCGAAGGCCGTGGGGCCGGCGGGAAAGGTGTACGCCGTCGATATTCAGCAGGACCTGCTCGATCACATCAATCAGCGCGACAGGGAAGAGAACATTCGCAACATTCAGACCGTCCTGGGCGAATATGACGATCCCAAGCTGCCGGCGCGCAACGTGGACCTGGCCTTCATTAATGATGTGCTTCACCATATCCAGCACCGTGCGGCTTATTTGAAGGCGCTCGGAACTTATATGAAGCCTAGCGGACGGATTGCCATTATCGAAATGGATAAGAACGATCCCAAGACGCCTCACAGAGATCAGCCCGAGCTGCTGGTGGCCCGTGAGGAAATCCTGCAGTGGATGTCGGATGCCGGATTCAAGCCGGTTGAAGAACATCCGGATCTGTTTCCGGGGACCAAGGTCTTCCTGGTATTCGGAAGGAAATAAGTAATGAGCAACACTCTTTATGCGGCGCTTGCGAGCGTGCTTTTGCTAACTCCGGCGTTGCCTCTCCGCGCCGCGAGTCCCCTGCGCGTTATGATTTTGGACGGCCAGAGCGCTGGCACATATCACGACTGGCAGCACACAACGCCCGTCCTGAAAAAAGAACTGGATGACGCCGGTCTGTTCCAGGTGGATGTCGTGACTGCTCCCCCATCCGGCGGGGATTTCAAACAGTTTAAGCCGGATTTCAACCAGTATCAGGCCGTGGTGCTGAACTACGATGGGCCGGATTGGCCCGCCGAACTAAAGGCATCTTTTGAGAACTACATCAAAGGGGGCGGGGGACTCGTGATTGTTCACGCCGCCGACAATGCTTTCCCGGCCTGGCGCAGCTTTAACCAGATGATTGGTATCGGTGGCTGGCGCGAACGAACCGAAAAGGCGGGACCGCTCTGGTATGTGAAGGACGGTCGGTTAGTATCCGATAACACTCCGGGATCTGCCGGTTCGCATGGTGCACGCTTGCCCTTCCTGGTCACGGCACAGCAGCCCGAACATCCCATCTTGAAAGGATTGCCGAAATCCTGGATGCACGCTCCGGATGAGCTTTATGCCACCTTGCGGGGCCCCGGCGAAAACATGACGGTTCTGGCAACCGCTCATTCCGATCCTGCCAACAAGGGCACGGGCCGCGACGAGCCCATGCTGATGGTGCTCAGTTATGGAAAGGGCCGCATTTTTCACACCACGATGGGGCACGATGTTCCGGCGCTGAGCTGCGTCGGGTTCATCACGACATTCCAGCGTGGAACCGAGTGGGCCGCCACAGGAAAGGTCACTCAAAAAGCGCCGCTAGCGTTCCCGACCGCTGACACCGTCAGCTACCGTGTGGACATAGCGGCGATGAATCCCGCGAAGGCCGCGCCATAAAAACTATTGTTGTCCAGAACCGTTAATGCCGCGGCGAGCCGCTGAGCGGTTGGATGATTGTGTTCTCATAGATCCCGCTGAACTCCGTCATGTCTCCCACGTTCTTGCCGGGCGCCGGCAGCAGCCGCGTCGCCAGCGGCTTATTCCACTTGAACGCCAGCGTCGCCACATCGCCGATGATTCGCGCGATCGCGTCTTCGCTGGTGTCGCCGGCCAGCGGGACCGTATCGACACCCGTAGCGCAGACGGCCGAGTACGCCAGAATCGAATCGATTCCGTAGGTGCCCTCCGTCCAGCGGCGCAACAGCGTGCTGTCTTCGAGCACCGCGAGCATCAGCCCCGAATAGCCCGCTTGTTTGACTGGCACGGCTTTGACGGCGCGCGTGATAATGCCGGCTGCGGTCTCTGATCCAGGAGATCCGAATGGAGCGCCCGTGAACGACTCAATGGCGGCGCCTATCGAAACCGGCCCGCGCGGCGCGGGAGTCGGATCGATACCGGCGTAAGTCCATCCGCTACGGGCAGCCGCTTTCATGGCGGCCGCTTCTACGGCGCGTGCATGAACGGCGAGCGCATCGGTGAGTGCTTTCCCTGCTGTGCGCGGGTCATGCTCGCGCGCGAAGACATCCATCACCACGTTGGCGGATTCGAAACCTATCGAAAAGCTTCGCGGCCCGCCTGCAGGGTGCCATGAGCCCGGATAGAACGGAACATACGCTTTGATCATCGCCGCGGCGGCGAAGCTGGAGTTTCCCTGGCCGTGCGGACTGCGTTCGCCCACCGCCTTGATCAGGTGGGCGGCCTGCCGTATCGCATTCCAGTGGATACCGTCCTCGCCTGCGGTCACGATCGTCCCATTGACGCGATTACCGGGGCTCGACAGTTCGTCGATGAGGACTTCCACCGGCTCGGTGCTGTCGCCGTCGTTCGACATGGCCGGCCCGATGCTGATGGAGAAGTGTTCTTTGGCCGCCAATTCGCTGACACCTCGCAGCACCTTCAGCGCACCTTCACGGCTAAGCCCGCGCGTGTAATCGGGAAACGGTTGCGTCGTAATGCGGATGCCTTGTACTTCGTAGCCGGCCGACTGGATCGCTTCGCGGACTTGGCTGAGGAATTTCGCGGCTTCTTCAAATTGCGACGGATACGACTTCGCGTCGATCGTAATGAAGCCCGTGATGGCGCGGACTTTCGGTTTCGCTCGATCGGCCGCGCACAACGCAGGCAAGAAGACCGCGGCCAAGAGGACGATTGCCAGTAGAATACGTTTGGAGTGCGCCATCACATTAGTTTATGCCTAGTAGGCGAGCTATCAGGGCCTTCCAGCCACGCAAAAAAGGCCCGGCTCCGTCAGGAGCCGGGCCTCTTGTCAAACAAACAGTCAGTTAGATTAGAAAATCAACTTCAGAGCAAACTGGAATTGCCTCGGGTTGAGCGCCAAGTTCGATGCCGTGATCTGGCCGAACGCGTTGGCGCTGGTCGGATGGCCAGCGGCGTCAAACGCGCCGATATTGATGTTGGGCTGCCCGAAGTTCTCCGAGTTGGTGAGGTTATAGACCTCGGCCCGGAACTGCAGCTTCATCCTCTCCAGAAGTTGGAAGTCTTTGAAAATCGAGAAATCCACGCTCCTCTGGTGTGGTCCATACAGTTGCGAACGCGCTTCGTTACCGGCAAAGCCTGTCGGCTGGCGGGCGAAGGCAGCGAGGTTGATCCAGTTGTTGTAGTCCTGGTTCGACGGCGCGTAGGAAACCCCTCCCACAACGTTGGGACGGTCCGTCGTCACCAGTTGGCTGACGTTTGACGGAACAGGGGTAGAGGTATTCAGAACCGTGAAAGGCACACCGGACTGGTAGAAGGCCAGCAGGTTGGCCTGCCAACCACCGACAGCGAGCTTCCGCATCCGGCTTCCCGACTTTCCGAAGGGTAGTTCGTAGTTGAGGCGATAAGACAAGCGGTGTTTGATGCCGATGTCCGAGTTGCCCCAGTCGTAAGTTCTGTCATAGGGGAGAATCGCACCAACCGTCGCTGCGCCAGTCGCACCACCGTCGGAAATATTCGTGAGGTTGCGAGCGAATACGTAGTTGACGTTGACGGTGAGGCCCTTCGAGTAGCGGCGCTCGAAGCTAAACTGCGCCGCATTGTATTCTGAGGCGCCGGTGGCAGTGTAGTAGTTGATCGACAGCACGTTCGGCAGCACTCCGGAGTAAACCAGCGGTGCGTAGGTTCCCAAGGGCGCGCCCTTGATGGACGCCGGGATATTGATGTTCGGCGCGTACTGCAGGTGGCGCGCTACCTGGCCCACGTATCCTGCGCTGACGACGTTGGCGCCAAATTGCTTCTGAATCGTCAAGTTCCATTGCATGATGTAGGCCTGCGGATAATCCACGGCATGAGCGCCCATGCTCCCGGGGATCTGATTGTTAATCGCCGGAATGATAGCGGGAGGTGCGCCTGCGGAAAGCTTGCCGCCATTCGGGCAGAACGGAGCCTTGGCGGTGAAGCAATCCAGGTTTTGCGAGATAAAGGGAGGATTGTACAGGTTTAGTGAACCCGAGGCAAAGTCCTGGGCGAAACGGCTCATGCCGAAACCGCCGCGGACTACTAGACCTTTGCGCGGCGTGGCGGCAAAGCCGAATCGCGGCTCAAAGTTAGTCCAGTAGGATTTCACGCCGGCTGTCGCTCCAATCTGGAACGGGTTGCAGGCTGTAGGCGTGCACTTGGCGGCCAGCGCCGGATCGAAGTTGGAGCGCTCTCCCTGGTCTGCAGTGATCGGGCTGAAATGATCCCAGCGCAAGCCGAGGTTGAGCGTCAGCCAGGAATTCAGGTGCCAGTCATCCTGCACGTAAACAGCGGGCTCCCAGAAGCGGAAGTACTGCCGCTTGGCATTGACCTGCCTTTGGATCTCGTCGGGTGTGCCCTTGAGGAAGTTCATAAGATTGGGAAGCTCCCCTCCAGATTGAGTGAACCGGAAGTATCCCAAACCGTAGGTGTTCTGGTAATAGTTGAGTTGCCGTCGGATCAGGCTGGCGCCCATTTTGATATTGTGAGCCCCTCGGGTCCAGGTCAGGGAGCCCTGTTCCTGGAACACGTTATTGACGTCGAAGATGGGAACGAACCGGTCGTCGCCGAGTGTGAAGCTGCTGCCGGTGCCTCTCATGGAGGTTATATCGATTGTGGCCAGACCGGAGATCTGGTCAGTTAAATCGGTATTCGGCATCCCAAACTTCGCGCTCGCGTTGGTACCCTGATTGGGCGCGGATGTGTACAGCCAGAGCCGTGTAAATCCGCCTTTCAATTCCATCACCATCGTGGGGCTGATGATGTGAACGAAGTCCACCATGTAATTCTGCGCATCGGCTTCCGACGGACCCGGGAAGATTCCGCCGCCGGCTGCGACCGTCACTCCATCTACGGTCGCATCCGGGAACAGGGAAGGCTGCGAGTTGAAAGTCGGGTTGTAGGAAAAACGCGCAAACATGCTGTCCTTGTCGGAGAAGCGATGGTCGACGCGGGCATCGTAGGTGTTGCTGTTGTAAGTGCTTTGGACGTTGCGATTGTAATTCGGACCCAGTGCAGTGGTCGATCCCGTGTTCGGAGCCGGAAACAGCTTCCAGTACTTCAGCGCGACTGGATCCAACTGATTCGCCGGAATAAGAGTGCCACCTGGAACGTCCCTGAAGTCACCAGGGTTCCGCTCTTCGAACAAAGTCGGCGTGAAGATGATGCCGGTGGGTTTCCCCGCGCGGATTCTTAAACCTTCGTAATCGCCGAAGAAAAAAGTTTTGTCTTTCTGAATACGACCGCCGATGGAGCCGCCGAACTGATTCTGCCGATAGGAAGCGCGCGGCGTGCCGGATTTATTGGAGAAAAAGTCATTAGCGTTGAGCTTGTCATTGCGCAGGAACTCATAGAGACCGCCATGGAAATCGTTGGTTCCCGATTTCGTAAGCAGATTGACCACAGCGCCGCCCGCGCGGCCCACTTCGGCCGGGTAGCTGTTCGTATCTACTTTCACTTCCTGGATCATGTCAATCGAGGGCCGCATCAAGATGGTGAACTGTTCGCGTTCGTTGTTGTCCATGCCGTCGATCAACGAATTGTTGAAAACTTCGTTCTGGCCGTTGGCGCTGATGTTGGCGGTCTGACGCCGTTCATCGGGTCGGGTGCCGCTCAAAATCGAATTGGACGGTCCAATCGCCACACCGACGGTGCTCTGGACCAGCGTGACGTAGTTGCGGCCGTTCAAAGGTAGATCCTGCACGGATTGCGCAGCTACCACCGTCGACAGGGTCGCGCTATCGGTCTGTAGTGCCGGACTCTGGGCGGCGACTTCCACGGTCTGGGTCACGTCTCCCACCTCTAACTGCACGTTGGCGCGGGCGCGATCGCCGGACACGACGCTTAAATTGATCGTGGCTTTCTTGAAGCTCGGAGCTTCCGCGGAAATCGTGTACTGCCCCGACGGCATCAGGTTAAAGATGTAATCGCCGGTTGAATTGGTTGTGGTGGTCTTCGTGTCGTTAGTTGCCGTATTGGTAACGGTCACCTTGACGTTCGGTATGACCGCGCCACCGGCGTCGGTTACCGTGCCAAGAATATCGGCTGTGTTGACCTGGGCGGACGCCCAGTTAGCAGCCATGAATAAGCACAACGCCATCAGACACACAAAGAATGTGTGGCGTGAAAATGTCCTCATATAACCCCCTTGTTAAAGCAATATCTTGCGTTAAATCCCCATTAGACTTAAATACTTAACGAACAAGACTTCTGCATTCCCTGTTTGCAGCTCGCAGCGCACCGCAAGCCAGCTAAATGAAGGCTGACCCCGCATTCATCTAGCACTGAGCGGAATTCCGTGAGTCTTACAGAACGTCACAAACCCCTTCCAGGAGTTTAAGAGATGCCCTCCGCTTGTGCTATCCCTAAAACCCATGAGTTATCGCTCAAGCGCACACTACAAGGCAACAAGAGGAGCAGCTAGAGCGATCACGCAATTGAGTATTTTCAATCAGTTAGCAAAAAGCGGAATAAAGTTACAGGTGACGCTCCTGGCTTAAGGGAACGTCACCTGCCGCTGAGAATTCCCAAAGGGGTTGGAGATACTCAGCAACTACCATCATTGTGATGGGCGCGTCGAACAGATGACTATCCAACGCTTCAGGCTTCTCAAGTAGACTAAACGGAACACTATCGTTGCACCATCCCTAAAATAGGTGAGATCTCGTAGAATTGCACCATCGCATTGCTGCCGATCTTATATACTCTGGTCTAGTCTGTTTGGAAACTGCAAAAGGAGGGTTTGTGGCCCAAGTTTATTTGGTTCTGCTGGCGATCTTGACCTTCATGGCGCTCTACGTGATCTTCGGGAGCTTTTTTACTGTCAATACGGCAGAGGTGGCGGTGATCACGAGATTCGGTAAATTCCTGCGGATCGCCGACGCAGGACTCAACTGGAAATCGCCGTTCTTCGATACGGTGGCGGGCAGAGTTAGCTTACGGGTGGTCCAGATTACGCTGACGATGGAAACTAAAACCAAGGACAATGTGTTTGTCACGATTCCTATTTCGGTCCAGAATCGGGTCCGTCCGGAAAAGGTTTTCGATGCCTACTACAAGCTAGCGGACCCGGTTGCGCAGATTAAATCCTACGTCGAGCAGGTGATTCTCGGGCATGTGCCGGGAATGACGCTGGACGAAGTATTTGCCAGCCAGTCCAGTATCGCGGCGGCGGTAAAGCAGGAATTGGACGCAGACATGGCAGGGTTTGGCTATGAAATTGTTAACGTACTGGTCACCGATATTGTCCCCGATTCCAAGGTGAAGTCGGCCATGAACGATATCAACGCAGCTCAGCGCGAACAAGTGGCCGCGAACGCCCGCGGCGAAGCCGAAAAGATCCTGGTGGTGAAAAAAGCCGAAGCGCAAGCCGAGAGTACGGCTCTGCAGGGACAAGGAATCGCGAATCAAAGAAAGGCCATCATCGAAGGCTTGCAGGTTTCCATCGAACAATTCCAAAAAGTGGTCGAAGGCGCGTCCGCCAAGGAAGTGATGCAGTTGGTGATGGTGACGCAGTACTTCGACACGCTAAAATCCATCGGCGAAAGCGACCGGACCAACACCCTGTTTCTGACGCACTCACCCGCGGGTGTAAAGGAAGTCTCCGATCAAATCATGCAGTCAATGCTGGTGGCGGAGAGAGCGAATCCTTAACCGGGAAAGCAATGAAGAGCGGCGCAATAGGCGCAAAGCGCAGCCAGAATAAATTGCGCACTTTCGCTCCGGAGAGCGAGCCCAGCTAAGCGTTGTTGACGTGATGAGGAAGCCTGAGACCGCAGCAGGGAAGGGATCTCGGCGTTATAGGGACCTTCGCGATCAGTAGCCGGATGTTGACGTGGTTCATCAACACAAGACGATCGCGAGACCTCGCGGCAAATCGACACCGTCAAGGCCTTCCAGCCAGGCGCAATGTGCGAGGGCTCTGTCAGGTGCACGCCTCAGTGTACTCGGGCACCCTTTCGGCGAAGAAATTGCCGATGTATACTCTTATCCACCGGAGGGCCTGCGAATCTGAACTCCGGACACACTCGATCTTGGAAGGAGAGACCCGTGGATTCGAAAAATCGTGGTCGAAGGGGATTCCTAAAAGATGCCGCGCTCGCTGGCTTGGCCGTCGGAGCCGCGCGGTCAGCGAAAGGCGAGCCAATAATTGCAGAGTATTCGAAGAAGGATCTGATCGCCTACGGCGAGCGTTCCCGTTTCGTGACCTCGATGCGCGCGCCTGTCCCCGGGAGAATGTCGCCCGATGCCTTTGGGCTGGTGTTTCACGTCTCGACGCCGCTACAGGATTCGGTAGGGATCATCACGCCGTCTTCGCTCCACTATGTGGCTACCCATCGCGGGTCCTATGTCCCGGAAATCGACCCCGCCACGCATCGTCTCATGATCCACGGCATGGTGGATCGTCCCCTGGAATTCAGCATGGACGATCTGAAGCGCCTCCCTTACGTAACCCGGGTGCATTTCTTGGAGTGCCTTGGCAACCGTTCAAACGGCGCGGGTAAGACCGTTCAGGACACGCACGGGTTGACCAGTTGCAGCGAATGGACCGGCGTGGAACTGTCGCTCCTGCTCAAAGAAGCTGGCGTGCAAAAAGGCGCTTCGTGGATCGTGGCGGAAGGGGCGGAAGAAATTAAGGGCGCGTCGAGCATTCCGCTTGCGAAGGCGCTCGACGACTGTATCGTGTGCTACGCCCAGAATGGCGAGGCGGTGCGCCCGCAGCAAGGCTTCCCGCTGCGCCTGATCGTTCCCGGCTTTGAAGGAATCTATCAGACCAAGTATCTGCGGCGGATAAAGGTCGTGGACCGGTTCTACATGACGTACAACGACTATGGGCACATTAATCCGGACCCGAAAGTCACCGCCTTGACGGTCCAGTGGGGACCGAAATCGGTCATCACGTTTCCTTCCGGCGGGCAGCAGCTCTCGGGCCCCGGATTCTATGAGATTACCGGCTTGGCTTGGTCCGGCGCGGGCGCGGTGCGCAAGGTGGAAGTTTCCACCGACGGCGGCAAGAGTTGGAAGGACGCCGAACTGCGGTCGCCGGCCTATCGGATGGCGCATACCCGCTTTGGCTTTCACTGGAAATGGGACGGGAAAGAGTGTGAGCTGCAGTCGCGCTGCACGGACGAGTTGGGCACGGTGCAGCCATCGTTAGCCGAGGCCGGGAAATTCTGGAACGATCCCCCGGAGAAACCTCGCTCGCGGGGCACCGACAACACCATTCAGCCGTGGAGAGTGGCGAGCGATGGGAGTGTTCACAATGCGCATGGTTAGGCTTCCCTGGCTTCTAGTGACATTAGGCGCCTGCTTCACGTGGGCGCAGTCGCCGACCTATGGTGTGGGAAAGACGCCCACTGCGGAAGAAATTCGTGCCTGGGATATTGCGATCGGTCCCGAGGGCAAGGAACTCCCGCCAGGGCACGGAACCGCCCAGGAAGGTGCGAAGCTCTTTTTGCTTAAAGGGTGTGGAGGATGCCACGGGGTATCAGGGACGGGCGGCCGCGCTCCGGCGTTAGTGAAATGGCCGGATAACGTTCCAGCGCCGAAACCTCCTCCGCCAGGCATGGAGGGGATGCATATGGTGCCCGACACCGGAATCATGGCGCTTCGCTCGCCATACGCTGTGACGATATGGGACTACATCAACCGCGGCATGCCGCTCGGGAAAGAGGGGACGCTAAAGCCGGATGAGGTTTACTCGCTGACTGCGTTCCTGCTCTTCAAAAACGACGTCATCAAAGAAGGCGACGTGATGGACGCACACAGCCTGCCGAAACTCAAGATGCCGAACCACAACGGATTCTCCGACGCTCCGGAATGGAAGCCTAAGACCCCCAGGCTCGTGGGCTATCCCTGATCCTTGAGCAGAACCCGCCATCGTAATCACGGAATCCGGCACAGACTGAGTCATGTGCCGGGTTTCCGGGTCTACCTCTTTTACTTCGCGTCCATCGGTCCGCCCACGGTTGGCGACCCGGTTCCACTGCAACCCGTCGCGCCATAGCGGATGAATTTCTGGATGCGCTTGCCGGTATCGACTTCAGCGGTATAGATGTTGCCTTTGCTGTCGACACTTACCTGATGCAGCCAGTGGAACTCGCCCGGCATCTGGCCGCTGCGGCCGAGCCGCCCCAGTTCCTGCAAATTACTTCGATTCAGCAGATAAATGGTCATGTTGGAGTTGTCTCCCACGTAGAGGCAGCTCTGCGCCTTGTCGCTGGAGAAGTTGATGGAAACGGCGGTTCCGGGAATCGTGGTGTTGGTGTGTTCGCTGATAAATTGCTCGGCGACGAAGCCGCATTTGCCGGGCTGGCCGGTCGGATTGCTGCACGGCTTGCCCAGTTCCGGACTGTTCTTATCGAACACCTGAATGCGATCATTGCCGCGGTCGCAGACATAAATCTTGCCGTCATTGGATAGCTTCACGCAATGCACGGGGTTGCGGAAGAATGCGGGCTTCCGATTGCCTTTGGCATAATCCTGGATCCATGTGCCAGCGGCTTTGGCGCCAGCGTCGTCCACCGGATTATTGCCATACGCACCGAAGTGGCCGATGTACTTGCCGGTATCGGCGTCCACGATGAGGACATGGCGGTTTCCGTAGCCGTCGGAAACATACAGGCGGTTGGTCGCAGGATCAACCACCATGTCGGTCGCCTGGTACAGCAGCGGCGTGCCGTTA
>Ga0070681_10006670_pt1 | contig 11237 bp, 15 predicted proteins | sample KBSC83BmetaG_FD_65650 | JGI IMG/M metagenome (GOLD analysis project Ga0070681, IMG submission 65650) | Corn rhizosphere microbial communities from Kellogg Biological Station, Michigan, USA - KBS C8-3B metaG | ecosystem: Host-associated > Plants > Roots > Rhizosphere | place: USA: Michigan...
AAAAGGGGGACGTTTTGCCGTGAATGCTACTCGACCAGCTCCGCCAGCCGCTTGATCACGCGGCTGGGCCGGGCGGTGGCGTGGGCGGGAATGCCGGCGTCGAACGGGTCGTACCAGATGCCGCAGATGCCGAGGCTCTGCGGGGCCACGACTTCCCACTCGTAGTTGTCGCCCACCATCCAGGTATCGGCAGCGGCGACTCCCAGCTTTTCCATGGCGTGTTGGTAGACCGCGAGTTCGGGCTTGCCCTGGCCGAACTCGCCCTCGATCTGGATGTGGTGGAAGCGATGCGCGAGCTCGAAGCGCTCGATCTTGGCGCGCTGCGGGTCGCCCGCACCGTTGGTCACGAGCGCGAGCTTCACGCCGGCATCGCGCAGCGCATCGACGGTGGCATGGGCGTCGGGATAGAGCTGGTACTCCCGGCGCCGCATCTCGGTGAAGGCGTCGGCGATGCGGTCGGCCAGCGCCTCGTCGGGCCGGCCGAATTTCTCCAGGCCGCGCCGCACCGACAGCCGCCGCGCGGTGGGGATGTCGAGGCGCCACCTGGCGGCCTCGGTGCGATCGTTCCAGAACGCCCGGGCCTCGCCCATGATCGCGGCGCGGACGCGCTCGATCGCCCCGGCGTCGTGCGCGTCGAGATGGGCGGAGAAGATGTGGAGCAGGCGCGTCCACGCCTCCTCGGGCTGGGCGTAGGCGCGGATCAGCGTGTCGTCGAGGTCGAACAGGATGGCGCGCGGCAGGGCCGGCATGGCGTCGAAGCCGCGCCCGTCAGTTCGTGGTCGACGTGAAGGTCGAGGGCGCCGGGCTGACGACGACCCCGCGGTCGCCCTGGATCTCGATCACCGCCAGGCCGCGTTCGACCCGGCCGTCGGGCAGGAAGCGGAACACGCCATCGACGCCCGCCCAGCCGTTGGGATTGGTGATCGCCTCGGCCGAGAAGTCGCCGCCGGTCTTCAGGCGCGCCAGCCGGCCCGCCAGCGCCACCGCGTCGTAGGCGAGCGTCGCCAGACGCAGTGGCGGGCGGCCGTAGGTGGCGGTGAAGCGGCGCTCGAAGTCGGCGCGCTTGGCTGGATCGGGTGCGGCGTACCAGGCGCCGCGCAGCGCGGTCTCCGAACCGATGCCCGGAATGTCCCACACGCCGGTGCCGATCAGCTGCACCGAACCGCTGTCGATGCCGGCGTTGGACAGCGTGGCCAGCACGTTGCCCAGGCGTGGCGGCGCCACGGGCACCAATATGGCGAGCTTGCCCTCGCCCTTGACGTCGGCGGCCAGCCGCTTGGCGGCGGCGGTGAGGTCGGGGCCCTCGTCGTAGAGCTCGACGGCGACGACCTGGCCGCCGCGCACGGCGACGTGGCTCTCGAGCGTGCGGCTCATCTGTTCGCCATAGGCGGTGCGCGGCGCCAGCGCCGCGAAGCGCCGGATGCCGGCATTGAAGGCGTGGTCGACGACGCGGCGGACCTGCGGCGGGGCGGCGATGCCCATCACCCACACGCCGGGCTGGGCGGCCTGCTCGTCGTTGGAGAAGGCGATCACGTTGGCGCCGCCGCGGCCGACCAGGGGCGCCAGCGCCTTCGCCGAGGAGCCGAACAGCGGCCCCAGCACGAGGGCCGCACCGTCGGCGCGCGCCTTCTCGTAGGCGCGGACGGCGCTGTCGGCCGAGTCGCCGGCGTCGTACGCAGCCAGCGCGATGTCCTTGGCGCCCGAGTCGAAGAGCGACATTTCGGCAGCCTGCTGCATGGCCTGGCCGGTCGGCGCGGCGCGGCCCGACAGCGGCAGCAGCAGCGCGATGCGGGTCTTGCCCGATGCCGTCGTGGTCGAGCCGACCTGGGGCGTGGGCGCAGGCGGCGGCGCCGTGCTAGTGTTGGGCGATTCGGTGCAGGCGCCCAGCAGCAAGGCGGCGGTGGCGAGCACAAGGCAAAACGGACGCATCGGCGCGATTCTCCGGCGTTCTGATCCAGATGGGCGTTGGTGCAGGAGCATGGACGAACGGTCACAAGCTAGCGGCGGGCAGGCCCCGCGTAAACCGTCGCCGGTCGCGCCGGGCCTGCATATTGTCGCCACACCGATCGGTAACATGGGCGACATAACGTTGCGTGCCCTCGAAGTGTTGCGTTCGGTCGACCTGATTGCCTGCGAGGACACGCGCGTGTTCGCCAAGCTCGCCTCCCACTACGGCATTTCCGTCCCCACCATCGCCTACAGCGACGCCACCCAGGACATGGCCGAGCCCCGCCTCGCCCGGGCGCTGGCCCAGGGCGCGCGGGTGGCGCTGGTGTCCGATGCCGGCATGCCGCTGATCTCCGATCCGGGCTATCGGCTGGTGCGGGCGGCGATCGCCGGCGGCCAGGCCGTGACCGCCGCGCCGGGCGCCTCGGCGCTGCCGATGGCGCTGGCGCTGTCGGGCCTGCCGACCGACCGCTTCTTCTTCGGCGGCTTCCTGCCGTCGAAGGCGGGCGAGCGCCGGCGCGCGATCGGCGAGGCGGCGGCGTTTCCCGCCACCATCGTCTTCTTCGAGGCGCCGCACCGGCTGGCCGCCTCCCTCGCCGATCTCGCCGAACTGCTGGGCGACCGGCCGGCCGCGGTGGCGCGCGAGCTCACCAAGCTGTTCGAGGAAGTCCGCCGCGCGCCCCTGCCGGAGCTCGCCGCGCACTACGCCGCCCAGGCCGAGGTGAGGGGCGAGATCGTGATCGTGATCGGCGCGCCGGTCGAAGGTGCCGCGACCTCCGCCGACTCGCTGGACGGCGCCCTGCGCGAGGCGATGGCCGGCGCGTCGATCAAGGATGCCGCGTCGGAAGTGGCCGCGCGCCTCGGCCTCAAGCGCCGCGACGTCTATGCGCGCGCCCTCGAACTGAAGCGCACGTCATGAGCCTGCAGACCCGCCAGAAGGCCCAGCGCAAAGGTCACACCGCCGAGTGGCGGGCGGCGTGGCGGCTCAGGCTCGCCGGCTACACGATCCTCGCCCAGCGCTACAGGACGAAGCTCGGCGAGATCGACATCGTGGCCCGGCGCGGCAACCTGCTGGCCTTCGTCGAGGTCAAGGCGCGCGCCGACTTCGATGCCGCGACCTTCGCGCTGCGTCCGGGTCAGTTCGGCCGGGTCGCGCGCGCCGCCAACCTGTTCCTCGCCAGCCATCCGCGCTATGCCGTGTGCTCGCTGCGCTTCGACGCGGTGCTGGTGAGCGGTTCGCCGTGGCGCAGGCTGTGGCCGCGCCACCTGCCCGACGTCTGGCGCGCCCCGGAGTAGCCCCGCGTGACGCGTACCGAGTCCGAGACCGAAAAGCAGCTCGCCCGCCTGAAGGATCTCTGTGCCGGCGACGGCCGGCGCCTGGATGTTCTCGAAGTGACGCTCACGCTCAGCCTGCTGCAGCACGACGATCCGCTCGACCTCGTGCCCTACCGCCAGCACGTCGCGCAGATGTCGGCCGCCGTCGCCGACCTCGTTCGCCGGCGCGGCGCCACGCCTGAGTCGCTGGCCGAGGTGATCGCGCGGTCCTATGCCTATCGCGGCGACAGCCAGACCTACGACGACCTGCAGAACGCCGACATCGTGAAGGTGATCGAGCGCCGCAAGGGCCTGCCGGTGGCGCTGGCGATCCTCTATCTCCAGGTCGCGCGCGACCAGGGCTGGGATGCCGAGGGCCTGGCCTTTCCCGGCCACTTCCTCATCCGCGTCGCGATCGACGGCGCCCGCCACGTCGTCGATCCGTTCAACGACGGCATGGTGCGCGACGCCGCCGACCTGCGCGAGCTGCTGCGCAAGGTTTTGGGGCCGAACGCCCAGCCGATGTCGGGGCACTACGATCCGGTGAGCGACCAGCATGTGCTGCTGCGGCTCGAGAACAACATCCGCCTGCGCCTCGTCCAGCGCGAGGACTGGCCGGGCGCCTTGCGGGTCGTCGACCGCATGCTGGCGATCGCGCCCCACCAGCCGGTGCTGCACTACGAGGCCGGCCAGATCAACGTCCGCCTCGACAAGCGGCGCGCCGCGATCGCCAGTTTCGAACGGTTCCTGCTGATGGACGAGGACCATGCCGACCCCGGCATGCGCGAGCACGCCACGGCCCTGTTGCAGGAATTGCGCCACGGGCTTAACTGACCGTCCCGTTTCCGACCCGACCTGCCCCGAGGACCGCCCATGAAGCTCAAAGTCGCCATCCAGATGGACCACGTGTCGACCATCGACATCGACGGCGATTCGACCTTCGTGATGGGGCTGGAGGCCGAGAAGCGCGGCTACGAGGTCTGGCACTACACGCCGCCCGAGCTGATCTTCCGCGACCGCAAGGTGATGGCGCGTGCCCAGCCGATGAAGCTCCGGCGCGAGAAGGGCAACCACTTCACCCTGGGTGCGTCCGAGGTCGTCGACCTGGCCACGTTCGACGTCGTCCTGCTGCGCCAGGATCCGCCGTTCGACATGTCGTACATCACCACGACGCACCTGCTCGAGCACATCCATCCGAAGACGCTGGTGGTCAACGACCCGGCAAGCGTGCGCAACGCGCCCGAGAAGCTGTTCGTCACGCACTTCGACAACGTCATGCCGCCGACCCTGATCAGCGCCGATCCGCGCGCGCTGCGCGAGTTCCGCGACGAGCACAAGGACATCATCCTGAAGCCGCTGTTCGGCGCCGGCGGCGCCGGCGTGTTCCGCCTGCAGCCGGGCGACGAGAACTTCGCCTCGCTGCTCGAGATGTTCTCCAGGAGCAGCCGCGAGCCGGTGATCGCCCAGCGCTACCTTCCCGAGGTGCGCCTGGGCGACAAGCGCATCATCCTGATCGATGGCAAGGCGGTGGGGGCGATCGACCGCGTGCCGGCACAGGGCGAGGCGCGCTCCAACATGCACGTCGGCGGCCGGGCGGTGAAGGCCAGCCTCACCAGGCGCGACCAGGAGATCTGCGAGATCATCGGGCCGGAGCTGGCGCGCCAGGGCATGATCTTCGTCGGCATCGACGTGATCGGGCACTATCTGACCGAGATCAACGTCACCTCGCCGACGGGACTGCAGCAGATCAACACTTTCGACGGCGTCTGCCTCGAGGCCCGGATCTGGGACCGCATCGAGGCGCGGTACCTCGCGACGCGCGGCGTAGCCGCGCGCGCCGAAGCCACGCGTGGCTAGTCCGGCCGCCCCGATCCGGGTCACCGGCTCGCTGACGCTCGACCCGTCGGAGATCGAGGAGAGTTTCGTGCGCGCCGCCGGTCCGGGCGGCCAGCACGTCAACAAGACGTCGAGCGCGGTGCAGCTGCGCTTCGACGTGCGCCGCTCGCCGTCGCTGCCCGACGAGGTGCGCCGGCGGCTGGAGAAGCTGGCCGGCAGCCGGCTGACCAACGACGGCGTGCTGGTGCTGATGGCGCAGGGTCATCGCAGCCAGAAGCGCAACCGCGAGGAGGCGCTGGAGCGGCTGGTCGAACTGGTGCGCGAGGCCGCGCACCGGCCGACGCCGCGGGTGAAGACGCGGGTGTCGAAGTCGGCCAAGCGCCGCCGGGTCGACGACAAGAAGCGCCACGGCACGGTCAAGTCGCTGCGCCGCCGACTCGACGACTAGACTGGGCGACGGGAGGCGCCCCTCCGCTCCCCCGATCGGATGAAATGGTGGCCAAGCCGGCTACAGACGCCGCGAACATCCTTTGATATATCGCTTGCCACGTCCCCGTAGCTCAGCCGGATAGAGCAGCGGTTTCCTAAACCGGAGGTCGGAGGTTCGAATCCTCTCGGGGACGCCATTCCTGGGCAAAAGAGAGAACTTCCGGCAAAGCGCTTATTTCGCCGGTTTGGGCGAGCTTCTCCAGGACGGCGGGCGGGCCTTCGAGATGCACCTCGTGGTGGTCCACGGTGACGGTGTCCAGGATCAGCCGCATGTACCCGAACCTCGCCTACGCCTTAGCTCTGTGCGCCGGTGCCCTCATGACCGCCTTCGGCTTCTTCAGGAAGTTCTACTTGTCGCGCTGGAGCGCTGCCTAGCACCTCGCCACACGCCGTGTGCGAGCCCAGGAGCCCCGTTCAGGGGCTTCTCTGCTAATTGCCACGTCTACGCCGCAGGACGTACTCGGCCCACTTCCTTTGCAGCTCTTCGAGGGTCAACGGCCCGACTACTTCCGAATTCTGGGGGTGCCTAAGAGCGCCGAGCTCGTGCAGGAGCGTCTGCTCCATTCGGAACGCCTCCTTTGCCGTTCTCCAAAATTGGTTGAGGACCGTGGAGTACTTCAGTCCACCGAGCTCCGGCAACGAGGCCCGATTGAACTGCTTCTCTCGCAAGTCGAATTCAAACGCCCAGCCGATCTTGAAGAATGGTTCCGTCGCTCCATCAATCGACATCGCATAGGTGTATGCCGATGCCTGCCGAAGGTTCATCACGCCCGCCCGCGTTGTCGAAGGAGGTGGCCCCGATCGTCCGCCCCTCCCACCATTTACCGGAACGGTTTGCGCCATGGCGCCACGAACCTCAATCTCGTGGTGGGGAAGGGCAAGGATGCGCGCCGCCTCTTCGTCAGTCAGCGCGACAATTCCCCTTACGCCCTGCCGACCAAATGCGCGGTCCGACACATCGGTGAGCTTGCTTTTCGGGTCGTCAAATTGCCACGCGCGCCGAACACGCAAACCGAACGGCCATTTGTAATTTCCGTTCTCGTCGCGGAAGTGCGGCTCGATGTCAGCGAGATCGTAGAAGTCGAGTGAGGTCACCGGCTCATCCGTCACCTCCATCAGGGCGAGTATTGTGCCTTGATCATCGAGAGCCGTGGGCTCTTCCTGGGTGCCTACAATGACAACGCGATCCTCCGGCTGCAGAGTTGTCCGTGCCGTAGCCATCGCGCCCCGCTCACTAAATTGAAGTGGGCCACTGGGGTTGTCGTAGCCCCAGGTCTTTTTCATGTAGAGCTTCACTGACTTCCATCCTTGCGGGTCGGTACGATGTTGGGGCTATCTGAGCGCTCCATGTCATCTACGAGGCGACTACATATGCCAAAGAGCGTCGCGAAGTACCTCTTGTAGTCATCCGTGGCAGCCGGATCAGAACACTTAAGTTTCTTCATCGCCGTCGCGATTTCCTCATCGTCAAATGTCATCGCCTTCTGCCCATGAGCGAACTTGTTCCGTACGCTCCTGAGAATAGCGAGAGCGTCGTACTCAGCTTGCGTCAAGATGTTGAAGGCGTACGCCACATCTATGCGGGCTGCGAGCGAACTCAGCGGGCCATATCCATTGAAAAGCCGTGACCGCATCTTCGCTGTTGCAGGGCGCATATGAGAGAGGAGAGCGCCCTCTAAAGCATCCTCAAGTACTGCAACAGAGCTGAGAACTGTCGCCGTTACGCCTCGATCAATCCAGCCCGGAGCATCAGCCAGTAACTTATGAACGCCCTTCATGGCGTCGTCTGTGATGGTGTGTGTCTTAGCTTTCGCTCGCGCCATTCCGTTCCTCCCGCCGGGCCTTTGAATCGGGGTGTATTTCCGCTAGCGTATGTGTTCCTCACTGTCGACGACGGACGGGACTACATCTACAAGCTCCTGAGCGTCAAAGGGGGGCCGCCTGAGAAGTCAGCCCTTACGCGTGACGACCACTTGCGGATAGCGAAGGAGGCGCGCGCGGCGTTCCACGCTGCTTAGCTACGTCGGGCGCCTGCCCAGCACGCGGCTGAAGCGAGATGTGTCTCGCACGAACGTGCGTAGGTCGGGTGAAATCCACGACAGCAGTTCGAGGATGTCGTTGTGCTTCTGAGTCGGGTTCTTGTCGAACACCGTCTTGTAGTGCGCGAGGCGGTTGCGCCATTGCCGGATCGTCATGATGCGCACCTGCAGCTTGGGAAGGTCCGTGTTGTCCGGGAAGTGTGGCAGAAACGGGGTGATACCCTTGGCCCAAAGAAGCGGGCGGAAGCGCTTGGTGCAGAGGTGATCCCAGAAGCTGAAGGACACCGCCGAGGCAATGTGCTCGTGCGTGCACGCGGTGCCGTGCTGGTAGCGTTCATCGGCAATCGCTTGCGTGAGATCATCACGGCACCTGTCTGAAAGCATCGCGGTGAAACCGGTTTCAAACGGCCAATTCGTGCCGTACCGTGCAACCAAGGCCTTCAGGATGCAGTTACGTACTGCGATCTCGGCCATCTGAATGGGCACATAGAATGCTTGGCAGAGTTCGGAGTTCCACATGTAGTAGCGTAGCGCGAGTGCGCGGTCGTTACCCGCCGCTACGAGGTAACGGTCGATGCGTCCTTTTGAGAGCGCGCTATCGACAGCTACGAGGTGGGTAACACATAGCTCTCCGAGTTTTGCGATATCTTGCATAGGTGTGCCGCGAGCCTTACATTCTTCTTCGTGAGCTGTAGTTGGTTTCCCTGTGCCGCAAGGTGCACATCCGCTACGGACAAAATCAGGGGGCGGACTCTTAAACGGGTGCCGCCCCCACCTTTTTTTTACATTTCCTCGGGTAACGACGCTTTCGCGGCCGGCAGCAACGCTTTGTTTGCTTCCAGAATCTTAATCAGCCGCTCAACGCCCGTGACATCTACCAGCTCTGCACGCACCTCCAGGCCAATGTCTGACATCGACACGCGCATGGTGTTCTCAGTGAACGCCTGAGGCGGAGCAGGCTGCGGACTCGCCGCTGCAGCAGCCCAATGACGCGCAGCAGGCGGCTGCGCCTCAGGAGTCGCAGCTTCCACTGGCGCGGGCGCGGGCGCGAAAACACCCGTAGTTGGCGCTACCATCTCTGCCGTCTCTCGATACGCTCCGATAACGCGGTCGATAGCATCAGTTGCAAAATTGCGGCGCACCAAATACGAGCGCATGTTCGCATCACTCGGCACTGTGCCGCCCCATTCGGCGCGTAGCTCTGCAAAAAGCGTCGGCAAGAACGCCGCTTCGCTAATTGCCTGGGCTTTCGCGGCGTCGTTTGGTGGATACAGAATGTTCATGGCAAGCGGAGAAACGCGCATCTTGTCTCCGTTCACTTCCTCAAGTAATCCGTACTTTCCCAGCGCAGAGATCACTTTCAGTGACGCTCCGTTGAGGCCGTTGTAGCCGATGTGCTTGGCGAGCACTTCTTTGGGCGCAGGCAAATGCTGCTCTGCTGCGTGAATCTTCGCGATGCGGGCAATGGCATCTGGAAGACTGATCGCTGGGTAGTTCGGACTGCGGATGCGCGCCATGCTTTCCTCCATCTACTTAGGCGGATCTATCATCCGCCCGAAACGCTCGCAACGCTAAAATCGATGCAAAGAGTATTTTATCGCCGTTAGCGTATCTTGTAGCGATATAGGCACGGGGCGGGACGATTCAAGAGGCTAGAGGAGGGGCCGGCGCAGGCCTCCCCGTGCTGCGACACCGTCCTATGCAACCGTCTTAAAAAAGATAAGTGATATCAATGTAGTATAGGGATTCCGGGCAGGGGAGTCGCGGCAGGTCGCTCGTCCCTCGGGTTGCCCTGACTTGTCCATCCTTGGCAGTTGAATCGCGTGCCGGAATAGACGCGCTAGCGTCCGCCAAGCTCCAAACAGCCCTTGTGTGTCTTGACTCTAGCTCCACATGTTCCTTATTCGTTCTGAATTGGAGGAGCCATCGCATGTGCCGACGCTACACTCATAAACTAACCTGGGCGCAGATCGTGGCTTTGTACCGGCTCACCCTGGCAGAAGAGCCGCCAGAGCAACTCAGCGAGCTCTAAAACGTGGCGCCCACTCACGTCATGTCGATTATCCGGCCGGCAGGGAACGGTCGCGAGTTGTTAATGGCAGGCTATCCCGTCTGACTGATACCCGACCACTACGAACGGGAGTTCCAAGGGTCTCGGACGAAACCGAGCATCTCAAGAAGTGTCCGACATGTTCGACGGTAAGGACTTTCTGGTTAGCAGACGATCCGGAGATCACCAGGGTTGCAGAGGACGACGAACTGATCGCCGGCACGGAGCAGATGGAATTTCCGGCGCTTCACCTCGCGCTTCAAAAAGCTCACCGATCCAAATAGCCGTACGTCGGCGACGGCGCGCCGAACCACGCCACCGTTGCCGACGGCGGCGGCGCGAAAGATCTGCTTAGTCCATGTCGCCTTGCTGGGAATGCCTCGTCTCGCCATATCTCATCTCCTATTTGCGGTAGCTTCTCAAAGATTTGAAATCGCCATCTTGCGGGCGCTTGCACTGCCAGAAGCCCCAGCCGTTGACGTTGTTGTCGGTCACGTAACTGGCTGCCTTGGAAAAGCTACTGGTCGGCGGCTTCTTGATGCCATCGACGACAATCTTTCCGTCGATGATCGTCGCGTTGTAGACGCGGCCCTTGTACGTCGTCCGGAGGGCTGTGCCTGACGGGAACTCGACGCCACCACGCACCAACGCTGGGCCGTCGGCTGACGAGGCATGGGAGCCCTTAGGCTCGCGGGAAATCTTCAGCAGGTCGCACAACACGTCGTCGTAGGTGGTCCTTTCGTCGGGCCTCAACGCCGTCAGCTTCTTGAAGACCCTGAAATTGATCTCTATCTGCATGTATCGCTCCGCTTATACCGTTTAGCGCGGAGGGAAAATAGCAGGAAAAATAGGACCGTCAATACGCCGTGAGCAACAGGTCTACGAGGCCTGCGACAGGTTCGCGAGTGCAGGGCGTGCTGCGAACCGAGTTTCGATACGGGCCGCCCCGGCTAACGCCCCATTTGCGAGGCCGCCTAGGCCCTATTTGCGGAGCCGCTTCACTGTCACGCGCCAGTTCTCTCCTTTGACCACTCCGGCACGCCATTTTCGCCTAAACCCTTGAACTCGTTGAAATCACGAAACATCTTCCGCTTGTGCCGCTACGAAAACGCTACGACTTGGGCGGGCGGCAATGCGGATCAAGATGGATTTTGTGACGACACACGGCGATGGCCGACTGATCTTTAAGCGCGATATTCCGGAGGAATTGCGGGCTGTCGCTGGCCGCACGACGTGGCAGAAGATGCTGCGTTCCCGAAGCTGGAACTCTACGGTCGCACGACTACACCGCCGGTACATAGCCGAGTCGGAGCGCGATCTCGCCAGATGGCGCGACCAGAGCGGCACAGCGCAAGTTGCCCGCCCCTTCTTTTGGGAGTTCGAAATCTCCCGGCCTCCGGGTGTCGATCTCGAAACAAGCGGGGCGTATTTTCAAGCGCTGACCTCGGGCAACGATCTCCGCGAGCTAAAGAAAGACCTCGTGGCGGCCGGTGTACTGCCGGGTCGGGTAGCGGCAACGTCCCGCTTGGCGGGAGGTCTGTCGTCCTTCCGCGTTTGTACGA
>Ga0070681_10006671_pt1 | contig 11237 bp, 6 predicted proteins | sample KBSC83BmetaG_FD_65650 | JGI IMG/M metagenome (GOLD analysis project Ga0070681, IMG submission 65650) | Corn rhizosphere microbial communities from Kellogg Biological Station, Michigan, USA - KBS C8-3B metaG | ecosystem: Host-associated > Plants > Roots > Rhizosphere | place: USA: Michigan...
GAGGAGCACCAACCGGCGAGCGGGGCAAGCAGGATGAAATTCGACATCCGCGCGTATCACTCCACCAGCTGCACCCAGTCGATCGCCCACAGCGGATCGAGCTGGCGCTGAGCGAACTTCAGACACAGGTCGTGTCGTCCGGACCGCGATCGCAGCGGAACGGGCGACAGCGTCGTGACGGCATTGTTTCCCAACGCGGGCTCCAGAGGAAGTACGGCAATCGGCGGCCCCTGGCAGTTGTCGACCCGTACCTCCAGTTCGCCTGCGGGCGTCTGAGGGGGATTCAGCTGGATCGACTGGCGCGCAGGCCCGATCTGAAAGTTGAACGGTACCTGCCCCACGGCGGCCCGGATTGCGGTGACGTGCGACAGGTCGGCGCCCGCAAACATCCAACAGGGATTGAGGACATCGATCTGAAAGACGGCCCGCGGCTCACCGGAATTCACAGGGGCATCATCCTCGAGCGACAACAGCAGCTTGTTGGAGCACGGCTGCAGCTGATGGCTCGACCGTCGCTCCAGCGCGACGATATCCAATCCGCGAGTGACTGTCGCTGCGAGACCGCGGCCGCCGGCGAAAGCGTTCGCCTTGATCTCTCCTCGGGCGGGAACGTCGACCGGATGACTATAGAGAGGAGCGGCTTGCGTCGGCTCGCTGCCATCGAGGGTGTAGTGAATCTCGCCGAAGCCGCTTTGATTCGACAGGCTCAGTCGAGCCGTCGCGCGCTCGCGATCGAGGTCCGCCTGTACCTTCACGCCGAACACGTCGCTGGAATACTGAATCCCCAGTGCCCGATAGCGGTTCAGTTGCTGAGGCAGGCGTCTCACGAAACTCGTCCAGTCGATGCTCTGCCGGCCGGACCAACCTACTTCCGCCACGGCGGCGGCGCGCGGGAAGGTCATGTACTCGACACGCTCGGGGGTGCGGATATGCTCCGTCCAGAGGTTTGCCTGCAATCCGAGCACGTACGAGCGCTGCTTTTCCGGCACCGACGCAGGGAGCGGGTCGAAGCGGTAGACGTCCTCCAGTCGTATGATGGTTTCCCGGCCGGGTGGCGCGTTGGTACTGTCGCCTTGCTTGTTGTCGAAGTACAGCTTCGGCGACGGCGACAACACCGTCTCATGCCCGCTCTTGGCGGCCACGACCGCCCCTTCGATGCCGTGCCACGACATGACCGCCGCATCGGGGCCGATTCCGGCATCGAGGATCTCATCCCAGCCGATGAGCTTTCGGCCTCGGGACTGCAGATACTCCCCCATGCGATGCACGAAGTAGCCCTGCAGGGCCGCTTCATTGCGGACCCCCAGCTCGCGCATTCGCGCTTGTACGCGTGCCGAGGCCTGCCACTGGTCCTTGACGGCCTCGTCCCCTCCGACGTGCACGAACTCGCTTGGAAACAGCTCCAGCACTTCATCGAGGACGTTGTCCAGGAACTGGAACGTCGACTCGTTCGGGCTCAGAAGGTTTGGATAAATCCCCCAATCGGACGGCACGACCGTCGGCGGCGAGCTCGTAACCCCGAGCGACGGGTAGGCCACGATCGCGGCGGTCGCGTGTCCAGGCACGTCGATCTCCGGAACGACGGTCACATAGCGCTCCGCTGCGTGCGCCACGATCTGCCGCACCGTCTCCTGCGAATAGAAGCCTCCATAGAGGCGCGGTTGACCGGTGCCCGGATCGATGTCCGCGGCCGCGGCGGGGCCCGCCGGCACTCGCCAGGCTCCGACGCTCGTCAGGCGGGGATATCTCTTGATCTCCAGTCGCCATCCCTGGTCGTCGGTCAGATGCCACTGGAGAACGTTGAGCTTGTGCAACGCCATCCAGTCGATCAAGTGCATGATGAAATCCGGCGACTGGTAGTGCCGTGCCGAGTCCAGCATCAGTCCGCGCCAGCGGAAGCGCGGAGCGTCTGTAATCCGCATGGCAGGCAAGAGGATCTCATCGTCGCCGCGCCCTGCGCTGGCGGTACATAACTCCCACAATGTCACCGCCGCGTAAAACAGTCCTTGCGAATCGCGCGCCGAGAGCATGATTCGACCCGGCGAGATGTCGACCTCATAGCCCTGCGAATCCGGGATGGAAATGAAGGGATCCAGGCGGAAGATGATGGCGTCGGCCGCGGTTGCCTGGCCGGCGCGCTCAGAAACCCGCAGCGGCATTCCACGCGTCTGCATCAGCAGCTGCGCAAAGTAGCGCGCGATGCGCTCCGCCTCCGGATCCCGTGGGTGAGAGATCGTCGCGTCGACGCGGACCGTGAAACTCCCGCTGCGCGACTCAACGTGAGCCGGCGCGGGTATGATATCGATCTGCGCAGAAGAGCTCTGAGACGCGGGCTGAGCAGCAGCGAGCCCACCGGCGAGCGTGAGCGCAAGCGCACAAGGCCACCCGCGCATCTGCTTCCCGATGAGGCTCATCGAATGTCCAATCCACCCCATGCTCTCGTTCTCCGCGCTCGCGAGGCTTTGACACGAGGCGACGTGCGGTCTGCCGAGACCGCCGTCGACGAGCGCTTGAAGACCGCGGGTCGCGACGTCAACGCCCTGGCGCTGCGTAGCCTCCTCCTGCAGCGCCGGGGACAATTTGGCGAAGCGGCGCGTACGCTGCAAGCGGTGATCGGAATCGACCCTCAGGCCGACTGGGCTTACTGCGAGCTCATCCAGCTGCTGCTGGCGCACCGCCGCCTGGCAGACGCCGAGCAGGTGGCACGGGCCGGTGTGCGGGCGAATCCGGATACCGCGAGCTGCCACAACGCCTTCGGCCTGATCCTCTCCGAGATGAACGACCTGCCCTCGGGCGAGTGGCACTTCCGGCGGGCCCTCGCGCTCGGGGAGCCGCAGGCGGTCTACTACATGAACCTCGGGCTCAATCTCATGAAACAGGGGCGCATCGAGGAGGCCGACGGTCACTTCGCCCAGGCCCACGAGCGCGCGCCCGCGGATACGAAGACACTGGCTTACTGGTCGACCCTGCACGAGGCTCGCGGCGATCTGGCAAAGGCGAAGGAGCTTCTGGATCGCGCCGAGGCCGGCTCCTCTGCCGAGGACGTCACGCTGCTGCGTGCCAGTTATTTTTCCCGGGAGGGCCGCGACGAGGAGGCCCTGGGCATCCTCAATGCGGCCAAGACCCTCGGCGGCGACGGGCAGCTGGCACGAGGCCGGCTTTACGATCGATTGGGACGCTACGAGGAGGCATGGAAGGACTTCGCGGAGGGTAAGCGTAAGCTCGCTGCGGAAGGCGGGGCGCTGCAGTACCGGGCCGACGGGGTCGAGGGTCTGTTCGGCCGGTTCAAGGAATTCTTCACCCGCGATACGCTGGACCGCCTGCCTCAGGCGCAGGTGCGCTCCGATACGCCGCAACCGCTCTTCATCATCGGCCTTCCGCGCTCGGGCACCGCGCTCGTCGAGAAGATTCTCAACAGCCACTCCGCCGTGCGGGCCGGTGGAGAGCTCCCGTTCCTCGGAGAGCTGCGCAAGCTGGCCACCGACCTGCTGCCCAATCCTCAGCCTTTTCCCGAGCATCTGGCGCAGAGCTGGACGGCCGACCGGCAATACGCGGCGACGATGTTCCGCGACTTCTACCTGGCCCGTGCCGCGCACCACGGCTTGGGCGCGGGCTCGCACGCCTTCTTTACCGACAGGATGCCCTTCAACGAGATGTACCTGCCGCTGCTGCGGATGGCCTTTCCGCAGGCGAAGATCGTTCATGTCGTCCGCCACCCGCTCGATGTGTGCGTATCGATGATGGCGAACAACGTGACTCATGGCTTCAACTGCGGTTACCGGATCGAGGACATCACGCATCACCTGGCCGCCCTGTTCGATCTGCTCGAGCATTATCGATCGCAGATGGACCTCGGGGAGCATGTGCTGCGGTACGAGTCCCTCGTCGCGGATCGGGACGCCCAGACGCGCAAGCTCTTCGACTCCATCGGGCTGCCGTTCGAGCCGGTGACCGAGAAGCTCAACGACCGCTCCATCGACCGGCACAGCCACTATGCGCGGCAGCTGCAACCCTACGCGTCGCGTCTGGCGCGGATGATGGCGGCTCATGGTTATTCATGAGCCGCCACAGGCAGCGTCACCTCAGAACTTGATCCGCACGTTCAGGTAGTACTGCCGGCCGTTGATATAGAAGGCCCGCGGCTGGGTCGTATTGAGGGCGTAGTACTTGAGTGTGGGGTTGTTCAGGTTCTGGCCGTCCAGCGTCACCGAGAAGTTATCGTTGATCGTGTACCCGAGCGAGGCGGACAGCGTTCCGATCGAGTCCTGCGTGAAGGCGGAGCTCCGATCGAGGCCACTGTAGAACGCCGAGCGGTAGCTGTACGCGATTCGCGCACTGAAGTGCGCGTCTTCGTAGTAGCCGTTGACGTTGTACGTATTCTTGGAAGTGCCGACGAGGCGGTCGTCGCCGCTCGCAGGCACGTCCTCGGTCTGCTTGCCGTTGGCGTAGGTGTAGTTCGCCGCAACACCGAAATGATCGGTGATCGCCTGAATGTAGTTGAGCTCCAGACCCTCCACCCGACCCTGGGTATTGATCGGCACGGTCAGCAGATAGAAGAGACTCTGGCCGTTCGGGAACTGGTTGCTGTATGTGAACTGCGTCAGCGGCTTCGTGCCGTACCCGATGTAGTTGTGCAGGTCCATGTAGAAGGCCGTCGCCGACACCAGCGAGCGCTTGGCAAAGTACCACTCCACTCCCGCGTCCAGGTTGGTCGAGCGGATCGGCTTCAGGTCCGGGTTGCCGCCCGTGCCGCTCCCCGGGGTGGTGCAGGTTTGGGGGTTGTTGGGGTCGGTGCACTGGGGTGGCGCGCCCAGGGAGGTGTTGGCCGCCAGCGATGAGTAGTCCGCGAGTGCCATCGTCTCCGCGGCTGCAAGGCGCAGCAGCAGATCGGGCTGGATCTCATACTTGAAGTTCGCGCTCGGCAGTACGTCGTTGTACGTGTGGTTGACGGGCCGGGCGACATAGGGCCCGAACGCCGAAGTGGTCACAGCGCCAGGCGTAGTCGCCGTCACCGAGCTGTCCTGCGCGTAGTTGATCGTGTCCTCCTTGGTTTGCACGAAGCGCACGCCCACGTTGCCGGCCCATTTGTCGCCCTTGAAGTCCGCCTGGACGTAGGCCGCGGTGTTTTTCTCGTGGACCTCGAACCAGCCGTTCGGGATGTACGCGCGCGCAATCAGGTCGCGGTTGACGTTGTTCGGATTGTTGTAGGCGGCGAGCTGCGCCGGCGTCCAGTACCAGATGCCGGTCGGAATCGAGCCGCCGAAATTCTCGAAGTCGGCCGGGTAGTTCGAGAAGGTCGTCGGATAGGTGGCCGGGTTGCTACCGCCCGTGGGACCCTGAGCGGTGGCGCCGAGGGACGCGCGGTCGTGCTTCTCCCAGCGCGCACCGAACCTCAGATCGGCCCACATGCCCTGGTCGGCCGCGAAGGTCCCATCGAGCTTGGCCCAGTTCTCCTTGTCCTCCACGTCGACATTCTGTGCGCCGAAGATCCAGCCGAAGGCCACCGGGGTGCCGCCGGCGAACGGGGAGGTATTGTTGGTGTTTCCGAAGTTGAAGCTCGGGCCGTTGCCGATTCCATGCAACGTGTACCCGGCGCCATTGCCCAGGTCGGGTTGAGTCTCCGACACATCCTGGGTCGGCGTCTTGCCTTTGCCCTTCGAGGTGCCCACCTGTGCGGCGAACGACAAGGTGTCGTTGACCTTGAAGTGACCGTCCAGGTTGACGAAGTTGGCGCTTTCGCTCTCATCCGGGCGCGAGATCTGGTCGTACACGCCATAGAAGGTGCCGGGAACGCCGGTGAAGTTGGCGTTCACCAGAGTCCCGTTCTGGACGGTGTAGCCCGCATCCGGCGCCTGCCCGGCCCCGGAATTGATGTAGTGCGTGTTCCACAGCAGGTAGTTGCGGTTGTAGTTCGGCGCCTCCAGCTTCGAGAAGAAGCCCGACAGGTCGAAGCCGACATTGTCGTTGAGATTCCACTGAACATCGACCAGGCCGCCGGTGCGCGTGCGCTTCTGGGTGAACAGAGCCTCGCCGATATCGGTTGGATAGACGACACCGGCCAGATCCGGGTGGGCCACTGCTATGGGGCTGCCCGCGGCAATGGTGTCGTAACCCAGAAGCTCGACGCCTTCGCGCTGCAGGTGGCGCTCTTCGCGAAAGCCTTGCAGCAGCACGCCGAACGTGCGCTCATCGTTGTGCCAGTTGAGCAGCGCGCTCACCTGGGGATCGGTCTTCGAGGGGAGGTCGGCGTAGACGGCGCCGGCGGAGAGCTCGAAGGAGAAGGGCTTCGCCAGGTCGAGCGGCTTGCGCGTGATGATATCGATGGAGCCCGCCACGCCTCCTTCCACGAGCGAGGCTTCCGAGCTCTTGTGGACCACCACCTGGCTGACCAGCTCCGAGGGGAGCAGCGTGTAGCTGACACTGCGGCCGACGGTGCTGGTCTGGTCGAGGACGAACCAGTCGCCAGCGGCGACGTTGTGCCCGTTGATCAGTGTCTGAGTCAGGCTCGGGTTGGTGCCGCGCATGCTGACACGATCGTTCTCGTCGAAGCCGCCCTCGTTGGCGCCGGCAGAGCTGGTCGTGACGCCCGGTACCCGCTGCAGGGAGTCGGCGATGTTCTTGTCGGGCATCTTGCCGATGTCTTCGGCCGTGATGACCTCCTCGACCGTGGTGGCCTGTTTCTTGACCTCCAGGGACTGGTCAAGTGACGCGCGAATGCCGGTGACGACCACTTCCTCCAGGCCGTCGGACGCCGCCGGCGATGCGGTCTGCGCGTAGGTGAGAGCGACGGGTACCATCAGCGATACGCCGAGGGCCGATTGAACGGCGAGAGCCACTTTCCGGTTCATTGAACTCCCCAAACATGTCACGTGCTACGGTGTGCCCGTCTGGTTGTCCCGCGGTTCACACCAATTAGGTGCCAATATAATACCAATATATCTATTTGGCTACAGAGATGTTATCTGTCGCTCAAAATCGTAAATCTATTCAATGAAACCAATCACTTGCTGAAATACAGAGGTATGGTCACTTTACAAGTGGTACTTTTCTGGTATTACTGCACGGGGTCTCATGGACTGTTATCAGGGCTCATAGATGCCGTCTCTCGCCAAAGTCGTCGGGCCGCTTGATGCGCGCAGCAACCTGCCGCTGTACCAACAGCTGCAGCGCGCGCTCAAGCTCGCGATCGACCAGCACATTCTCGCGCCCGATGACGCGCTTCCCGCCGAACGGGACCTCGCGGCAGAGTTCGAGGTCTCCCGTATCACGGTACGCAAGGCTCTCGACGGACTCGTCGCCGAAGGCTTGCTCGTTCGCCGCCAGGGCTCCGGCAACTTCGTCTCAGCACGCGTCGAGAAGAACTTCGCGATGCTCACTTCTTTCTCTGAGGACATGCGCGCGCGTGGACGGAACCCGCGCTCCGTGTGGCTGAAACGCTCCACCGGCACCGTGACACCGGAAGAGGCGCTCACGCTGCGTCTGAGCCCGGGGACGCCCGTTTATCGCTTTCATCGACTGCGCTTCGCAGACGACGCGCCGATGGCGATTGAGGTGGCGACCATCGTTTCGAGCGCCCTGCCCTCCATCGACTCCGTCAATGAATCGCTCTACGAGGCACTCGAGCGAACCGGTCACCGACCGGTGCGTGCCCTGCAGAGACTGCGAGCGGTCATCCTGACCGCTGAGCAAGCGGATCTGCTGAAAGCCAAAGCGGGAGATCCCGGTCTTCTCGTCGAGCGGCTTGGATCGCTGCGCGATGGCAGCGCCGTGGAATTTTCGCAGTCCTATTACCGAGGCGACATCTACGACTTCGTCGCCGAACTGAATTCTTCAGGATGATGAGCCCGGCACCAGAAAGCCTCCCGCGTACCGCCGATACAACATTGATGTACGCGGAGGCTTCCGAATCTCCGGCGGTCGTTGCCCGGCAGCTGCGCATGAATGCATCGCTTGTGGAAGAGCTTGGGCGCAGGTTGCGCGCTCGCCCGCCGCGCGCCGTCATCACCTGCGCGCGGGGAAGCTCGGACCACGCTGCAACCTATGCGAGATACCTCATTGAGACTCGCGCACACGTCCTGACTTCGTCCGCCTCTCCCTCCATCAACTCGCTATACGGGATTGAGCAAGACCTGCGCGATTGTGTGTTCGTAGCGGTGTCGCAATCGGGCAGAAGCCCTGACCTGCTGGCGTCGGTCGAGGCCGCACGCCGCAATGGCGCATACGTGGTCACGCTCTGCAACGTGCGTGAATCGCCCCTCGAAGCAATGGCAGACTTCGCGCTACCGCTTCATGCGGGTCCTGAGCGGAGTGTCGCCGCAACGAAATCCTACGTGGCTTCCCTAGCCGCATTCGCGCATCTGGTCGCCTCGTGGACGAAGGATGCAACCCTCGCTGACGGGTTGCACGCCCTCCCCGGGGCGCTCTCCGGTGCCTGGATGCTCGACTGGCGAGCCGCCCTTCCCATGTTGGTCGCCGCTGAGCATCTCTACGTGATCGGACGTGGGATCGGACTCGGGCTGGCGCAGGAGGGCGCGCTCAAGGCGAAGGAGACCTCAGGACTTCACGCAGAAGCCTATAGCGGCGCCGAGGTTCGCCACGGTCCAGTTGCACTCCTGGGCGAGCGCTTTCCGGCGTTGGTGCTTGCCCAAAACGACGCCGTCCGCCCCGGGCTCGAAGAGCTCGCCGCCGAACTCGCTGCAAGAGGCGTTGGAGTAGCGCTGGCAGGTGGCTGTGCTACCGGCGCCATCGTCCTTCCAACCGTGGAGTGCGTAGCTGCCCTGACACCGATCGCGAGCGCTGTCAGTCTCTACCGTCTGCTTGCTCAGGTTGCCGTCGCTCGCGGTCGAAATCCCGATGCGCCGCCCTACCTCAGCAAAGTTACGGCGACCGTCTGATGAGCATCGCGTTCGTCAACGGCGACATTCTGACTCCGGACGGTTTCGTCACCGATCACGCTCTGCTGGTCGAGGAGACGCGCATCGAGGATGTCGTAGCCTCCGACGATCCACGAGTTACCCAGGCGACGCGCGTCGAGCTCGGCGGTCGTCTGCTACTCCCCGGATTCATCGATACGCAGGTCAACGGCGGCGGCGGGGTCCTGTTCAATGACTCCCCAGCAGTTGCCGGGGTCCGCGCCATTGGCGCGGCGCACAGCCGATTCGGCACAACGGGCTTCCTGCCAACGCTGATCAGCGACGATCTGGTCACACTGGAAAGCGCCATACGCGCGGTCGACGAGGCAATCGCCGCGAACGTGCCGGGCGTGCTCGGCATTCACATCGAGGGTCCCTTCGTCAGTGAAGTTCGCCGGGGTGTGCACGACCCCTCTCATATCCGCAAACTCGACGTGGATTTTGTCGCTCTGTTGAGCACGCTCAAGCGGGGCGTCAAGCTCATGACTTTGGCACCCGAGATGACGACTCCCGAACTGCTTGCGAGACTGACAGCAGCGGGCATCGTGCTGGCAGCAGGTCACACGAATGCGACGTACGCCGAGATAGAGACCGCGCGTCGTCACGGTTTGCGAGGTTTTACACATCTCTTCAACGCCATGTCGCAATTGACACCCCGAGAGCCGGGGGCTGTTGGAGCGGCCCTGAGCGACGAGGACAGCTATTGCGGCATGATCGTGGACGGGAAGCACGTCGACCCGATCGTGCTCAAGCTCGCACTGAGAGCGAAGCGTCATGATCGCTTCATGTTGGTGACCGATGCCATGTCCACCGTCGGCACCGAGGAGCGCAGCTTTATGCTGCAGGGTCGAACGATCCAGGTAGAGGACAGCTACTGCATCGACGAGAACGGCACGCTCGCCGGCACCGCGTTGGACATGAGCCGTGCGGTTCGCAACGCAATCGCACTGCTCGGCGTGTCTCTGGAAGAAGCCGTAAGAATGGCGAGTGAGTATCCTGCGGACTTCCTCGGCCTGTCAGACAGCCATGGGCGGCTGGCACGGGGCTGCCGTGCGGATCTGGTCATCGCGAACGACGAAGTCGCGGTGAGCGAGACCTGGATCGGCGGTGTGCGCGTCTACTGATCTCTCGCGCCCATGACGGCCACCCTCTTCAACTATTCATACACCACCGATAGCGGCTCCTCGGCCTGCTCCGCGGCCGGTCCTCCGCCAGTTCGAAGCATCCTGATCGTCGGCGGAGGAACCGCCGGCTGGATGACTGCGCTCGCTCTGGCGCGATCCCTGATTCCTCGCGGCGTCGAAATCACTGTGCTCGAGTCCCCGACGGTCGCCACCATTGGCGTCGGAGAAGGCTCCACGCCGTGGCTGCGGGGCTTTTTCGACAGCCTGGGTATCGAGGAAGCGGAGTGGATGCCCGCCTGTCACGCTACCTACAAGTGCGGCATCACCTTCGCCGGTTGGTCCACCAAGCCGGGATTTGACAGCTACTTCCATCCGTTCGCCTCGATGCTCGATAACCTGACGATGACGCAGTTCGTTCATAACGCCGAGGCGCGCGTCAAAGGTGCAAACGTTCACGCACATCCGGACCGGTTCTTTATTTCCACACGCCTGGCGCGGCAGAGGCTCGCGCCGAAGCCGGCTGCGAGCTTCCCGTTCGACATCTGGCACGGCTATCACTTCGATGCCGTGCTGCTCGGCCAATTCCTGCACAAGAAGGCACTGGACAGGGGCGTACGTTATCGCAACGGTCACGTGACTCACGCCACACTCGATGCGCAGGGCGCGATCGCCTCCGTGGCGACGCGAGAGGGCGAGACCTTTCAGGCCGACCTCTACGTCGACTGCACGGGCTTCGCAGGCCTGCTGATTGAAAAAGCGCTGAAGACACCCTTCGTCAGCTTCGCGGATAACTTGTTCAACGACTCCGCGGTCGCCCTGCCGTCGCCGATGGACGATTCGATACCGTCTGAAACCGTCTCCACCGCCATGCGCCACGGCTGGGCCTGGAAGATTCCCCTCACCCACCGCTACGGCAACGGGTACGTCTACAGCAGCCGCTTCTGCTCCGCCGATGAAGCGGAGCGCGAGCTGAGAGAGCACCTGGGGCTGCTCGATTCCGCCACCTCCGCGCGGCACCTGAAGATGAGATGCGGGCGAGTGACCCAACACTGGAACCGCAACTGCCTGGCCAATGGCCTGTCGCAGGGGTTCATCGAGCCCCTGGAGGCGACGGCGCTGCTGTTCATCCAACGCACGGCCATGCGCTTTGCGCAGGCCCTGCAACAGGGCGACCTCAGTCAGCAGGCTCAGGATCGGTTCA
>Ga0070681_10006673_pt1 | contig 11231 bp, 9 predicted proteins | sample KBSC83BmetaG_FD_65650 | JGI IMG/M metagenome (GOLD analysis project Ga0070681, IMG submission 65650) | Corn rhizosphere microbial communities from Kellogg Biological Station, Michigan, USA - KBS C8-3B metaG | ecosystem: Host-associated > Plants > Roots > Rhizosphere | place: USA: Michigan...
GAAAATTACCGCGAGCTGAAATCGCTCATCGACCGCTTGCATTTGCATACGGTGTGCGAAAGCGCGGCGTGTCCCAATATCGGCGATTGCTGGAACCGGCGGACGGCCACGTTCATGATTTTGGGCAACGTGTGTACGCGGCGCTGCGGTTTTTGCGCAGTACAGAAGGGCGCGCCGCTCGAGGTCGACTACGATGAGCCCCGTCGTGTCGCTGAAGCGGCGGCCGCCATGGGATTACGCTACGCGGTAATTACCAGTGTGAACCGCGATGACCGCAAAGACGGCGGCGCGGAACTGTTTGCCCTCACCATAAAGGCCATTCGCGAACGCATTCCAGGATGCCGAGTGGAGGTACTGGTCCCAGATTTCCAAGGCAGCCATGATGCCATGCAGGTCGTGATAGATGCGCGCCCCGATGTCCTGAATCACAATACCGAAACCGTGCCGCGGCTCTACCGGCAAGTGCGTTTGGGCGCGCGTTATGAGCGATCGCTCGAGATGCTGGGGTATGCAAAAAAGATTTCGCCTGGAACGCCGGTCAAATCGGGCTTGATGCTCGGCTTGGGCGAAACGCTCGATGAAGTCCGCACGGTGATGCATGATTTGCGCGCGCACAGCGTGGATATCCTGACTCTCGGGCAGTATCTGCGGCCCTCGCCGCGACATCTCCCTATCGTGCGTTATATTCCGCCATCCGACTTCGACGAACTGCGCCAGACAGGGCACCATATGGGCTTCGCGCATGTGGAAGCGGGGCCGCTGGTTCGCAGTTCCTACCACGCTTCCGAAGCCCTCGCCTAATTCGGTTCGTGTTCACACAGTCAGCCTGATTTTTTTCTTGCCTCCGGATGAAGAAGGACACAAGAATAAATTGAGCACCCATTTCCGGATAGCTGCCGCTTCAACGCCAATCGAACCTCGAGAAAAGGAGTGTCTCAAGATGGCGGAAGTTGATTTAAAAAAGCAGTCTCCCGAACAGCAGCGAAACGCCTCCAACCAATCTGTGGAGCGTTCCCGGCAAAGCAGCGGTCTGCAGCGCCGCGGAGCGTATCCGAGTTTGTTCTCACTCAGTCCGGCGGAGTTCTTCAATGCGAACCCCTTCTCGCTAATGCGTCGTTTCACCGACGAGATGGATCGCGTGTTCGAAGGCTTCGGCGGATCTCGAGGAAACGAACTCAGACAATGGTCCCCCGCCGTAGAAGTGAGGGAGCGCGGTGGCAAACTGGAAGTTTACGTGGACTTACCTGGAATCAAAGAAAACGACGTCAAAGTGGAAGTAACAGACGAAGGTCTGGTGATTCAGGGCGAGCGCAAATCCGAGCACGAGGAAAACCGCGAAGGCCTGTACCGGAGTGAACGAAGCTACGGACAGTTCTATCGGTTAATCCCATTGCCCGAGACTGCGAATATCGATCAGGCACGAGCGGAGTTCCGCAATGGGGAACTGAGGATTACCATACCGGTCTCCGAGCAGCAGCGCAAAGGACGCCAAATCCCCATCAGCACCACCGGCAGTGACAAAAAAGAGGCCGCATCACAGACCAGCGGAGCGGAGCCGGCACGAAAGGCAGGCTGATTCAAATCAGCGATTCGCCGGTGCTGGATAATCAGAGGGGGAGGAATCCGTCATTCCTATCGCATCCATTAACCCAGCCACCGGCGAAACGCTTCGCACTTTTGAGCCGCTCGCCAGCGCGCAAATTGAAGAGAAGCTCCAGCGGGCGGCTGCTACCTTCGCCACATATCGCCACACTCGATTCGAAGACCGGGCACGCATGATGCTTGCGGCCGCTGAAATCCTGGAACGCGAGAAATCTCAGCTTGGCCGGATCATGACGCTAGAGATGGGCAAGCACATCAGAGCCGCGATGGAGGAAGCGGTCAAGTGTGCCTTGGGTTGCCGCTTCTACGCTCAGCGCGCCGCGGAATTTCTGCGCGATGAACCCGTAGAGACGGAAACCGGCACGAACTACATTCGCTATCAGCCAATCGGTCCGGTGCTGGCGGTGATGCCCTGGAACTTCCCGTTTTGGCAGGTCTTCCGCTTCGCTGCACCGGCGCTGATGGCTGGGAATGTGGGCCTGCTTAAACACGCTTCGAACGTCCCACAGTGCGCGCTCGCAATAGAAGACATTTTCCGGCGCGCCGGTTTTCCGGAGGGTGCGTTTCAGACGCTATTGATTGGCTCCGAGCAGGTGCCGCGTGTGATTGATGACTCGCGCGTCATGGCGGTCACATTGACCGGCAGCGAACTCGCAGGCACACAGGTGGCGGCGCAAGCGGGTAAGCGAATCAAGAAGAGCGTGCTCGAACTCGGCGGCAGTGACCCGTTCATCGTGATGCCCAGTGCGAATCTTGACGCAGCCATAAAGACCGCTGTGAAGGCGCGCACCATCAATAACGGTCAATCCTGCATCGCGGCCAAACGGTTCATTGTTGCCGAGGAGATCGCGAACGATTTCGAACGGCGTTTCGTGGAAGGCATGCAGGCGCTCAAAGTAGGAGATCCGATGGATGACTCGACGGAACTCGGGCCGCTCGCGACGGCGAAGATCGTAGAGGATCTGGACGGGCAGGTTCGAAAGTCAGTCGCTGCGGGAGCTCGAGTGCTTACCGGCGGCAGCCGCCTCAAGCGTCCGGGCAATTATTACGCCCCGACTGTGCTTACCGATATTTCGAAAAACGCTCCAGCATACAGTGCGGAGCTATTCGGCCCGGTAGCCTCCTTATTTCGCGTGCCGGATGTTGCGGCTGCCATACGACTGGCAAACGATACGACCTTTGGCCTGGGGGCGAGCGTCTGGACTCAGGATGACAGCGAGCGCGACCGCTGCATCGATGAAATCGAAAGCGGCCTGGTGTTCGTGAATAGTATGGTGGCATCCGACCCGCGGCTGCCGTTCGGCGGCGTGAAACACTCGGGCTACGGCCGTGAACTTAGCGTTTACGGCATTCGCGAATTCGTGAACATCAAGACCGTTTCGATCAAGACCGAAACCGCGAAAAAGGCAGGCGGAACCGAGTAAGAGATATCGCAAGATGAAGTGCGCACAGGCAGAAATGCCTGTGCCACGCATTGTAAACGAGGCTCGGTGGCTGACCTGTTACAATTTTCGTATATGTTTAAAGGTTTGGAACACACGGCGATCGCTTCGCCAAATCCCGAGAAGCTGGCCCACTGGTACGTCGATCATCTCGGCTTCATCATCAATTTCACTTACGATGGCAATTATTTCGTGAAAGCGGCCAATGGGAGCATGCTCGAAATCATTCCTTCCGAGGGCTCGGCGGCCCCCCAAAAGATGAAAGATCCTGGCATCCGGCACCTGGCAATTCAAGTGGATGATTTCGATTCCGCGCACAACCAACTCAAACAGCATGGCGTGAAGTTCCTCACCGAACCTTTAAATAATCAGGGCAACCGCCTGGTGTTTTTCACCGATGCCGATGGCAATATCCTGCATTTGATTCACCGACAAAAGCCGCTACCGTAACTTTTGGCGAACTGTGCTCCGCCGCGTTTTCAAAGCATTCCAGTATCGCGACTTCCGCCTGCTCTGGATCGGCGCATGTACGTCGACCATCGGGACGTGGATGCAGATCGTCGCGCAGAGCTGGCTGGTGCTGCAGATTTCCGGATCCGCGCGCATGCTCGGATTGGATGCGTTCCTTGGAAATATCCCGATCTTCTTGTTTTCTTTGATAGGCGGCGTGGTTGCGGATCGCGTGAGCCGGCGCCATTTGTTGTTAGGTTCTCAGTGGGTGCAACTGGCGTGCGCATTCACATTGGCCACTTTGTTGGCAACGAACGTCGTGCGCATCTGGCACATCCTGACGCTCTCATTCATCGTCGGTACGGCGCAGTCGTTCGGAGGGCCGGCCTATTTAGCACTTATCCCGTCACTGGTCGAGAAGGAAGATCTGCCGAACGCCATCGCTCTGAATTCGATTCAGTTCAACGTGGCGCGTGTCATCGGACCGGTATTAGGCGGCATCGCGATGGCCAAGGTGGGCCCCGCCTGGTGCTTTGCGCTGAACGGCATCTCGTTCGTCGCCGTCATTATTTCCCTCATGCTGTTGCGTCCCATGTTCCAGCCGCAGAGCACCGGCGAGTCGATCCTGACCAGCATGAAACAGGGGATCGGTTTTATGCGAAAACAAGGCGCAATGGAAGCGCTGATTGTGCTGGCATTCCTGATGACGGCTCTGGCGATCCCCTTAATTACGTTCCTGCCCGTATTTGCCAAGGACGTCTTCCATGGCGGACCGACCACTTTTACGACTCTGTTGGTATGCTCCGGCCTGGGTTCTATCGCCGGCGCGCTGATCGTGGCCGCGATGGGGAATATAGGTAGCAAGGGTCGCTTCGCTCTGATGATGCTGATCTGCATGGGCGCCGGCATGGGGGGTTTCGCCCTCTCCAAGAACCTAGTGCTGAGTTGTGTGATTCTATTTCTTTCCGGCGCCGCTCTGATTTCCGCATTCGCAATGACCAGTTCGCTTGTGCAGTTGATTACACCGCATGAAATGCGCGGCCGCGTAATGAGCGTCTACAATGTGGCGTTCCGCGGCGGCATGCCGTTCGGCAGCATAGCCTCGGGCTGGCTCATCCCCATCCTGTCCGCGCCCGTAGTGATTGCGGCTAACGGCTTGCTCCTGGTGGTACTCGGCTTGTATTTTCTGACCGCCCAGCGGCGCGTGGCGGCGCTATGAGACTGATCTGGATGCACTTTTTACTGGGAGGCGCGCTATTCGCCGCGCCTTCGGATCTCGAAAAGGCGCGCGATCTCGAGGACCGGCCTGCGCTCGAACGGATGTCAGCGGAGCTTTCCGCCGCCGCGCAGAAGGCGACCGACAACGCCGATGCGCAGTGCCGGGCCGCGTTGGGATCATCCTATCTGGCGGAAGTACTACTCGAGCTTCGCGACAAAGCGGCCGCTGAGCACGCAGCCCGGGCCGGCATCCCGGCTGCCGAACGCGCAGTCGCACTGAAGCCCGACAGTTCGGAGTACCACCGGATTTTGGGCACTCTCTGTGGCCAGGTGGTGCCCGCCAATGTGCTCCTAGGTATGAGCTATGGTAAGCGGGCGCAGGACGAGATCCAGAAAGCCATCACGCTCGATGCCAAGTCCGCGAAAGCATATCTGGCGCGCGGCATTGGTAATTACTATCTTCCCCCGATGTTCGGCGGCGGCCCGGAGCTTGCCATTCGTGACATTCAGCGGACCATCGAACTCGACAAACAATCGGCTGAGGCCTACCTGTGGCTGGGTCTCGCACTTCGCAAATTGCATCGCAACGAGGAAGCCCGCGAGGCATTTACGAAATCGCTGGCACTGAACCCCAACCGAGTCTTTACGAGGCAACAACTGGACAAGACACCGGCCAAATGAGACGGCTCCTCATTGGATCGGCGATCCTGGCGATTGCCTTCCTCAATTTTTTTCAATTTCCCGGGCACACATGGCTGCAATCCGACACACAGATCTATATGCCCATCCTGGAGCACATCTGGGATCCCTCCGTGCTGCAGAAAGATTTGATCGCCCAGCATCCGCACGTGGCTTTCACGCTGTACGACGAAACAGCAGTGGCTCTACGTAAGATCACAGGCCTCGAATATCGCCTGGTGCTCGAAGGGGAGCAGTTTGTATTTCGCGTGCTCGGAATTTGGGGCGTTTATCTGATTGCGACAGCGGCGGGACTGTCCGACCTGACGGCCGTTCTAGTAGCGGCAGTATTCTCACTGGGGGCGACGATTGCGGGTCCGGCGGTCCTTATCTTCGAATACGAGCCGGTGCCCCGTGGATTCGCGATATCCCTGGTCTTTCTGGCGATCGGGCTCATCGTGCACCAGCGGTATTTCGACGCCGGCGCAGCGGCTTCGGCGGCATTTCTGATACATCCACCGACGGCCGCGCCCTTCTGTGCCGTTTACCTGGTTCTCGCGTTTTGGCCGGCGAAGGCGGCGATCATGCGGCGCCGGTTCATTGCCCTCGGGGTGTTGGCGGTTGCCGCACTATTTCTACTCCTTTTTTCGCGCTATCAGATGACCGGTGGTGAGACCCGCGATTTGTTCATCCGGTTGGACCCGGCGCAAGAACAATTGCAGCGCCTACGCGCGTCCTACAACTGGATCTCGACCTGGTGGCGCCAATGGCTCGGCCACTATCTCATCCTGTACGCCACAACATTACTGGCGTACTGGCGCATTCGGAAAGACGTTCCGGAGGCGCTGCGCTTTTTTTCCATTGGTCTGCCGCTTGTCGGAATCCTGAGTTTACCGGCCTCGTATTTCTTGCTCGAGAAAATACGATGGGGGTTCATTTCACAGTTCCAGCCGGCGCGTGCACTCCTGTTTATCACGGCCTTCGCGATGATCCTGGGAGCGATTGCGGCCACCAAGGCACTGAGCAAGGCGCGCTACGTTGAAGCCCTCGGGTGGCTTGCGCTGGCTTACCTGCTGCCGGCAAATCGGGCTGTTGAATGGCCGTCCTGGAATCGCGTCGGGGTCGTCGTTGTGCTTTCCGTTATCGCGGCAACAGCGATTTGGGTGGCGGAAACGCGATCGCACTGGCGGGTGCCTGCTGTTGGGGCGGCAATCGTGGCGCCGTTCTTTCTGATTCCTATCTGGGGCGGCATGCAAAACTATGTACCACTGCACAGCCCGGAGCTCGACCAGCTTTCGCAATGGGCGCGCGCTTCAACAAGGAAAAGTGCCGTGTTTCTCTTCCCGGACGCCGGCCAGGATCTTTACCCTGGGGTATTTCGCGCTAAGGCGCTGCGCGCCGTGTATGTGGATTGGAAAACAGGTGGCCAGGTGAATTTCTTTAAGGAGTTGGGCGACGAGTGGTGGTCACGCTGGCAGAAAACGATGGCGGAGCCGTTCCACGCAACCGACTTACAGCGCTATCGCGGATTGAGTGTTGATTACGTCGTGCTGCTGCCCAAGGACCGGCTAGCCGGGGCGGTCCCTGTGTTTGAAAATGACGGGTTCATCGTATACAGACTGTAATGCAGGCGGCCTGTGGCAAATAATCGCTGTGCAGCGGCTCGGTCTTTTCATCTTGTAGCGCAGGGCTGCCGCCGGGGTGCGGAAGACCTGCGGCACTTTCTTCAGGTCATCAAAAATCCGCGGGTCCCCGCACAAACCGCGTGGCCCCGCGCTAAAAGTTAGAAATCATGTGTCGCGCTTCGGCGCCGCTACAGATCTTCGATCTGAAGTTTTACGTCGGCGTATTTCCACGCAGCTTTGAAATGGGCTTCGGCACTCTTCGCTTCGGCCTTTTTGCCCTCAGCCTTCAAACACTGCCACAGACCGAATAGGGCGCGGCCGCTGCGAGGATGATGGACCAACTCCTCGCGGAACACTTTTTCGGCCTCTCCATATTTATTCGCAGTCATGAGCGTGCGTCCCAGCAATTCGCGCGGCGGAAGATACCAGTCGGGTGGCTCATCATAAGACAGCGAGTCCTCAATTTCAGCAGCCTGGCGGAAGTGTTCCGCGGCGGCTTCCGTGGATACGCGCGCCAACGAGATACGGCCTTCGAGCAAATGTCCCGCCAGGTTGACTATATTGCGGGAGCTGTTGAAGCCCAGCATGGTCTCCGCTGGAATGTTAGCCGCGGCGGTGACCAGAGCGTGGCGTTCGGCGTCGGCGTAACTCATGTTGTTCTGCCCGCAATAAGCCATGCCGCGCGCGAAATGCCACAATGCGAGCGTCGTTGGCCCAGCCCCGTCCGGCGGGCGCAGCTTGAGTACATCCTCCCAGCGGTGGAACCGGACCAGAATCAGTATCTCGGTGGGCAGAAAGGGTTCCACCATCGGAATATCTTTCGCGACGGGACTGACGTTCGCCACCACCTGCTGCGCCGCCTTAATGGCATCCGCGGAACGTCCTTCCATGCTCGCGGCAATGGCCAGAAAGTGGAGGTTGTGGCTGTAATACATGGCCGGATACATTCCGGTGACGTTGAACTTCTGAATATACTGACGGTCCACGGCGGCCGCTTGTTCATTGGTTCGGGCCGCCTCGTGATAGTCACCTGTACGTATATAGATGTGGGCGGGCATGTGGACCAGATGGCCGGCGGCGGGCGCCAACTTTGCAACCCGGCCGGCGCTGTCCTGGGCCTGCTCAGGATGCGGAGATGCCTCGACAGCGTGAATCAGATAGTGGTTCGCGCCGGTATGCTGCGGGTTTCTTGCGAGCACGGATTTGAGAGTGGCGACGATCTCCTCGGTACCTTCGGCTGGCTTGCCGTCTGACGTCCAGAGCTGCCACGGGTGAAGGTCCATGGCGCTTTCGGCATAGAGCGTGGCGGCATCCAAATCCTCGGGATAGTGCTTCGTCACATCGCTCATAGCGTTCTTGTAATCGAGTCCGAGCTGTTTCAAATCCGGTTTGGCATCGTTTGAATAGCGCTTGGCAAGGGCTTCGATGTAGGCACGCTCAGGTTCGGTAGCGCTCGAGGCAAGCGAACGCGCTTTCTGAATCGCATCCAATGCGATTTTTTCGCGAGTGAGATCGGGTTCCGGATCGTTGTAGTTCGGTCCAACGGCGAGCGCCACGCCCCACCATGCCATAGCGCACTGCGGATCCAATTCTGCCGCACGCTGGAAGGAGCGAAGCGCTTCCTCGTGGTTGAAGCCATAGATGAGGGCAAGTCCCTGGTCAAAGAACCGCTGCGCCTCTGGATTTTTCGTAGAAACGGCATGATGCACGTCGCCCAGCCCGGGCATTAGAACAGCCTGGCGGGATGCCTCGGGCGAGTGTGCATGCTGCCCAAACGCTGCCATAGCCAAGAGGGCACAGGTTAGAACCCGAACGGTCATGATTTTGATTATTCCACTTTCTTTTTCAGCCGCCGGATCTCATCCAGCCGTTCCGCGATGCGCTTCTCCAGTCCGCGATCGGTTGGAAAATAATAGCGGCGTCCCGCGAGCGAAGGCGGCAAACATTCCATGTCCGTAACGGCGTCCTGAAACTTGTGCGCATGCTGGTAACCCTGCGCGTAGCCAAACTGCTTCATGAGCGGAGTGGGGGCGTTCCGTAAATGAAACGGCACGGGCTCGGCGGTGGTGGTCGCGACGTCAGCACTCGCCATATCGAGCGCCTTGTAGGCGGCATCGGATTTGGGTGCAACAGCGAGGTAGATCGCGGCCTGCGCCAGCGCGAGGTCGCCCTCGGGAATGCCTAAGAAATGCACGGCCTGCATCGCGGCAATGGTTTGCTCGAGCGCTTTCGGATCGGCCAGGCTGATATCTTCGATGGCCATCCGGACCAGGCGCCGCGCAATGTACATGCGGTCCTCGCCGGCTTCGAGCATACGAGCCAGCCAATAGAGCGAAGCATCCGGATCGCTCGATCGCACCGACTTATGCAGCGCCGAGATCAAGTTGAAGTGCTCCTCGCCCGCTTTGTCATAAAGCAGCACCTTGCGTTGCATCGCGTCTTCCACGGCTTGGCTCGAGAGCTGTTTTTCAGGCGAGGCGGCCACCGCGGCTTCTAGCGTGTTATACGCCGCGCGGGCGTCTCCGCCGGCCATCACCGCGATCTGCTCCAGGAGATCGTCTGACGCTTCGATTTCGAGGTCGCCCAGGCCGCGCTCCCGATCTTCGAGCGCGCGTTTCAGCAGTCTAATAATTTCCTCGACAGTCAGCGGACGCAGCGCGTAGACCTTCGAGCGCGAGAGCAGCGCCGAGATCACTTCGAAGGATGGATTCTCGGTTGTGGCGCCGATCAAAATGATGTCGCCATGTTCGACATACGGCAAAAAAGCGTCCTGCTGGGCTTTATTGAAACGGTGGATCTCATCAATAAAGACAATCGTACGGCGGCCCATGGCACGCAGACGCTCGGCATCGGCCATGACGCCTTTGATTTCTTTGATGCCGCTGAGCACTGCGCTGTAAGACATGAACTCGCAATGAGTGAGCCGCGCGATCAAGCGGGCAAGCGTGGTCTTCCCAACCCCGGGAGGACCCCATAAAATCATTGAGGTCAGTGTGTCACGCTCAATTTGCGCGCGGAGCGGCTTGCCCGACCCAAGGATGTGCTCCTGACCTGCATATTCTTCAAGCGTCTCAGGGCGCATACGATCGGCCAGAGGACGGCGTTTGTCGGTACGGGCAAGCTCAGCAGGCGAGGTATCGAACAGACTCACGATTTGAGCGACCTCTGGCGCCGCGCTTCATACAACATAACCGTAGCGGCCATCGCCGCGTTCAACGACTCGACGGCAACCGTCGGAATTGCAAGGTCGCTCGCGCCGGCGCGCAGTTCTGCGCTGACGCCGCGGCCTTCACTGCCAATGATTAGCGCACATTTTCGGGTCAGGTCCACGTCGGCAATGAATCGAGTGTGATTTTGCGAGCTAAACGGTACGCCCGCGTAAACATCCAGTTTGTTCTGGTGGAGCGCGGCGCGTGCAAGTTCCGGGTCAAGCGATTGCGCGAACGGGAAACGGAATAGAGACCCTGCCGAGGCCCGCAGCGTTTTGGGGTTAAATGGGCTAACGCATCCTTTCAGGAACATCACTCCCGTTGCTCCAAACGCTTCCGCCGCGCGCACGATCGCACCGGCATTTCCGGGATCCTGAACGCCGTCGAGCACGATTACTAAGCTGCGGCCGCGGAACAATTGTGGTAGTTCCCATGATGGCGGGTTGATTAACGCGATCACGCCCTGGCTTGATTCGGTGCCGGCGACACTCTGAAAAAGCGCATCCGGCAGCACGATCACACGAACGCCTGCGAGCCGACGGACGTGAGCTTCCACGGCGGATGTAACGGACCGCGCCGCGACCACAATCTTCACCTGACAATCGCTGCGCAGCGCTTCTTCGAGGAGATGAAAGCCTTCAGCGACGCAAAGGCCGTCGTTGGTAAGGCTTCCGCGGGTAATGGCTCGGCGGATCTCTTTTAACAGCGGGTTAGCCGCGCTGGTTATATTTTCGGCCCGGACCATGGCCTTCCTTTACAATATTCAAATCAGAGGGTGCGGTCGGCATTGTGTTGGTGCTCGCGATGTTGGTGTTCGCGGGCGAAGTAGCATACGTGTCGGTCAAAATCGCGCACCAATCGACCGTGGATGAAGGGCGGTCCGCCGACATCGTTTTAATGCCGGGCGCGGCCGAATATCGCGCCGAACCATCTCGCTGAAAGTGCACAGGCATGAATGCCTATTCTACTGTGGCGGCGCGTCCGGATCACGCGCTGGCACTGTTTAA
>Ga0070681_10006675_pt1 | contig 11228 bp, 10 predicted proteins | sample KBSC83BmetaG_FD_65650 | JGI IMG/M metagenome (GOLD analysis project Ga0070681, IMG submission 65650) | Corn rhizosphere microbial communities from Kellogg Biological Station, Michigan, USA - KBS C8-3B metaG | ecosystem: Host-associated > Plants > Roots > Rhizosphere | place: USA: Michigan...
ACGAGCGCAAGGAGCGTCGACTTGCCGCAGCCCGACGGGCCGACGATGCTGACGAACTCGTGCGGCGCGACGGAGAACGAAACGTTCTGCAGCGCTTCGACGCGCTCGCCGCTGCGCGCCGACACGTAGGTCTTGGAGAGGGATTGCGCGTCGATCTTGCCGGTCATGTCAGTACGGGTCGTTCATGTCCGCCACGGGGTGAGGCTGCGCTGCAGCCGGCGCATCGCGAGGTCGATCAGGAAACTGATGACGCCGATCACGATCATGTAGAGGACGAGGCCGTTGACGTCGCGGCGAATGTAGAGCGTGCTCACCATCAGCTGGCCGAGGCCCACCGCGCCCGATCCGCCGGACGTCACTTTGATGCCCATCGCGAGCTCGGCCGCGATGATCGAGCCCCATGCGAACGCCATCGAGATGCGCGCGCCGGTGAGGATCGCCGGCAGCGCGTTCGGCAGCACCACCGAGCGGACGACGAGCGCGCGGCCCGCGCCGAGCGCCCGCGCGGCGTTGACGAGGTTGCGGTCGATGAGCCGCGCGCCTTGCGCCGCGTTGACGACAAAGGGAAAGAACGCTGCGTACGCGACGATGAAGAGCGCCGCGTTGCCGCGGATCCCGAGCCACAGCAGCGCCATCGGGATCCAGGCGATGGGCGCGATCGATCGCAGCGAATCGACGATGGGGCTCACCGCGCGCCCGACCGGCCGCACGAATCCCATCAGCACGCCGAGCGGAATGCCGAACGCGGCACCGAGCGCGAAGCCGATCAGCACGCGCAACAGGCTTTGGGACGTCGCGGCGAACAGCGAGCCATCCTCGATGGTGCGCGTCGCCGCCTCGAACACCCCGGTGGGATACGGGTACAGCGCGCGTTGCCCCGAATGCAGCACGGCCGCCTGCCACGCGAGGATCGCGACCGTGAAGAAGCCGAGCGGCAGGAGCGCGCGCCGTGCGTTCATCGCGCTTCGTCCACCACGCTGTCGGGGCTCCAGCGCGTGATCCGCGCCTGCAAGGCGCGGAGCAGCGTGTCGAAGCAGTACCCGAGCACGCCGATCGTCAGGATCACCGCCATCACCTTGTCCATGGCGAAGAATTCCTGGTACCAGAACAGCCGCCAGCCGAGCCCGGCGTCGGAGCCGGTCAGCTCGGCGGCCACCATCGCCATCCACGCGACGCCGAGGCTGAGGCGCGCGCCGGCGAGCACATACGGGAGCGCCGCCGGCATGACGACGTGCGTCAGGATCATCCGCCGCGAGGCGCCCAGCATCTGTGCGGCATGCACCAGCTTCGCGTCGACCTGCTTCACGCCGGCGACGGTGTTGACGAAGATCGGGAACAGCGACGCGTAGAAGATCAGGAACACCGGCACGCCGGCGCTGATCCCGAACATCAGGATGGCGATCGGGATCCATGCGATCGCGCTGATCGGCCGCAGGAGCTCGATCAGCGGGTCGACGATCGACTCGAGGAGCGCGAAGCGCGTGCTGATCGCGGCCAGCGCGAGCCCCGTGGCGATGCCGAGGGCATAGCCGATGCCAAGATGCGCGAGGCTCGCCAGCACGTCCTGGCGAAGGTCGGCGTGCAAGAGGTCGAGCCAGGCATGAAAGACACGCGCCGGCGAGGGCAGCAGCGTGCTGTTGTTGATCGTGATGCTGGTGACCTGCCAGAGTCCGACGACGACGGCGAGCGCGACGACGATCTCCAGCACGCGCGTCAGGCGCCGACCGGCCACACCGGCCCGTGGCGGCGGTGCAAGCACGACTTGCGCGGCGTCGCTCACCTAGTGCGACCCGGCGCCTCAGCGGCCGCGGGCAACGATTGGCTGGCGAGCATCCGCGCGATCAGCGCCTGCTTCGCCTTCGCGGCGTGCGCGGTCGCGAGGCAGGCCGCGACTTCCGCGTCGTGGGCGATCAGCGCCTCGATCATCTGGCGGTGATCGGAGATCACGCCGGCGATGCGCTTCTCGCCGTAGCCGTAGCGATTCCACAACGCCGCGACAACGTGCCAGTGCCGCTCCAGCACGTTGGCCGCCTCGGGATTGGCCGCCGCGTCGTTGATCACGTCGTGGAATTCGCGGTTGAGCGCGAGGAGGGCGTCGAAGTCGCGCTTGCGCGACTGCGCCTCGTAGCGCGCCTCGATCGACTGGAGCCTCGCGATGTCGGCGTCGCCGATGCGCTCGGCCGCGCGGCGCGCGAGCATGCCTTCGATCGCGATCCGGAGGTCGAAGATGTTGCGGGCGAAGTCGACGTCCGCTGCGCGCACGCGTGCGCCGCGGTTGGGCGTGAGCACGACCAGCCCCTCGCCTTCGAGCTGCCGCAGCGCCTCGCGCACCGGCATGTGGCCGACCGAATAGCGACGGGCGAGGAGCTCGAGCGTGAGCCGGCTGCCGAAGGACAGCGTGCCCGCGACGATGTCGTCGCGGACCCGGTCGCGGATGGCGATCGATGCGGTGGTCAGCCCGTTGTCCACCGGGGCAGTCTAGCAAGCCGGCGAAACTTTGATCAAGGGTGGCGTCAGGCGAGGGGCGGCTGCCCGGTCACCACCCTTCACGCCTCACTTCCTTGATCAAAAGCAGCCTGGCGTGGCAGCCGCCAAAGATCGGCCGGGCGATCGCCCGCAACATCCGGGGGCGGCGGTGGCCAGCTAACCCTTGCGCCGCCGCGCGTTCCGCGGCGGATTCGCGGCAGGCTTCGGTGCGACCGTGATCGGCCCCGCGTTCGGGTCGCCTTCGGCGACCCAGGCCTGCATCAGCGTGAACGTGACCGCGAGCACGACCGGGCCGACGAAGAGCCCGATGACGCCGAACGCCAGGAGCCCGCCGATCACGCCGATCATCACCAGCAGGAGCGGCAGGTCGGCGCCGCGGCGGATCAGGATCGGCCGCAACAGGTTGTCGAGCGCGCTCACGACGACGCACCAGACGAGCAGGAAGGTGCCCCAGCCGGTCGCGTCGCGCCAGAACAGCCAGATCGCCGCCGGCGCGAGCACCGGAACGGCGCCGATCTGCGCAAGGCACAGCACGAACATCATCGCGGTCAGCAACAGCGCGTTCGGCACGCCCGCGATCGCAAGGCCCACGCCGGCCAGCACCGATTGCGCCGCGGCGGTGACGACGACGCCGAGCGCGACGGCACGCACGGCGAGGCCGGCCAGCTCCGTCGCGCGCACGCCGCGATCGCCGGCTACGCGGCGCGCCAGGCGCAGCACCTCGTTGGCCGCGGTGGCGCCCGTGGCGAACAGGATCGCGCTGAACACGACGATCAAAAGCAGATCGAGCAGCACGGCACCGAGCGAGCCGGCGCGCGCGGCGAGCCACGTCGCGACGTTGCCGGCGTAGGGCAAGAGCGGCCGCAACACCGACAGCGGATCGGCGCCGGCGAGCTCGGTCCACTTGGCGGCGATCGTCGGGCCAACGAGCGGCAAGCGTTCGACCCAGAGGGGCGCGGGCGGGAAATCGTGTGACGTGAGCCAGCCGATGGCCGCGCGGATGTCGTCGTAGTGCTCGACGAACTGGGCGACAGCCACCACGAGCGGCACGACGAGCAGGACCAGGATCGCCGTGGTCATCAGCGTCACTGCGATCCAGCGGCGGCCGCCGGCGTGGCGCTCGAGGTCCTGCTTGAGCGGCCACGTCGCGACCACGATCATCGCCGCCCACACGATTGCGCCGAGGAACGGCTTCAGCACCCACAGGCTGCACGCGATCAGCGCGCCGACGATGACGACCATCGTCAACACGCGCAGATAGTCGTGGCTCGGCGGCGGTGGTTCCTGCATGGGCGGCGGTAACCCCGTGGACGCGGCGATGGTACTCCATCCGGTAGAATCGAAGGTCGTTCCCATGGCTGAAACAACCTCGGATCTCCTCGTCGTTGGCGGCGGCATCAACGGCGCGGGCATCGCGCGCGACGCCGCCGGCCGGGGGCTCTCGGTGACGCTCGTCGAGCGCGACGACCTCGCCGCGCACACGTCGTCGAAGAGCACCAAGCTGATCCACGGCGGCCTGCGCTACCTCGAGCACTACGAGTTCCGCCTCGTCGGCGAGGCGCTCGCCGAGCGCGAGGTGCTGCTCAAGCTCGCGCCGCATTTGATCGAGCCGCTCGCATTCGTACTGCCGCACGAGCCGCACCTGCGGCCGGCGTGGATGATCCGCGCCGGCCTCTTCCTCTACGACCGGCTCGGCGGCAAGACCTCGCTACCGCGCTCGTTCGGCGTGCGCCTCGACGGCAGCCGCTGGGGCGCGGGGCTCGCCCCGAAGTTCTCGCGTGGCTTCGTCTACGCCGACGCGCGCGTCGACGACGCGCGGCTCGTGATCGCCAACGCGCTGTCGGCGCGCGCCAAGGGCGCGACGATCCGCCCGCGCACGACGCTCCTGCGCGCGCGCCGCGACGGCCCGTTGTGGCGATGCGAGATCGAGCACGGCGGCGCGCGCAGCGAGATCCGCGCGCGCGCGCTGGTCAACGCCGCGGGACCGTGGGTGCGCGACCTGATCGAGCGCGTCGACGATCGCGACGTCGACGCCGGCGTGCGCCTCGTCAAGGGCAGCCACATCGTCGTGCCGCGCGTGCACGACGAGGAGCACGCCTACATCCTGCAGAACGCCGACAAGCGGATCGTCTTCGTCATCCCGTACCAGCAGCGCTATTCGCTGATCGGCACCACCGACGTCCCGGTCGATTCGTACGTCGACCCGGCGATCGACGATGCCGAGATCGACTACCTCATCGCGATCGCCAACACGTACCTCGCGAAGCCGCTCGCGCGCCGCGACGTCGTGTGGACGTACAGCGGCGTGCGCCCGCTGTACGACGATGGCGCGGACAACCCGTCCGCGGTGACGCGCGACTACGTGCTGAAGCTCGAGGCCGGCGAGTCGCCCGGCCGCGCGCCGCTCCTGTCGATCTTCGGCGGCAAGATCACCACCTACCGCAAGCTCGCGGAAGCGGCACTCGCGGAGCTGGCGCCGTTCTTCCCGACGATGCGCGGCGCGTGGACGCACGGCGAGCCGCTGCCCGGCGGCGACTTTGACGGCGATCGCGCGACGCTCTTCGCCGAGCTCTGCGCGCGCTTCCCGCATCTCGCGTTCACGCTGTTGCGCGCGCTCGCCCACCGCCACGGCACGCGCGCGTTCGACGTGCTGGGCGACGCCGCCGCGCCGGAAGATCTCGGCCGCGACTTCGGCCACGACCTCACCGAGCGCGAGCTCGACTGGTTCGTGCGCGAGGAGTGGGCGCAGGACGCCGACGACGTGCTGTGGCGACGCACCAAGTGCGGGCTGCCGATGACGCGCGCCGAGCGGCAAGCGGTCGGCGAGCACCTGCACGCGCAGTACGCGATCGCATGAGGACGCCCGAGCTCGACCACGTCTGCGTGTTCTGCGGCGCCAACGTCGGCAACCGGCCGGCGTACGTCGAGGCGGCGCGCGCGCTCGGCCGCACGTTCGCCGAGAACGGCGTCGCGATGATCTACGGCGGCGGCGGCATCGGCCTCATGATGGAGACTGCGCAGGCGGCGATGCGCGCCGGCGGCACGGTGATCGGCATCATCACCGAGGCGCTGATGGCGCGCGAGGCCGGCAACCGCGACATCACCGAGCTCCACGTCGTGCAGACGATGCACGAGCGCAAGGCGATGATGGCGGCGAGGGCCGATGCGTTCGTCGTGCTGCCGGGCGGGTACGGCACGCTCGACGAAACCTGCGAGATGCTGACGTGGAACCAGCTCGCGATCCTCGCCACGCCAGTGATCCTCGTCAACGTCGAGGATTTCTACGCGGGCTTCCTGGTGCAGCTCGACCGCGCCGTCGCCGACGGCGTGCTGAAGCCGCATCACCGCGCGATGCTCACCGTCGTGTCGAGCGTCGAAGAGGTGCTGCCCGCGATCCGCGCATGGCGGCCCGTGGCGGTGCCTGCGGCCGTCGCGGCTGCCGACGTGAAGCCGTGATGCGCCGGGCCAGCCTCCCTCTCCGCGTGCGCGAGAGGGCATCCACGCAATGACGATGTGCCCGCTCGCCGACATGCCGTGCGCGAACGTGCGCGGCGTCCTCACCGACATCGACGACACGCTGACGACCGACGGCCGCCTCACCGCCGAGGCGTACGCGGCGCTGCAGCGCTTGCACGACGCGGGATTGCTGGTGATCCCGATCACCGGGCGCCCGGCCGGCTGGTGCGATCACATCGCGCGCATGTGGCCGGTCGCGGGCGTGGTCGGCGAGAACGGCGCGCTGTGGATGCGCCACGACCATGCGCATCGCCGCCTCGAGCGGCGCTTCGTCGTCGATGAAGCAACGATGGCCGCCAACCGCGCGCGGCTCGCCGCGATCGGCGAGCGCATCCTGCGCGAGGTGCCGGGCTGCGCGCTTGCCTCCGACCAGGCCTACCGCGTCGCCGACCTCGCGATCGACTTCTGCGAGGACGTGGCGCCGCTCGAGCGCATCGACGTCGACCGCATCGTCACACTGATGGAAGAAGAGGGAATGACGGCCAAGGTCTCGTCGATCCACGTCAATGGCTGGTTCGGCCGGTACGACAAGCTGTCGATGACGCGCACGTTCCTGCGCGACGCGTTCGCGATCGACCTCGACGCGGGCAAGGACGCGTTCGTGTTCGCCGGCGACTCGCCGAACGATGCGCCGATGTTCGCGTTCTTCCCGCGCTCCGTGGGCGTGGCCAACGTGCGCGCGCAGATCGACCGCATCGCCACGCCGCCGGCGTTCGTCACCGACGCCGCGGGCGGCGCGGGCTTCGCCGAGCTCGCCCGCCACCTCCTCGGTTGACCGACGGACGCCGTCATCCCCGCGCATGCGGGGATCCAGCATTGACAGTGCGATTGGCCGCCGACATGCCCCGCCGCCGCGCCACGGCTGGATTCCCGCCTACGCGGGAATGACATGATCAGCGCGCGAGCGCCGCGAGCTTCTTCAGGTCGACCGACTTGACGGCGTCGGCGAGCGTCGACTCGCTGACGTTGCTGCCGGACGCCGCGATCGCAAAGCGGTTGGCGATCATCACCCCGTACTCGCCGGACTTCGACTGCCGGTCGTAGCGCTGGTGCATGAGATTGCCGTTGACGGTGCGCGTGCGGTCGTAACCGGTGCCGGTTTCCTTCTCGCTGTTCGGGTTGAACCTGGTCGCGAACGCGGCGAGCCCCGACAGCGAGCCGATGTCGGTCACCTCGATCGTCAGCGTGCCCTGCCCGCCGTCGCTGTAGCGCCCGCTCGCGCTGCTGCCCTTCATCCCGGCCGCCTCACCGCTCTGGCCGGTCGCTTCCGTGCGCCTGAAGGTGTCGACGCTCGCCGGCAGCAGCTCCTCCAGCGCATGGAAATCGACGGGCTTCACTTCCTTGCCGCCCGATGCCATCGTGCCGACCGCGGCCAGCGCGGTGTTGAGGTCGATCGCCTTGGCCGCCGCCGCGCCCGGATCCTGACCGTTGGCCTTGGCCGTGCGCTCCGCCTGCTCGGCGTCCTTGCCCATCTTCGTGATCGTCGACATCGCGTCCTGCATGCGCTGGCGGTCGGCGTCCGACTTGCCGCCCATCATGCTCGACAGGACGCTCGCAGTCGCCGCGCTGTCGCGATCGCTGCCGGACATGCCGATGCCGCCCATCATCGCGCGTTGCATCCCGAACATCATGCCGATCAGCATGATGACGATGCCGACGCCGATGCCGCACAGAATGACGACAACCGTGTAGCCCAACGCGCGCTCGGGCGGCGAGCGCATCAGCACGGGAAGGCCGGTATAGAGGAGATACAGTCCGTAGAAGCCGAACAGGCCGCCGAGCACGCCGAGCACCGGGATGTTGGCGACGAGGCCGCCGACCCAGGCCGCCGTCGCGCTGTACGCCATCACCTTCACCGCACGCAGCGAATCCTTCTGGCCGCCGAACGTCGGCGCGAGCGCGTTGATGATGAGCGACATCACGAACACGCCGAGGAACGCGCCGGCGAGATCGATGACGGCGCTGCTGATCGCCGTGCCGAAGCCGACGTGGAAGCGCCCGACGAGCGGCATCGACTTGCCGAAGATCATCAGCCAGATCGCGCCGGCGATGGCCGCGGCGCCGGCGATCGGCAGCACGTAGCCGACCCAGATATCGGCGGCGGTCTTCGCTTCGCCGGCGATGACCGGCCATTCGGTGCGCGGCGTCAGGAGGATGGCCTTGACGCGCGCGACGATGCCCCGGGCGTCGACCTTGTCGAGCGCAGCACCCGCGGCATGCGCGGCGTCCGACGCGGCAGCGCTCATGCTCGCGGCGGCCGCGCTGGCCGCGGCGCCGGCACCGGTACCGGTACCGGTACCGGCACCGGGCGACGCGGCGCCGCTCGCCGCACCGACGCTGCCCGGCGTCGCGCCGAACGATCCGCTCGCCGATGCGGCGGGCGATCCGCCTGCCGATGTGACTGGCGATGCGCCTGTCGACGTGCCGCTCACCGCCGGCTGTGCGCGCGGCGGCGGCGGGGGAGGCGGCGGTGACGCCGCGGCGGGCTCCGCCGAGACTCGCGCTCCGCAATGGGGACAGAACTTCGAATCCGCGTCGATCGGCTTGCCGCATTGTCCGCAGAACATGCTGCCTCCTTGATCGTGGGGTGCGCGCCAGCGGGAACGCGTGGGCGGCAGCGCTTCGCGCCGCTGCGTGTTGCGCGTCTCCCGCCGCTCGAGGCGGCCATTCTCGCGCGATTCACCGGCGATTTCACGCCGCGACCCACGGCGCGCCGAGGCGCGGCGACGGGCGGCGCTATCGGGTACTGCGATGGGCGCGATCAGGCGATTGCGACCGGATCATGCGCGGCGGATGGTCGCATTCACGCCCGCCGATGGCCCCGTCAGGCGTGCCGCAAGGCGCCGACGCCGGCGAACGCCATCGCCGCGCCGCCGGCCTCCTCGATCCGCAGGAGCTCGTTCCACTTCGCCATGCGCTCGCTGCGCGCAAAGCTGCCGACCTTGATCTGCCCGGCGTTGGCGCCGACGGCGAGATGCGCGATCGACACGTCCTCGGTCTCGCCCGAGCGCGCCGAGACGATCGCGCCGAACCCGGCGCGCGCCGTGGCGGCGAGGGCCGCGCGTGCCTCGGTCAGCGTGCCGGCCTGGTTGACCTTGATCAGCGCGGCGTTGCACGCATGGTCGACGGCGGCCGCGTCGATCGCGGCGGCCGACGTCACGAGGTAGTCGTCGCCGACGATCTGCAGCCGCGAGGGCGCCGCGCGCGCGAACGCGACCCAGGCGTCGCGGTCGTCTTCGGCGAACGGGTCCTCGAGCGAGCGGATCGGGTAGCGCTCGACCCAGCGCAGCAGCGTCTCGGCCCACGCGTCGCGGTCGAGCCGCGCGTTGTCACGCGCGAGGACATAGTGGCCGTCCCTGCAGAATTCGGTGGCCGCGAGATCGAGCGCGATGACGACGTCGTCGCCGGGCGCGTGCCCCGAGCGCTCGACCGCGCGGAGCACGAGGTCGAGCGCATCCTCGTTGCGGTCGAGCGCCGGCCAGTAGCCGCCTTCGTCGGCAACGCCCACGAGGCGGCCTTCGGCTGCGAGCAGCTCGCCGGCGGCACGGTAGACGCCGGCGACGATCGCGAGCGCGTCGCTCCACGTCCATGCGCCGATGGGCATCACCATCAGGTCCTGGATGTCGATCCGTTGCGCCGCGTGCGCGCCGCCGCCGAGGATCTGGATCTGCGGTAGTGGCAGCGACACGGGACCCTCGCCGGCGAGGTAGCGCCACAGCGGCAGTCCGGCCGCGGCCGACGCGGCGTGCGCGACCGCGAGCGACGTCGCCACGGTGGCGTTGCCGCCGAGCTTCGTCTTGAGCGGCGTGCCGTCGAGCGTGATCAGCGTCGCGTCGACAAGCGCCTGGTCGTGGGCGTCGACGCCGGCCAGAGCGTCGGCGATCGCGCGGTTGACGTTGTCGATCGCGACCATGACGTCGCGGCCGCCGAAGCGCGAGCCTCCGTCGCGCAGGTCGACCGCCTCGCGCGAGCCGCGCGACGCGCCGGCGGGAGCGATCGCCCGGCCCCGTGCGCCGCCGGCGAGCTCGACGTCGACCTCGACCGTCGGGTGGCCGCGCGAATCGAACACACGCCTCGCGTGCACGCGGGCGATCGTCGTATCGGTCGTCATGCCGCGCGCCACGCGTCGACGACGTCCGCGATCGATGCGGGCGGCGCCTTGATGCGCGACCGCGCGAAGTCGCGCACGCGCGCCTTGTCGGCATCGCCGAGGTACTCGACCGGCGACTTGCCGTCGACGCGGGCTAGGAGCAGTGCCGGCAACAGCGCGGCGACGCGTGCGTCGAGCGCGCCGGCCGGCTCCCAGTCGACATGCGCGCGATAGGCGCCGAGCAGTGCCGCCAGCGCGTCGAGGTAGCGCGCGCGCCAATGCGGCCGCCACAGTCCCTTCAGCAACAGGTGATTGGCGACGAACGCGACGTCGAACGCCGGGTCGCCGAACCACGCGCATTCGGCGTCGAGGATGACCGGACCCTGCGGGCCGATCAGGATGTTCTTCGGTGACCAGTCGCCGTGCACCAGTACGCGCCGGGTCGCCGCGGTGGCGGCGACGCGCGCCGCAAGCGCATCGGCGAGGTCGGGGTGCGCGCGGCCGGCCGCGACGAGGTACGGCTCGAGGCGGATCGCGTGGAACGTGGCGTCGTGGGCGAAGGCCTTCGCGACCACCGGGTCGTCGGCGGTCGCCGCATGGATGCGGCCGAGCACGTCGCCGACGGCGCGGGCATCGGCGGCGTCGATCACGCCGTCGCGGAGCCGCGTCTTCCAGATCGGATAGGTCTCGGGCGGCAGCCACGCCATCGCGAAGAGGCCGTTGGCCGGATCGTCGCCCAGGATTCGCGGGACATTGCCGGGGCAGATGGCCGCGACCCGCGTGAGCCACGCGACCTCGGCGCGGTTGCGCGACACCGGTGCCCGCCAGTCGCCGGCCACCTTCAATTGCGGCAGCGCGCGCTTGACGCAAAGCGTCCGCGACGGGGTCTCGACACGGACGATATCGGACGATACGCCACCGTCCAGCGGTTGGAGCTTGAGCGGTGTGTCAGCGCTCACTTCCAGCAGACGCCTTATTGCAGCACACAGGTTGTCGGGATGTGGCGATAGCACGGTGTCCAATCCCCTCATCCTTTCGGGCGATTGCGTCGTCCGCTTGGCGAACTGGGAACGGGATTTGCACGAGCCTCTTCAGCGAAGCAATGAAGCCCGCCGGCCAAGCCCCTGATCGAAAA
>Ga0070681_10006676_pt1 | contig 11226 bp, 9 predicted proteins | sample KBSC83BmetaG_FD_65650 | JGI IMG/M metagenome (GOLD analysis project Ga0070681, IMG submission 65650) | Corn rhizosphere microbial communities from Kellogg Biological Station, Michigan, USA - KBS C8-3B metaG | ecosystem: Host-associated > Plants > Roots > Rhizosphere | place: USA: Michigan...
TGTGCCACCCGCGGCTGTCTTTTTTGTTCTTCAGTCATCAGGAAGACGCAGGAAAGAAAACGATTTCCGCGAGGAACTGAAAACAAATAATCACGGTGGACATTAGCGGGCGCGTGATCTCCTCTCTCACTGACTTTTTGTTTGTCGGCGAACCCCCAAGAAGGCAATTTTCATCTAATCAATGAATAACCTCAACGTACTGATCACTTTCGCCGTTGGGTTAACGGGCGCTCTCGTCTTTGGCTATTTCGCCCTTCGTCTGAAGTTATCCCCTATCATTGGTTACCTGCTGGCAGGCGTTGCAGTCGGTCCTTTCACACCTGGCATCGTTGTGGACCACACGGTTGCCGAACAATTCGCCGAAATTGGCGTGATCCTGCTTCTGTTCGGCATCGGATTGCATTTCAATTTGCGTGAACTGATCGCGGTATGGCGCGTGGCCCTGCCGGGAGCATTGATCCAAAGCACCCTTTCCACCTTTGCGCTAGCGGGGCTGCTGCATTTGTTGGGCTGGACTTGGACATCCGGACTCATTCTGGGAATGGCCATATCGGTGGCCAGCACGGTCGTGATGGCCTTGGTGCTGGCCGAATCACACGATCTGCACGCCCGGATCGGTCATATTGCGATCGGTTGGACGGTTGTCGAAGATATTCTCACCGTTGCCCTCCTGCTCCTCCTGCCCATTATCTACGCTTCGGACCAGATCGCCGAACACAACGTCTGGGTGGTTTTCGGAGTGGCCGGATTGAAAATCGTCGGTCTCGTTGCTGTCGTGGTGGTATTGGGTAAATGGGGAATCCCCTGGACGTTGGAGCGGGTGGCCAAGACTCGCTCGCGAGAACTTTTCACTCTGGCGGTGCTGGTTCTCGCTGTGGGCATTGCGGTCGGCTCGGCCAGGATCTTTGGAGTGTCCATGGCCCTCGGCGCTTTTCTCGCGGGACTGGCCGTCGGTCGTTCGGAGTTCGCCAGTCGGGCTGCCAATGATGCCTTGCCGATGCGCGATGCGTTTGCCGTACTCTTCTTTGTCTCAGTCGGCATGTTGTTCGACCCGCGGAGTCTCTTGCAGGTTCCCGTGATCATCGTCGTGGTGCTCTTGGTGGTGATCATTGTCAAACCACTGGCCGCCGTGCTGACCGTGCGGGTCCTTGGCGAGCCTGCGGTGACCGCAATCCCGATTGGTGCCGCCTTTTCACAAGTGGGTGAATTCAGCTTCATTCTGGGGACGGTCGCTCTCAGCCTTGGCCTCATTAACGAGGCCGGATGGAATGCGTTGGTGGCCGCCTCCATCATTTCCATCGCCCTGAACCCTTACATCTACGGCTGGGCGCGCCGACTGGCATTGGCAAGGCCGCCAATGTCCGTTCAAACTCCGGCAAGCATGCGCCCGCCACGCAATCCCAACCGGTGCATCCTTATTGGCTACGGGCCGGTTGGGAAGATCGTTCATAAGCTGCTCATAGATCGCGGGGCGGAAGTCATGGTGGTTGATCTCAATTTGGACACCATCCGCCGATTGCGCCAGGAAGGTCATGCCGCACTCTACGGGGATGTCCTTCGGTCTGGAACACTCGTCGACGCCGGCATCGAAACTGCCGGCAGCCTGATACTGAGTGCTGATATTGAAGATGCCGTCGAGATCATCTCTCAGGCGCGCCTCCTCAATCCTGAATTGCGTGTTTTCGCTCGCTGCACTCACTTGCGGAACGCCCCCGCGTTGCGGGCGGCGGGGGCCGACATCGTTGCTGCGGGCGAAGCTGAAGTCGGCGTGGCCCTTGCGGAAGCAGTAACCGCCGCCGAGCAGATGAACTCTGGCGATGCAGCAGACCATCGGGAAGCGATTCGGCGGAGCCTTTACGACGACACGCAGGATCTAACCTGATCCGCGGTTCCGTGGAGAATTCCTGAATCGATCGAACCTCTTCAGGCGTTTCGAAGCCGATATCGCTGACTGTGCTCGCAACAGCAGCAATCTTGTATTCAAGACCACTCACACTTCTTTGTTGGCCACGGCTGGTGCAGCTCGGTATTCAATTTCGCTCGTCTTTGCTGGTCCTCGTTCGAGAGTTTATTCCTCTCTGCAACCGATCCGATTTCTCGATTCCTTCAATTGGGACAAGCAGACATACGCTTTGTGTCGGTAAAACTTCCCGCCAACCGTGAATGAGTTGCTTGTATGCCTTGCCAACGGCACGTATGTTTCGGCTCAGGTCGTACAAGCCAAGCGGGTTTACACTCCCATTGTTCTCGCGCAAGACGGTATCCCAGTCCATTTGGTCTGTTAATGAATACCAGGTGAACCCGACGATGGGTGTGCCACTGTTACGGACGCGAAGAACGTTGGCCCACTCTTTCCAAAGCCAAAAAACTGCTTCATCGCCGCGTGGTCCTTCGTGAAGGTTCGTTTCCGTGTGCATGACCGGCAAACGATATCGTTCGTAGTACTGACGCGTAATTTCGTTGTAGCCGAAAACCTCGCCGGAAGGAAATGCTTCGCCATTGGGCGTAACACGGTGTTCGTTGGTAATGTAGTAATCGTTTCCCATGATGCAATGACGCTTGAGATTATGGTGGAGAAAGAAATGGTATTCTTCCCGCGTCATTCCATTGTCCATCAAAAATTCATACATCTCCGAATCCACCCGACGGCCATAGTTCAAATCCAATGACAAGAATCGCTTGGCATTCATGATCTCGGCCGGTTTGATAGCCTGCGGATTTTCGGCGTGAAAGTATTCGGATGATTCGCTTTGAATAAAAATCGCGTCCGGACGCACTTTCAGTATGGCATGCATTGCCAAAACGTTCGCTTTGACAATGTGCTTGAGCGCCGCGACAAAACCCTGATCGCTTTTAAGTTGTTCATTCCACCATCCGAAGACCGCCGAAAAAACAGCACAAACGAACATTTCGTTCACGGGCGTGTATAGTTGAATCCAGGGAAAACGGCGGGCAAAGGCATCGGAATATTGTGCGAACAACTCCGGGAAGTCGGGATTTTGAAAATTGCCGATCCAATCCGGCACACCGAAATGGCATAAGTCAGCAATCGGAAGAATACCGCGCTGTCGCAACTCGGCGAAAGCCACGTCGGAAAAGGACCAGTCGTATCTACTGGGACCCAGGAACACCCGATGCAGAGGAATACCGTAACGCAAAAAGCAAACTCCGAGATCCTGCACGCAATCAAAATCCGTGGACCACAGCTTGTAATGACCACACTTCTCCATTTCATCGACGCGCTCGCGACCGTTTTTTATCGTAGGACTACTATTCTCAATCCCTGTTGCAAACATGAATGTCGGGGTCACGTTGCAATTTTCCACCGAATTAGTTGACCGCAACTGGGGCCTTCCGAGAAGGCCTCGCTGAATTTTCAAGTTCGATGGTCACAACTTTAAAGTCTCTTTTTCATCTGCGCTAAATCCTCTCCAGATGCTTTCGGTATGTGAGCGGGACACACTTGATGAACGCTCCTGAGTAGCACCGTCCCAAACTTAAAGCCATCCGGGGATTGGCGATAAAATTAGTCGGCTTCCAATCATTTTCAATTTGAGGCAACGAATCCTTTCAAATCCCCATTTGCGAGTAGATTTTTCCATGAGGCAAGATGCGGCATTCCTTTGCAGCTTACCACCGGACGGGATCCCCGTTGCATTCGGGTTTGGCGTAAGCGAAGTTCGAGAAAAGTGGGTGCCGGTGATAGAATATCAACACCGAACCCCGAAGGGCATTATTATGCGAGCCATTTACATTACAGAAGTGGATTTGGAGCGTTTGCGCGAACTCGTCGAGGTGGCTCGCAGTTGTTCCGAGCTTGATCAAGGAAGACTGGCCGAGCTTCAGGCAGAACTGAATCGTGCTTCCGTCGCTACGATCGAGGATGTGCCCCCCAATATTATTACGATGCACTCGCAAGTCCGCATTCGGGACCTCGTTACGGGCCAGGATACGATTTTGACGCTCGTTTACCCACGAGGGGTCGATCTCGAGCACGGTAAAATATCGGTCATGTCCTCTGTCGGCATAGCATTGCTGGGCTGTCAGGCTGGGGATATTTTGGATTTGCAGGTTCCCGATGGTGTGCGCCGGGTTCAGATTGTTGAGGTCGCTTACCAGCCAGAGGCAGCCGGGCATTTCCACCTTTGAGAATTGCGTTTCGGGGGCGTGATCCATGGAATGGAACATCGTAATTGTTCTCACCCTCCTGGTCATCACAATCATCCTGTTCGCGCTTGAGTTGTTTTCGGTCGATGTCATCACCTTGATCATGCTCCTGATCCTGGTGGCGACGAAGGTGCTCTCGCCCGCGGATGCTTTTTCAGGTTTTAGCGAAGAAATTATCGTGATGCTCGCCTCGATCTTCGTGATCGGCGGCGCATTGCAGGAGACCGGCGTACTGGACGCCGTTATCGGCAAACTGACACGACCAGCGGGGACAAGCGAGGTCCGCATTCTTTTTGTAATCTTGGTCGTGTGCAGCGGATTGTCGGCCTTCATGAATAATACCACGGTGACTGCAATGTTTATCGGCCCGGTACTGACGTTGGCTCGCCAACAGGGGCTGGCCTCTTCGAGGATGCTTTTGCCAATGGCATACGCTTCAATTTTTGGCGGCACGTGTACACTGGTGGGCACCTCGACTAATCTAGCCGTGAGTGGCTTTATCGCGCGTGAACAAATGAAGCCTCTCGGCCTTTTTGAAATCACGCCGATTGGCTTGATTATCACGGCTGCAGGAATCGCGTATCTCATGCTGGTGGGACGGCGGTTATTGCCGAAGAACCCTGACCAGGCGAAGGACTTTCTAATCCCTGATTATTTGTCCGAGATCGCGGTCCTGCCGCAGTCTCCATTGGTCGGGCAACGCGCACTGGAGTCTGATTTGGCGAAAAAAGGATTCCGGATATTGCGAGCGATCCGCAACCATCAAGGCGTCCCGATCGATCCTGAATTCGCGCTCCAGGCAGACGACATTCTCGTGGTCGCGGCTAATGTGGAAAACCTCATCCAAGTCCAGGCCGCTGAGGGCATTCAAATTCGGGTGCGTTTGGTGCAAGGCGATCACGACTTGAGAGGGATGAACATAAAATTCGCCGAGGTGCTCGTGACTCCACAATCGGATTTATTGGACAGATCCCTTGATTCGATCCAACGAGAAGAACACGGACTGAACATCGTGGCCATTCACCGCCGTGGCCATGCATCGACGGATAATATCGGCACAATGCGGCTCAAGGTTGGGGATCTCTTGTTAGTCCAGGCGCACAAAGACGTACTCGAAGGCCTGCGGAGAGAACGCGAACTGGCGGTTTTGGGACAATTTACTCCACCCCGGCTCAAACGGCTTCTGGTGATTTTGTTCCGTTGCCTTACGATTGAACAAGCCTATGAATTTATCGATTGGCGGCTACTGATTCTGATCGGAGGAATGACTGCATTTGGTGTGGCAATCGAACAAACGGGCGCCGCGCAACTGCTGGCCAGAGGCATTGACAATCTGTTATCGGCGTGGGGCGTCAGGGGAATCCTGACAGGTTACTTCGTGTTAACAATTCTCCTGACGCAGCCCATGTCTAATGCCGCTGCCGCTTTGGTTGTGCTGCCAGTCGCACTACAGAGTGCTCGAGACCTCGGAGCGAACGAAAGGACCTTTGCCATCGCGATTATGCTGGCGGCCTCGGTTTCGTTTATCGCGCCGTTCGAGCCTTCATGCATCCTAGTGTACGGGCCGGGCAAATACAGGTTTATGGATTTTGTGAAGACTGGAGCGCTGCTCACGTTGATTCTCACCATTGTAGTGCTGTCGCTCATTCCAGTGTTTTGGCCCCTGCACGCGGCGACCGGGCGGTAGTCGGAACGGCAGCATTTGGTTAATCGCGAGGCCACGGGTTCAGAGCAAGCCAGAGATGGGATCCTCGTCCTACTTCGGGTTCGACTCCGAGCAGAACGATGGTCGCTGGGCGCCAAAGCATGGGAGCAGTAGTGCTTGGCGCCACCGGCAAATCACTGGACTGGAGCCATCAACCGCGCCCCACGCACTGCGAATCGAAACCAGAAGCCTCTGTCTTTCAATTCCTGTGCCTTCACGAGTTTTGAGTTGGTGAAATCTTGTTCCAACATCTGGCGCACTTGGCTGGAAAATTCTGCATCGGCGAAAGCCATGGTGATTTCGAAATTCAATCGAAAAGAGCGGTTGTCGAAGTTTGCCGTGCCGACGGTGCAATAGCGGTCGTCGATGAGCATCACCTTTTGGTGCATTAACCCCTTCTCGTAGCGATAAACCTTAATGCCGACTTTTTCCAACCCGTCCAAGTAAGACCAGCCAGATAACTGGACCAGCTTATTGTCGATTTTGTCTGGTAGAAGCACGCGCACATCGACCCCCCGCAGGGCTGCCAGTTGGAGCGCGCTGATGAATTGTTCATCAGGGACGAAGTAAGGACTCGCCAGCCAGAGACGATTTGTCGCCGTATTGATGGCGTTGAGGAAAAATAGAGTGCATGTCTCGAGCGAGTCGGCGGGGCCAGTGGGCAGCGCCAGGGCTACGCGGCGAGCGCCCGAGGGCGCGGGTTGCGGGTCCCAGTTGAGCTTGAGAATTTGCTGGCTCGCCCAGTGCCAATCTTCAAGGAACGCGACTTGTACTCCCTGCGCGACAGGGCCGGCCACCTTCACATGGGTATCACGCCATGCGCCGATCGTCGGATCGCGACCCAGGTATTCATCGCCGACATTCAATCCTCCAACCCACGCGGTCTGCCCGTCCACAACTACGATCTTGCGATGGTTGCGAAAGTTTAATTGCCAATAGTTCGCGCGCCCCTGCCGCGTGTTAAACCTGCGCACGTCAACGCCCGCTGTCCGAAGCTCAATCAGAGAGCTTTCAATCAAGTCCGAACTCCCGACCTCATCATAAAGAACGTAAACGCGAACTCCTTGCCCCGCTTTTTCCATCAGTCGTCGTTTCAATTCCGCACCCGTTTTGTCCTTACGGATAATGTAGAACTCAAGGAGCACATATTCCCGCGCCTGCTCAATTCCATCGAAGATCGACTTATAAGTTTCGGCACCGTCCACCAACAGCTCCGCATCGTTGCCCGTGGTGAAATGCATCCGAGCGAGCTTTTCCACAACCAATGAGTGGCCGAACACGGGATTGGCAAGGAGCCCTCGATTGGCCAGGCTCATCAAATACTGCTGATGTGTCGGCGTGGTATGGGCGAGATCCTTTCGGCGGGCAATGACAAAGCCCTCAAACTTGCTGCGACCAAAAACCCAGAACGCTGGCACACTCACGTAAGGCACGGTGATAAGGGCGAACACCCACGCTATCGTACCCTGCACGGTGCGGACCTCCATAATCGCCCGCAGCGAAGTCAGAACCCCAGCGAGGTGGGCACAGATGATGAACCAGGTTAAAAGCATTTTTCCGTCGTCGCCTCGACCAACTCACGAATTATTTCGCGACAGGATTGCAATTGAGGCACTTCGCCAAGGACTGGCGAATTTTTTTACATTTCAATGATCCTGTGGACTTCCATGACATTAATGCGAAGCTGCCTTACCGGAGTAAACTAACTGATAAAGATATGCCACCAATAAATGTCGCCATTGTGGTTGGGAGCTTGCGGAGAGAATCAATCAATCTCAAACTGGCGCGAGCGATTGAGGGACTTGCCTCCGCTGAGTTGAAATTTAAATACCTGCGAATCAGCGATCTTCCCCTTTATACGCAAGAATTCGACGCTGAATATCCGCCGGTTTGCCAGCGGCTCAAGAAAGAAATTGAAGCGTCGGACGCAGTGCTATTCGTCACGCCTGAGTACAACCGTTCGATACCCGGAGTTCTGAAAAATGCTATCGACATCGCTTCGCGTCCCTGGGGAACCAACTCGTTTGCCAGGAAACCAGGGGCGGTTGTTGGTGCCTCAATAGGAGCTCCTGGGGCTGCAATGGCCCAGCAGCATCTACGCAATGTGCTGGCGTATCTCGATGTTCCAACCCTGCCTCAGCCGGAAGTTTTCATCCATTTCAAAGACGGAATGATCGATTCCGAGGGTAAGATTGAAAACGCAGACACAAAAAAATTCTTGCAAGGTTTTGTTGACCGCTATGTCGGCTGGGTAAAGCGCTTCTGCAAATAAATAGACAATGTTCCGCCATAGACATCGAAAGTAATTATGAATCACCACGTTTTTATTACTGCTCCAGCCTCGGGAATCCTCCTTGAAATTGTACGCGCATTCTTGGCGGGTCGATGCCGAAGTGTTGATCGCATTGGAATGTCAATGGCCCAAACGTTATCGGCTCGTATGAATTATCCTTTTGTTGTTCGTGTTTATCCCGGCGCGTTCGCCGGGCCCAGACAAGTTAAATCAGCGTTGCGAGCATCGGTGGTTTGCTGCAATGCGATTTAAGACGATTGCTGGAGCAATAATCGGCTAACGGGATGAAGAGACGAGCATCCAACAAAACTGGCGCACCAATGGTCGAGGCCGTCCAGGCGAGGTGCACTGAAAACCCCGTCCTCGTAATCAATAGCGGTTCTTCGAGTTTGAAGTTCGCCTTCATTGATAGTAGCTCTCTGCAGGTTCGCATCTGTGAGGGACTTGGCTTCCTCGGCGTCGAACTGAATCAATCGTGCAACGCGTCGGACGCGAAGGTCATTTCTTCGGACATCAGCCGTGTCATGGTCCGCGTCATCCGAACGGACGAGGAATTGATGATCGCGAGGGCAGTCTCTCGTGTTCTTGAACTCACGCAATCGCGTAGCGCCTGCGGTTAAAAAAACGCTGTGAAAGAAAGCAAGATGACAAATCCCGTTGGCCCAGGAGCTGAAAGACGCGGGGCGAGTGTCGCGCTGGTTGCTCTCTGGCGACGCAGGAACCCGGTTATCGCTGCATTCGCTCTGGCGGCAATTGTGGTGCATGTCTTTCTGCGCTTCGCTCTTCACATAGGTCCGGCGGTTTACCAAATTCCGCTGTTTGCCGCGCTCGCATTTGGTGGTATTCCGCTCGTCCTTGAGTTGCTCCAGAAACTTCTACGCCGCGAATTCGGTTCCGATCTGCTCGCCGGAATTTCAATCGTGGCTTCTGTCGTGTTGGGGGAATACCTGGCGGGCGCAATTGTGGTGCTGATGCTGTCGGGCGGAGAGGCGCTGGAAAATTACGCGCTGCGGAGTGCGTCTTCGGTACTGCGCGCCCTAGCGAAACGGATGCCATCCGTTGCACATCGGAAGGGCGCTTCCGCCATCAGTGACGTCTCCCTGGACGAAGTCAAGGTGGGCGATACGCTCGTGGTTTATCCGCACGACATCTGTCCAGTGGATGGAACCGTGATCGAGGGTAACGGTGTGATGAACGAGGCGTTCCTGACCGGTGAACCGTTTGAGATTACCAAGGCACCGGGCTCGTCCGTCATTTCCGGTGCGGTGAATGGCGAATCCGCGTTGACGATCACGGCAACCCGCCGCCCGGTGGATTCCCGCTATGCCAAAATCACGGAGGTGATGCGCGAGTCCGAACAGAACCGACCCCGGATGCGGCGCCTCGGAGATCAGTTGGGGGCGATCTACACCCCTGTCGCGCTGGTCATCGCGATTCTAGCGTGGGTGATCAGCGGTGAACCAATTCGTTTTCTGGCGGTGTTGGTGATCGCCACGCCGTGTCCGTTGCTCATCGCAATTCCAGTCGCGATCATCGGCTCCATTTCGCTGGCGGCACGCCGTTCAATTGTTATCAAGAATCCCGCAGTACTGGAACAAATCTCCAGTTGTCGGACCGCTATTTTCGACAAAACGGGAACGCTGACTTATGGCGAACCGAAATTGACTGAGCAACTCATAGCGCCCGGTTTTGCTCAGAAAGAGGTTCTTACCCTGGCGGCCAGCCTCGAACTTTACTCGAAGCATCCATTGGCTCGGGCTATTCTCGCCGCGGCCAAAGCGGAAACTCTTCCTTTACAGCGGGCCTCGGAGGTCAACGAGCCTCCAGGGCAGGGTTTGCACGGCACCGTTTCCGGTCGGCAGGTGCGAATCACCAGCCGCGGCAAACTCGACGCTGTTTCCGGCGCGGAGCACCTGCCGCCCGTAGCAGGTGGACTGGAATGCGTCGTGGTGATCGACGGTCGGTTCGCCGCGACCTTTCGACTGCGCGATGCGCCGCGGGCCGAAGGACATTCCTTTATTCAACACCTCGAACCAAAGCATCAGTTTCAGCGTATCATGATTATCTCCGGAGATCGAGAATCGGAAGTGCGTTACCTCGCCGAGCAAGTCGGCATCACGGAAGTTCACGCCGAGCAAAGCCCGGAACAAAAACTCGCCATCGTGCGCCAGGAAACGGCCCGCGCCAAAACGCTCTATGTCGGCGACGGCATCAACGACGCCCCTGCGATGATGGCGGCGACCGTAGGCATGGCGGTGGGACAGAACAGCGATGTCACGGCGGAAGCGGCGGACGTGGTAGCGATGAAGAACTCGCTGAAGAAGGTGGATGAATTCATGCACATCAGCCGCCGGATGCGTTCCATCGCACTGCAAAGTGCCATTGGCGGCATAGCCTTAAGCCTGATTGGGATGATGTTTGCTGCCACAGGTCACCTGACACCAGTCGCCGGCGCGATCAGCCAGGAAGTCATTGACCTGCTATCAGTGCTCAACGCATTGCGAGCCGCGTTTCCGCCGAAGGTGATTTCAGATCTCGGAGAATAATAATTGGACTTGGAGCGCAACATGAAATGGTCACTAAAACCTGGCTCATTCGCCGGAATCCGCGTTTACATGCAGTGGACGTTTGTCCTGCTGCTCGGCATTGCTGATATCCTGTTCGTCAATGAAACACTGCACGATTCTCAACGATCATGAAATTCAGCGTTCTGGCTCTCGACTACGATGGCACGACTGCCCGAGAGGGGAAACTCGATCCCGATGTGCGCGCGTCCATCGAGGAAGCGCGAGCGCTAGGCATCGTGGTCGTGCTGGTGACGGGCCGTATCCTTTCGGATCTACGCCAGGTCGTCGGCGGTCTGGACTTCTTCGATGCCATTGTTGCCGAGAATGGAGCCGTGCTCGCGTTTCCGGGCGGGCGAACACGAGTGCTTGGCCGTTTGCCGCCACCGGTGCTCTTGGACGAACTGTGTCGCCAAAAAGTGGACTTTGCCATCGGCGATTGCGTGCTCGAAGCCGACGCAGCGGCGGCATCACGCATTCTTGTCGCAGTTCAAAAG
>Ga0070681_10006678_pt1 | contig 11225 bp, 9 predicted proteins | sample KBSC83BmetaG_FD_65650 | JGI IMG/M metagenome (GOLD analysis project Ga0070681, IMG submission 65650) | Corn rhizosphere microbial communities from Kellogg Biological Station, Michigan, USA - KBS C8-3B metaG | ecosystem: Host-associated > Plants > Roots > Rhizosphere | place: USA: Michigan...
GGGATCGCCGCGATGGTGCAGGTGGCGTCCTTGAACAGACCTCGCAGGCGGCCGACGGTCGTTGTCAGTTCCTCCGGCTGAAAAACCGGCGCGCCGCTCTGGGTCACCAGGACGCCGCCCTGCTTCAAGCAGCGCTTGCAACGCCGATAGAACTCCTCCGTGAACAGCACCGCTCCAGGGCCCTGCGGGTCCGTGGAATCCACGATGATGACGTCGAAGCGCCGATCCGTCTCCGCGACGTACTTCATGCCGTCGTCGATCACGCTCTCGAAGCGACCGTCGGCAAACACGGGCCGGGTGAACTCCGGAAAATGCTCTTTGGCAAAAGCGATGACCGAAGCGTCGATCTCGACCTGCGTGAGACGCTCGACCGATTTGTGCTTGAGCACTTCTTCAGCGATGCCGCAATCGCCGCCGCCAACGATCAGAACATCGCGCGCCGTGCTATGAGCGAAGAGCGGCACGTGCGCCATCATCTCGTGATAGACAAATTCATCCTTGGCCGTGACCTGCACGGCGCCATCGAGCATCAACATCTTGCCGAAAAAACGATGCTCAAACAGCACCACGTGCTGATGCTCGGTCTGCACCTCGTGCAGCACCTTCTCGACCGCATAGGACGCACGAAATCCTTCGGCCTCGAACAAGGTCTCGGAAATCCACCGCTGTTCCGCCATCGCCGCTCTCCCGATCCGACGCCGCAAAAACAAACGGCCGGGTGCAGACCCGGCCGTGGAACCCCTCAACGGGACCGGCATCAGAGGCCTTGGCCGCGCAGCAATTCGCTGACCGCGATCCGTTTGACGTCAAAGGCCTCGCGCAGGATCGGCACGCACGCATCCGGGTTGGCCTGGCCGCACATGAACACGTCAAGCGCAGCATATCCCGCCTCCGGCCAGGTGTGGATCGAGATATGGCTTTCGGCCAACACCGCGACGCCGGACACGCCTGTGGGCTGGAAGTGATGCAGATGGATATGCAGCAGCGTCGCCTCGGCTGCGGTGACGCAGCGGCGCAATGTCGCCTCGATATGCTCGATGTCGTTCAGGCGCTGCGCGCCATAAAGGTCGATAATCAGATGTGCGCCGGCGCATTTCACGCCATTGCGGACGCAAAAATGATCAGCCGGTTGCTGCTCGAGCGGATTCAGCGCTGAAACCGGCGCGGATTTCCTGCTCGTCGCGGGGTTTCCGAGGTCCTTGCGCACGCGCAAGAGGGCGTTCTGCTGCGTCATTGTCCCCTCCAACCAAAAGCGTTGATCCAAGAACGGAGGCCGGCATCTTGGAAAGAAAAAACCGCTGGGAGCCATTCCGCGGCAGGCGGATCCAAGCGGCGTGGCCCCCATATAAACAATGTACCCCCCCGTGCAAGCAGAATTTAGCCGCAGGCCCGAACCAGCGGCCGCTTTGCGAAGCGCCGAGATGCATTCGCCACCGCCTTGACCGCCGTTTCCAAAACGCGCCAACTAACCGGCAAAACTCATAGCGCCCACCAAACGAGGCGCATCATCTGGGGAGGAAACGATGACCGAGAAATCCAACGTTGCGCGCATCCCGCGCCTTTCCAACTGCGTGTGCTGCGTGCCCACGTTCGCCGCCAATGGCCCCACGCTGGGCCGGCGCAATTTCCTGGCCGGCGGCCTCGCTGCCCTCGGTCTCGGCGCGGCCGCGAACGCCGGTCGGACGTCCGCAGCGCAGGCGCAACCCGCACCGCGAACCAAGATCGACGTCCATCATCATTTCCTGCCGCCAGCGCACAAAGAGGCCCTGGCCCGGCACAAGCTGGGCAGCCCGAAATGGTCGGTGCAAATGTCGCTCGACGACATGGACAAAAGCGGCATCGCCACCGCGGTGCTATCGCAAGTGCAACCCGGCACCTATTGGGGGGACGCAGCCGAGTCTCGCACGCTGAGCCGCGCCATCAACGAATACGGCGCCAAGCTGGTGCAGGAGCACCCCGGCCGCTTCGGCCTGTTCGCGACGATCTCGCCGCCCGATACCGACGGCAGCTTGAAGGAAATTGAATACGCCTTCGACACGCTCAAGGCCGACGGCATCGGCTTGCTGACCAGTTACAACGGCCAATACCTGGGGGATGCGTCCTTCGCTCCCGTGTACGAGGAATTGAACCGCCGCAAGGCTGTCATCTACGTGCATCCGCTCGCGCCGGCCTGCTGCACCAACGTGCTTCCCGGGACACCGCCGGGTTCGATCGAATACGCGACCGACACCACGCGCACCATCGCGCACCTGGTGTTCACCGGCATGTCGCAGAAGTATCCCGACATCCGCTGGATCTTCTCCCACAGCGGCGGCACGCTGCCATTCCTGACGCAACGCTTCGTCCAGCAGCAAAAGGTGCAGAAGCACCCTTACCTGCCGAATGGGCCTCTCCCGGAATTCCGCAAGTTCTATTACGAGCTGGCACAAGGCAACACGCCCGGCCAGCTCGCAGCGCTTTTGCAAATGGTGCCGGTGTCGCAGGCCGTTTATGGCACCGACTATCCCTACCGCGACGGGGCCGAGGTCAACGAAGGGATCGCGAATTGGAAATTCGGTGCCGACGATTTGCGTTCGATCGAGAACGGCACCGCGCGCAAGCTGCTGCCCAACCTCAAGAGCGCTTGAAATGAGCATGCGTCGCCGCACACTGATCCTGGGTGCCGCAGCGGTCGCGTGGGCCGCTGCGGCACCCGCCTTCGGGCAATCCTTTCCGGACAAGAACGTGCGCATCATCGTGCCGTTCGCAGCCGGCGGCGCACCGGATGTGGTTGGCCGCGTCATCGCCCAGGCACTCACGGAACAGACGGGGAAATCGTTTGTGGTCGAGAACCGGCCCGGCGCGGACGGCGTGCTCGGCGCGCAGACAGTCGCCGAGTCCCCGCCTGACGGCTATACGCTGCTGGTGACGTCCAGTTCGTTCGCCATCAATCCAAGCTTTCACAAGAAGCTGCCGTTCGACGTGTTGCGCGATTTCGAGCCAGTGACCAACATCGCCTCGACCGAGGCTTACATTCTCGGCGTCAATCCCAATCTGCCGGCAAAATCCGTCCAGGAACTCGTCGCGCTGACGCACAAGCCCGGCGCCAAGATTTCGTTTGGCTCCCCGGGGATCGGCAACGCCCTGCATCTCGCCGCCGAACTGTTCAAATCGCTGACCAAAGCCAACATGATTCATGTGCCCTATCGCAGCGCGTCACAGGCGATCACCGGGCTCATCGCCGACGACGTACAGGTCATGTTCATGACGCCGCCTGCCTCGATGCCGTATGTCGAGGGTGGAAAAATCCGCCCCCTCGCCTACACCGGCATGAAGCGCTTCAGCCGCCTGCCCAATGTGCCGACGATGGCCGAAGCCGGCGTGACCGGCATGGAGGAGCTTGGAAGCTGGACCGGCATGTTCGCGCCAGCCAAGACGCCACCGGCGGTGCTGGCGCGCCTGCATCAGGAGGTCGCCAAGGCGGTCGCGACGCCCTCGGTGCGCCAGCGCCTCATCGGCCTCGGCGTCATTCCGCAGGGGAGCGCCCCGGCGGAATTCAAACCCTTCGTCTCGAGCCAGGTGCGCAAGATTGCCGAGATCGTGAAAGCCGCGGGACTTCAGCCGCAGTAATCCAGACGAGCCGCTTGTGCTATCATGCGCGCAATCCAGCAGCAGCGTGCCAAGCGCACCGCAACAGGAGGCGCGGATGAGTTTCTTTCCTGGCAACGACCCCACCGCCGGCGACAAGCACCAATGTGACGCACTTAAGTCCATCATCGTGCCCCGCACCGCCGACCTCGGTGACGGCTTCACCGTGCGGCGCGCGCTGCCCTCGGCGCAGTCGCGCATGGTCGGGCCATTCGTATTCTTCGATCACTTCGGCCCGACAATGTTCAAGCCGGGGCACGGCTTTGACGTGCGCCCTCATCCACACATTGGGCTCGCCACTGTCAGCTATCTGTTTAACGGCGAGATCATGCACCGCGACAGCCTCGGCACCGCCGTGCCGATCCGGCCCGGCGCGATCAACCTGATGACGGCAGGACGCGGCATCGTCCATTCCGAGCGCACCGATGCGTCGTGGCTTGCCAAGGGCGACCAGTTGCACGGTCTGCAGATGTGGGTGGCGCTGCCCGCCGACAAGGAAGAAATGGCGCCGGCCTTCGCCCACCACAGCGCCGAGGAGTTCCCGGTTGTACAGGACAACGGCACGACGGTGCGCGTCGTCGTGGGTCGCGCTTATGGTCAGGGTTCGCCGGTCAAAACCACATCGGAGACGCTGTTTGCCGATGCCCATCTCAAGGCCGGCACGACTCTGCCGCTCGACGCCGACCATGAGGAGCGCGGCATCTATCTGCTGGAAGGTGAGGTCGACATCGCAGGCGACCGCTTCGGCACGGCTCGTCTTTTGGTGTTCAAACCCGGCGACCGGATCGCAATCCGTGCGGTGACCGACACGCACTTCGTCATATTCGGCGGCGCGGCGATGGATGGTCCGCGGCACATCTGGTGGAACTTCGTGTCGTCCCGCAAGGAGCGGATCGAACAGGCCAAGGCCGATTGGACCGCCGGACACTTCCAGAAGGTGCCCGGTGACGAGATCGAATTCATCCCGCTGCCGGCGAAATAGATTGGCCCGAGCGGCATAGAGTCGGCCTGGGAGCAATCCGCACGATGGGTTGAGAGGGGCGAAACCCCTCGTGGGTCTGCGGCGAGTCTCGCTGCAACCACCTGCAAAGTCACGCCGGCGCAACGATCAGAAACAGGTCGGTGTCGCCGGTCTGCTCGCCGCAGGCGGTGATGAGCGCGTGCGCCTGCCCGCGATGGTGGGTCTGATGGTTGAAAAAATGCGCGACCAGGAAACTCCGCGGCTCGCGAAGCTCCTTCTGCGCTGAACCGCTGAACCACACCTGATCGGCCGCCAGCCAATCGGCAGTCACACGGGAAGCCCAATCGGAAATCTTGTCGTCGGCCTCGACCCGCAGCCGGTGCAACTCGTCGAAGTCCGAAACCAGCGTCGCGCTGTCCTTTTGTACCACGGTCGGCTTCGGCCAAGCGTCAAAGCGCGACATCCACATCCGGTCGCCCCACAGAAGATGACAGAGCGTGCCGTGGAGCGAACCCCAGAACGCGCCACGCGGCTCGCGCCGCTTCGCATCGGGGATGCGTTCGGACGCCGCGTAAAGGCGGCGATTCATCTCGGCGTTGTAGGCCGCCATCGTGCGGACGTAGGCCGGCGTCACCAAACCGTTCGAGACCATGCTCGTCTCCGTTGAAGGCGCACGGAGAATAGCAGCCGCCCCGGCCTATTTCTTATCGGGCAGGTTCAACCTGATATGCAATTCGCGCAACTGTTTGGGCGAGACTTCAGACGGTGCGCCCATCAGCAGATCCTCGGCACGCTGGTTCATCGGGAACAGCACCACCTCGCGCAGGTTCTCCTCGCCACAGAGCAGCATAACGATGCGGTCGATGCCAGGCGCGATGCCGCCGTGCGGCGGCGCGCCGAGCGACAGCGCGCGCAGCATGCCGCCGAACTTTGCCTCCAGCACATCCTCGCCGTAGCCGGCGATGGCGAAGGCCTTCTTCATCACATCGGGACGATGGTTCCGGATCGCGCCGGACGACAGCTCCACCCCATTGCAAACGATGTCGTACTGGATCGCATTGATGGCGAGCAGCTTGTCCTGATCCGCCGCCGGATCCAGTTTCAAGAACTCATCGACCTCCATGTTCGGCATGGAGAACGGATTGTGGGAGAAGTCGATCTTCTTCTCCTCCTCGTTCCATTCGAACATCGGGAAATCGACGATCCAGCAAAAGTCGAAACGATCCTTCTTCACCAGCCCCAGCTCTTCGCCGACCTTGGTGCGGGCCGGACCGGCGAACTTCACGAATTGCTGCGGCTTGCCGGCGATAAAGAACACCGCGTCGCCGACGCCCAAACCGAGCTGATCGGCAACCTGCTTGGTGCGCTCGGGACCGATGTTTTTGGCGAGCGGACCCGCGCCGCCCTCTTCGCCCTCGCGCCAGAAGATGTAGCCCAGACCGGGCTGGCCTTCGTGTTGAGCCCAGGCGTTCATGCGGTCGCAGAACGCGCGGTTGCCGCCGGTCGGCGCCGGGATCGCCCACACCTCGACCTTCGGATCAGCAGCGAGCATGTTGGCGAAAATCTTGAAGCCGGAGCCGCGGAACGCTTCGCTCACGTTCTGCATCTTGATCGGATTGCGCAGGTCCGGCTTGTCGGTGCCGTAGGAGCGCATCGCCTCCGCGTAAGGGATCAGCGGAAATTTCGGTGTCACCGGCTTGCCGCCCGCGAACTCCTCGAACACGCCGCGCATCACCGGTTCGACCGCGTCGAAAACGTCCTGCTGGGTAACGAAGCTCATCTCCAGATCGAGCTGATAGAACTCGCCCGGCGAGCGGTCGGCGCGCGCGTCCTCATCACGGAAACAGGGCGCGATCTGGAAGTAGCGATCGAAGCCCGACATCATGATGAGCTGTTTGAACTGCTGCGGCGCCTGCGGCAGCGCGTAGAATTTGCCAGGGTGGATGCGCGACGGCACAAGGTAATCGCGCGCCCCCTCCGGCGACGACGCGGTCAGGATTGGCGTCTGAAATTCGAAGAACCCCTGCTCCTTCATCCGCCGGCGGATCGAGTCGATGACCGCCCCGCGGGTCATGATATTTTGGTGGAGCTTCTCGCGACGCAGATCGAGAAAACGGTACTTAAGCCTTGTTTCTTCGGGATATTCCTGATCGCCGAACACCGGCATCGGCAGGTCGCCAGCCGGTCCCAGGACTTCGATCTCAGTGATGTAAATCTCGACCTTGCCGGTCGGCAGGTCGGCATTTTCCGTCCCGGCGGGGCGCGCCCGAACCTTGCCGTCGATCCGCACCACCCACTCGGCACGCAGCGTTTCGGCCACCTTGAAAGCGGGGCTGTCGGGGTCGGCGACCACCTGGGTCAGCCCGTAATGATCGCGCAGATCCATGAACAGCACGCCGCCATGATCGCGGATGCGGTGGCACCAGCCGGACAGCCGGACCTCCTTGCCGATGTCGCCCTCACGGAGCGAACCACAGGTATGGGAACGGTAGCGGTGCATGCTGAAAATCCGGGCCAGAATCGCGTGAAATGCCTGTTTGAGGCCGCGGACCAAGCACACGCAGGGCGCGCTTTGTCAAGACAGCGGAGCCCGCCTCGGCGACCGAGGTAAATGCCAGCCGCGGCCGGCCATTGCGGCCCTGCCCGATTGACCTCAGAGTGCCCCAGATCGAAAGCCAGTCGGGGTTCCGATGCGACGATTGTTCGTCTTCGCCGCCATACTCGCGGCCACCGTTCCTGTGGCACTGGAGGCGACCAGCGCAGCCACGTTGGACCGCATTCGCGGTTCCGGTGTGGTCCGCATGGGCTATCGCGGCGACGCAAAGCCCTATTCCTATCGCGACAGCCAGGGCCAGCCGGCCGGCTATATCGTCGATCTCTGCCGCGAGGTCGCGGCGGCGATCGGCCCGAACGTCAGAGTCGAGTATGTGCTGGTGCCGTCCGACCGGCGCTTCGAAGCGATCCACGACGGCCGGATCGACCTCCTCTGCGACCCGACCTCGGTGACCATGCAGCGCCGCGAAATCGTCGATTTCTCGTTGCCGACCTTCATCGACGGCGCCAGCGTGATCTCGCGCTCGAGCAAGGCCGTCCGCCGCTTCGAGGACCTCGCAGGCAAGCGCGTCGGCGTGCTGGAAGGCACCACGTCCGAACAGACGCTGCGCGCATCCCTTCGCGACCTGAATCTTTCCGCCACAATCGAACCGGTGCGGGACCATCGCACCGGATTGGACCTGCTCTGGGACGACAAGATCGACGCCTATTTCGCCGACCGCGGCATCATCTCTGCGATCCTGCTGGAGGGCGGCCGGCCCGGTTTTGAAATCAGCCGCCCGTACTTCAGCTATGAGACCTATGCGCTGGCGATGCCACGCGACGATGGGGCCTTCCGGCTCCTGGTCGATCGCACCCTGGCGCGGCTCTACCGCTCCGGCAAGCTCGCCACGATCATGGAAAAGACCTTCGGCAAAACCCCGCTCGACGACCTGCTGCAAGCCATGATCGTCATGAACGCAATACCGGAGAAGTAAAACGCGCGATTTGCCTCGGATTGGCCCTTGGCGGCGGCGTTTTAACTCCGCTATGTAAGTTTGGTATGGAACTGATCACAACAACAGACGAATTGGCCGCGACCTGCGAGCGGCTGGCGCGGCACCCCTCCGTTACCGTCGACACCGAATTCCTGCGCGAGACAACCTATTATCCGCTGCTGTGCGTGGCGCAAATTGCCAGCGCCGATGAAGCCGTGGTGATCGATGCGCTCGCGCCGGGCATCGATCTCAAACCGTTCTTCGACCTGATGGGCAACGAGAACGTGCTCAAGGTGTTTCACGCCGCTCGTCAGGATATCGAAATCGTCTGGCACCGCGCCGGCATCGTTCCCCACCCGATCTTCGACACGCAGGTCGCGGCAATGGTTCTGGGGCACGGCGATTCCATTTCCTACGATCAACTCGTCCAGCGCATCACCGGCGACACGCTCGACAAGTCCAATCGATTTACCGACTGGAGCCGCCGCCCGCTGTCGCCGGCGCAGATGACCTACGCGCTGTCCGACGTGACGCATTTGCGCGATGTCTATGCCGCGCTTGTCGCCGATCTCGGCCGCCGTGGGCGCGCCGACTGGATGGACGACGAGATGGAGGTGTTGACTTCGCCCGATACCTATCGGGCCGACCCGGAGCGAGCGTGGATGCGGCTGAAGACCCGCGTGCGCAAGCCAAAGGAACTGGCGGTGCTGATCGAGGTCGCCGCTTGGCGCGAGCGCGAGGCGCAGACCCGCGACGTGCCGCGCTCGCGTGTGCTCAAGGACGACGCCATCGGAGACATCGCGGTGCAGGCGCCAACTACACCGGAACGCCTGGCCACGCTCCGCTCGCTGCCGAGAGGGTTTGAGCGGTCGAAGTGGGGCGAAAGCATTCTGGAAGCGGTCAAGCGCGGGCTTGAACGCGATCCCCGGACGTTGCCGCGCCTCGAGCGTCCCAAGATCGCGCCGAACGGCGCGTCGGCAACGGTCGAACTGCTCAAGGTTCTGCTGCGCATGACCTCCGAACATCATGGCGTGGCGGCGAAGGTGATCGCGACGGTCGACGATCTCGACCGCATCGCTGCCGACGACGAGGCCGACGTGCCCGCGCTCAAAGGCTGGCGTCGGGATCTGTTCGGCGAGAAGGCGCTCGACCTCAAGCACGGACGTCTGGGGCTGGCAATCGAGCGCAGCCGCGTCGTCACGTTCGGCCGCGACTGATCCCGGATTTTTCGGGCTAAACCATCACCACCGGCTCGCGGCCGACGAGGCGCGCGAGTTGCTTCAGCCGCGACGACACCCGATCGCCGGCAAGCGCCGCGCACTTGCCCTGGAGCCGCAACACCAGACGATAGCGCTCGACCTTCAAAGGCGTGCGCGGCAGCACGCCGGGCTGAGAGGCGGAGACCATGTAAGCCACGCGCAGGGCGGCGCCGAGAACGCGGGCACGGTCGAGCGCTCGCGTCGAGGCCAGTTCGCGGATGCGCGGCGAAAGCTCCTCGTCGTGCAGCAGGCCGACGTGCCTGAAAAAGATCGCCAGGGCGATGTAGGCGCGGCCCGGATGGTCCACGCTGACAAAGGCGGCGTGCGCGATGATGTTCAACGACTGTTCGCCGCGATAATCCGGATGGGCGCGCCAGCCGATATCGGCGAGCAGGCATGCCGCGTGACGCAACCGTTTTTCGTCAGCGGTTTCGTCAATGCCGGTGCTGGCCATGAACCGGTCGGTCCAATCGATCAGTTCCTCGCCGTGCCGTGGCGAGCGTGACCGCAGGCGATTCAGTTCCTGGGCAACCGCGAGCAACGCGTCCTTCTTCCGCTCCTCGGCGCGAAGCAGCGAATACAACAGCCCCTCGCGCACGCCGAGCGCCGAGAACACCACATCGCGCGGCTTGGCCTTGCGCACGATCTGCTCCAACACCAGCGCGGCATAAGGCAGGAGCGCCCGCCGTGCCGGCGCCACCACCTCGATCTGCGACAGCGATTCCGGATGGACGCGGCCGACCAGGCGACAAAACTCCAGCGCCTCCTTGGCACGGATGACGTAGCCGTGCATGACGTGAAGCGGATATCCGGTCTGCGCCATGTGCAGATGGGCGAGCGACCGCCAGGTGCCGCCCACCGCGTAGAACGTGCGGTCCTTGCCGCCCTTGAGAAGGGCCAGATCGGCGAACGTGTTTTTGACGAGCTTCTCGGCTTTCTTGATCGACCTGCCGGAACGGTCCTGCAGGGCGAGTCCCCCCAGCGGATTCGTCACACCGGGCTTGATCCGGCTGCCGCGAACATCGACCAATTCCAGCGAGCCGCCACCAAGGTCTCCGACAACGCCATCCGGACGATGAAAACCGGACACCACGCCGAGCGCGGTCAATTCAGCCTCGCGCTTGCCGGTGATCAAGTCGATGCGGGTGCGGCAGATTTTCTCAGCCGCGCGAATGAATTCCTTGCCGTTGCGGGCGTCGCGACACGCGGCCGTCGCCAGCACCCACAGCCGCTCGACCCGCATCGCATCGCAAAGCGCGCGGAAGCGCCGAAGCGAGCTCAGCGCCTTTTCCACCGCGTCGGCTGGGAGCAATCCCTTGGTCTGAACCTCGCGGCCGAGACCTGCGAACGTCTTTTCGTTGAAGATCGGGGTCGGACTGCGCGTCACGCCCTCATAGACGACGAGGCGCACCGAGTTCGAGCCGATATCGATCACCGCAACCGGCGGCCCGTAGTCAAGACGGCCCTGCGCCACGCGCGTCGTGGCGGTCAACCTTTCAAGCACGCTCGGCTCGCCGTGTGAGATTGCGCGGCGACGACTCCTTGAACGATTTTCCGCGACCGGAGAGGCTGGGATTCGTCATGAAATACTTGTGAGCATTGAAAGGCTCTTCGCCTGCCGCCGGCTTGATGCGCTGCGAGGACCCGTCCGGCAGCAAGCGCCAGCTCTGCTCGTTATCCTTGAGGTTTGCAAGCATGATTTGATCGAGAACCTGTTCATGCACGGTCGGATTGAGGATCGGGCACAACGCCTCCACACGCCGGTCGAGATTACGTGGCATCATATCGGCCGACGAAATATACACCGCCGCCTTGGCATGGGGCAGCCCATGACCGTCGCCAAAACAA
>Ga0070681_10006679_pt1 | contig 11225 bp, 8 predicted proteins | sample KBSC83BmetaG_FD_65650 | JGI IMG/M metagenome (GOLD analysis project Ga0070681, IMG submission 65650) | Corn rhizosphere microbial communities from Kellogg Biological Station, Michigan, USA - KBS C8-3B metaG | ecosystem: Host-associated > Plants > Roots > Rhizosphere | place: USA: Michigan...
CCGCCGCCGCCATCCAGCACATCGGTGCCGGTGCCGACCGAGACGATGTCGTTACCGCCACCGCCGGTCACCGTGTCGCTGCCCGAGCCGCAGGTGACGTTGTCGCCGACATCGTTGCAGGTGAGCGTGTCATTGCCCGTTCCGAGGATCGCGTTCTTGATATTGACGCCGTAGGCGATGCCGAGATTGTTGTCGTTCAGCACCTGGGAATGATCGAGGACATTGACGACGGGGGCAGCGCCGACATTGCTGTAGCTGCCGGGCGTGAGATCGAGGGTGGCGGCCGAGGTCACACCGGAAATGTCGATCGTGTCGTTGGCGCCGTTGTCGTAGATCGTCTGATAGACGTGCTCGCCCTCGGTGAAGACATAGCTGTTGGCGCCGGTGGCATAGCTGGTATTGGCGCCGTAGAGATACTGCAACGCCTCGATGTCGGCGACCTGCGGCGTCGCCGGCAGATAGCTGTTTCCCGACGTATCGACGCTGTGATAGCCGCTGATCGGCTGACCGACGAAATCGCGGTAGCTCATCACCGTGTATTGGATCGAATCGTGCGGTCCGCCGTCGAAATTATTGTTGCCGAACACGTCGGCGTCGTGCGGATGCTTGAGCCCGAGCGCATGGCCGATCTCATGGATGGCCGTGTCGTAGAAATAGGTATAGGCCGCCGTGTTGGTGGCGTCCGCGGTGCGATAGTCGCCACCGCCACCGCCGCTGGTGCCGAACCACACGTCGCCGCCGGTGGCGCTGGTATTGGGGAAGAAGGCGTAGGAGGTCGCGGGCGCGTCGCTGATGCCGAAACGGATGTCACCCGCCGTGGTCGCCGTATCGGCGACCTGGGTGAAGGTGATGTTGGCGACATTGGACCAGGCCTGCAGCGCATTCTGCACCGCCGTCACCATCGCCGCCGGTAGGTCCTGGGCATTGTCGTAGGGCGCTTCCGGGGCCGCCGAATAGCTGCCGGGCGCGCTGTAGGTGGAGCTGGCATTGTGTAACGAATAGGTGACGTTGACCGCGCTCCCCAGCGCGCCGGCGCCCCATTTGGTGCCGGCGACGAGCTCCTTCACATCCTGATTTTGCGATGCGGTCGAAGCCGACGCGACATTGACCGCGGATTGCGCCGAACCCGTATCGATGGCGTTGCCGTCGATCGGGGCCGGCAGATTGCCGGCTGCAGGCAGCATCGTCGGATCGTCGGTGCCGGGATTGGCCGCGACCGGCAAGGCGGCACCGGCGCCCGCGGCAATGACTCCCGTCGCTCCGGCACCGGCCGCGACGCCGCTACCGGCCGCCGCCGTGGCGTGCGGCGCAATGACCATCAAGGGCGTGAAGCTCGCACCCGCGACCGGTGCGACAGCCGCCGCGGCAGATGACGGATTGAACAGCGGCTTGTTGAAATCGGCGACCGTGGGCGGCACCGAGGTTGCGGGTGCCACGACGATCGGCACGGCATCGTCGGATTGATCGGGCTGATCGAGCAGGAAGGAGAGGCCGAGCGATTTCAGGGTGAGGCCGACATCGAGCCCGAGATCGGCGGTGTCGCCTTTGCCGTTCAGCCCGACCGATAGCGAATCGCCCGTGAGCAGATTGATCTGGTCGGGTTCCGCGCTGTTGCTCAGGCCGTCGATCTGCTGCGCCAGCGTATGCAGCCCGTCGACGATGCCGTGCGCCTGCGTCTCATCCCTGATTGCGGGCAAGGTCTTGACCATGCCCTGCATCTCGACGAGCAGCTTCAGAATTCCTTGAGCGCGCGTCGAGGCGAGCGACAAATCCGTCTGCGCGAGCGTGATGCCTTGCTTCGTCGAGCCGAGATCGTCGACCTCGCCGCGCATGCCCGACGCCATGAAGTAGGCGGGCGCGTTGTCGAGCGGCGAGTTGACTTTCATCCCCGTGCTGAGGCGCAACGCGTTGCGTCCCTGCAGGTCGGTGATTCCCTGCAGGCCCAGCAAGACAGACGAGGTTGCCTGGCTGAGACGAATGTCGGACAAGCGGCTTCTCCGCGATCCCGATAGGGCGCCTTTTAGGCGACCTTTATCCATTCGAGCCTATCGATTTACCGCATCCGCTACACTCGGCAAGTTTTGCCCAAGTCGGCCGCTTTTCAGTGGATAAGCATCCAGCGGCTCGCGGCATCGACGACCTGGCTTTCGAGGCCATAGAAGCCGTGTTGCGCACGCGCCTCGCAGGCGCTCGAAGCGGGCGGCAGGCCGCCCGAGAAGCTCTGAATCGCCACGGCGGCCGCGCCGCTCAGCGCCGATTGTATGCGCGGCACATTGCCGGGCGGTGTCACGAAGCAGCGATCGTCGGTGTGGTACTGGATGAGCACCGGCTGGCGGACACGGTCGAGGGCCACCGAGAAGACCGTGTCGTGATTGTTGCCGGAGGGCAGGGTGATGGCCGAGCTGACCACGGCGCCATGCACGGCGTCGCCGAGGCTGGCGGCGCCGAACAGGGCGCCGGGTGTGCCGGCGCTGGTGCCCATCAGCCAAATCGGCTTGTCGCTCTGCTCGCGCGCATGGGCGAGGATGGCTTCGAGAATGGCCCGGTAGCCGTCCGTGGTGCGGTAGTTGGCGAGCGACGGCCGACCGGCGGGCGTATCCGGAAGGAGCACGAGAAAGCCTTTCGCCGCCCATTGCTCGCGCGTGCGGACGAGGAAATTGCCGCCGATCGCGATGCTTCCGTCGGCGCGGATGCCGAGATGGCCATCGCCACCGGTGAGCAGCACCAGCACCGCCTTCTCGGCGTCCGCCGGCCGCACGATGCGTAGCCGCTGATAGAAATCGCCGATCTTGAGATCGACCGTGTCGCGCGAATTGGCGATGCCGTCGGGATAGGTGACGGTACCGTTCGTCGCATCGCGGGGGCCGGCGCAGGATAGGAGGAGGGCTGAGCACAGCAGGACCGCGGCCAGACGCATGAGATCCTCCCGATTCGCTAGGTGATCAGCGCTTCCAGAATGGCGAGCGCCTCGGCGACGCTGGCGAGGCGCACCGCGGTGCGGTCGCCGGGAAAGGTTTGATGACGCGCCAGCATCGGGCCGCCGCGCTTCAACCCGGCGAAATGCACGAGACCGACCGGCTTGGCGGCGCTGCCGCCGCCCGGACCGGCGATGCCGGTGACGGCGACAGCGAGATCGACCGGCGCACGCGACAGCGCGCCCTCGGCCATGGCCCGCGCCACCGCCTCGCTGACCGCGCCATGACTCTGGATCAGCTCTTCGGAGACGGCGAGCAGATCGTGCTTGGCCTGGTTGGAATAGACGACGAAGCCGCGCTCGACCACCTCGCTCGATCCGGCGATCTCCGTCAGCAGCCCGGCGACCAGCCCGCCGGTGCAGGATTCGGCGAGTGCGAGCTTGAGGCCGGCATCGCGGCAGCGATCGAGCAGCAGATAGGCGCGCTCGACGAGCGGAGCGGGAAAGAGGGCGGTCAGATCAGCCATCGATGCACGAGATAGAGCGCGATGGTCGAATAGACGCCGGCGACGGCGTCGTCGAGCATGATGCCGAGCCCGCCTTTCAGATTGCGGTCGAGCCAGTTGGCCGGCCAGGGCTTGACGGTATCGGCGAGGCGGAACAGGAAGAAACCGATGCCGAACAGCACCGGATCGAGCGGCACGACGCTCAAGGTCAGCCACTGCGCGGCGACCTCGTCGATCACCACCGGGCCCGGGTCACCGACGCCGAGGTGCTCGGCATAGACGCCGCCCGCCCAGATGCCGACGCAGAAGGCGAGCACCGCCGCCGGAATCAGCATCAGCGGATCGCCGGTCCACCAGTCGATGAGGGCGGCAAAGGGCAATGCGGCGAGCGAGCCCCAGCTGCCGGGCGCGATCGGCAGCAGGCCGGCGCCGAACCAGGTGGCGAGCCAGACGGCGGGATGCGCGATGGACAGGTCCGGCGGCAGCCGGCCGAATCCGTGCTGCAGCTTCAGGTTCATGACGGGAAAACCACGGTTGCCGTCGCCTGCGCCGCGATGCCTTCGCGGCGGCCGGTGAATCCGAGCCCCTCGGTGGTCGTCGCCTTGACGCTGACCCGCGCCGCATCGAGGCCGAGCGTCTCGGCGAGCCGCGCCACCATGGCGCCGCGATGCGGCCCGACCTTCGGCCGCTCGCAGACGATGGTCACATCGACATGGGTGAGGCGGCCGCCGCGGCCGGTGACGAGACCCAGCGCATGGCGCAGGAAGCTCGTCGAATCGGCGCCCTTCCAGCGCGGATCGGAGGGCGGGAAATGCATGCCGATATCGCCGTCGCCGATGGCGCCGAGCAGCGCGTCGGTGATGGCGTGCAAGCCGACATCGGCGTCGGAATGGCCGATCAGCCCCTGCTCGTGCGCCACCGCGACGCCGCACAGCATGATCGTCTCGCCGGGCCCGAAACGATGCACGTCATAGCCATTCCCGACCCGCACATCGGGCGCGCCGCCGCCGGCGAGCCGCGCCGCGCGCAGGAGATCCTCCGGACTCGTGATCTTGATGTTGTCCTCGTGCCCCAGCACCAGCGCGACGGCAAGGCCGGCATGCTCGGCGACCGCGGCATCGTCGGTCAGCGCCTGGCCGGCGGCCGCGCGATGGGCCGCGAGGATGGAGTCGTAGCGGAAGCTCTGCGGCGTCTGCGCCCGCCACAAGCCGCTGCGGTCGATGGTCTCGCCGGCGAGCCCGTCCGTGCCGCGCTTCACCGTGTCGGTCACGGGCAGGGCGGCGATGGCGCCGGCGTGATCGGCGAGCGCATCGAGGGTGCGGCTGATGGTGGCGGCATCGACCAGCGGCCGCGCCGCGTCGTGGATGAGCACCGAGCGGGGAGCGAGCCCGGCCAGGCTTTCGAGCCCGGCCCGCACCGAATCCTGGCGTTCGGCGCCGCCCGCGACCGGCTCGAGCAAAGCGAGCCCTGCGGTCGCCTGCCGGTAGCGCTCGGCATCGTCGGGACGGATGACGACGCGCACGGCATCGACCCTGGGATGGGAGAGGAAGGCCTCGATCGAGCGGCGCAGCACCGGCCGGCCGGCAAGCTCCAGATATTGCTTGGGAATCGGGTCGCCGAGCCGCTGGCCGCGGCCGGCCGCAACGATCAGCGCGATGGTATCGGGCATGGCGGCCGGACGGTAACACCGGCTTTGCTGCAAAGGTAGGGGAGGCATGTTCTAAAAGAGGATTGCCAGACGCGCCTCCCTCAGGCTTTCATAGCCTAAATTTGCGGCATTGTGGGTGACTGCCTAAATTATGGGCATTGAGATTGACAAGATCGGCCTCGCGGATCCGGTGATCCTCGCCCCCATGTCCGGGGTCACGGACATGCCGTTTCGCCGGCTGGTGAAAAGCTACGGCGCCGGGCTGGTCGTGTCCGAGATGATCGCCTCCGAGGCGATGATCCGGGCCAGCCGCCAGTCGCTGCTGATGGCCCGCAACAGTGCCGAGGAGCATCCCATGTCGGTGCAGCTCGCCGGCTGCGAGCCGCATGTCATGGCCGAAGCCGCCAAGCTCAACGAGGATGGCGGCGCCGCGATCATCGACATCAACATGGGCTGCCCGGTCAAGAAGGTGGTCAACGGCTATGCCGGCTCGGCGCTGATGCGCGACGAGGAGAAGGCGATCCGCATCATCGAGGCGACGGTGCGTGCGGTGCAGCTGCCCGTCACCTTGAAGATGCGCACCGGTTGGGACGACAAGAGCCGCAATGCGCCGAAGCTCGCCCGCATGGCCGAGGAGGTCGGGATCAAGATGATCACCGTCCACGGCCGCACCCGCTGCCAGCTCTATAACGGCAGCGCCGATTGGCGCTTCCTCCGCGAGGTCAAGGAGGCGGTGCGCATCCCGGTCATCGCCAATGGCGACATTCTCAGCCTCGAGGATGTCGATCGCTGCCTCGCGGAATCCGGCGCCGACGGCGTCATGATCGGCCGCGGCTGCTACGGACGGCCGTGGTTCCTGCGCCAGGTCGCGCATTATCTGCGCCGCGGCGAACGCCTGCCCGATCCGCCGCTGGCCGAGCAATATCGAACGGTGATCGAGCATTACGAGGCGATGCTCGCGCATTACGGCACGGATGTCGGCGTCCGCATCGCGCGCAAGCACATCGCATGGTATTCCAAGGGGTTGACCGGCTCGGCCGAGTTCCGCGCCGAGATCAACCAGGAGACCACGCCCGAGTCGGTCCGCGGCCGCATCCGCCGCTTCTTCGAGCCGCTGCTCGAAAAAGAGGCAGCATGACCCCGAAATCCTCAGCCCTGCTGGGGCCGCCGGCTCCCGGGCTGAGGCGCAAGCGCCGCTCCGTGGCGCTCGATGCCGAAGCCATTCTCGCCGCTTTGCCGCATCCCGTGATCGTCCTCGATGCCGAGGAGCGCATCACCGAGCTCAACCTCGCGGCCGAACAGTTCCTCGCCACCTCGTCGGGCCTGCTGCTCGGTCACAGGATCGGCGAGCATGTGCCGGCCGACCATCCGATGATGGCGTTGATCGCCAAGGTCCGGGACACCGGCGCCTCGATGGCGGAATACGACATTCTGCTCGAAAATCCGCGCATCGGGCAGCATCTCGTGACCATCGAGGCGGCGCCGATTCCCGAGGAGCCCGGCCATGTCGTGGTCGCTCTGCGCGAGCGCTCGATGGCCTCGAAAATCGATCTGCAGCTGACCCATCGCGGCGCCGCCCGGTCGGTGACCGCGATGGCGGCAATGCTGGCGCACGAGGTGAAGAACCCGCTCAGCGGCATCCGCGGCGCCGCCCAGCTGCTCGAGCAGAATGCCGGGCCGGACGACCGCCAGCTCACCAGGCTCATCGTCGACGAATCCGACCGTATCTGCGCCCTCGTCGACCGTATGGAGGTGTTTTCCGACAGCCGCCCGATTCGCCGCGAGGCGGTCAATATCCATCAGGTGCTGGATCATGTGCGGCGCGTGGCGCAGTCGGGCTTCGCCCGCACCATCAAATTCGTCGAGCGCTACGACCCGTCGCTGCCTGCGGTCCTCGGCAACCGCGACCAGCTCGTCCAGATCTTCCTGAACCTCATCAAGAACGCGGCCGAGGCGGTGCCGGGCGAGGGCGGGGAGATCGTCATCACCACCGGCTTCCAACATGGCATGCGGCTTGCTGTGGGAGGAACCAGCCGGCGGCTCGACCTGCCGCTGGTGGTGAGTATCCAGGACAATGGCGAAGGGATAGCCGAGGATTTGCGCGACCATCTGTTCGACGCCTTCGTGACCACCAAGACCAACGGCACCGGGCTCGGCCTGGCGCTGGTGGCCAAGATCGTCGGCGACCATGGCGGCATCGTCGAGTTCGACAGCCAGCCGCGCCGCACCATCTTCCGCGTCCGGCTGCCGATTTCCGTCGGCGGTCCGGAGGCCGACGGGACCGGGGCTTGACCGGCGCAACCATCCTCATCGCCGACGACGACCGCGCCATCCGGACCGTGCTGTCGCAGGCGCTGGGCCGCCTCGGCCATGAGGTGCGCACGGCGAGCAACGCCGCGACGCTGTGGCAGTGGGTCGAATCCGGCACCGGCGACCTGGTCATCACCGACGTCGTCATGCCGGACGAGAACGGGCTCGATCTTATCTTGCGTATCAAGCGCTTGCGCCCCGATCTTCGGGTGATCGTGATGAGCGCGCAGAACACGCTGCTGACGGCCGTCAAGGCGACCGAGCGCGGCGCCTTCGATTACTTGCCGAAACCGTTTGATCTCAATGAGCTGGTGCGCGTCGTTCAACGCGCGCTGGCGGCCCCCAAGCCGGGCGCCAACGGCGCCGCCGTCGAGGCGGCGGACGGCGAGGAGCCGCTGCCGCTGATCGGCCGCTCGCCGGCCATGCAGGAGATCTACCGTGTGCTCGCACGCCTCATGGGCACCGACCTCACGGTGATGATCAACGGCGAGAGCGGCACCGGCAAGGAGCTGGTGGCGCGCGCCCTGCATGATTACGGCAAGCGCCGCGGCGGCCCTTTCGTCGCGGTCAATGTCGCCGCCATCCCGCGCGAGCTCATCGAGAGCGATCTGTTCGGCCATGAGAAGGGCGCCTTCACCGGCGCGCTCGCCCGCTCGATCGGCCGCTTCGAGCAGGCGCAGGGCGGCACGCTGTTCCTCGACGAGATCGGCGACATGCCGCTCGATGCCCAGACCCGGCTCCTGCGCGTGCTGCAGGAGGGCGAATACACGACGGTCGGCGGCCGTACCCCCATCCGCGCCGACGTCCGCATCGTCGCCGCGACCCACCGCGACCTTCGCCATCTGATCCGCCAGGGCATGTTCCGCGAGGACCTCTTCTACCGGCTCAATGTCGTGCCCATCCGCCTGCCGCCCTTGCGCGAGCGCACCGAGGACATCCCGGCGCTGGTGCGGCATTTCTTCAAGCAGGCGGTCGATCAGGGCCTGCCGCTGAAGAGCGTCGACAGCGCCGCCATGGAGCGGCTCAAGGCGCATCGCTGGCCGGGCAATGTGCGCGAGCTGGAAAATCTGGTGCGCCGCCTCGCTGCCCTCTATGCCCAGGAGGTCATCGGCGTCGATGTCGTCGAGCTCGAGCTCGCCGAGGCGGCGCCGATCGTGGCGGCGGCCCCGGCCTCCGAGAATGAGGGCCTGTCGGGGGCGGTCGAGCGCAATCTGAGAGAGTATTTCGCGGCCCATAAGGAGGGGCTGCCGGCCACCGGACTCTATGACCGGGTGGTGCGCGAGGTCGAGCGGCCCTTGATCGCGCTCACCCTGTCGGCGACGCGCGGCAACCAGATCAAGGCGGCCCAGCTCCTCGGTCTTAACCGCAACACGCTCCGCAAGAAGATAAGAGAGCTAGATATCAACGTCTTGCGCGGCATAAAATGAGGCCATGACAGGCTTTCGCGGCGAGAGGGTGCGCGGCCTGCCGGCGCCATCTCCCGCACTGCCGCCGGCGCGACGCCCGTAATCCTCCATGGCCAATCTGTTCCTTGGGCTGAGCTCGCGCCAGCCGCTCGTCGACTGGGCGCGCCGGGTCGGTCTCGGCAACAAGCTCACCGCCGCGCTGACGATCGTCGTGCTCGTCTCGGTCATGATCACCTACATGGCCATGACCGGCACGGCGCCCTTCAGCCGCGACGACGTGCTGGTGCTGCTCAACGTCAATCTCATCCTGGTGCTGGTGCTCGGCATCGTCGTCGTGCGGCGGCTGGTCGAGCTGTGGGGCGGCCGGCGGCGGGGCCTCGCCGGCTCGCGCCTGCATGTGCGGCTGGTGGTGCTGTTCGGTCTCGTGGCCGCGGCGCCGGCGGTGGTGGTCGCCGTCTTCTCGGCCTTGTTCATCAATCTCACGGTCGAGGGCTGGTTCTCCCAGGGCGTGCGCACCGCCGTCGAAAGCAGCCTCGCAGTCGCGCAATCCTATCTCGAAGAGCATCGCCAGGCGATCCGTGCCGACGCGCTCGCCATGGCCAACGATCTCAACAACAACGCCGTCGATCTGATGGCAAGCACGGCGCTGCTCGACAAGTTCGTCGACGATCAGAGCCTGCTGCGCTCCTTCAGCGAGGCCATGGTCTTCAACACCAATGGCGGCATCCTGGCTCGCTCGGGCTTCTATCTCAGCCTGGAATTCGAGCCCATTCCGATCGAGGCCATGACCAAGGCGCGCGACGGCGCCGTCGTCATCCTGCCGAGCGCCAATTACGACCGCGTGCGCGCCCTGCTGCGCCTCGACCGCTTCGCCAACACCTACCTCTATGTCGGGCGCCCGGTCGATCCGATGGTCATCGCCCATGTCGAGGAGACGGGGCGCGCCGTCGCCGACTACAAGCAGGTCGAGGCGCAGCGCTCCGGCCTGCAGATCACCTTCGCGCTCGCCTATGTGGTGGTGGCGCTGCTGCTGCTGCTCGCCGCCACCTGGGTCGGGCTTCTGATCGCGACCAAGCTGGCGCGGCCCATCGCGGCCCTCATCGACACCGCCGAGCGCGTGCGCTCGGGCGACCTCTCGGCGCGCGTCAGCGAGGCACCGACCAATGACGAGCTCGGCACGCTCAGCCGAGCCTTCAACCGCATGACGAGCCAGCTCGAGGCGCAACGCGCCGAGCTGGTCGAGGCCAACCGCCAGCTCGAGCGCCGTCGCCGTTTCACCGAAACCGTGCTGTCCGGCGTCTCGGCCGGCGTCATCGGGCTCGATCAGGAGGGCCGCATCAGCCTGCCCAACGGCGTCGGCAACGATCTGCTCTCGACCAAGCTCGAGGAGCATATCGGCGAGCCTCTCGCCGCGATCGTGCCGGAGCTCACCGAGCTCATCGAGCAGGCGATCCGCCGTCCCGATCGGCGCAACGAGGCGCAAATCCGGCTGAAACGCGGCCGCAACACGCGCCTGCTGCTGACGCGCGTCACCGCCGAGCGGGTCGAGGAGCAGGTGCGCGGCTTCGTGGTGACGCTCGACGACGTGACCGAGCTCGTGACGGCGCAACGCACCGCGGCCTGGGCCGACGTCGCCCGCCGCATCGCGCACGAGATCAAGAATCCGCTGACGCCGATCCAGCTCTCGGCCGAGCGGCTGAAGCGCAAATATCTGAAGGAGATCACCTCCGACCCGGAGACTTTCGTAACCTGCACGGATACGATCGTGCGGCAGGTCGGCGATATCGGCCGCATGGTCGACGAGTTCTCCGCCTTCGCCCGCATGCCGGCCCCTGTCATGAAGCAGGAGGATCTGCGTGAACTCTGCCGGGAGGCCATCTTCCTCTTGCGCAACGCCAATGCCGAGATCTCTTTCACCCTGGAGATGCCGGAGCGGCCGGCCCCGGCCTGGTGCGACGCCAGGCTGGTGCGGCAGGCCTTGATCAATCTTTTGCAGAACGCCGTCGACGCCATAAACGAAAGGCTGCAATCAGTTGACGGGAACCTTCCGGCGGGGCAGGTATGGGTCCGCCTCCGTGCCGGCGAGCGCCACGCCATCATAGAGGTCGAGGACAATGGCAAGGGCTTGCCGAGCGAAGAGCGGGATCGATTGACCGAGCCTTACATGACGACGCGCAGCAAGGGGACCGGCCTCGGACTTGCGATCGTGAAAAAGATCATGGAAGACCATGGCGGCGAGCTGATCCTCGAGGATGGCAGCCTGGGCGGCGCGCGCGTCAGCCTGTCGCTGCCGCAATACCCACCTTCCGCCGCCGACGAGTCGCCTCCGACCAAGGTCGTCGTGCATGGCTCATGACATACTGATCGTCGACGACGAGGCCGACATCAGGATGCTGATCGCCGGCACCCTCAAGGATGAAGGCTACGAGACGCGCGCCGCG
>Ga0070681_10006681_pt1 | contig 11223 bp, 8 predicted proteins | sample KBSC83BmetaG_FD_65650 | JGI IMG/M metagenome (GOLD analysis project Ga0070681, IMG submission 65650) | Corn rhizosphere microbial communities from Kellogg Biological Station, Michigan, USA - KBS C8-3B metaG | ecosystem: Host-associated > Plants > Roots > Rhizosphere | place: USA: Michigan...
GCACAAAAACTCTAATCTTGGTGAGTGTCGAGCGAGCAGTACAGTACCGCGAGCGAAGCGCGGCGGTGGCACAGTCGACATTACGCCTAAATTCTGATGGTTGGTTCGTTGAGTGTGCCATCCGGTCGCTTCGCTCGCGGTACTGTAGTGTTGGCATGTTACTTTTTGTGCAAAGCCATCCTCTCTAAAATCTCAGCAACCCCTTTACCAATCTCTCCACCGACCACCGGCGACCTATCTTCGATCAAGGCGCTTACAAAATCCTCAATCAAAGGCTGATGAATATTCTGCGCCGGTGGATGCTCTTCGACACGCTCTCCCTGTTCACCGATTACGCGCATTGTGCCTTTACTTAGGCCGGGAACATGAATCGATCCGCGCGAGAAAAACAAACTGAGTGTATCCTGTGGCTCGAATGCCGCGTGACTAACACTCAAGGTTGCACAAGCACCAGTCTCAAACTGAAACTGTGCAGTCGCGACATCTTCAACTTCCCGTTCAAACACAACGTTGCCCATCGTACTCTTAACTTTACTCATTGGACCAAATAGGTCGAGTAAGACTTCTACTCGATGACAGCCAAAATCAACCATTGGCCCACCACCTGAAAGTTCCGGTTTCAACAACCACTCGCGAGGATGACCGGCCCGAGGATTGAACCACTCAAATGCATTTATCTGAGTAAAGACCGCATCACCAAGCTCACCTGAAACGATTATTTCTTTTATGCGACGTATTACCGGATAGAAGTGGCGATAATACGCAATGCCGAGTTTTACTCGCTTGCGATTGCACGCTGCGATCATCTGGTCGCATTGTGCAACATCAAGCGCCATCGGTTTTTCGCAGAGTATATGTTTTCCTGCATCAGCAGCGGCGATTGTTTGGTCAGCGTGCAAATAGACAGGACTAGCAACATAAACTGCGTCAATTTCCGGGTCCTGAATAAGATCGCGCCAGTCGGGATATCTTTTTTCTACGCTAAATTCGTCGGCGAACGAATCAAGCAGCTGCGAGTTTGCCCTACTAACCGCAACGAGTTTCGAATTCGCAGAGTTGTTCAGTGCCGGAGCAACTCGTTTCCGCGCAATGTCGCCGCACCCTATTAATCCCCACCGTATCCTTGGAGTGCGCGGGCCCGGCGGCGCTTTGTTAAATGGAACACTTGCCAACACCCACCCCTTCACTAGCAGGTTCTATTTTAAGAACGACTCGACGAAATTGAGACCCTTAAAAGCGGAGCCGGGCCGCCGCACTCCAAGGTTATAGGAACTTTTCCCAGCCTCCGAGGATCATTCGCAGTTCATCTTCCTCTTCCACCGTCACGTTCACCAGGGGAGGTCTGACTGGTCCACCATTCAAACCAACCATGTCCATCATCGCCTTCATGGTCGAAACTTCATAACCCTTACGTCGCGCACGAATTGAATAAAGTGGAACGACACATCTCGCTAGAAGATCCGCAAGATCATCCATGTTCCCTGCTTCACCCAATTCGTGAAGGCGTAGCGACAGACGAGGCGCAACGGTAGCGATGCTCGAAGTGAAAGTGCGTATACCGGTGCTGTAATAAGCGGCAACCATGTCGTCGCCGGCGCCACCGATCCAGTGTAAGCGGTCACCAATGCGATTCATGATCGACTGCAACATACGTATATCGCCCTGACCGTCTTTCCAGGCGATGAGAGTTGGTATGCTGGTAAGCCGTTCTACCATGCTCGGAGTAAACCTGGTCCAGTCGCGACTATAAATCAGCATGCCCAACTCGGTGGCTGCGCCCAACAAGCGGTAATACTCAAGCAATCCTTCATCATCTGCATTAGGGTAGTAGGGCGGGAAGGCCAGAATTCCGTCTGCGCCTGCTCGTTCAGCAGCCTGGGCCATCTCAACTCCAAGTCGTTGCCCAAAACCAACGCCGGCGATCACCGGAATACGACTTTCGATTGCGTGTACAGCCAACTCAACTACACGTGCATATTCGGAGGGAGTCAATGAGTAGAGTTCGCCTGTACCGCCCGCAATGACTACGGCCGAAACCGGGTGCTCGAGCAATTTCGTCAGGTTGTGATGAAGCCCGGGGAGATCCAGCGATAGATCTTGCTTAAAGGGCGTTATTGGGAACGCGATTACGCCGGAAAGGCTGTGCCTGAGTTCTGATGGATGCATTTTTGATTGCGCTCTTCTTTCAGCGCTTAGTTAGGTCATCAACCACCCGTCGAAGTTCTTTAGCCTGCTCAGCTGTCAACGGGGACACGTAAGGGGGAATCGGACCAACCTGAGCTATCCCCGCCAGCTCGACTGCCTGATGCAATACTCGCGCTGGTCCCCAGGCGTCTCGCAGATCTTCGAGACCTGTAAAATTGGAGCGGATCTGCAACGCTAATTCAAAGTCTCCGGCTTTGGAGACTTCAAATAGCTCCTGGCTCAATCGCGGCGCGATACATCCTGAGCCGGTCGTAAAACCAGTTAACTGCCAATCGCGCAAATGCGTGACTGCAGGTCTTTCGCCAATGCCACTAATCACATACTTGCGATCTACACGCGCCAGCAACGCTTCTAAATATGGATCAATCGTTGGATCGTTTCTTACCACCGCGTACTTTATTCCGACGCAGATCCCGTCATCAATCAAACGAGCAACTGAATCGAGACCATGTTCAAGATTCGACCCGAAATTAGTTTCATCTTTAAGGTAGATAATTAATTGAGACTTGGCCGCTTCTGATATTTCCCGATAGCCACGCTCGAGACCATCCGCATCTCGAGGATCGGCGCAGGGAAGAACCATGACGCACGGGAAGTCATGATTCTTAATAAATTGCGTTTGATCCATTGCCCGCCCAAATGACGGTCCAATGCTGGGAATCACGCTAATTCTGGCAGTTAGAGTTGCCAACCAATCAATCAAGCTTTCAAATTCCGCGAGCGTAACGTGATAGAGGAACGCGTTCCCACCATAAATCAATCTCGAGATCCCGCCAGCTTCGATGAAGGCAACTATCTTGTCGTTCTGATCGAAATCCAGCGTGCGCGCCGAGTCATTCCGCCGCGCGAGCGGCGGGACCGCAAATACTCCATGAAGGTCAAAAGGCATATCGTTTGTAGGGGCGTCCCTCCGTGGGCGCCCCAATGGATTTCAAGGCGCTTTATAGTTTACGTAGCGTTAGAAAACTAAGGGGCCCGTTTGTTTACATGGGGCGGCCGCGGCGTACCGCCCCTACAGTAGTTTCAAGAACAACCACAGTGGCTATCGGATCCAGTGAATGCTCGCCAACCTGTAGCGTTATACCATCAGAAGCATTCTCAAAATGTAAAGCTCTTCGTTTATCCGCCAGGAAATATGCACGCTTAACTGAAGCGCCCCACGATGGCACCGTCAACTTTCCATCAGCAGGCCATTTAAAAATGTGAAGATAAACCCGCCCCGGCTTACTCGTCGCACGACCATAGTCTAACTGAGTTGCAAAGGGACTGGCCGTTGTACCATAGATCGAGTCTCCGTTTACTTTCATCCACTTGCCCACCGCCGCTAATCGCTCAACGCTGGGAGCGGGGATCAAACCTGAAGCGGTTGGTCCAACATTTAGGAGATAGTTGCCACCCTTCGAAGCAATATCGATCAAGTTTCTAATGATAACTTCGGACGATTTCCATTGCTGATCGTACGACTTATATCCCCAGGTTGTATTCATAGTCATACAACTTTCCCAGTCGACTCCGGACAGCCCGTTTGCCGGAATTTGCTGTTCGGGTGTGCCGAAGTCTCCGGAGTAAGCTCGATCTGTCTTGCTCATTCCCTGCATGCCCTGGCGGCCTTTCCCAACTCTATTGTTGATGATGATGTTGGGTTTCAACGACCTCACGAATCGGTAAAGGTCCTGTCCGTCTTCTTCGGTCCACCAGTCCTGCCACTCGCCATCGAACCACAAAACCGCCGGGTCATATGAAGTGATCAGCTCACGCAACTGTTCTTTCATATACCGAACGTACTCCTCTTTTCCGCCCGGTTTCATTCTGGTAACCCGGTTACCGGCAGTGGGATCCTTGCCAACCGCATCGACATAAGCAGCTGGATAATGCCAGTCGAGTATTGAATAGTAGAAACAAAATTTTAGTCCCTGTCGCTTGGCTTCTGCTGCAAGTTCTTTGATTGGATCGCGATGAAACGGAGTCGAGTCAACAATATCGTAGGCACTCACCTTACTACCATACATTGAGAAGCCATCATGGTGTTTCGAGGTGATGACGATGTATTTCATGCCAGCATCTTTTGCGATTTGCACCCATTCCCTCGCATTAAACTTTACCGGATTAAACTCTGCGGCGAACTTTTCATAATCGGTGCGAGGGATGTTGGCCCAATCCATTATCCATTCACCGATTCGGTCAGAACGTTGGCCCTTGTACTCACCGGCGGGAACAGCGTAGAGACCCCAATGAATAAACATTCCAAATCTCGCTTCGCGCCACCAACGCATACGTTGATCGTGTTGCACTCGCGTTTCCGTCTCGCTTGCAAGGACCGGGCGGCTCTCCCCTTGGCCAAACACCTGCGGCGTTAAGATCGCACCGAGAAGCAGCAGATTAGCGAATGGACTGATTTTCACGTGTTCTCCAATCACCAAAGAATAGGCTGACGAATGAAAAAGTTGCGGATTACTTCATCGACTCGAGAATCCGGAGGTAGCATCTTCCAAACTGCGATGTATTCAAAGTGGTCCAATGCCTTGCCGCCAAACAAAAGACTAGTCTGACGCATGGGCCAATCCGCGTCGTACATAACGTCAGGCTGCAACGGCCAGCTTTTCTTGTCCTTTATATAGGGGAACATGTAAGCAAGTGCGCGCCCGATACCACGTCCATCTGGTAAAGCAAAGGTCCAGAGGTTGTCTTTGCCGGTGGAAAGAATCTGACAAATGGTAGCTAGCGCCTCGAGGTTGAAGAGTGAATAGCCATAAGGTTTGGTGCGACGAAGTTCTTCCGGAAAGCTGCCATCGGCCGCAATCTGGTTAGGAACCAGTACCTTCTTAAAACGATCGCGACAATACTCCAACAGTTCCTGGTTACCGACAAGGTGAGAAAACGCGGCGATTTGCATCACCCAGCAAGTGCCGTGATTGTTCTTCGCCTCTCGCTCTTCGATTCCATTTTTGCTTGTAGTCAGCCAGAGCAGGTAATCCTTAAACCACTGCATGACGCCACCAAGGTCGCTCATTTTCAACGAGCGCGAATCCTTCAACACTTCAACAGCGCGCGCTACTTCCACGAGATGAATCGTATCGATGATCCCAATCCCCCTGCCCGTGAATCGACCATGAATCGCCTGGGCATACTGCAGATTCGGATTCATCCTGGTGCCTTCATCAACGAACCACGCACGCAGATGCTTTACCGCATGGGTCGCATAGCGCTCGTCTTTAGTTAACTTCCACGCCGCAACAAGCGCAGGGACTTGAACACTCAGACGCATTAAATAGCGACGGTGTTCGACAAAGTTGTCAGGATTGGTCATGCCGTCGCGCTGGATATACGGACCTGTAGGATTTTGAGGATCAGGCCACCAGTAGTCTCCCTCGGAAAAGAAGTCGTGTGGTCCGCCCGCACTTCTAGACGACGAAGAAGCAGTGATTGTGATGGGTTGTTCTTTGAGGTATTGATTGGCAGCCCTGAGGACACGCGCCCGGTCGAACTTCTCAACGTCAAAACTGTTCCCTGGCGCAGAAACAACTGAACTGACCAAACTTAACCATGCAACGATGAACCACAGTAGAGATTTTGCCATCAGGATTGATCACCCAAACATGCCGATGAAGCCTCCACCGGAGCGCATCTCGATCGAGAGTGCCGTCTTGTCGTTGGCTGTCGTGTGCTCTATTTTAACGGCCGCCGGTTCTGACATATCGTCTCGAACGAGCACTGCGCGCCGATTTCCACGGCCTAAGAAGTCAAGACCTATATCAATCTTCCTTGGGCTTGGACCATTCATGATCGCCAGAAACCATTTGGTTCCCTTCCGTCGTGCATATGCTGCTAGCTTGCCGATCTCAGAAGAATCCAGCACCACAGTCTCATCCCACACACTCGGAATATTTTTTATCAACTCAACCGCCGGGTTATCGAGAATATTGCGGGGATGGGCGGCGTAGATCAACAACGGCGACGTGAAAATAGCGGCACTCGCAATCTGGTGGGACCAGGACGTCTCGCGTCGACGCTCGCCAAAATGCATAGGCGTGTAATCAGCAGGTCCGGCTAAGAAACGAGTAAACGGAAGAGTAGTATTATGCTGAGCTCGCTCAGTCATGCGACTCGCTTCCATCCCGCGGATTGATTCACGACTTAATTCGTTGGGCCATGTGCGATTTTCACCGGCCGGCTTGTTTGAACCGTGGAACTCGAGCATGACTTGATGTTCTGCGGCATCACGGAGTAGTGATTGATAAAGGTCGATGATTTCTTTCGCTTCGTGGTCGAAGAAGTCGATCTTAGCGCCGACTACTCCCACCCGATTACAGAGTTCAAAGAACTGCCGTCGCGCGTAAGGGGTCCTCAACTCTTTGCTGTGTTTCCAGAACCAGGTGCCCACCTTGTAACCATTTGCGTAATCGACGAGCTCTTTCATCTGAGCTTCCGACCAACGTTGCCAGAAGCCTTCGACAACGTTGTATTCAAACCCTAGTTCGCCGGCGAGTCGTGAAAACTCTTTCATCCCATCGAGCGTGTTTTGACCACCGTCCAAATACTTCCAAACCGCTCGGCCCGGTTTGACCCACTTGGTGTTTACTCCAAGCGGAAAAAATTTGCGATCTGGCGCAGGAGAAACGGCTTCAATGATCTGACAATTTACAAGGGCGTTAAGATCCTTTCCAATCATGACTACGCGCCATGGAGTCTTGATCGCGCCTCGAATTGCTGCCGGCTGTGAGAGACGTTTTGCCTCGGAGAGGCCGTAGCGCAACTCGAATGGGTAACTTACAGGCAACTGATCGCCGAGAGTGAGCTTGAATCCACTTCGACCATCTGCGTGTAAGCCCATTCCCGCATAGTTCATCAACGCGGCTTCTGTTATTGCCGCATAACCAACATCTGCTGGAAGTCTGACTGTAAGAGGTGGTGCGGCCCATTCACCGTCCTTCACTTCTGAAATGTTTTTCCTGGCGTGAACACCTTCATAGTGCCCCTGGAAGTCGTGAAACCAAACAACACTCTCGCTTGGCAACACAAAGGTAGTGAGCTCGTATGGAACTCTCGGCGTATCGGCACCTTCATCCAGATAACGAAAGGCGATCCCGTCATCGAACGCTCGCACTTCCAGTCTATATTTGGCGTCGCCCTCGATTTCGAAATAAGCGCCATTACATTGGTTCACGCCGATGGATCGCAGACCGCGGGTCGGAAATGATTCGCGCATGGCATAAGGGCCAGTCCGTCGCGCGACATGTTGACTTGGCTTGTCAGGTGCGTCCTGCGTTCTCACAAGTAACCCAAGATCCGAAGGCTCTATCACCGGACGATTCCGAAATTTGACCTGATACTTAACTGGAGAGTTCTTTCCGTGAACTAACTCAAAGCGGATCGTACCGTTTGGACTTACTACTGATTCCGCGTTAGTTGGCAGAGCCCAGGCCAAACGGTCTGGCACCACGAGTGGCAAGGCGAGTACACCCTTGAGAAACGAACGACGCGACTGAATCATAGCTGACTTTGTTGTTGTTTGTAGGCGTTGGACGATGACGGTTCTACCAACATGTCAGTTGAGTAGTTCGGTGCGATCACTGACGTTTCGTGCCCCCATTTTCGTGACTGCTTGTTGTAGTGCGGGATCATTAAAGCGATCTGCAGCGCGCCGGATTAGGGGGTAAAGCTGTTGCGGCGGCCACGTACCCAATTGTTGGTAGGGCCATTTCTCGTTAAATGCGTACGGGGTCAAGAACTCTAAGGCTTTGCGAATGCTGCGACCATCAGGCGTAGTGTAGTTCCAGAGATCCACGCCAACATTGTCGCTGAGGCGGGCCAGTTGCATCAGACCTTCAAGATTCATGATGCTATAACTCCAACCTTTCGTCCGGGTTAGCTCCAGGGGCTGACGTCCATCGGGTTCAACTTGCAACGCTATACGTTTAGTCCTGGCCGCCATTAATACTTGTTTTGCAAGTTCTCGCTTCCCTGTAAAGAGAGCAAACGAGGCAACCTGGACATCGTAGTAGGTGCCGTGATTATTTTTAGACACGCTCTCGTCTTTTCCATTCTTGCTTTCAAGCATCCATTGCAGGAATTTTCCGAACCAGTCTTCCATACCTCGCTGATCGTTATTGGTCCAGGACTTTGAGCCGCTCAACAAGCCGACGGAATCGACAACGCTCGTTAAGCCGCGTGTCTCAATCAAACCGATGCCACGTCCCGTGTTTATTCCCGGAATGCCTTGCGCGTAGTCAAGGTTTGGATTCATTCGCGTGTCGGGATTGAGAAAAAAGACGCGCAGGAGTTGCGTGGCTTTAGTCGCGTACTTTTCGTCAGCTGCAAAATAGTAAGCAAGCGCCAGAGTTTCAACTATAGTGCGCATGCGATCCATTGCATCGTGATCGCCAATCTTCTCGATTTCTGGATTCCGTTCACCATCACGTCGAATATAAGGCCGGCCATTTGGTTTGGCAGGATCCGGCCAAAAGTATGGAGCCTGGCTCATATAGTCGTGCTTATCACCACTCGGTGGCGTGATTTTCTTGCTAATAACTGAGTAAGTAGTGACGCTGAGTGCTTTGTTAGCATCGGCGACCAATTTATCGAGCGCGGGTTGGACTTCTTTATCATGTGCAGCGATCCGACGTTTCGCGTTTTCAAGTCGAGCAGCATCAAGCACGAAGACTTTGGGTGCTGCGTTGGTTGCTGCGGACACGAAGACATGACTTACTAAGAGAACTGATATGAATAGCGCACGATTTTTACTGATTAATAATTGTGACATCGACTCCCCCTTTTTCATCTCGAGTAATTCACTGCAGATTAGCGGAATCGCGGGCGTACCAATTGGTTTTGAACAAAAAGTAGCATTTCATTAATACGGTACCGCGAGCGAAGCGATCGGATGGTCCACTCAAAATTCGGAATACCCATGAGGTGTCATTGAGTTGACCATCCGGTCGCTGCGCTCGCGGTACCGTATAAATCGCTCGACATTCACCAAGATCGGGTTTTTCGCAAAGCTGGTCGTCAGAAATTAATTCTGAGCGATGCTTGCATAACACGAGGCGTACGCGCCGTGCTCGGTGTTCCGAAGGAACTCCGAGTCTGTCGCACGATCGCCGTACAAGTATTACCGGCTGCGGTACAGGCTTGTCCCGGGTTCGGATTTACCTGGACCAGTCCAAACGCCATCGAACCATCGATATCATCAAAGTTGGCGCGGTTGAAAATATTGTACATCTCCCACCGGAACTGAATGTCTCGACTCTCGCCTAGCTTGACCTTCTTGAAAAACGCCAGGTCGTTATTGAAGACCGCCGGCAACCGTACAGGGTTCCGCTGCATGTTGCCGATCTGACCGAGGCCACCTGGGACACTGAAGCAACCGACGTTGATTACATAAGCTGATCCGGTTGAATCGAGGCCCGCGGCATTCTTGCCGGGATCGCAAGTGATATTGGGTCTCGCATTTACGGTTCCTCCGGTGAAATCAGTGATCATCGTGCAGAGAGTTGAAGATGTCATGATTGTTCCCGGGGGACATTGCTGACCAGCCGTAATAGTTGCTGTGCCAGCTGTGTAAGTCACCGCGATGTTTTGCTTTGGTCGACCGGTCGCGTACGAGGTTGTGCCACTTAGTTGCCAGTTGTCGAATACGGCTTTGACGAATCCGTTATTCCACTTCCGGCTGAGAGACGGCACATCATAGATATAACCAACCGTCAGGATGTGAGTCTGGTCGAAATCCGAAGGTCCATAATTGAACTGCTTATAGGGTCTTGGATAGGACACATCGGATGAATCGTCATTCGCATAATCGAACGACTTCGAGTAAGTGTAAGCAACACCAAATTGAAAACCACGAGTGTAGCGTCGATTGATCTGGACCTGAAGGCCGTTGTAGTTTGACGTCCCCGAGTACAGCACGAGATTGATGTCGCCATAACCACGATAAGGACGGAGGAAGTCGTTGTTCTTCGCGCTACTGGCTGTGAATGGATCTCGATTTTCCACATGACAGGGAACACCGAATTTCGCGGCAACGGCGCAATCTACAAATCTGGCGTTATCAGGTATAGCATTGATATTTCTTCGTTCCCCGAGATGGCGCGCAAAAGCTCCCACGTAACTCGCTTCAACGACCGTCTTAAAACCAATCTCCTGTTGAATACCCAGCGAGAAGTTGTAGGTGCTTGGGATATGTGACTGAGCTTCGAGTGCACTGATGGTGACCGGGAACAACGCCGCAGTGTTGGTTAGATTCGCAAGGTTATTGACGTTCCCATTTTGAATCTGGAAGGTGCGCTGTTGCGGTGGATTGTTTCCCAGGCTGCTCGCGCCGCCGGTTCCGCCACCAACTCTCGGCATGTGATAAACACCACCCATTCCGCGCAGCACAGTCTTTCCGGTTCCAAAAACGTCCCAGGCGAAACCGAGTCGGGGTTCAAAATAGATCGGGTCCGTTTCCCGGTAAGCTCGTGGAGTATTTGGATCGGTTGGCAAAGCAAGTCCGTTCAGAGGATCACCGGTGTTTGGAATAATCGCTCGGACCAGATTTTTGTTGAGCAGAGTGCGGTTGGGATTGTTTATTTCGCGTGGGTCAATCGCAAATTGACTGGCGCCGGCGCAGGCCGTGCCAAAAGCAGGAATGCCGTTTGGCTGACCGTTACAGTAAGGAATGTAGAGCAGAGGCGCCTTACTTGGATCAAACTTAGCCGGGTCGAAGTTCGAACCCTGACCATCAAGTTGAAATTGTCCTGACGTATAGCCAAAACGCATGCCGTAGTTCACCGTAAGAGTTCGATTTATCTTCCACTGATCCTGCGCATACCATTGCACCTGGTTCAGCTGCAGATTAGTGAACGGTCGCGAACTCTGTTCAGTGTACGTGTTGAAATTACCAAGCAAAGCATTTGCGTAAGCGAAATTTGTATTACCAGCAGCCGTCGTAAATCCGGTCGTGGTCCCAGTGCCGAAGTCGAGTTGGCCTGACCACGTTCCTCCGGGCGCTTCCCGATTAAAGAGGCGCTCGTAGTAAAG
>Ga0070681_10006682_pt1 | contig 11223 bp, 12 predicted proteins | sample KBSC83BmetaG_FD_65650 | JGI IMG/M metagenome (GOLD analysis project Ga0070681, IMG submission 65650) | Corn rhizosphere microbial communities from Kellogg Biological Station, Michigan, USA - KBS C8-3B metaG | ecosystem: Host-associated > Plants > Roots > Rhizosphere | place: USA: Michigan...
AGGCGCTGCACGTGATCCGCGTGCCGCTCGAGCTCCCACTCGACGCACCGCTGCTCGACCAGGACGAGCGCGCAGAGGCTTCGCTCGCCGAGGCGAAGCTGCTCGGTGCGGACTTCGGCGTCACTGTCGACGGGACGACCGTTCGCGCCCGAGCGATTGGTCAGGCGATCGTCGAGCGCGCCGTCGAAGTAGGCGCCGATCTGATCGTGCTCGGCTCGGCGCCTCGCTGGCGCCGCCAGTCACGGTTCTTCTCGCCGACTGTCGACTTCGTGCTGCGCCGCGCGCCCTGCGAGGTGCTGATCGTCGCGTTCCCGCAGACGGTCATGGATGAAGAGCTGGCAGCTACCTGAGGGCTGCGCGACGGAGTACGCTGCGGCGCTGTGAAAGCGATCGTCGTCGGATGCGGCCGGGTCGGCTCGGCCGTCGCCTTGCAGCTGCAGGCCTCGGGCTGGGACGTCACCGTCCTGGACGAGAACGAGGACGCCCTCGGGAGGCTCGGTGAGAGCTGGACCGGCGGCTTCGTCGTCGGGCACGGGATGGACCTGACGCTGCTTCGTGCGGCCGGCGTCGAAGAGGCCGACGCGGTCGTTGTCACGACGGACGGCGACAACACCAACCTCGTGATCGCCCAGGCGGCGCAGAAGCACTTCGAAGTGCCGACGGTGATCGTCCGCGTGCTCGACCCGGCGCGCGCACAGTTCTATGCGACGAAGGGGCTCCAGATCGTGTGCCCGACCTCGTCGGCGATCGAGACGCTCGTCTCCGCGGTGCGTCACGCCGAGGAAGACGCGGTCGTGTAGCGATGTACGTCCTGATCGCAGGCGGCGGCAAAGTCGGTGCCAACCTGATCCGGTCGCTGCTGCGCGCCGGGCACGAGGTGACGCTGATCGAGCAGAAGCCGTACCGGTTCGACAAGCTCGAGGCGGAGTTCGAGCACCAGGTGATCCGCGGTGACGCCACTGAGCTGTTCGTCCTCGAGCGCGCCGGCATCACGAGGCCCCCGGACCTCGTCGTCGCGGCGACCGGCGACGATGAGGACAACATCGTCATCTGCCAGCTTGCCCGCGAACGCTACGGCGTCAGCAACGTGATCGCGCGCATCAACGACCCGCGCAACCAGGCGTACTTCGACCTGCTCGGGATCTCGCCGACCGTCTCCGCGACCGGCGCGATCATGGGCCTCATCGAGCACGAGGTGCCCGAGCACGGCCTCGTGCAGCTGCTCGAGCTGCGCAAGGAGAACCTCGAGATCGTCGAGGTGACCGTGGACAAGGGCGCGAACTGCCAGGGGAAGCGCGTCCGGGCGCTCATGCTCCCGGAGGGGGCGCGTCTGATCTCCGTCGTCCGCGCCGGCAAGGCCGAGATTCCGGACGACGAGACGCAGCTCGAGGTCGGCGATCAGGTGCTGGCGATCCTCGAGCCGGGCAAGGAAGACGAGCTCCGCAAGGCGCTCCTGTAAAGGCCTCACGTCTGACAGCGGGGCCAGCTACCGTGTGAGCGGTGCGTCGCCCGGCCACCCCAGTCGCCCTGGCGTGGGCCGCCACGCTGGCGGGCGTGATCTCGATCGTTTCGGCGCTCACGCCCGAGTTCGCCGACCGCACGAACCTCGTCAACGGTGTCTTGCCGCCCGGTGTCCCGGAGGCGGCGCGGACGGTCGCTCTGGCGCTCGGGCTTGCGATGATCTTCCTCTCGCGCGGCCTGGCGCGGCGCAAGCAGCGAGCGTGGACACTCGCCGTCGCAGTCGTGATCGCGTCGGCGATCGCGCACCTCGCGAAGGGTCTCGATTTCGAAGAGGCGACCGTCCATGTCCTGCTCCTCGTTGCGCTGCTGCGGGCGCGCCGACACTTCGTCGCGCCGGGCGATCCGGCGACGCTCGTCCCGCTGCTTCAGGTCGCTGCGGCGCTCGCAATTTCCGTGCCGGTCCTCGTCGTCGGCCTCTACGACGGGGACGCGTACTCCCGGCGAATCGAGGTTGCCGTCGCGCTCCTCGTCGGCGCGCTCGGCTTCCGCGCGCTCTGGCTTTGGCTGCGGCCGCAAGGAGTGCCGCCGGCCGCCCTGGAGGAGCGCGAGCGCGCGGCCGAGCTCGTCCATGCGCACGGCACCGACAGCCTCGCGTACTTCGCGCTGCGCCGCGACAAGAGCTATTTCTTCTCGCCGAGCGGACGCTCGTTTCTCGCGTACCGCGTCGTCGGAGGGACGGCGCTCGTCGCCGGCGATCCGATCGGCGACGTTGCGGAGCGCCGCGAGCTCGTGCGCGAGTTCGTCCGCGTGTCGCACGCCAAAGGCTGGCGCGTCGCGGTGGCAGGGGCGGCGACGGAAGCGCTCGAGGACTACGCCGTGCTCGGCTTCAAGTCGATGTACCTCGGCGACGAGGCGGTGATCCGGCCTGCGACGTTCTCGCTCGACGGGCGGGCGATCCGCAAGGTGCGGCAGTCGGTGTCACGGCTGGAGAAATGTGGGTACCGCGTCGAGGTTCTGTCGACCGCGGATGCGGACGAGGCGTTGCGGACGCAAGTGCGCGCCGTCTCGGAAGAGTGGCGCGGCAACTGGCCGGAGCGCGGCTTCACGATGGCGATGGACGCACTGTTCCTGTATCCGGACACGGTGCTCGCGGTCGCCGTCGCGCCCGACGGCCGTGTCGGCGGGTTCCTGCAGCTCGTCCCCTCGCCGGCGAGCGAGGGCTACTCGCTCGCGTCGATGCGCCGCCGCGGTGACACACCGAATGGGCTAATGGAGTTCCTGATCACGGAAACGGTCGCCTGGGCTCGGCAGCACGCCGTCACCGAGTTGTCGCTCAACTTCGCCGTCTTCGCCGACTTCATGCGCTCCGACGTCGACGCGACACGCGCCACGCGCTCGCTGCGCTGGCTGCTGCTCAAGGGCGACCGGCTGTTTCAGCTCGAGCGGCTTCACAGCTTCAACCGCAAGTTCTTCCCCGATTGGCGGCGCCGCTACTTCTGTTTCGAACGGTGGGCCGACCTGCCGCTCGCCGGCCTCGCATACCTGCACGCGGAATCACTGCTAACGCCACCCGGCCCGTGGGTTCGTTCCCACGACCTGGCGGCGCAATGAGGGTCGCGCTCGCGGGCGTCATCGTCCTGCTGCTGTTCGCCACCGGTGCGTCCGCGCGCAGCGATGCGCTCCACGTCGTGCGCATCGCGCATTTCAACGCTCCGGTCTACGCGACCGTGGCTCCCGGCGAGCCCGGCAACCTGTACGTCGTGGAGCAGGCCGGAGTCATCCGGGTGCTCTCCGGCGGGACAATCCGGCCGACCCCGTTCCTCGACATCCACTCGCAGGTGCTGAGCGGGGGAGAGCAAGGTCTGCTGTCGGTCGCCTTCGACCCGGCGTACCAGACGTCGCACCGGTTCTTCGTCGACTACACCGACAAGAACGGTGACACGCACGTCGTCGAGTACCGCTCGAACGGCACGCGCGCGATCTTGTCTTCTGCGAAACAGCGCCTGTTCGTCAAGGACTTCGCGTCCAACCACAACGGCGGCCAACTGCAGTTCGGCCCTGACGGTCGTCTCTATTGGGGGAACGGCGACGGCGGCGGGGGCGGCGATCCCGGCGGGAACGGGCAGAGTCTGGCGCGCCCGTTCGCAAAGATCATGCGCTTGAACATCAACGCCAAGAGCCCTCGCTGGACGCTCGTCGCGTACGGCCTGCGGAACCCGTGGCGCTTCAGCTTCGACAAGAAGACGGGTGATCTCTACATCGGCGACGTCGGCCAGGACGCGTGGGAGGAGATCGATTATCTGAAGCGCGGCACGGCGACGATCGCGAACTTCGGGTGGAACCGCTACGAGGGAAACCACGTGTATGACGCGGTCACGAAGCTGCTGACTCGCGGCGTGTACCACCCGCCGGTGGCCGAGTACTCACATGAAGACGGCTGCTCCGTCAGTGGCGGCTACGTCTACCGCGGCACGAAGATCCCGTCCATCGTCGGCCGCTACTTCTACGGCGACTTTTGCTCCGGGCTCGTGTGGAGCCTGAAGATCGTCAACGGCAAGGCGACAGGTCTGCGGCGCGAACCGTTCACCGTTGCGGGTCTCTCGTCGTTCGGCCAGGGCGCCGACGGCGAGCTGTATCTCATGTCCGTTCAATCCGGCGACCTCTTCCGCCTCACGGCGTGACGCGCCTCGCGCTCGTCGTGGTGGTCGCGGCAGCGATCGCCGGCACAGCCTCGCCCGCCGATACCCCGGCCAGTCACGATTGGCCGCTGTACGGCTACGACGCGGCGCGGCACAACTCGTCGCCCGACACGACGATCACTGCAGCAAACGTCTCGCACCTCCGGCGCCTGCGCGTTCTGCTCGACGGAACCGTCGACTCGGCGCCGATCTATGTGGCGAAAGGTGTAGGCGGCCGCGACGCGTTCATCGTCACGACCACGTACGGGAAGACGGAAGCGCTCGACGCGACCAGCGGGCGCGTTCTCTGGCGCTTCGCGCCGTCCACGTACTCCAACTTGGCCGGGTCGGCGCAGATCACGACTGCGACGCCCGCGCTGTCGACTGACCGCTCCGCGGTGTACGCGGCTGCTCCCGACGGCCGCATCAGGAAGCTGCGGCTGTCCGACGGGCGCCTGCTGTGGACGACGCGGATCACATTCGATCCGACACACGAGAAGATCACCTCGTCCCTCAACGTGTACAGCGGCCGCGTGATCGCAACGACAGGCGGCTATATCGGCGACGCGCCGCCCTACCAGGGCCACGTGGTCACGATGTCCGAGTCGACCGGCCGGATCGCGCACGTCTGGAACTCGCTCTGCTCCGACCGGCACACGCTGATCGTCCCGCGGACGTGCAAGTCGAGCGACTCCGCGATCTGGTCGCGGAACGGCGCAGCGGTCGACCCGGCGAACGGGACGCTCGTCGTCGCGACCGGCAACGCGCCGTTCGACGGCAAGACGGACTGGGGCGACAGCGTGCTCGTGCTCTCGTCGGATGCCTCGCGCTTGCTGCGCCACTGGACGCCGACCGACCACGAGCACCTGAACACCGCCGACCTCGACCTCGGCTCGACGAGCCCGGCGTTCTTGCGCGGCGGGCTCGCCGTCCAGGGAGGCAAGGACGGGAAGCTGCGCCTGCTCAACCTGCACCGCCTGCCGGCGCCCGGGCCGCGCACCGGGGGTGAGCTGCAGACCCTGCCGGTGCCGGGCGGCGTCGACATGTTCAGCGAGCCGGCGGTCTGGAAGGGGACGTGGGTCTTCGTGTCGACGGACGCGGGCACAGAGGCGTTGCTCCTGCGCGGCGGCCGGCTTCATCCCGTGTGGTCCAACGATGTCGGCGGGACGTCGCCGGTCGTCGTCGGCAACCTCCTCTACATCGCCGGCGGCGGCGCAGTGAAAGTCTACGTCCCGACGAGCGGCCGGCGGGTCGCGCAGCTTCCCTCCGGCGCCGTGCACTGGCAGAGCCCGATCGTCGCCGACGGACGGGTCGCGGTCGCCGAAGGCAACGCGAACGACCACGCCACGACCGGCGTGCTCGACATCTACCGGCTGCCGTAGATCTACCCCGCGCGGCGGCGCCGCACCTGCGGCCCCTGCGTGCCGAGCGCGGCGTAGGTGATCGCCTGCAGCGACTCGTTCAGGTTCCGCAGCTCGTGCGCGATCACGGTCAGCTCTTCGCGCCGCTCCTCGCGCGCATTCAGGCGGGCGAGCTCCTCGACGACGCGGTCGAGCCGTCCGAGCAGTGCCTCGAGCTGGCGGTCTGTGACCTCTCCGTGCTCCACGTGCGAAGTTATAGTCGTCGCACACAAACGGGCGAACGGCGAGGGAACCCGGTGCAAGTCCGGGACGGTCCCGCCGCTGTAAGAGGAGACGCCCTCCGCCAGGACGCCACTGGGCCACGGCCTGGGAAGGCGGTGGAGGGGGAGCCTCGAGTCAGAAGACCTGCCGCCGCCCCGAACCCGAACCCCTCGCGGAAGGAGGATTCGTGGCCAAACGGCTCACACTGCTCGTCGTTCTCTTGTTCGTCCTGCCCGCCACGGCGTACGCGGCGACCGTCAAGGTGCGCGTCGAAGGCAAGACGCGCACGCTCTACGGCCCCACCGAGGTCACCGTCACCGCAGCGAATGCGATGGAGGCGCTCCAGCAGGCGGCGCTGCTCGGCGAGCTCTACTACCACGTCACCACGACGAGCTTCGGCCCGTACGTCGACCAGGTCGGTTTGTACGGCGGTGACGCGTCGAGCGGCTGGGTGTTCAAGGTGGACGATGTCTCACCGCCCGTCGGTGCCGACCAGGTGCAACTGAAGGACGGCGATCGCGTGCTCTGGTACTACGCGACGTTCGGCCCCACCGGCGGACCGCCGACCCTCACCGTAAAAGCTGCGACGAAGAAGGGCTGTTACACCGCGACCGCGTACGGCGACAGCGGCAAGTCGGTGACGGTCTCGGGTGTGCAGTGGCACGTCGGCTCGAAGAAGACGGTAGCCGCGATGTACGGCGCCGACTTCTGTCCCGGGAAGCACACCGGTCTGTTGATCCGCGCGACCGCGACCGGCGCGGTTCGCTCGAACGCCGTGGCGTGAGACTTCCGCTCGTCCTGCTGCTCGCGTTCGTCCTCGCCGGTTGCGGCGGGGGAGGGCGCGAGCACGGGACGGCGACCCTCTGGGTCACGCAGAACCGTGGCGAGCACGTGATGTACACCGGGTCGATCCCTGCGGGTCTCGACGGCATCCAGGCCGTCGAGCGAACGCTGAAGGTGAAGACGCGCTACGGCGGCCGGTACGTGCAGACGATCAACGGCGTCTCCGGCTCGCTCGGTGACCAGCGCGACTGGTTCTTCTTCGTCGACGGCATCGAGGGCGACCGCAGCGCGGCCGAGGTGCGCATCCATGCCGGCGACGTCCTCTGGTGGGACTACCGCCACTGGACGCCGCGCGCGATGAGCATCCCCGTCGTCGTCGGCGCCTATCCGCATCCCTTCGTCGACGGCGGTGGCACCAGCGTCGTCGCGGGGGATCTCGCGCTCGCGCGGCGGATCGCCCGGCAGGTGCATGGCGTCGTCGGCGCGAACGCCTCGCATCGAAACTCGATCGTCATCCGCGCGGCGTATCGCGCGAACCATGTCGCGATCCGCAAGTCCGGCAAGGGGTACGTTCTGGAGCTCGGCGTCGGCATCGCGGCGAAGCTCGCCGCCGACGAGCGCGCGTTGAGGTTCCGCTTTTGAGCCCTGTCCCCGCCGCCGCGCTGCTTGCCGCTCTGGCCGTCGCGGCGCTGCTCGCGGGGCGCACGCTCTCGGTCGCTGCGATCTGTGTCGTGTTGCTGCTGGCCGCGCTGCGCGCACCTGCGCAACGCCGGTGGCCGTACCTGGTCGGAACGCTGATTACCGGGCTCACGGTCTTCCTCATCACGCCGTTCGTCGAAGTGATCGGCACGCACGTGCTGTGGACCGGGCCGACGATCCCCGTTGTCGGGACACTCGACATCCGCACCGAGGAGCTGCGCAACGGGCTCTTCCAAGGATTGCGCCTGACCGCAGTCGGGCTTGCGTTCGCGGTCTACGCGCTGCTCCTCGACCACGACCGGCTTCTGGCTGCGGCGGGCTGGGCTCGCCGGTCGACGCTCGCCGTCGCGCTTGCGACACGCCTCGTCCCCGTGCTCGAACGCGACGCCCGCGAGCTGCGCGTCGCACTGCGCGGCCGGCAGGTGGAGCTCGGTCCGGTCAGGCTGCTCTCGCCGCTCCTTGCCGGCTCCCTCGAGCGCGGGCTCAACCTGGCAGAGGCGATGGAAGCGCGTGGCTACGGTCGCAGCGGCGGAACGCGCGCGCCGCGCTCACCATGGAGCGCGCGGGACCGGCTCGCGCTCGCCGCCGTGCCCGTGATCGTCGCGATCGGAGCGCTGTGGCTCTAGCCGAGGTCGAGGGGCTGCGTTTCGCTTACGCCGGCGGCGAGCCGGTGCTGCGCGAGGTGTCGTTGCGAATCGAGGAGCGAGAGCGCATCGCGCTGCTCGGGCCGTCGGGATCCGGCAAGTCGAGCCTCCTCCGCGCGCTCTCCGGGCTCGTGCCGCACTTCCACGGCGGCACGTTCTCGGGGCGTGTCGTCGTGGCGGGCCGAGACACCCGCGAGACGCGCCCGGCCGAGCTCGCCGGCGACGTGGCGACGGTCTTCCAGGATCCGGAGGACCAGATCGTGATGGCACAGGTGGCGAACGAGGTCGCGTTCGGTCTGGAGAACCTCGGCGTCTCACCCCCCGACATCTGGCCGAGGGTCGACGAGGCGCTGCAGCTGGTCGGGGCCGGGCATCTCGCCGAGCGGCGGACCGCCGAGCTGTCGGGCGGAGAGCTCCAGCGGGTGGCGCTTGCGTCGGCGCTCGCGCTGAAGCCGCGCCTGCTCCTGCTGGACGAGCCGACCTCGCAGATCGACCCGGCGGCCGCCGAGGCATTCTTCGACGCCGTCGAGCGTCTCGACTGCGCGATCGTCGTTTCCGAGCAGCGCCCTGCCCGTCCGCTGGCGCACGTTCAGCGCGTCCTCTTCATGGATCGCGGCAGCCTCGTGCTGGATGCGCCGCGCGACGACGCGATCGCGTGGCTCGCCGAGCACCGCCCGCTCTACCTGCCGCACACACCCGAGCGCACCTGCGACGTACGTGGTGCGTCGTTCTCGTACGGGGGGACGCGCGTGCTCGACGGCGTCTCGCTGACAGTCGATCGTGGGGAGATCGTCGCGCTCACCGGGCCGAACGGCGCAGGCAAGACGACGCTCGCCTTGATCGCGTGCGGGCTGCTTGCACCCGACCACGGCGAGGTGTCGCACGGCCGGGCTGCCTACCTCGCGCAGGATCCGGGCCGTCACGTCGTGACGGAGCGCGTGATCGACGAAGTCGCGCTCGCCGTCGGCGAGGAACGAGCCCGGGCCGCGCTCGCGAAGGTCGATCTCACCGAGTTCGCCGACCGCCACCCGCGCGATCTCTCCTCGGGCGAGCGCGAACGGCTTGCCCTCGCCGCAGTCCTGGCGCTCGAGCCGGAGCTCCTCGTGCTCGACGAGCCGACGCGCGGCGTCGACCCGGAGCGCAAAGAGGACCTCGCGCGTCTTCTCCGGTCGGAGGCGCCCGCGCGCGGCACCGTGGTCGTGACGCACGACCTGCCGTGGGTGGCGAGCGTGGCCGACCGGATCGTCACCCTCGACGTCCGGGAGGGGATCCGTGCGTAGGCTCGTGCTGATCGCCGTCGGGCTTCTGGTGGCGGCGCTCGTCGTCGACGACGGCGCGCTCGCGACGGGGCTCGGCGCGGCGGCGCTCGTCACCGCCGGGATCGCCTGGTTCGAGGCGGGAACCGACTCGACACGTGAGCTTGCGCTCGTGGGAACGCTGGCCGCCGCTGCGGCCGCTGGTCGTGTGCTGTTCACCGCGATCCCGGGCGTACAGCCCGTGACGGTGATCGCGATCGTCGCCGGTGCGGCGCTCGGGATGCGCGCCGGCGTCGCCACCGGCGCGCTGGCCGCGTTCGTGTCGAACTTCTTTCTCGGCCAGGGGATCTGGACGCCGCAGCAAATGCTCGGCTGGGGCGCGTGCGGCGCCGTGGGTGCACTCCTCGCGCCGATGCTGCGGAATCGCTGGGCCCTCGCGGCGGTCGCGGCCGTGCTCGGCTTCGGCTTCAGCGTGATGATGGACGTCTGGCTCTGGTACGGCTTCGCGCCGCACACGCTGTCCTCGCTGGCGGTGGTCGTCGGCCGGGGCTTGTGGTTCGACGCGGCACACGCGGCCGGCAACGTCGCGATCGCGCTTGCCGCCGGTCCCGAACTGCGGCGCATGCTCGACCGGTACGCCTCCAGGCTGCGAACGGTGGTCGTGTGGGCATAGCTGCGCTCGTCAGCGCGGCGCTGCTTGCGGCGACGTCGCCGGTCGCGTTCGTGCACTCACACGGGGCGAACGGCGGGTTCTCCGAGAGCGGCGGGACGACCGATGCGCTGCTCACGTCGTGGGCGGTGCTCGGGCTCCGCGCCGCGGGCGCTCCAGCACCGGGCTCGCTCACGTACCTCAAGTCGCAAGAGCCGAGTCTCGCCGCGACCACCGACATCGCGCTCGTCGCTCTCGCGGAGGAGTCGCTCGGCGACCGCAACGAGACGCTGCTCGCGAAGCTCGTGCCGCGTCCGAATGGGCAGATCGGGCCGACGCTCAACTCGACGTACTGGGCAGTGCTCGCGCTCGGGCGGTCGTCGCCGGTGACGACGCGCTTCATCCTCGGCCACCAGACGAAGAGCGGCGGCTTCGGGTGGGGCATCGGTGGGCAGCCCGACTCGAACGACACCGCGGCCGCACTCGAGGCATTGAAGGTGGCACACGTGCGCGGTGCCTCCGTCACGCGAGCCGTCCGCTTCCTACGCGGCTTCCAGAACCGTGACGGCGGCTTCGAGTTCACACGCGGCCGTGGCTCCGACGCGCAATCGACGGCGTGGGCGATACAGGGCTTCGTCGCTGCCGGGGTGACGCCGCCGCGGACCGCGTTTGCGTACCTCGCGAAGCTCAAACGCGCTGACGGCAGCTACCGCTACTCGGCGAAGTACGCGGCGACGCCGGTGTGGGTCACCTCGCAGGTGCTCGCAGCGCTGGCGAAGAAGACGTTTCCGCTCTGAGCGGCTTTTCGTAGTCCTCGACCACGATGGACGCCTCGCCCCTTGCGGGGAGGTGGTGTCGATCCGATTTGGCCATCCTGACGATTTCGGCCGCGTCTTCCGGGGTCACGATGCGGATCTCCATAGGGCCAAGCTATCTTCGGGGAGTGGCTGCCATCGAGCCTCAGAGCTACCTCGCCGACCTGAATCCGGCGCAACGAGAGGCCGTGCTCACGACCGAGGGGCCGCTGCTCGTGATCGCCGGCGCCGGCTCGGGGAAGACGCGCGTCCTGACGCACCGCGTTGCGCATCTGCTCGCAACGCAGGGCGTGAAGCCGAACGAGATCCTCGCGATCACCTTCACGAACAAGGCCGCGGGCGAGATGAAGGAACGCGTCGAGCGGACGGTCGGCCCGATCGCGCGGGCGATCTGGATCATGACCTTTCACGCAGCGTGCGGCCGCATCCTGCGCCGCGAGGCGGAGAGGCTCGGCTACCGCTCGAGCTTCACGATCTACGACCAGGCCGATCAGGTGCGGCTCGTGAAGGCGTGCCTGGAGGAGCTCGAGCGCGACCCGAAGCGGTTCGTGCCGCGCGGCATCCACGCGCAGATCTCGAACGCGAAGAACCAGCTGATCGGGCCGGCCGACTACGC
>Ga0070681_10006684_pt1 | contig 11219 bp, 10 predicted proteins | sample KBSC83BmetaG_FD_65650 | JGI IMG/M metagenome (GOLD analysis project Ga0070681, IMG submission 65650) | Corn rhizosphere microbial communities from Kellogg Biological Station, Michigan, USA - KBS C8-3B metaG | ecosystem: Host-associated > Plants > Roots > Rhizosphere | place: USA: Michigan...
CGCCGAAGCTCATGTCGCCCGTGAGATGCGACTTGGTCGTGCGCACGTCCATCTTGCTGAGCTTGTACTCGATGATGTGGTCGTCTTTCGGATCGTTCTTGATCGCGAGGTTGACGGTGCCACCACCCTCGCGTGGCAGCGGCGGATACACCCAATTCACATCGTCGAGCGCGACCGAGTCGGCGCGAATGGCGATGTCGTAGTGCACCGGGTGATTGCCGCCCCACCACACTTTGCCCTGACCATATCCGCGCGACGCCGGCATCTGGAAATGCGGCACCTGGAACCACACTGAATCGCCGAGGTGCTTCACCTGGGCGGTCAGCTGTCGGAATTTGAACGTCGGCTCGTACTCGTCGGCAGACAATGTGTCGACGACATACTGACGCCCGAACTTCACGTCGCTGTCCGGGTCGGCAAGTCGCGCGTGTGCGATCAAACCGTGGATGTTCTTCCACACCCACGTGCGTCCGAATCCGTCCGAACGGCGCGCGACCTGTTTCGTCGTGTCGGTCAAATGGACTTTGATGACGCTGTCCCGCGCCGCGCCCTTGAACCGTTCGTCTGGTGCCCACGGCATCGTGAGCAGGAAGGTTCCCTCCTTCACGCTCGCCGAATCGATCACGAAGTAATCGCCAAAGCCTCGCGTCTTTTCGTCCTTCGGCTTGGGCGGCTCCGGATTCGGAGACGCGAAGATCTCCTTGAAGTTCCAGACGCCGTTCTCGTGCTGCACGATGTGCACGTACGGATGCGCGACCTGCGTCGCACGAAGCCAGATACGGCCATCGATGATGTCTCGAATGTCGTAGCGAACCGTGATCCGGCCGGTGCTGGCGAACAGCTCGTTCGAGTGCTTGTCTCGAATCGCAATGGTGTCGATCGTGAGCTCGTTGATGAAGCTCCCGTCGATTTTCCCGACGTAAATCGTTCCGCCGCCGAACTTGCTCGCGATGATCGGCACTACCAGGTCCCGCAGCTTCGATCGCCCCGCATCCGTGCGCGTCACCAGCAGAACCGAGACGACGGCCACGGTTCCGAAGAAGGCGAGCACGAGGACGGCGACGAGCGCCACGAGACGGCGGCGTTTCATTGCCTAGAAGTCGGTACCGATCGAGAACGTGAGCACGAAATGACTGAAGAAGTTGTTCGAGACGGTCGGAACGAAGCTCGCCGGACAGTTGGAATCGACGTTTTGGAGTAGCGTCTTTCCGTCTTTCGCCAGCTGCACAAACGCCAGCGGCGCCCCCGGTGCCGTGACGCAGATAAGCGGCGCAGCCCCGTTGGCCCGAACGGGCGGAGTGAAGTACGCCGGACCGGCGCGCGTACGTTGCGGATTGTACCCCGCATTGACTTGGATGGGACCGATGGGTGAGAAATATCGCAGTCCGAGTCCTGGTGTGACGGCGAGATTCACGTTGCGGGCGCTACCGGTGTGGCTCGTGAAGACATCTCCCGCATCGACGAAGGGAACGTATTCCAGCAGATTGGGAATGAACGGATCGCGAATGCGAAGCTCCACGTTGGCGACGACGAGCCGGTTGCCGCCCGTCGGAATGGTTCGGCTCGCTGACGACGAATCCGTCGTCACGAAAGCCACCGTGGTCGAGTCCGGTCCGAAAATGAACTTGGTTTTCGCGGAGTCGACGAGGTACACGACCGGACCCAGCTCGTTCTGCTGGAAGCCGCGTACACTGCCCGCGCCGCCGGCATACAGGCGCTCTTGCGGAGGAGGCAGATTTGTCCCGCCGATCGCGCCGCCGCGGAGGCGCATGGCAAGCGTGATCCGCGATGTGACCGGCCGATACAACGCCCCGTCGACGAACCCTTTGATGAATTCCAGCGAATCGTTCGAGCCGATGAACCGCGAGGAACCGCGCAGCTCGGCGCTCGCGATATAACCGGCGCGCGGTTCTACGACGTTGTCGACCCGCACCTGCTGAAGCGACGCGCTCGCGACTCCGAGCGGCAGCTTCCGCTGAACCGTCGCCTGCTCCTCTGGAGTACACAGCGTGAAGAGCGCGCACAGGAACGCCGGCTCGGCGATCGTCTGTCCATACTCGAGGGTGTACCCCAGTCGAAAGGGTGTCGTTACCGCAATGTTCCGCGTCGCGGAGACGTCGGTTCCGACGAAGGTGGTCCGCAGATACGCTTTGAACTGGCCGCGGCGTTCGGTATACGCCGAATACGCCGGCACCCACTTGCCACCGAACAGCGTTGGCTGTCGAACCGTCGCGCCGAAGTAGTAGTTCAGCTTCGAGCTGGCGATGCTGTCCTGCTCGAGCAGTCCGCGGTCGCACAGCGGCCCCCAATGCGTCGGTTCGCCAAAGCCAAGCTTGGAAACTCGGCCGGTAACGTCGAGCCGCTGCGCGCGGTCCAGAAAATTCTTGTCCGTGTAGGTCGCGCTCAGCCGAAAGCAGTCCAACTGCGCCCAGCCCTCTTCGGGCTGGATTTGGTGCATGAAGTCCTCGCGGAGATCGACGCTGATGCCGATCAACGGATCTGTCGGCTCCGATGTCGTGTCTGGCTCGATCCCCACATGGAGATACGTGCCGAGGTTGTAGAGGTTGCGTCGCGCGTTGGTCAGCGCTCGATCGCTGTACCAGTCGCCGCTGCGGAAGCCGAGCAATCGAAGCACGACCCCGCTGTCGATCTGCGGCGGCTTTTCCGCGTCGGGACCGGCACGCGTGATGTTGATCGTGCCAATACGCGCTCGCGCGCCGGTCAGCACCTGCAGCTCGACGCTCGCCGTTCGTTGCGACGCGTTTGCGGAAAAGGTTCGCAGCACTTCCGCGTGCGGGTACCCCGCATTTCGGAGGCGGCTTGTGATGCTGTCCATCGCCTGAGCGACAAGCAGCAGTCCAGCGGGTCGTCCCTTCCCAATCGGCAGATTGCGCACGATGGCCGCCGAGTCGGGAACCGAGTCGAGCCCGGTGATGACGAAGGTATTCGCGCGGAGCGGTGGGCCTTCAGTGATCTTGAAGATGACGTCCACCTGGTCCTGTCCGATCGGCGTAACCGTCGGCTCGACCTTGGTTTCGTAGAAGCCGTTGTTCTTGTAAAAGTTCTTCAGTCGCTCGACATCGTCGCTCAGTCCTCCTTCCGGAAGACATCGGGCGGCACCGGCGTTGAACAGCCACCGGAAGTAGCGATGCGTGAAGGACGACGCGGTCACGATTACGCGCGCCGACAGCTCGTCGTCGTTGAACGTCGCGTTGCCCTCGAACTTCAGCGCGCGGACTTCTTTCGTGCTGTCACCCCGATCGCACGAGATGTCCTGCGCGAGGACCACGCGAGGAACGGCGATGGACAGAAGAAAAAACACCGCGGCCGTGAGCCATCGGGTGCGCGTCGCGCCGGGGCGTACCTGCATCAACCGCCGAGTCGCGAAGTCAGTCCCGCGACGGATGCGGCGAAGACTCGGGCGCACCAGGGCGCCCGACAGCACCGCGCTTCCGCTCGCTCCTCGTGCGGATCAGTCTTTGCAAGCATGCTCCCTCGAAAGCTCTTGGGCTTGGCCAGGTGCTGGAGTCGCATGGCAATAGAGGCGTTGACCTTTTGGCGCCTCGCCCGCATCAACGCACAATGCGCCCGCGCGGACAGCCTCCGGCGGGCGCATCTGATTGACGCTTGACGGCGGGATCGGGTAAGTTCTCGCGCCACTTTGCCAGTGTCAATGGAAGGCACACGACCGCTCCTCTTTTTGCTGGCGACGCTCGCGCTGTCGGAATGCGCCCTCGCCGGATGTGGATCACCCGGTGCACCGAGCCGCCACGAGCTCATCGACTCACGCGACAATTACGACCCACGTTCCCTCGACCCCGCGCTGTCGACGGACGTGCCCACCGGTCGCGCCGTCGGATACCTGTTCGATGGACTGACACGCTTCTCCCCTGAAGCCCACGTCGAGCCCGCACTCGCCGAGCGCTGGGACGTTACGCCCGACGGCATCACATACACCTTCCATCTCCGCCGCGGCGTCACGTTCACAAGCGGCGCCCCCGTGACCGCTCGCACGGTGGCGGACAGTTGGCGTCGCGCGCTCGACCCCACGACGAAAAGCGGCGCGGCGCAGTTCCTCTTCCCGATCAAAGGCGCTCGCGAGTTCAACACCGGAAAAGCAACCAGCATCTCCGGCGTCGTCGCGCGGGACGATTCGACGCTCGTCGTCACGCTCGCCGAGCCGCTTGCGATTTTCATCAAGATGCTCGCGATGCCCGTTGCCTCGGTCGTACCCGAGAATGCGGCGCCCGACTTCGGCGAGCACCCAGTCGGCAGCGGTCCCTGGAAGCTCGTGGAATGGAAGCACGACGACTATCTCCTGTTCGCCAAAAACCCTACCTATTGGGGCGGTCCCGCCAAGACAGATTCCCTGCGCGCCCGCATCATCGCCGAGCCAAGCACCGCGGTCGCCGAATACGAGAGCGGCAACGTCGACATTCTCCAGATTCCCGCGACGCAGGCGTCCGACTGGTTGGAAGACGAAAGCCGCAAGCCGATGCTAATGTCGACGCCCGCGCTCGAGCTGGTGTACGTCGGCATCAACACTACGCGCGGCCCGCTCGCGGATGTTCGCGTCCGCCAGGCGGTCAACTACGCCGTCGACACGGATCGCATCATCGAACGGCTGGTCAGCGGCCGCGGAACCCACGCCGCCGGCGTGATCCCGCCCGCACTGGGCGGCTATGACAGTACGCGGAAACCCTACAAGTACGATCCCGCGAAAGCGAAGCAGCTGCTCGCGGAAGCGGGACATCCCAACGGGATCGACATCGAGCTCTGGTGCTCGACGGTTCCGCTCTACCTCACCATCGCGCAGACGATCCAGGCGTACCTGGGCGCGGTCGGGATTCGAGTGAAGCTCGTCCAGCGCGAAGCCGCGGCGGCGCGCGGCGCTGCGCGGAAGGGCCAGACGGACATGCTGATCAAGGATTGGTATGCCGATTATCCCGACGCGGAAGATTTTCTCTATCCGTTGCTCCATTCGGCGAACCGCGGCGCGGGCGGCAATATCTCGTTCTACTCGAATCCGACGTTCGACTCTGTCGTGACAGCGTCGCGGCGCGAACTGAACGAGGCGAAGCGCAACGCGATGTACCGGCAGGCCGATTCGATCGCGTTCAACGACGCGCCGATGCTGTTCCTGTACTTCTACGACGAGCTGTACGCCGTGCAGCCGTGGATCAAGCACTTCGTGCCGCCGGTGATCTTCAACGGCCAGCGCTGGACCGACGTCACCATCGCGACGCCGCCGAAATGAGCTCCTTCATTCTGCGTCGTTTGCTGCTCGCCATTCCGACGTTGTTCGGCGTGCTGGTCGTGGCGTTCCTTTTGTTGTATGTCGCACCGGGCGATCCAGTGGAATCGATGATCGGCGAGCGCGCCGACAGCGCGACGATCGTGCGCCTTCGCGCACAACTCCACCTCGACGATCCGCTGCCGCGCCGCTTTGGCCTGTACGTGAAAGGCGCGATCACGGGCGATCTCGGACGCTCGTACATCACGAACCGTCCGATCTCGCAGGACATTCGCGAGCGCTTTCCAAAGACGCTGCAGCTCGCGTTCGCCGCGATGCTGCTCGCCACTGTCGTCGGCGTGACGCTCGGCGTGTTGAGCGCCCGTCGTCCGGGCGGATTCTTCGACCGCTTCTCGCTCGGCCTCGCCTATCTCGGGATCTCGTTTCCCGTTTTCTGGGTGGGGTTGCTGCTGATTCTCTTGTTCGCGGTCACGCTGCGTTGGTTTCCTCCATCCGGATATGGAGGTCTGCGCTTTCTCGTGCTGCCAGCAGTCACTCTGGGTATGCGGTCCATCGCGTTTCTCGCGCGCATGACCCGCTCGGCGATGCTCGATGCCTTCGGCTCTGACTTCATTCGAACGGCGCGCGCGAAAGGACTGGGCGAGTGGACGGTCACGATCAAGCACGCGCTCAGGAATGCGCTCATTCCTGTCATCACTGTGCTCGGACTCGATTTCGGGTCCTATCTCACCGGCAGCATTTTGACCGAGACAATTTTTTCGTGGCCGGGCATTGGCCGGTACGTGGTAAATGCCATTTCACGTCGCGACCTGCCGGCAATTCAAGGCGCCGTGCTCTTTCTCAGCGTCGTGTTCGTGCTCGTGAACCTGCTCACCGATCTCGCGTACGCGAAAGCGGACCCGCGAGTCAGCTACGACTGATGCGCCCCCGATTGCGAGGGCGAGCGGAGAGAATGATCACATGACATTCGACGAATTCCAGCAAGCCGCTCTGAGAACTGTGAATCCCACACTCGGTCCACGCGACCGTCTGCTCGACGCGAGCGCCGGTCTCGCCGAAGAAGCAGGCGAGGTGTTGGGTCTCGTGCGAAAGCGCACCTTCCAGGAACGTGACATCACGGATACGCAGCTCACCGAAGAATTGGGCGACGTCCTGTGGTGCCTCGCGGTCACCGCCGATTCACTCGGCATCTCATTGGCGACGGTTGCCGAGCGAAATCAGGCGAAGCTCACGGCTCGGCATCCGGAGGGGTGGTCGCGGTCGCCGAAAGAATGAGGGAAGGGGGAAGCGGGAACCTCTTCCCACCCTCTTCCCGCTTCCATCTTCCCCCTTCCCCAGGATCACTTCGGCAACCGCAGACAGGTTGCGGAATCCCCAAGCACCATCGGCCGCCCGGCCGCTGGGCGAACATGCCACGCGTACCAGTACGCGGAGTCTGATACGCGCCGATACGTGAAACTCTCGAGGCGCGAGCCGGCTTCCGTCGTGTCGCGCATCCAAACGATAGAATCTGTGCCCCACGCGCCGAAGAAACGTCGCGCGCCGCCGAAGTTGTCGTAGATCGTGCTCAGCACCGCCTGTCGCGCGGTGTCGGCCGGCCAGAGCGAGAACGCGTGATAGCGTCCGGGAGGAACATCGGTGTGCTCGGTGCTCAACCAGCGAGCGCCAAGCATAATCGTGAACACCACATCGGATTCGAGAGTTCTGCCAGCCGGCGTTCCGCCGCGACAATGCCAGGTTCCGGCAAAGTATCTGGCCAGTGCGGGAACGGAATCGCCGGCATTCGCGATGCGCGTACCGCGCGCGGGCTCCGCGCGCATGAACGTCGCGAGCATGGTCGCCGCGCCGATGACGAGAGACAGTGACGCTTTCACGCTAGATCGTGCCGTCGAGGATGCTGCGCGAATCTACCGAGCGCCGCCACGACCAATTGTACGGGTTTGATTGCGCAAGCCGGGACGAAGCGCTCTAAACGCACCGAAAGGCTCGCAGTGGCCAGACACGCCACCGACGAGCCTTTCATTTCGTTACCCGCTTCCCGCTTCCCGCTTCCCTCTCTAGTCGTCCGTCTGTCCGAAAATCGACATGTTCGACGAATGCCCCGGCGCCACTTTCTTCTCGGGGTAAATCCAGTGGACCGCCTGATTCACCGCTGTCGCCGCCTCGGCGAAACCAGTCGCGATCAGCTTGAGCTTTCCTGGATACGTCGTGACATCGCCGGCGGCGTAGATGCCCGCGCGTCCCGTCTCCATCTGGCTGTTCACGATGATCTCGTCCTTCTCGAGCGTGAGCCCCCACTCCGCGAGTGGACCGATGTCACTCACGAAGCCGAGCATCGGTAAAACGACATCCGCGTCGAGCTCGCGCGTCGTCTTCGCCTTCACGTCGCGCAAATGGACGTGCGTGAACGACTCAGATCCGTTCTCGCAGCGAATGTCGTGCAGCTCGTGAAACGTGAACAGTCCGGCGCTTCCGCTCTCGACGGCGCTCTGATACTGCGCCACTGTGGCGGCGTGCGCACGAAATCGGTCGCTGCGATGCACGATCGTGACTCGCTCCGCGCGATCGAGGAGCTGCGTGCCCCAATCAAACGCCGAATCGCCGCCGCCGATGATGATCACACGCTTGCCGCGAAATGCTTCAGGATCGGTGACGACATCGTAGATCCCGCGGCCGTACCACGGCTGCGCGCACGGCTGCGGCAGTCGGCGCGGCGAGAACGCGCCGATGCCGGCGGCAATGACGATGGAGCGCGTCGGAAAGCGATCCTTGTCAGTTGCGAGCACGAAATGCCCGTTCTCTTCCTCGAGCCCGAGAACGCGCTGGCCGAGATGAAATGGCTGCCCGAACTGGTTGGCCTGCTCGGCGAGCGACTTGACCAGATCCTTCGCGAGCACTTTGGGATAGCCCGCAACGTCGAAGATGTACTTCTCGGGATATAACGCCGTCAGCTGCCCGCCGAGCTCCGGGAGCGCATCGACGACCTGCGCCGTGGCGCGGCGCATTCCGGCGTAAAAGAGGGCGAAGATCCCCGTGGGACCGCCCCCGATGATCGTGATGTCCTTGATGTCCATAACGGGAAGGTAAGGCGCTCGGCCAGACTCGGCGAACGCGCGGCGCCGCCTGTACATTGGAAGCCGCTATGAAGATCTACACGAAAACTGGCGACGCCGGCGACACGGGCTTGTTCGGCGGCGGTCGCGTTGCGAAGAACCATCCGCGCGTCGAAGCCTACGGGGATGTCGACGAGTTGAACGCGGTGCTCGGAGTGGTGCGATCCACCGATCCGCTGCCGCGCATCGACGACATCATCCTTCCGATTCAGCGCGATCTCTTCGCGATCGGCGCGCTTTTGGCTACGCCGAATCTCGAAAAGATGGAGCAGCATCTCGTGAAAGCGCGCATCGACGATGCGCGCATCGCGGACCTCGAGCATGCGATCGACGACGGCGACGCCGAGCTGGAACCGCTTCGCGCTTTCATCATACCAGGCGGCACGCCCAAGGCGGCCGCGCTGCACGTCGCACGGACCGTGTGCCGCCGCGCCGAGCGGCGCGTCGTGGAGCTCGCGGGCGACACGCGGATTCCATCTATAGTCGTCATCTATTTGAATCGACTGTCCGACCTGCTCTTCACGCTCGCTCGCGTGGTGAACCGGCGCGCCGGCGCGGAGGAAGCGCCGTGGTAGACACGATGCGCGAAGTCCCGCTTGCGTCGTATCGCGTGGTGATCGGCAGCGGCGTGTCGACACGACTTGGCGAGATCGTTCGGAGCGTCGCGCCAGCGCACCGATATGCGATCATCACCGACTCGAACGTCGGGCCACGCCATGCCGCCGGCGTTGTCGACGCGATCAATGTGTCGCGCACGATGGTGATCACGATTCCCGCCGGCGAGTCACACAAGACGCGCGCGGTGTGGAGCGACGTCACCGATCAGCTGCTGGCCGCGGAATTCGGTCGCGACTCGACCATCATCGCACTCGGTGGCGGTGTCGTTGGCGATCTCGCAGGATTCGTCGCGGCGACCTTCATGCGCGGCGTTCCATACGTCCAAGTGCCAACGACGTTGCTCTCGATGATCGACGCTTCGGTTGGTGGCAAGACGGGTGTCGACACGCCGGCGGGAAAGAATCTCGTCGGCGCATTTTACCAACCCGCGGCCGTGGTCGCGGACACGGGTCTGCTCGCCACGCTGCCGATCGAACAGCTTCGCTCCGGTTTTGCGGAGGCGATCAAGCACGGCGTGATTGCGGATGCCGCGTACTTCGAACGCGTTCGCGAAGCGGCGTCGCAATTGGACGATCTCGATGTGCGCGGCGAGCAGATGCTCGACCTCGTCGCACGAAGCGTAGAGATCAAAGCGACCGTCGTCGGCGAGGACGAGCGAGAAGCCGGCGCGCGAAAGACACTCAACTTCGGCCACACGATCGGACACGCGGTGGAATCGTGCAGCAATTACGCGATTCTTCATGGTGAAGCGGTCGCCGTTGGCATGGTGTACGAGAGCGCGCTCGCGGAGCGCTTGGGTATTGCCGAGTCGGGCACAACCGATCGGGTGCGCGACGCGGTTCTCGCCGCGGGGCTGCCTGATGCGCGACCATCATCGATCAGCGTCGACGCAATTTTGGAAGCCGCGCGCGGCGACAAGAAGGCGCGCGCCGGACGTGTCGAGTACGCGCTGCCGTCGAAGATCGGTGCGATGGCTGGCGCGGATCGCGGCTGGGCACTGCCGGTGAGCGATGCCGCAGTGCGAGAAATACTGGCGTGAGGCGATTCGTTGGCGCGGCACTCGCGTTGGGTGCGAGCGGCTGTACGCGTGATACCGCGCCACTGCGCTATCCACCCGTCGTCGTCATGAGCTTTTATCGAGCGCCGGGCGTCGTCGTACGTGGCGCGACACGCAACTGGTGGAAAGCCGTGAAGCCGTCGGTGCGATACGGAGATCCTCTTCCGGTCGGCGTCACGATGTATTGCTTGCAAGGCACAACTCGGCGCGGGCGATACGTTCGGGCGGGAATCGTTGCCGCCGATCCGCGGCTCTTTCCGCTGTCGAAGTACATCGAGCTTTATGTGGGCCGAAAGTACGTCGGACGCTTTCTCGTGGACGACACCGGCCTTCGGATTCGCGGCGCGCGCATCGACGTGTGGACGTCGGACTGTCGTGAGGCGGACCGCTTCGGTTTGCAGCGCGGCACCGCGGTCCTCATTGGAGCGCCGCGCGGTGGTGAGCTCGGGGTACAGCAAGCGGGCGCAGCGCGAGCGGAGAAATAACCGGAGTAACCTTCGGCTCAGGCTTTGCTAGATGAGCTCCGTATACTCAACGTGACGCACGGCACATGTCATCCTTCGCGACGTACCTCATCGGATACCTGATTCTGATCGGCGGACTCGCGGGCGCGGCGTATCTGCTCAACATCCCCGCGGCATGGATCATCGTCGGCATCGTCGTGCTCGTTGGCGCTGGCGTGCTCACCGCGACGAGTCGCACGAAAATGCGCGATCCGAGCGACCAATCGGGCTCGACCAAGCCACCGACGAGTCCGAACGCATAGCGGACGCCGCCATTGGCGCGGCGTACGAACGGCGCCGTGTGACAGCCCGTCCGCGTGTGGTGATGAAGCGCCGACTTTGCGTCGCGAACGCCCGGAAAACCTGACTCGACCGTACACTCGCGCGATATCCGGTCAATGTGACCGAATCAGACGCTGAGTATCGGCATCGACGAAGTAACCCTTAAATCTCTGTCAAATCAACGAGATAGAAACGATTGGACGATCGAGGTGACGAACCGGCACAAGTTTCTGTTGACGCTTTTCAGACCCGCCATTATCCTGCGCGTCCCTGCCACATCTCGCGAGCGGACGCGCGCTCGCTGCACTAACCGACCTTCACCGGGAAGGAGCGTGTATGGAGCAAGTGACCGAGACCAGATCGTCGAAGGGATACTTCCGATCGTCTCCGTC
>Ga0070681_10006686_pt1 | contig 11219 bp, 6 predicted proteins | sample KBSC83BmetaG_FD_65650 | JGI IMG/M metagenome (GOLD analysis project Ga0070681, IMG submission 65650) | Corn rhizosphere microbial communities from Kellogg Biological Station, Michigan, USA - KBS C8-3B metaG | ecosystem: Host-associated > Plants > Roots > Rhizosphere | place: USA: Michigan...
CGCGCGGCGGCACGGTGAAGACGCGGGCGCGGCTCGGGCCGACCGACTTTGTCTTGAGCTCGGCGAGCTGCCGCAGGCGGCCGCCGAGCGCCTGCTCGACGACCACGGCGAGACGCGCCAGCGACGTCGGCCGGTCGAACAGCCCGCCCTCGGTGTCCTGCACCGAGAAGCTGTCGAGCGCCATGCCGTTGGCCAGCGTGTAGATGCGCGCATCGACGATGTTGGCGCCGCTCACCGCCAGCGCGCCGGCGATGCGGGCGAACAGGCCGGGATGGTCGCCGGTCAGGATGGTGACGTCGGTGACGCCGCGCTGCGGCTCGACCTTGGTGTCGATGGCGAGCGGCGCCTCCTCGATGCCGGCGCGACGGATGAGCCGCGCCTGGCGCGCCAGCGTCGCGGCGTCGGCCGACAGCCAATAGGCGGGCGTGCCGATCCTGAGATGCTCGGAAAACTGCTCCTCGTTCCAGTCCGCGAGCTGCATGCGCAGCTCCGCCTGGACGGCGGCGACGCGCTGAGTCGCCGCCTCGGCGACCGACTGGCCGCCGGTCAGGACCGCGTCGGTGTTGCCATAAAGCTCGCGCAGCAGGCCGGCCTTCCAGTTGTTCCAGACCTTGGGCCCCACGGCGCGGATGTCGACGGCGGTCAGCACGAGCAGCAGCTTCAGCCGCTCGGGCGACTGAACCTCGGCGGCGAAGCTGTCGATGGTCTCGGGATCCTGCAGATCGCGCCGGAAGGCGACATTGCTCATGATGAGATGGTGGCGCACCAGCCAGGCGACGGTCTCGGTCTCCTCCTCGGTCAGGCCGAAGCGCGGACCGAGATGGTGCGCCACCTCTTCGCCGAGAACCGAATGGTCGCCGCCGCGCCCCTTGGCGATGTCATGCAGAAGCACCGCGACATAGAGCGCGCGCCGCGAGGTGAGCGTCGGCATGAGGGAGGTCGCGAGCGGCAGCTCGTCCTTCAGCAGCCCACGCTCGATCTTGTTCAAGATGCCGATCGCGAACAGCGTGTGCTCGTCGACCGTGTAGACATGATACATGTCGTACTGCATCTGCGCGACGATGCGGCCGAAATCGGGAACGAAACGCGAGAAGACCCCCGCCTCGTTCATGCGCCGCAGCACCCCCTCGGGGTCGCTGCGCGCCGCCAGAATCTCGAGGAACAGGCGGTTGGCCTCGGAATCATTGCGCAGCTTGCCGTCGATGAGGCGCAGGTTGCGCGACACATGGCGCAGCGCATTGGGATGGATATCGAGATCTTGCTCCTGCGCCGTGTGGAACAGCCGGATCATATTGACGGGGTCGGCGAAGAAGGCCTCGGCATCGGCGATGTCCAGTCGCTCGCCGTTCATCTGCATGCCGTGCTTGTCGCGCCGCCAGCCGCCGCCCCACAGCCGCGCGAAGGACAGCCGCGGCTTGCGCTGCTGCTCGGCCTCGAGGGCGGCGCAGAAGATGCGGGTGAGGTCGCCGACATCCTTGGCGACCAGGAAGTAGTGCTTCATGAAGCGCTCGACGCCACGCGTCCCTGCATGATCGGTGTAGTTCATGCGCTGGGCGAGCTCGGACTGCATGTCGAAGGTGAGGCGCTCCTCGGGCCGGCCGGCGAGGTAGTGCAGATGGAAGCGCAGCGTCCATAGAAAATTCTGCGCCTTCAGGCATTTCCCGGCCTCTTCCGTGGTCAGGATGCCGCGCGCGACGATGCCTTCGAGATCCTCGGCCTGATAGACATAGCGCGCCAGCCAGAACAGCGTCTGGAGATCGCGCAAGCCGCCCTTGCCTTCCTTGATGTTGGGCTCGAGCACATAGCGGCTGTCGCCGACCTTGGCATGCCGCACATCGCGCTCGGCGAGCTTGGCCTCGACGAAATCGCGCGCCGTGCCGGTCATGACATCGGCCAGGAAACGGCGCTTCAGCTCGAGATAGAGGTCCTGCTTGCCCCAGACATAACGCGATTCGAGCAGCGCCGTGCGCACGGTGATGTCGGCCTTGGCGGTGCGCACGCATTCATCGACCGAACGCGTCGCATGGCCGACCTTCAGCCCGAGGTCCCACAGCAGATAGAGCATGTGCTCCACCACCTGCTCGCCGCGCGGCGTCTGCTTGTAGGGCAGCAGGAACAGGAGATCGATGTCGGAGAAGGGGGCGAGCTCGCCGCGCCCATAGCCGCCGACGGCGACGACCGCGAGATGCTCGGACAGGGTTGGGTTGGGGGCGGGATAGACGCGCTCGGCGGTGTCGTCATGCAAGACCCGCACGAGCTGGTCGATGACATAGCACTGGGCCCGCGCCGCGCCCGGCCCGCCGGCGCCGCTCTCGAACCGCCGCCTGACCTCGGCGCGGCCCTCGGCCAGCGCTTCCTTGAGGATCTCCAGCACGCGGGCGCGCCGCTGCTCCGGAGCGAGATCCGGATCGAGCGCGGCCAGGCGCTGGTCGAGGGTCCGGCGCTCGATCAGCCGGCGCCGCTCGCGGGGGGGAGGCAGCATGGCTGGACTATATAGCGATTACCGGCCCCGGCGTCAGGCCGGCCGCTGCATGCCTGTCATGGCGTGTCGCTCGAGGGCATCGGAATGGGCTTGGGCAGCTGAATGGTCGGCGAGGCGGAGATGGGAGCGGTCGGTTGCAGCCGCGGCAGGGGCCGGAACTCGGCCTGGCTGGCCGGACGCGGCTTGGCGCGGGCCGGCTTGGCCGGCGCCGTGTCGGGCGGCGTCTGGCCGGCGGCGCCGGTGCCCGGTGCCTTGCGCGGCAGCCGCTCGCTGGTCGTGGTGGTCGCGAGGGGTGCTGCTTTGCTGCCGGACACCGTGGCGCTCTTCTCCTTGACCTTGCCCAGCAGCAGCTTTTGCAGCACGTCGGCGGTGCTTTCGCTCTTGGAGTCTCCGGACAGCAGATCCTGCGCCGCCGCCGGCAGCGCGAAAGCGAGGAAGAGGGCCAGCAGGAGCGGCGAGGCGCGTTTGATCATGCGCCAGTCTAGGACAAATCCGGTCACCTGTGACCGGATTTTGCGGGATCTGCGCTACCGCGGTTTCAGGAGATCGCGCAGCCGATAGAGCGCCTCCAGCGCCGCGCGCGGGCTCATCTCGTCGGGCTTGAGCGCCGCCAGCGCCTGCTCGAGCTCGGACGCGGCCGGGGCCGCCGCGGCGCCCGGCCGCGCGGCGCTGAACAGCGGCAGATCCGCGGCCAGCCGCGTCAGCGCGCTGCGCCGGTCGTTGGATTGCACCAGCTCCAGCACCTCCTCGGCGCGCGCCACGACGCTGGCTGGCAGGCCGGCGAGCTTCGCCACATGGATGCCGTAGGAGCGGTCGGCGGCGCCCCGCGCCACCTCATGCAGGAACACCACGTCGCCCTGCCATTCCTTGACGCGCATCGCATGCGGCGACAGGGCGGGCAGGCGCGCGGTGAGCGCGTTGAGCTCGTGATAATGCGTGGCGAACAGGCCGCGGCAGCGGATCTGCTCGTGCAGATGTTCGATGGTCGCCCAGGCGATCGAGAGCCCATCGAAGGTGGCGGTGCCGCGGCCGATCTCGTCGAGGATGACGAGGGCGCGCGGCCCGGCCTGGTTGAGGATCGCCGCCGTCTCGACCATCTCGACCATGAAGGTGGAGCGGCCCCGCGCGAGATCGTCGGCGGCGCCGACACGGCTGAACAGCCGGTCGACGATGCCGATGCGCGCCGCCGCCGCCGGCACGAAGGAGCCCATCTGCGCCAGGATGGCGATCAGCGCGTTCTGGCGCAGGAAGGTCGATTTGCCCGCCATGTTGGGGCCGGTGATCAGCCACAATCGATTGTCCGGCGCGAGGTCGCAATCATTGGCGACGAAGGCGCCGGCCGGCAGCGCCGCCTCGACCACCGGATGGCGGCCGCGCGTGATCGCGAAGGCGAGGCTCATATCGACCTGCGGCCGCACATAGTCGCGCTCGCTCGCGAGCTCGGCGAGGCCGGCCAGCGTATCGAGCAAGGCGACCGCCTGCGCCACCGCCTGGATGGCGTCGCCGCGCGCCCGCACTTCGCCGACCAGTTCCTCGAACAGCTTGAGTTCCAGGGCGAGCGCGCTGTCCCCGGCGCGCGCCACCTTGGCTTCGAGCTCGCCCAGCTCGACCGAGGTGAAGCGCGCCGATCCGGCCAGGGTCTGACGGTGGATGAAGGGCTGGCGCAGCTTGTCGGCGTGGGTCTGCGTCACCTCGATGAAATAGCCGAGCACGGCGTTGTGGCGGATCTTGAGGCCCGACACGCCGGTCTCGGCGGCATAGCGCGCCTGCAGATTGGCGATCAGCTTGCGGCTGTCGTCGCGCAGCTCGATGAGCTCGTCGAGCTGCGGCGAATAGGCACGGGCGATGAAGCCGCCGTCGCGCGCGAACAGCGGCAATTCGCTGGCCAGCGCGCGGGTGACTCGGTCGATGAGGCCGCTGTCGGCGGCATCGCTCGCAAGATGCGCGCCGGCCTGCTCGATCAGCGAAGGTCCGGCGTCGCCGAGACGCTCGGCGAGGCGGCGCGCCGCGGCGAGCCCGTCGCGAATGGCCGCGAGATCGCGCGGCCCGCCGCGCCCGAGGCTGAGTCGCGCCAAGGCGCGCTCGAGGTCCGGGCTCTCGGCCAGGATGCGGCGCAGCGCGCCGCGCCGGCCGCCATCCTCGGCGAGCCAGCCCACCGCATCCTGGCGCGCCGCGATGGCGTCGATATCGGTCAAGGGCGCCACCAGCCAGCCGGTCAGGGTGCGCGCGCCGGCGCCGGTGATGGTGCGGTCGATGGCTTGCAGCAGGCCGCCCTTGCGTTCACCCGAGAAGCCGCGCACGAGCTCGAGATTGCGCTGGCTGGCGGCGTCGATCTCCATGATCTGGCCGGCGCCGCGCCGCGTGAGCAGGCCGAGGCGCGGCAACCGGCCCTTCTGGGTGAGGTCGACATAGTCGATCAGCGTGCCGGATGCGGCGATCTCGGCGCGCCCAAACGAGCCGAGCCCGTCGAGCGTCGCCACGCCGTAGAGCTGCATCAGCCGTCGCCTTGCATTCTCGCTGTCGAAACGGCTGCCGGGCAGCGGCGTCAGCTTCTCTTTCCAATCGCCGAGAATCTCGAACAGGCCGGGTCGCGCCAGCAGCCGGTCGGGCAGCAGGATCTCGCTCGGCTCGAGGCGCGCGAAGGCGGCCGACAGCGTGCCGGAAGCGGGCTCGTCGCCTTCGCCGATAGCGGCCAGCGGTTCGACGGCGAAGGCGCCGGTCGAGATGTCGAGCGCCGCCAGCGCCCAGCTGCCCGAGACCTCCGCGAGGCAGGCAAGGTAATTGTTGCGCCGCGCATCGAGCAGCCCATCCTCGGTGAGCGTGCCGGGCGTCACGACGCGGATCACGTCGCGCTTGACCGGTCCCTTGGCGCCGCGCTTGCGCGCCTCGACGGGATCTTCCATCTGCTCGCAGACGGCGACGCGGAAGCCCTGGCGGATCAGGCGGGAGAGATAGGCCTCCGCCGCATGCACCGGCACGCCGCACATGGGTATGTCCTGGTCGAGATGGCGGCCGCGCTTGGTCAGGGTGATGTCGAGCGCCTTCGCCGCCGCTTCCGCATCCGCGAAGAACATCTCGTAGAAATCGCCCATGCGGTAGAAAAGCAGGCAGTCGGGATAGGCCCGCTTGACCTCCAGATATTGCGCCATCATCGGCGTCGTCCGCTCGCCTTCCGCGAGCGGGGAGCCGGTCTTGTCGTTGCTGTCCGCCATTGCCTTCCGATTTAGCACGGTAACGCGGCCGATGACACGGGGCGCATCAGGGGCCATGATACCGGCAAGGGAGGAGCATAACCATGGACGACAATTCCCGACGGGTCACCGACGAGGAGGCGCTGTTTCTGCATGCCTCCGGCCGCCCCGGCAAGATCGAGATCGCGCCGACCAAGCCGCTCACCACCCAGCGCGACCTGTCGCTCGCCTATTCGCCGGGCGTGGCGGCGCCTTGCCTCAGGATCCATGAGGATCCGGCGACGGCCTACGACTACACCGCCAAGGGGAATATCGTCGCCGTGATCTCCAACGGCACCGCCGTGCTGGGCTTGGGCGACCTCGGCGCGCTCGCGGCCAAGCCGGTCATGGAAGGCAAGGCGGTGCTGTTCAAGCGCTTTGCCGATATCGACGGCATCGATCTCGAGGTCGATACGCGCGATGTCGACGAGTTCGTCAATTGCGTGCGCTTCCTCGGCAAGACCTTCGGCGGCATCAATCTCGAGGATATTCGCGCCCCCGAATGCTTCATGATCGAGCAGCGCCTGCGCGAGCTTCTCGACATTCCCGTCTTCCATGACGACCAGCACGGCACCGCCATCGTCGCCGCCGCGGGCCTCATCAACGCGCTCGACCTCACCGGCCGTAAGATGAAGGACATCAGGCTGGTCGTGAACGGGGCGGGAGCGGCCTCGATCGCCTGCGTCGAGCTCCTGAAGAGCATGGGCGTGCCGCACGAGCAGGTCATCCTCTGCGACACCAAGGGCGTCATCCATGAGGGGCGCACCGACGGCATGAACCAGTGGAAATCGGCGCATGCCGTGAAGACCAACGCGCGCAGCCTCGCCGACGCCATGAAGGGCGCCGACGTCTTCTTCGGCCTGTCGGTGCGCGGCGCCGTGACGCCGGAGATGGTGGCGAGCATGGCGAGGCAGCCGATCATCTTCGCCATGGCCAATCCCGATCCGGAGATCACGCCGGAGGAGGCGCGCGACGTGCGCACCGACGCGATCATCGCCACCGGCCGCTCCGATTATCCGAACCAGATCAACAACGTGCTGGGATTCCCCTACATCTTCCGCGGCGCCCTCGATGTGCGCGCCTCGACCGTCAACGAAGCGATGAAGATCGCGGCGGCGCAGGCGCTGGCCGAGCTCGCGCGCCAGGAGGTGCCCGAGGAGCTCGAGGCGATCTATGCCAACAGCCGCATGCGCTATGGGCCGGAATACATCATCCCCGTGCCCTTCGATCCGCGCCTCATCTCGCATGTGCCGCCGGCCGTCGCCAAGGCGGCGATGGATTCGGGCGTCGCGCGCAAGAAGATCGACGATCTGGCGGTCTACGCCCGCAGCCTGGGCGCCCGCATGGACCCGACCAGCGCCGTGCTGCACGCCACCTTCGAAAGCGTGCGCGCCCATCCGCGCCGGGTGGTGTTCGCCGAGGGCGAGGAGGAACGCGTGGTGCGCGCGGCCCTGGCCTTCAAGAATGGCGGCTTCGGCACGCCGATCCTGGTCGGCCGCGAGAGCCAGATCGAAGCCGCCATGGAGACCGACGGGCTGGTCGGCGCCTACGATCTCGAAGTGCATCACGCGCGCCTGTCGCGCCACAACAAGCGCTATGCCGACTATGTCTACAAGCGGCTGCATCGCCAGGGCTTCCTCTATCGCGATTGCCTGCGGCTGGTGAACCAGGACCGCAACGTCTTCGCCGCCTGCATGGTGGCGCTCGGCGATGCCGACGCGCTGGTCACCGGCGTGACGCGCGGCTTTCTCAATGCCTTCCACGACGTGACCCGCGTGATCGACTGCAAGCCGGGCTGCCAGCCCTTCGGCCTGTCCATGCTGCAGCCGCGCAATGGCCAGACCATCTTCATCAGCGACTCCCATGTGCATGAGGAGCCCTCGTCCGAGCTCCTCGCCGACATCGCGACGCAATCGGCGGCCAAGGCGCGCGCCATGGGACACGAGCCGCGCGTCGCCTTCGTGTCCTTCGCCAATTTCGGCAATCCGCCGGCCGAAAGCGCCGAGCGGGTGAAGAAAGCCATGGCGATCCTCGACCGCGCCAAGGTCGATTTCGAATATGACGGCGAGATGTCGCCCGCCGTGGCGCTCGACCGCGAGCTGCTCAAGGCCTATCCCTTCTGCCGTCTGTCGGCGCCCGCCAACGTGCTGGTCATGCCGTCGCGCGATGCCGCCGGCATCGCCTGCAAGCTGATGCAGAAGCTGGGCGGCGCGAGCATCGTCGGGCCGCTCCTCGTCGGGCTCGAAAAACCGGTGCAGATCGTCAGCATGAGCGCCTCGGTCTCCGAGCTCGTGACCTCGGCGGTGCTGGCGGCGGCCGAGGTGCGGCGCTAACCACCGAAGCGGTTCAACATCGCCGCGATCTGCGCTAAAGAGAAGCGAGTCGCTTCTCGCGCGAAGGATGGTTGGAGCATGGCCGAATCGGGCCGCGGCCTGTTGCGGGCTTTGGCGCTGGTGTTGTTGCCGATCTTCCTGGTCGGCGGAATTCTCACCTATGAAGGGCTGCTCGATCCGGTCGCCGGGCTCGCCGGGCTGCTGGCGCTGACCCTCATCTTTGCGCTGCAGGCTTGGCGCTATCTCAGGGGAATCGAGGATCTGCGCCGTCTTGTCGAGGCGCTCGCTGAGGGCGATGCGCAGCCCTATGGCAGCCACCGCTCGCATCCGGTGCTGCGCGAGCTGGGCTCGGCCATCGCCCGGCTCGACCGCACCCATCGCGAGCGCGAACGCGCCCTCACCATGCTGGTCGAGGCCGGCGACACCGTGTTCGACAGCGTCCCGGACCCGCTGATCGTGCTCGACGGCGAAAGCCGCATCCTTTCCGCCAATCGTGCCGCCCGCGAGAGCTTCCGCGAGCCGCTGCCCGACCGGCATGTCTCGACGGTGCTGCGCCAGCCGGCGCTGCTGAAGGCCGTCTTCTCGGCGCTGCATGAGGATGTGCTGCGCACGGTCGAGATCACCCTCAGCGATCCGGTCGAGCGCGTCCTCAGCATCACCGCACTGCCGCTGCCGGCCCAGCCCGGCGCCGGCAAGATCCTGCTCGCCTGCCACGACGTGACCGCGGAGCGCCGCAGCGAGCAGATGCGCGGCGATTTCGTCGCCAATGCCAGCCACGAGCTGCGGACGCCGCTCGCCTCGCTGCTCGGCTTCATCGAGACCCTGCGGGGCCCGGCGCGCGAGGACGAGGAAGCGCGCGACCGCTTCCTCGGTATCATGCATGGCGAGGCCCAGCGCATGTCGCGGCTGGTGAGCGACCTTTTGTCCCTGTCGCGCATCGAGCTCCGCGAGCACGAGGTGCCGAGCGGCAGCGTCGAGGTGGTGCCGCTGGTCGAGAGCGTGGCGCAGGCCTTCGAGCTGCAGGCGGCGCGCCGCTCGATCAAGATCCTGCTCGATCCGGCGCCGGGCCTGCCGGCCGTCGTCGGCGATGCCGACGAGCTGAAGCAGCTGCTGCACAATCTGGTCGAGAATGCCCTCAAATACGGCCGCGAGGGCGGCACCGTCACCGTCTGCGCCGTGCTTCCGGGGCGGTTGCCCGCCTCCTATCCGCGGGCCGAGGGCGGTGCCGTCGCCATCGCCGTGCGCGACCAGGGCGACGGCATCGCCCGCGAGCATCTGCCGCGGCTCACCGAGCGCTTCTACCGCGTCGATCCCGGCCGCTCGAAGAGCGTCGGCGGCACTGGGCTGGGGCTCGCCATCGTCAAGCACATCGTCAATCGCCATCGCGGCGCGCTCACCATCGAGAGCGAGCCCGGCGACGGCTCGGTCTTCACAGTGTATCTGCCGGCCGACCGGGCCTCCGCCGAGCCCGGCCCCGCCGAGACCCTGCCGCGCGCCGGCTAGGCCGCCCGCCCGTCGCTGTCATAGGCTTGTCATGTGCCTGTAGTATGAGTGCGCGGGCGGCGCTCCCGCCCGCAGAAAGAGGGCGTGGATGGCCACCGAACATATCGTCCGATCCTATGACGAGGAGCTGCAGCGCCTCGAGACCATGCTGATCCGCATGGGCGGCCTGGTCGAGGCCCAGCTCGGCGACGCGCTGTCGGCGCTCGGCCGCCGCGACACCGTGCTGGCCGAGGCGGTGATCGGCAACGATCAGGCGATCGACGAGCTCCATTTCGACATCGACGAGTTCGTCGTCCGCATGCTGGCGCTGCGCCAACCCATGGCCAACGACCTTCGCGCCATCGTCGCGGCGCTCAGAATCGCCGGCGATCTCGAGCGCATCGGCGACTATGCCGCCAATATCTCCAAGCGCACCATCGCATTGAGCCACAGCCAGATCATCAAGCCGCTGGCCGGGGTCGTGCGCATGGGCAAGGTGGCGCAGCAGATCCTGAAAGAGGTGCTCGACGCGATCAGCCGGCGCGACGCCGACACGGCCAAGATCGCCTGGGGACGCGATTCCGAGGTCGACGAGATGTACACCTCGGTCTTCCGCGAGCTCCTGACCTACATGATGGAGGATCCGCGCAACATCACGCCCTGCACCCACCTCCTGTTCATGGCCAAGAACATCGAGCGGATCGGCGACCATGCGACCAACATCGCCGAGACCGTCTACTACATGGTCACCGGCGAGGCGATGCGCGAGCGGCGGCCGAAGCGCGACACGACCAGCTTTACCGATCCCGATGAGCTGAACCGTCCCGGCGAAAGAGGAGGCGCATGAACCCGCTGGTCATGGTGGTCGAGGACGAAGCGCCGATCGCCACCCTGCTGAAATACAACCTCGAGAAGGAGGGCTACCGCGTCTGCGAGGCGGAGGATGGCGAAGAGGCCCTCGTCGTGGCCGCCGAGCGCAAGCCCGACCTCATCCTGCTCGACTGGATGCTGCCGCTGCTGTCGGGAATCGAGGTCTGCCGGCGCCTGCGCCGCATGCCGAGCGCACGCACGACGCCGATCATCATCCTGACCGCGCGCGGCGAGGAAGGCGACAAGGTGCGCGGCTTGAACAGCGGCGCCGACGATTACGTGACCAAGCCCTTCTCGCCCTCCGAGCTGATGGCGCGGGTGCGCGCCGTGATGCGCCGGGCGCGCCCGGCGACCGGCGCCGAGGAACTCAAACGCGAGGATCTGGTGATGGACCTCGTCGCGCACCGGGTGCGGCGCAACGGCCGTGAGATCCATCTCGGCCCCACCGAGTTCCGCCTACTGCGCTACCTGCTCGAGCATCCCGGGCGCGTCTTCAGCCGCGAGCAGCTGCTCGATGCCGTCTGGGGCTCCGACGTCTATGTCGAGCCGCGCACCGTCGATGTGCATATCCGCCGGCTACGTAAGGCGATCAATGCCGACGAGGAACGCGACCTCATCCGCACCGTTCGCTCGGCCGGCTACTCGCTCGAGGGCGAGGCGGCTTAGTCCTTCCATCAAAAGACGTCATGGCCGGGCTTGACCCGCCTTTCTCTGAAGCGATGATCGCCGCCGCGAAAGGCGTGGATGCCTTACGGGGAAGCGAAGCTTCCCCTAGCGGCAGGCGAAGCTTCGCTTCGCCGAGAGCTCGCGACGAGCGCGAGC
>Ga0070681_10006689_pt1 | contig 11214 bp, 10 predicted proteins | sample KBSC83BmetaG_FD_65650 | JGI IMG/M metagenome (GOLD analysis project Ga0070681, IMG submission 65650) | Corn rhizosphere microbial communities from Kellogg Biological Station, Michigan, USA - KBS C8-3B metaG | ecosystem: Host-associated > Plants > Roots > Rhizosphere | place: USA: Michigan...
CTCGCCGCAGCTGCTGCTGCTCGACGAGCCGACTGCGGGGGTTGATCCCAAAGCGCGCCGGGAATTCTGGGATCAGATCCACACGCTTTCCGCCGCGGGCATCACGGTGCTGGTGAGTACGCATTACATGGACGAAGCCGAGCGCTGCCACCGGCTCGCCTATATAGCCGAAGGCAAGCTCCTCATCAGCGGTACGGCGGACGAAATTATTGCCAGTTCGGGGCTTATCACGTGGTCTGTAACCGGCCCCGATCTGGCCCGCCTCGCAGCGGAGCTGCGGCGCGAGCCTGCGCTCGCCATGGTGGTTCCATTCGGCAATACGCTGCACGTGAGCGGCCTCGATGAATCTCAACTCGACGCCGCGCTCACTCCGTTTCGGCAGCGCCCGGAGCTCAGTTGGCGGCGCACGCAACCCGGGCTCGAGGACGTGTTCATCCGCATGATGGACAGCGTGCGCGGCGACCTTCATCAATGATGCGCAATTTTTCTTTGGCGCGTTTCTGGGCGGTGCTCGTGAAAGAGTTCGTGCAAATGCGGCGCGACCGGCTCACGTTCGCGATGATGATCGGGGTGCCGATCATGCAGTTGATCCTGTTCGGCTTCGCGATCAACTCCGACCCCAAGGCGCTGCCTACCGCGGTGCTTGCCGCAGACAACAGCATCTACGCGCGCACGCTGGTGCGCGCGATCGAGAACACCGGCTATTTCCACGTCGCGCGGGAGGTGACGAGCGAGTCCGAAGCCGAGCGCGCGCTGGCGAGCGGTTCGGTTCAGTTTGCAGTGACGATACCTGAAAATTTCGCGCGCAAGCTCGAACGTGGCGAGCGCCCGGTGTTGCTGGTCGAGGCCGATGCGAGCGATCCCGCGGCGACCAGCAACGCGCTGGCGGCGCTGCTGGCGCTGAATCAGACCGCGCTCACGCGCGACCTGCAAGGGGTGCTGGGCGACTTGCAGTCTCAGGCGCCGCCGTTCGAGTTGCGCGTGCAGCGGCGTTACAATCCCGAAGGTATTACCCAGTACAACGTCGTGCCGGGGCTGATCGGAGTCGTGCTGACGATGACGATGGTGATGATGACTTCGCTTGCCGTGACGCGCGAGTACGAGCGCGGCACGATGGAAAACCTGCTGGCCACGCCGCTGCGTCCGATCGAAGTGATGGTCGGCAAGATTGTTCCATACATTATCGTCGGCTACGTGCAGGTCAGCGTTATTCTGATCGCGGCGAAACTGCTGTTTGAGGTGCCGATGCTCGGCAGCCTTGCGCTGCTGTCGCTGCTGCTGATTCTGTTCATCGCCGCCAACCTCGCGATCGGCTACACGTTCTCGACGCTTGCCAAGAGCCAGATGCAGGCGATGCAGATGACGTTCTTTTTCTTTCTGCCGTCGATGCTGCTGTCGGGTTTCATGTTCCCGTTCCGCGGCATGCCGCAATGGGCGCAATGGTTGGGCGAAGTCTTTCCGCTCACGCATTTCCTGCGCGTTGTGCGTGGCATTCTGCTCAAAGGCAACGGCATGGCCGAAATTTATCCGAGCGTCTGGCCGATCGCGTTGTTTATGGTGGTCGCGGGCGCGGTTGCGCTCTATCGGTACCGCGAAACGCTCGATTGAATTTAATGGAAAATAAATATCTTGAGATGAGCATTTCCATTTTTCTGTTTGAATTTCGTGCGCGCTGCGGCGTACTGGCACGAAACGTTTTGTGCGCGAGTTGCCTCGCGATCTGGAGTCTTGCGCCGGCAGCCACAGCGCCGCCGGCGGCGGCGATCGCATCGGCGCATCCGCTCGCGACCGAAGCCGGCTACGAAATGCTGCGCCGGGGCGGCAACGCATTCGATGCCGCTGTCGCGGTCGCGGCGGCGCTGGCAGTGGTCGAGCCGTACTCTTCGGGGCTGGGCGGCGGCGGATTCTGGCTGCTGCACCGTGCCGCCGACGATTCTGAAGTCATGATCGATGCGCGCGAAACCGCGCCAGCCGGGATTGCGCTCTCGATGTACCTGGACAGCGCAGGCAAGCCGATTCCGCGCGCAACCTTGCAGGGCGGCAAGGCAGCGGCGATTCCCGGCGCGCCCGCCGGCATCGTGCATCTGGCGCGCAAATACGGCAAGCTGCCGCTCGCGCAGACGTTGGCGCCGGCGATCGCGCTCGCACGCGACGGGTTCAAAATCGATCCGCGCTACGCGCGAGTCGCCAAACAGCGCGAGCGCTTTCTCACCGAAGGCGTCAATACTGCGCGCGCATTTCTTGACGGCAATCAGGCGCCAAAGCCGGGCTATCTGCTGCGTCAGCCGCAGCTCGCCGCGACGCTCGAGGCTATCGCACGCGAGGGCCACGCCGCGTTTTATCGCGGGCCGATCGCGCAGTCACTCGTCGCGGCGGTTAACGCCGCGGGCGGCGTATGGAGCCTGTCCGACCTGGAAGAATACAAGATAACCGAACGTACTCCGCTCAGATTCAGTTTCCGCGGGGCAACGATAATCACCGCTCCCTTGCCATCCGGGGGCGGTGCGACGCTTGCGCAGGCACTGAATATTCTCGAACAGTTTCCGCCCGCCGATGCCCGTGATGCGGCGGGTGCGCATCTGGTGATCGAAGCGCTGCGGCGCGGTTTTGAGGACCGCGCGTTGTATCTGGGTGACAGCGATTTCGTGCAGGTGCCGCTCGCAAGACTCACTTCCAAGTCTTACGCGAAAAGCCGTGCCGCCACGATCGATCCGGCGGCGGCGACGCCGAGCGACAGGCTTTCAGCCGGCGCTGCGCTGATCAGCGCAGGCAACAATACTACGCACTATTCGATCATCGATGCCGATGGAAACCGCGTCGGCGCCACATTGAGCATTAATTTTCTGTTCGGCGCGGGCATAGTCGCAGGCGATACCGGAGTTCTGCTGAATGACGAGATGGACGATTTCGCGCTGTTACCTGAAATTCCCAATGTCTACCGCCTGCGCGGCAGCGAGGCCAACCGCATCGCGCCGCGCAAGCGTCCATTGTCGAGCATGACGCCGACTTTCGTCGAGGACGAGCGAGGCGTGCTCGTGCTCGGCGCGCCGGGCGGTCCGCGCATCGTGAGCCAGGTGCTGCTCGGCATACTCGATTACATGAATCACAGCGAGATCGACCTGCAGCGCATGGTTGCAGCGCCGCGTTACCACCATCAATATTGGCCGGATCTGGTTGAAATCGAGCCCGACAGCTTTGCGGCCGAATGGCGTGCCGCGCTCGCGGCGAGAAAACATAAATTGCAGGTGACCGGCCGCAAATGGGGCAACATGCAGGCGGTGTTCAAGTCCAAGCGCGACGGTTCGGCACTGGCCGCAAGCGATCCGCGCGGTCTGGACCTCGGCTGGTATTAGAATCACGATTTAAGGAACTCTGATTTATCGCCATGCCCGCGCAGGCGGGCATCCAGACGTACTTGAGTTCCCTGGGTTCCCGCCTACGCGGGAACGACGAAAGTGGGAATTTTTCAGACCTTACGTAAATCAACAAGGCGGTTAACCGCAGATAACGGAGGAAATGATGGAAGCTGCAGGCCACGGACACGGCGTCGAAAATCCGGAGAACAAAAGAATCGCTTTGTTGATCGCAGTGCTCGCGCTGGTGCTGGCATTCGCCGAAACACTGGGGAAAAGCGCGCAGACGGCGGCGCTTAGCTACAATATCGAAGCAGCCAACTTATGGTCGTTTTTCCAGGCCAAGACCATACGCTTGACGGTATTGCGCACGGCGGCCGAAAGCGCCGAGCTCGAGCTGAACCAGATCATGCTGCCCAAAACGAAAGAGGCCATCGAGCAGCGTATTGCGGCGTGGCGCAAGAGTGCAGACCGCTACGATTCGGAGCCGGAAACTGGCGAGGGCCGCAAGGAGCTCACCGCACGCGCCAAGGCGGCGGAGAGCAGACGAGAACGCTCTCTCGCCGCGTACCACCACTACGAAGTCGCATCGGCGGGCGTGCAGATCGCGATCGTGCTTGCCTCGGCGGCGATCATTACCGGCATGACAGTGCTGGTCTGGATCGCGGTGGGCCTGGGTATCGTCGGAGTTGTTTTCTGCGGGATCGGGTTCTTCGCGCCGATGGCGGTGCACCTGTTCTAAGCCGGCTCTGCCATGAAACCCACGTTCCTTGAATTCGAGCAGCCGGTCGCCGAGCTTGAGGCGAAAATCGACGAGTTGCGCTATGTGCAGGACGATTCGGCGCTCGATATTTCCGAGGAAATCGCACGGCTGCAGAAAAAAAGCCAGGCGCTGACGAAAGAAATCTACGGCAAGCTCTCGGCGTGGCAGATCGCGCAGGTCGCGCGCCATCCGCAGCGTCCATATTCGCTCGATTACTTCCAGAGTCTTTTCACCGGATTCGAGGAATTGCACGGCGATCGCGCTTTTGCCGACGATCCCGCGATCGTGGGCGGGCTCGCGCGCTTCAACGACCAGCCGGTCATGGTGATTGGGCATCAAAAAGGGCGCGATACGAAAGACAAGATCTACCGTAATTTCGGCATGCCCAAGCCCGAAGGCTATCGTAAAGCGCTGCGCTTGATGAAGCTCGCTGAAAAATTCGGCGTTCCTGTATTTACCTTCATCGATACGCCGGGAGCGTATCCGGGGGTCGGCGCCGAAGAGCGCGGCCAATCCGAAGCCATTGGCCGCAATCTGTACGTGATGGCGGAGTTGCGCGTGCCTATTGTCTGCACAGTGATCGGCGAGGGCGGATCGGGAGGCGCGCTGGCAATCGCAGTGGGGGACACACTGCTCATGCTGCAGTATTCGACCTATTCGGTGATCTCACCCGAAGGCTGCGCTTCGATTCTGTGGAAGAGCGCCGAGCATGCTCCCGCGGCCGCGGAAACGCTCGGCATTACCGCAACCCGTCTCAAAGCTCTGGGCCTGGTCGACAAGATCGTCAATGAGCCGCTGGGCGGCGCGCATCGCGATCACGATACGATGACGCAAAATCTCAAGAAAGCGCTGAATGACAGTTGGCGTTCGCTGCAGAACCAGCCGATTGATGAACTGCTCGGAGTGCGCTACGAGCGGCTGATGGGCTATGGCAAGTTCAAGGAAGTCGCCGAAAAGTAACGCGCTGCTCGCGCACCTTACGGCGATCCTCAAACAGCATGTCAAGCGCGGCGACCGGCTGGTTGCGGGGTTGAGCGGCGGTGTCGACTCGGTCGTCATGCTTGACTTGCTGCAGCGCTCGTCAAAAAGCCTGCACTTCGAGCTTGCGGCGTTGCACGTCAATCATCAGATCAATCCCCGCTCCGGACGCTTCGCCGCATTTTGCCGTGCATTTTGCAAGTCGCATGCGATTCCGCTGACAGTCGTGCGCGTGACGGTAGCGCGAGGCAACAGTCTCGAGGCGGCGGCGCGCGCCGCACGCTATCAGGTTTTCAGGCAGCTGCCTGCCGATTTCATCGCGCTCGCTCACAACCTCGACGACCAGGCGGAAACGGTTTTCCTGCAGTTGCTGCGCGGCGCCGGGGTCAAAGGTTTAAGTGCAATGCCGGTGGTGCGCACGGACGCAGGCGGAAGGATGAGGGCGGAAGGTCATCCTTCATCCTTCATCCATCATCCGTCGATTTTGCGTCCGTTGCTTGAGATTCCGCGCAGTGAGATCGAAGCCTATGCGCGCAGCCACAAGCTTGAGTGGATCGAAGACGACAGCAATACCGATACGGCTTTCGACCGTAATTTTGTGCGCCACCGGATATTGCCCGTCATTGCGCAGCGCTACCCGTCGTATCGCAGGACTTTATTGCGCACCAGCCGCAATTTCGCCGAGGCGGCGCAGTTGCTCGACGAACTCGCGGCGGCCGACGCGCAATTGAGCGGGCCCGGACTCAAGATCGCTGCGCTGCGAGCGTTCTCTCCCGTACGCGCCAAAAACGTCGTGCGGCATTTTCTCGCACTTCACGGCGTGTTGATGCCAAACGCTGCCCGGCTCGACGAGTGTATAAGGCAGGTGCTGAATGAACGAAGTAAAAAACGTCTGGTCATCGAGCTCGACGGTCACACGTTGCGCCGCTTCGCGGATGAATTGCGCGTCGTTCCCATAAGCCGTGCTGTCGCACGCGGCTTCATGCGTCGCTGGAAGGGTGAGACCCAGCTCCACGTGCCCGAGCTTGGGGGCACGCTGGTGCTGAAAAAATGCCGCGGCGGCGGTATCAGTCTCGCCAAACTCTCTGCACAGCCGGTCTCGGTGCGCGTGCGGCAGGGCGGCGAACGTTTCCGGCCGCATCCCCATCGACCGCGCCACAGCCTGAAAAATTTGCTGCAGGAAGCGCGCGTGCCACCGTGGCTGCGTGACCGCCTGCCCTTACTGTTCGCGGGGGATACGCTCGTCTATGTCCCCGGCATCGGCGTGGATTGCGATTTTCAGGCTTCAGGCCGCGAGCGCGGTGTCCAGCCGCACTGGCAAGCCGATTAAGGATGCTTCCTGCAGTGTTTCAGCCACAAATCGTGCATGTTAAAAGTGCCTGAAACGGCTTTATTTCAAAGCCTTATCATGATATTCTTCGATATTAACATTAATACCCGACAGCTGAGGACGTTGAATGGCGGCGGAACGAACGCTTTCGATCATCAAACCCGATGCCGTGGCTAAGAATTTGATTGGAGAAATTCTTACCCGCTTTGAGCACTCTGGTCTGAAAATTATTGCAGCCCGCATGCTGCAGCTGTCGCAGCAGGACGCGGAAGGTTTTTATGCGGTGCATCGCGCGCGCCCGTTTTTCAAGGACCTCGTCGATTTCATGACTTCCGGACCCGTCATGGTGCAGGTATTGGAAGGCAACGATGCGATTCAAAAAAACCGCGATCTGATGGGCGCTACCGACCCGAAGAAGGCCGCAAAGGGAACAATACGTGCCGACTTTGCTCAAAGCATAGACGCCAACGCGGTGCACGGCTCGGACGGGCCCGATACCGCGCAGCTCGAAATTGCCTACTTCTTCCCGACGCTGAATATCTATTCGCGCTGAACTCTCCAGCCATGACCGTCAACGTGCTCGAATTTGAGAAACATGGGTTCGCGCAGTTTTGCGCGGAAATGGGTGAGAAACCATTTCGCGCGCGCCAGTTGATGCGCTGGATCCATCAGTATGGCGTCGACAATTTCGATGCCATGACCGATATTTCGAAGCCACTTCGCGAGCGCCTCAGCATCGCCGCCGAAGTGCGCGCGCCCCGTGTGGTGCGCGCTACCACCGCAGCCGACGGCACGCGCAAATGGCTGCTCGACGTCGGCACCGGCAACGCAATTGAAACTGTGTTTATCCCGGAGCGTAGCCGCGGCACGCTGTGTATTTCGTCCCAGGCGGGTTGCGCGCTCGAATGCTCGTTCTGCTCGACCGGCCGTCAGGGCTTCAACCGCAATCTAACGGTGGCCGAGATTATCGGTCAACTCTGGCTCGCCAATCGTGATCTCGGCCGCGGTGTCACGGCCGCGCGTCCAATCACCAATGTCGTAATGATGGGCATGGGCGAGCCGCTTGCCAATTTCGACAACGTCGTGGCGGCGCTGCAACTGATGCTCGACGATGACGCCTACGGCCTGTCACGCCGGCGCGTCACGCTCAGCACTTCAGGCCTGGTTCCGGCGATTGACCGGTTGCGCGACGCCTGTCCAGTGGCGCTTGCGGTATCGCTGCATGCGCCGAATGACGCGCTGCGTGATGAACTGGTGCCGATCAACAAAAAATATCCACTCAAGGAACTGCTCGCCGCCTGCGTGCGCTACATCGAGAAAGCGCCGCGAGATTTCGTGACTTTCGAATACGTCATGCTGGCCGGAATCAACGACAGCATCGAGCACGCCAGGCAGCTTGCAGCGCGCGTGCAATCGGTGCCGTGCAAGATTAATCTGATTCCGTTCAATCCATTCGCCAATTCCGGCTATCAGCGCTCGGATGCAGCGACGATCGCGCGGTTTCGCGATGTGTTGATGCATGCTGAGCTCACTGTGATGGTGCGCAAAACGCGCGGCGACGATATTGATGCAGCGTGCGGCCAGCTGGCGGGACAGGTGCAGGATAAGACACGGCGCCGGCAGCGGCGCCTCGCAACGGCCACCGTATGAGGCTCGCGATGAGACAATTAATTGCGGCGGGGGCGATGCTGATTATTGCGGGCTGCACGAGCACGGCGCACGAGCCCGCGAGCTATGCACCGCAAAGCGGTCCCGATACCGACGCGCAAACGCGCGCGCGTCTTCACACTGAACTTGCCGCAGGCTATCTCGAGCTCGGCAACTACGGCGTTGCCCTGCAGGAAGCGAACGAGGCGCTCAAAGCGGAGCCCGATTACGCGGCGGCTTTCAACGTGCTCGGTCTCGTCTACATGGAGCTGCGCGACGACAAGGCTGCCGAAACCAGTTTCCAGCGCGCATTGCGGATCAATTCGCTTGATTCCGATGCCAACAACAACTATGGCTGGTATCTGTGTCAGCGCAAGCGCGAGCAGGAATCGGTCAAGTATTTTCTTGCGGCGCTGCGTAACCCGCTCTACCCGACGCCCGATAAATCGTGGGTCAACGCCGGTATTTGCGCGCGCCAGGCCGGTGACCTCGCAGCCGCCGATGAATATTTTCAAAAAGCACTCAAAGTGCGTCCGACCCAGGCGCAAGCGTTGTTTCAGATGGCGGACATGGCGTACAAACGCAACGACGTGCCCGCAGCCAAGTCTTATCTGGTACGGCTGCAGCGCGAGGTGACGCTGAACGCCGAAATGCTGTGGCTTGCATTGCGCGTCGAGCGCAAACTCGGCGACCGTAACGCCGAGGCGAGCCTGGGGTTCCAGCTGACAAAAAATTTTCCTGATTCGCGCGAGGCGCGCGCGTTGTCAGCGGGTCAATACGAATGAACGAGGCGAATCCCAACCTCGAGCGTGAAGCAGTGCGCGCAGCGTCATTGCCCGGTCCGCAGCTCGCCGCGGCGCGTGAGGCCTGCGGGTTCAGCGTGGCCGACGTAGCGCGGCAGCTCAAGCTCGCTCCGTGGCAGGTCGAGGCCCTCGAAACCGGCAATTACGCACGCATGCCAGGCACGGTGTTCGTGCGCGGCTTTATCCGCAATTACGCGCGCCTGGTCAAGCTCGACCCCGCGGCGCTGTTGATGCCCGCGCCGCCGCCGCAGTCGTCCCCGAAGCATGCCGCGCCGGACCTGTCGCCGCCGGTCGAGATTTCGTTTCGCAAAGGAAACGCTATCAAGTGGCGCAGGTATGCGATCGTCGCGACATTGATGCTGGTCCCGGTTGCGATCTTCGAATTCTATCGCGGCGATGAATCCGAGGTTACGGTAGGGTCGCGCCAGATCATGTTGCCGCAGTCGCAGGCCGTGACGGAAGAACCCGTCCTGCAAACCCCTGTCCCGGCGCAGACTTCCACGACCCGAGCTGCTGCCGTCAAACCCGCGCTAACGGAACCTGAGCTGGCGCGCGGGGAAAAGACTCCCGCGGTCAATCCGCAGGTGTCCGTGGATGCGGCAAGCGCTCAACACCAGCCGGGCGAACATTGGGTCAAGCTCAAGTTCGAGCGCGAGGCCTGGGTCGAGATACGTGACCGCAACGGACGCAGGATATTCTCGCGGCTTAATCCCGCCGGCACCGAGCAAGCAGTGAGCGGACAGCCACCGCTCACCCTGGTGGTTGGCAATGCCGCCGGCGTGCGTGTAACGCACAACGATCAGTCGGTCGATCTCGCGCCGTACGTAAAGATCGACGTTGCGCGTCTGACCCTCGAATAAACGCCATGCACGGAGTCCAATCACGCCGCACGACGCGACAAGTGTGGATCGGCGGCATTGCAATCGGTGGCGCCGCGCCGATCGTCGTGCAGTCGATGACCAACACCGATACTGCCGACATCAAGGCAACGGTGGCGCAGGTGGCGGCGCTCGCGCGCGCGGGCTCGGAGTTGGTGCGCGTCACCGTGAATACCGCCGAGGCCGCCGCAGCGGTGCCGCATATTCGCGAACAGCTGGCGGCAAAACGAATCGACGTTCCGCTGGTGGGGGATTTTCATTACAACGGTCACCGCTTGTTGACACAGCATCCGGCCTGCGCCGAAGCGCTGGCCAAGCTTCGCATCAATCCCGGCAATGTCGGTCAGGGCAGGAAACGCGATGAGCAGTTTGCGACGCTGATCGAGTTCGCGTGCCGCTATGACAAGCCGGTGCGCATTGGCGTCAACTGGGGGAGTCTCGATCCCGAGCTGTTGGCGCGCATGATGGACGACAACGCGCGGCTCGCTGAGCCGGAAGATGCAACAATCGTGACGCGCAAAGCACTGGTGGCATCCGCGCTCGAAAGCGCGCGCCAGGCGCAGGATCTCGGGTTGGGCGGCGATCGTATCGTGCTGTCATGCAAAGTGAGCGGCGTGCAGGATCTGATTGCGGTTTACCGCGATCTTGCGTCGCGTTGCGATTACGCGCTGCACTTGGGCCTGACCGAAGCCGGCATGGGAACGAAAGGGATCGTCGCATCGACCGCGGCGCTCGCAGTGTTGCTGCAGGAGGGTATCGGCGACACCATACGGATTTCGCTGACGCCTGAACCCGGCGGCGATCGCACGCGTGAGGTTACGGTGGCGCAGGAGATCCTGCAGACGATGGGACTGCGCTCATTTACGCCGCTCGTGATTGCGTGTCCGGGTTGCGGCCGTACTACCAGTACGTTCTTTCAGGAGCTCGCCGACAAAATCCAGACTTATCTGCGCGCGCAAATGCCGCATTGGCGCGGTCGTTACCCCGGTGTCGAAGACATGCACGTCGCGGTGATGGGATGCGTGGTCAACGGCCCGGGCGAGAGCAAGCACGCCAATATCGGTATCAGCCTGCCTGGGTCGGGCGAAAATCCGGTGGCGCCGGTGTATATCGACGGTGTCAAAGCGGTGACGCTGAAAGGCAATAACATCGCCGCTGAATTCGAGACGCTGGTCGAGCAGTACGTGCAGAAAAATTATTCCGCCAAAGAGGGCGTCGGTCAGCACGCCGTGACGCCAGGCTGAAGCTCGCGCAGTGTCCAGCAAAATTCAAGCTGTGCGCGGGATGAACGATGTCCTGCCGGATCAATCGCCGCTGTGGGAGTTCTTCGAGGATACGGTGCGCGAAGTGTTCCGCCAGTACGGTTATCGCAATATCCGCACGCCGATCGTTGAGCGCACTGAGTTGTTCGTGCGCGGCGTGGGTGAGCTCACCGATATCGTGGAGAAGGAAATGTATTCCT
>Ga0070681_10006690_pt1 | contig 11214 bp, 6 predicted proteins | sample KBSC83BmetaG_FD_65650 | JGI IMG/M metagenome (GOLD analysis project Ga0070681, IMG submission 65650) | Corn rhizosphere microbial communities from Kellogg Biological Station, Michigan, USA - KBS C8-3B metaG | ecosystem: Host-associated > Plants > Roots > Rhizosphere | place: USA: Michigan...
AGGCCGCGGCTCGACGCGGGGATGGCCGAGCGTCATCCGTTGCGCATCCTGATCGCGGAGGACAACGTCGTGAACCAGAAGCTCGCGCTGCGCCTGCTGCAACAGATGGGCTATCGCGCGGACATCGCGTCGAACGGCATCGAAGCGATCGAGTCGATCGAGCGGCAACCGTACGACATCGTGCTGATGGACGTGCAGATGCCGGAAATGGACGGGCTCGACGCGGCGCGCGAGATCAACCGGCGCTGGCCCGACGGCACGCGCCCGCGCATCGTCGCGATGACCGCGAACGCGATGCAGGGCGATCGGGAGGCGTGTCTCGCAGCCGGCATGGACGACTACGTCACGAAGCCGATCCGTGTGGAGGCGCTTATCGAGGCGCTTGCACAGGTCAAGCCGGGCAATCTCGCGGGCGAGCCAGCGAACCATTCGACGAAGCGAGAACACTAGGATGAAACATCCCCCCACGCTCGCTTCGCTCGCTGCCCCCCAGGGGGCTGGTCAGTCGATCGGGGCGGCCCTTCCCGACTGACATGGCCAAGCGGCAGCCGAAGCAACCGGCGTCAGTCTCGGTCGCGAGCGACGCTGCACCCGCAGGGGCGCTGGCGGAGACGCGCGACCTCGCGTGGACAGGGCAGCACGAGCAGGCGCTGGCGGTGGCCGCCGGGGCGCTCAGCGACGCATCGTCGCGCCTGACGAACGCCGATCGGCTGGCGCTGCATGGCCTGCGGGTCGAGTCGCTCGTCGCGCTCGGCCAGCTCGCCGAGGCCGAGACCGAAGCGGCGGCGATGCAGGCAATTGCCACGCGCGATGCGTCGGACGCCGCGCGGCCGTCGGCGCTGTGCGCGCAGTGCCTCGTATGGATGCGGCAGGGCCGCTTTCAGGCTGCCGAGGACGCGGCCCATGAAGCGGTGGCCGGCGCACGGCGGACGAGCGAGCGCAGGATGCTGATGCACGCGCTGTTGCGCCTCGGGGAAGCGCGTTGGCGCAACCACGGCGACGATGCCGGTGAGGTGGCTGCCAAGGAAGCGGCCGCCATCGCCGAAGCGCTCGGTGACGCGGCAAGCCAGGGCCGGGCGCACTGGATGCTGTCGGGCGCAATGCAGAACCTGGGAAACATGGCGGCCGCCCAGGCGCATGCCGCCAAAGCTTTGATCCTCGCCAAACGGGCCGGCGACGATCTCGGTCTCGGCAACGCGCACAACATCGGCGCTGGAGCCTCGCAGGATGTGGCCGAGAGGCTGCAGTCGTACCAGCAAGCCGACCAGGCCTTCGCGCGCGCCGGATATGTCGAGCGCCGTGTCGCTGCGCAGGCGAATCTCGCGAGCCAGTATATGTTCCTGGGGCTGTACCGTCGAGGCCGCCGGCAGTTGGAGCCGCTCATCGAGGCCTGCGAGCGGATCGGCGCCATCCACTCCGGCGCCAACCAGCGCCTCAACATCACGAGCGCGCTCATCGCGCTTGGCGAGCTCGGGCGCGCGCGAACGATGTTGCAGGAAGTCGATCGTCTCCTGCCCGATCTCGACGATCACCTGCGCATCCAGCGGCACTTCGCCGCAGGCGAATTGGCCATCGTCGAGAACGATACGACGCGTGCGCTCGAGCAAGCGCGCGCCGCGGTCGAAGGGTCGGCGTCGATCGCCGCGCTCGACCAGCAGATGGGCGCCTTCACCATGCTCGGAGAAGCCCTGCTCGCGGTGGGCGATGCGCAAGGCGCGTTGCGCGCGACCACGCGCAGCACGGACATGCATCGGAACGCGGGCCTCGCTGCAACCGACACGATGCCGGAGTACCAGCACTGGTGGATTCATCACCGCGCGCTCGCCGCCAACCAAGGCGCCGACGACGCCTGGGCCGCGCTGCAACAGGCGTATGCGCTGTTGCTCGAGAACGTCCGCAGCGTGCGCGACGAAGGCCTGCGCCGCAATTGCCTGAACAAGGTCAAGCTCAACCGCGAGCTCGTGGAAGGCTGGTTGCGCGAATCGGCGCGGCGCGGCCTGCCGGACGAGAAGCGCCTCGCGCATCTGAACCTGGAAAGCCACGTCGGCGAGCCCTTCAAGCGCCTCGTCGATACCGGCATGCGGTTGAACGAGCTGCGCAGCGCGCAGGAGCTGCACGACTTCCTGATCGACGAAGTGACGGAGCTCACCGGAGCGGAACGCGTGCTGCTGGTGCTCGAGGAAGGCGATGGCTTGCGGATCGCCGGCTCGCTGTTGCCGAAGGGCGAGAACAGTCAAGCGGGCGCAGCCGCATTGCTCGCCGCGGTGACACCGTGGCTCGCGGAGACGCGACGCAGTCGTGCCGTCGGCTTGCGACACGACCCGCAGGGCGCGGAGCCCGTCGAGCAACGCAGTGGGCTCGTCGCGCCGCTCGTCGCCGGGCGGCAGGTGCTCGGCTACCTGTACGCCGACCTCCGCGGCGCGTTCGGCCGCTTCGCCGAATCCGATCGCGACCTGCTCGGGATGCTCGCCGCGCAGGCGGCAGTCGCGCTGGACAACGCACGCTGGGGCGAAGGCCTCGAAGCCAAGGTCGCCGAACGCACGGCCGAGGCACGCACCGCGCAGGCGCAGGCGGAGCAGCGCGCGGCCGAGCTCGCGATCATCAACGGCATCCAGCAGGGCATCGCCGGCTCGCTCGACTTCCAAGGCATCGTGGACCTCGTCGGCGATCGGCTCTGCGAGATCATGAAGAGCCAGGACGTCGGCATCGACTGGCTCGATCATGATGCCCATGCGGCGAAGTACGTCTACACCGTCGAGCACGGCGTTCGCCTGCATCTGCCCGATCAGCCCAGACGGTCGGACGAGGCGTGGGCGCGGGCGATGGCGCAGCGCACGACACGAGTTTTGCAAACGGTGGCGGATCAGGCCGCCGCAGGCGTGAACACCGTTCCGGGCACTGACCAGGCCTTGTCGGCCGTGCTCGTGCCGATGGTCGCCGGCGATCGGCGCCTCGGCACCATTTCCGTCGAGAACCACGAGCGCGAGCACGCGTTCAGCGAGTCGGACGTGCGCCTGCTGGAGACGATCGCGTCGAGCCTCGGCGTCGCTTTGCAGAGCGCGCGCCACTTCGACGAGACGCAGCGCCTGCTCAAGGAAACCGAGCAGCGCAACGGCGAGCTGGCTGTCATCAACGACGTGCAGATGGGCCTCGCCAACAAGCTCGACGCGCAGTCGATCTTCGAGCTGGTGGGCGAGCGGCTGCGCGAGCTGTTCGACTCGCAGTCGATCAGCATCGTCGGCTTCGACGCCGAGCGCGACGTGCGCCACTACCACTACCTGCTCGAGCGCGGCCAGCGCCTGTCGTTTCCCGACGGGCCGATCGCGCCGCTCGGCTGGCACCTCGTGCGCACCGCGAAGCCGTTGCTGCTCAACAGCGACATCGCGGGCCAGCTCGCAGCGCTCGGCCTCGTCTCCCGAACGCTGCCCGGCACGCAACCGACCCGGAGCCTGCTGCGCGTGCCGATCCTCGCCGAGGGCAAGGTCATCGGGTCGATCGGTCTCGACAACGTCGACCGCGAGCACGCGTTCGACGAGGCCGCCGTGCGGCTGCTCACGACGCTGGCCAGCAGCATGAGCATGGCGATGGAGCGCGCGCGGCTGTTCGAGCAGACGAAGTCGCTGCTCGCGCAGACCGAGCAGCGCGCGGACGAGCTGGCGACGATCAACGCGCTCGGCCAGGCGTTGTCATCGAAGATCGAGCTCGACGAGCTGATCCGCACCATCGGCGAGAAAATGCGCGAAATGTTCCGCGCCGACGTCGTCTACGTCGCGCTGCTCGACGAGGCCGCCGGCGCGATCCGCTTTCCATACGCGTACGGCGACGACTTCACGCCGCTCGCACCCGGCGAAGGCCTCACTGGCAAGATCATCGAGACCGGCCAGCCGCTGTTGTTGAACCATGCCGTCGACGACGCCGCGAAGGCGATCGGCGCGACGCAGGTCGGTGTGCATGCCCAGTCGTACCTCGGCGTACCGATCACGGTGCGCGGCAAGGCGATCGGCGTGATCAGCGTGCAGAGCACGCGCGAGGAAGGCCGCTTCACCCCGGCCGACCAGAGCCTGCTCACGACGATGGCCACCGGTGTCGGCGTCGCGATCCGCAATGCGCAGCTTTTCGCCGAGACGCGCGAGGCCCGCGCGCAGGCCGAGACCGCCAACGAGGCGAAGAGCGCGTTCCTCGCGACGATGAGCCACGAGATCCGCACACCGATGAATGCGGTCATCGGCATGAGCGGCCTTCTGCTCGACACGCCGCTGTCGCCCGAGCAGCACGACTACGCGACGACGATCCGCGATTCAGGCGATGCGCTGCTCACGATCATCAACGACATCCTCGACTTCTCGAAGATCGAGGCGGGGCGCATGGACATCGAGGTGCATCCGTTCGATCTGCGCGAATGCGTCGAGTCGGCGCTCGATCTCGTGAGCGCACGCGCGGCGCAGAAGCGGCTCGACATCGCGTACCTGTTCGAAGGCGACGTGCCGACGGCGGTGAACGGCGACGTGACCCGGGTTCGCCAGGTGTTGCTCAATCTGCTCTCGAACGCCGTGAAGTTCACCGAAGCCGGCGAGGTCGTGCTGACGGTCTCCGCGCAAGGCGGTAGCCCTGGCCAGCGCAAAGGCGCGCGGGGCGCGACAGCGGACGTCGATCTCGACTTCACGGTGCGCGACACCGGCATCGGCCTGACGCCGCAAGGCATCGGCAAGCTGTTCCAGAGCTTCAGCCAGGCCGATTCGACGACGACGCGCAAATACGGCGGCACCGGCCTCGGCCTCGCGATCAGCAAGCGGCTCGTCGAACTGATGGGCGGCTCGATGCGCGTCGAAAGCGCGGGCCCCGGGATGGGTTCGACGTTCGGCTTCAGTCTGCGCCTCTCGACGGCCGAGCCGGCGCAGAGCGGGCGACGCGATTTCATCGGGCCGCAGCCATTGTTCGCGGGACGACGCATGCTCGTCGTCGACGACAACGCGACCAATCGCAAGGTGCTCGGTTTGCAGGCCGCGAAATGGGGAATGCTGCCGCGCGACACCGCGTCGCCGGCCGAGGCGCTGGGCTGGCTTCGCGCCGGCGAGCGCTTCGACGCCGCGATCCTCGACATGCACATGCCCGAGATGGACGGCGTTGCGCTCGCGCGCGGCGTGCGCGAGCTTGCGCCAAAGCTGCCGCTGGTGCTGTTCAGCTCCCTCGGCCGACGCGAGGCAGGCGACGCCGACGGCTTGTTCGCCGCCTATCTCAGCAAGCCGCTGCGCCAGTCGCAGTTGTTCGACACGCTCGCCGGCCTGCTGACCAACGGCGAGGCGCTGCACGTCCCGACCGCGCCGGCCAGGCCGAGCGGCACGCGCGCGCTCGACGCCGGCATGGCGACGCGCCATCCGCTGCGCATCCTGCTGGCCGAGGATAACGTCGTGAACCAGAAGCTCGCGCTGCGGCTGCTGCAGCAAATGGGTTACCGCGCCGACGTCGCGAGCAACGGCGTCGAGGCCGTCGAAAGCCTGCAGCGCCAGGTCTACGATGTCGTGCTGATGGACGTGCAGATGCCGGAAATGGACGGGCTCGCTGCCGCGCGCGCCATCTGCGCGAAATGGGGACCGAGGGAGCGGCCGCGCATCGTCGCCATGACCGCCAATGCGATGCAGGGCGATCGCGAGGCGTGCCTTGCCGCCGGCATGGACGACTACGTGACCAAGCCGATCCGTGTGGAAGCGCTGGTCGAGGCGCTGGCGCAGGTGCGCGCGCGCATTCTGGAGGAACAGTGAAATGAGAGCTGCAGAGCCGCCTCAAAGCTCGAATTGCGCCCCCTCGGGGGGCAGCGAAGCGGCGAAGCTGCGAGCGTGGGGGCACGTATGACTTCTGCGGCGATCGACCGCGCGACCTACGACGGGCTCGTGGAATCCACGGGCGACGAATTCGTCTGCGAGCTCGTCGACACCTTCCTCGCCGAAGCGCCGCGCATGCTCGACGAATTGCGCGACGCGTATGCGAAGGACGATGCCGAACGCTTCCGCCGCGCGGCGCACTCGCTCAAGTCGAATGCGAACACGTTCGGCGCGCTGACGCTCGGCAGGCTCGCGCGCGAGCTGGAGCTCGGCGGCCTTGCGCCGATCAGGAGCGCGGCCGCGGCGCCGATCGATGCCGCCGCGTCGGAATATGCGCGCGTTTCGCAGGCGCTCGAGGAATTGACGCGTGGCTGACGCTCGCGGCGGTCGGCTGCTGGTCGTCGACGACAACAAGGTCAACCGGCTGCTGCTCGCGCGGAACCTCGAGCTCGCCGGTTACCGCGTCGCGGCCGCCGAGAACGGGCGCGTCGCGCTCGCGATGCTGCGCGACGAGGCGTTCGACCTGCTGCTGCTCGACATCGAGATGCCCGAGATGGACGGCTTCCAGGTGCTCGACCAGGTGCGCGGCGACCTGGCACTGCGCGACGTCCCGGTCGTCGTCACGTCGTCGCTCGAAGGGGTCGACAACATCGTCCGCTGCATCGAGCTCGGCGCCGAGGATTACCTGACGAAGCCGGTCAATCCGGTGCTGCTTCGCGCGCGGATCGGCGCGAGCCTCGAGAAGAAGCGGCTGCGCGACCAGCAGAAGGCGCTCGTTCGCCGTTTCGCGGCGCCGGAGGTTGCGCAGGATCTGCAGCAGGGCGGCTTTTCGCTCGGGGGAAAGCGCGTGCGCGCGTCGGTCCTCTTCTCGGACATCCGGGGCTTCACCCCGCTTGCCGAGGCGCAGCCGCCCGAAGAGACGATCGAGCTGCTGAACACCTACTACACGCTGATGTTCGACGCGATCGCCGGCCACGGCGGCATCGTGAGCCAGATTGCGGGCGACGGCCTGATGGCGATCTTCGGCGCGCCCGTCGCGCTCGCCAATCACGGCGCCGCGGCCGTGCAGGCGGCGCTCGAGATGATCGAGATGATGGACCTCTTCAGCGCCGAGCAGGCGCAGGCGGGCAAGCCACCGATCCGCATCGGCATCGGCATCTCGTCGGGCGAGATGGTCGCCGGCTACACGGGCACGAACGCGCGTGCGACCTACACATGTATCGGCGACATCGTGAACCTGGCCGCGCGCCTCGAAGCGCATACGAAGGAGGCGCAGCGGTCGATCCTGATCGACGAGGCGACGCGCGCGATGCTCGACGGCATCGACGCCGAGCCGCTCGGGCCGGTCACCGTGCGCGGGAAGACACAGGCGGTCGAGGTATTCGCGCTCTAGCTAGTACGCCCGCGACCCGCGCTTCGCACCGTACGCGTCACTGCTTCATCATCGCCGCGGTTTCGGTCGCGATGCGCTTCAGGCCGTCGGCCGGCGTCACGTCGCCGCGCATCACGGCGCTGATGATCTCGCGCTGCTTGCGCCAGATCTGCACCGTGCTCGCGCCGGTGTAGCCCTGCCACGGCACCGCGCGGTCGGTCTCGAGCGCGACGGTCCTGAAATTCGGATTCTTGTCGTAGAACGGTCCGAGGTAATCGGCACCCGCCGCGCGCTTGTTCGTCGGCAGGTAGCCGGTCGCCTCGACGACGATTTTCTGCGCTTCCGGACCAGTGATGAACTTCGCGTACTCCCACGCGGCCTTCTGCTTCGCGGCGTCGCGGGCGGTGATCACGATCGCGCAACCGCCGGTCGGGATGCCGCCCTTCCCCTTGTCGTCGAGCGGAAACACGGCGGTGCCGAGCGTGAAGTGCGAGCCGACCAGGTCCGTCACCTGCTTCATCCGCGCCGGCGTGTCGAAGAAGATGCCGATGTTGCCGGCGACGAACGACTGGCGCGACTCGTCGAAGCCGATCAGCTTCATGCCGCCGTCGGTCACGAAACGGCGCAGCAGCGTCAACGCGCGCACGCCCTGGTCGTTGTCGAACGCGATCTTCGTCCCCGTCGGGTCGAGCATCGGCACGCCTTCCTGCGTGAGGATCGCCTGGAACAGCCACGTGTCGGGCCATTCGTGGACGTTGTAGGCCATCCCCGCGAGGTTCGACGCCTCGTGGATCTTCTTCGCGAGCGCGATCACGCCCTCCCACGTGTCGGGCATGTGGGCGGGGTCGCCGCCCGCCTTCTTCACGAGCTCGGTATTGAAGTACATCACCGGCAGCGACGCGTTGACCGCGAGGCCGTATTGCTTGCCGTGCACCTTGCCGAGGTCGAGGATCTTGTCGGCGTAGTTGCCCGTGCGCCATTCGGCGGGCTCCGCCGCGAGCAGCGGACCGAGATCCAGGATCTGCTTTCTCGGGACGAGCACGTCGGTCAGCTCGGGAAGCAGGTGGAATCCGGGAAAGTAGATGTCGGGCAGGTTGTTGGTGACCGCTTCGCGCAGCATCGCCTGGTGGCCGACGTCGTAGTCGGCGGCAGGCGCGCGGAACACGATCCTGATGTCGGGATGCGCCTTCATGAACGCCTGCGCGATCGGATCGTGGTAGCGCGCGAACGACGGTTGGGCATAGAACACGTCGAGCGTCACGTCGGCGCGCGCGGGCCCTGTCCCCGCGAGCGCCGCAAGCAGTGCCGACGCGAGCACCGCTGCGAGCCTGATCACCGATTTCGTCATGCTTCCTCCTCCGGGATTCGCGGCGCCCCGGGTGAAACGCCGAGCCGGTCCGCGTCGAAACGCGATGCATGGTACATCGATCCCGGCTATCATGAAAACAAAAGTTTTCGTCAGCAAGCGGATGTTCGAACGCCATGGCCGATGAGGCACGAACCGCTCGCGCGACGCCGGGTGTCCCGCTGTCGCTGGCCGCGCTTGGCGCGCTGCCGCGCGCCGTCGCCGTGCCGCGCTATGGGCGCGCCGCGCTCCGCGCGGGGATCCTGCACATCGGCGTCGGCAACTTTCATCGCGCCCATCAGGCGGTGTACCTTGACGAGCGCTTCAACGCGAACGCGGATCTCGACTGGGCGATCGTCGGCGCCGGCGTGCGCGACGCCGATCGCGCGATGCGCCGCGACCTCCAGGAGCAGGATTTTCTGACGACGGTCGTCGCCCGCGAAGCCGGGAACGAGACCGTGCGCGTCACCGGCGCGATGGTCGACTTCATCGAGCCGGGCAACGCCGGCGCGGCGCTCGCGACGCTCGCCGACCCGGCGATCCGCATCGTCTCGCTGACCATCACCGAAGGCGGCTATTGCGTCGATCCCGCGACGCGGCGCTTCGATCCCGCGCACCCCGACGTCGTCGCCGATGCCGCCGGTATCGCAGATCCCACCGGCGCTTTCGGCCTCATCGTCGCCGGATTGATGCGCCGGCGTGCAACCGGCATCGCGCCGTACACGGTGCTGTCCTGCGACAACGTGCCCGGAAACGGCCACGTTACGCGCGATGCGGTGACCGGTCTTGCGCGTCTCGTCGATTCCGGCGTTGCCCGCTGGATCGAGGATCGGGTCGCGTTTCCGAGCAGCATGGTCGACCGCATCACGCCGGCGACGACGGCGCGCGAACGCGACGACCTCGAAGTCACGCACGGTATCCGCGATGCGCGTCCGGTGTTCTGCGAGCAATACCGGCAATGGGTGCTCGAGGACCGCTTTCCCGCCGGACGGCCGGCGCTCGAGGAAGCCGGCGTGCAGTTCGTGACGGACGTCGCGCCGTTCGAGGTCATGAAGCTCCGCATCCTGAACGGCGGCCATGCGGCGCTCGCCTATCCGGCGGCGCTCCTCGACATCCGGTTCGTCCACGAAGCGATGGAGGACGCCCTCGTGCGCGCGTTCGTCGCGAAGCTCCTCGACGACGAAATCGTTCCCGAGGTCCCGCCCGTTCCGGGCACCGACCTTCGCGATTATTGCGCCTCGGTGCTGCGGCGCTTCGCCAATCCCGCGGTCGGCGATACCGTGCGCCGCCTGTGCTTCGATGGCGCCAACCGGCAGCCGAAGTTCATCCTGCCCACCGCCACCGAGCGCGTGCGCAACGGCCGCGACGTTGGCGGACTCGCGCTCGCGAGCGCGTTCTGGTGCCGCTATTGCTATGGCACGACCGATAGCGGCGCGACCGTCGAGCCGGACGATCCAGGCTCGGCGAGGCTCGCGTCCTGCGCGCGCGAGGCGCGGCACGATCCGCGCGCGTGGCTCGCGATGCGCGACATCTTCGGCGGCCTCGGCGACGACGATCGCTACGTCGCGGCCTTTTCGCGCGCGCTCCACGCAATCTGGCACGACGGCACGCGCGCGACGCTCGCCCGCTACGTCGGCCAGATCGCCTGAATCGCTCGAGCCGCTTCGCGATCAGCGCACGAGCATTCGGGTGATCGCCTCGACCTCGCGATAGGAACGCGCGATGTGCGCGGCGCCGGCACCGCGAAGCCGCGCCTCGTGCCCGTCCCGGATGTGCGTGGCCGCGAGGAAGCCGATCGGCGTCATGCCGGCCGCGACCGCAGCGCGAACGCCGCCTTCGCTGTCCTCGATGACGATCGCGTCGGACGGCGACACGCCGAGCTGCGTGGCGGCGTGCAGAAAGAGATCCGGATGCGGCTTGCCGCGCGGCACGACCGACGCGCTGAAGACGTGCTCGCCGAAATGAGCGCCGAGATCGAGGATCTCGAGGCAGGCGGCAAGCCGCTCGGGCGACGACGACGATGCGATGCAGCGCTTCATCTGCGGAAACGCGGCGAGGTAGTCGCGGACGCCGGGGATTTCGCGCAAGTCGCTGCGAAATCGCGCGAGCGTCCGCTGCGAAAGCTCCGCCGCGAACCGCGCGGCCGGCATCCGATCGGTGAGCGCGACGGCCGATGCGATGACCTCCTCCGCGCGCTTGCCCATGAACGTCCGCATCGATTCGTCGACGCTCATCGGTGTGCCGAGCTCGGTGACGAGCTCGGCGAGCACGGTGTTCGCGATCGTCTCGCTGTCGGCGACGACGCCGTCGAAATCGAAGACGATCAACTGCTTCATGATGCGCGAGCCATGCGTGCCTCGACGCTCGCAGACCGGCGGACGTCGCGCGACCAGAAGCCGTCGGGCGCGAACAGCGCGCCGATCGCGCCGTCGAGCCAGCCCAGGTCGTCGAGGCAATCGAGCAGCGTATAGCGACGCCGGATCAGACGAGCCCGCCGATAGTCGCGCGCGAGATCCTCGAGCGTCATTCCGAGGTCCGCCGGGTGCGATGCCGCTCCGCATGCCGCGAGGCGACGCTGGAGCTCGGCGGCAGGCATCACGGCCGCCGACAGGCGTGCGCGAAGCGACGGCCACCGCTCGCGCAACCGCGAAAGGCGCAGCGGCCGGCGCGCCAGCGCG
>Ga0070681_10006691_pt1 | contig 11213 bp, 10 predicted proteins | sample KBSC83BmetaG_FD_65650 | JGI IMG/M metagenome (GOLD analysis project Ga0070681, IMG submission 65650) | Corn rhizosphere microbial communities from Kellogg Biological Station, Michigan, USA - KBS C8-3B metaG | ecosystem: Host-associated > Plants > Roots > Rhizosphere | place: USA: Michigan...
ACGTCGCCTGCATCTCGGCGCGGGACCGGCGCTGCTGCTCGCGAACTGGGATATGACACCCGCACATCTCGCTGGAATGTGGTTCGACGCCCGCTATGGTCTCGAACGAATCCCGCTGTTCGCGCACGTGCAATATCGATTCTATCAATCGACCAGCTTCGCGCCCTCACAACATTTCACCCGCTTCCATCCGCAGACGCTGCTGCTTGGGATGGGAGTCACGATCGGCTTCGACGATTCGCAGCCATAGGCTCGCGCCAACGCCACTCGTTGCGTCGCGCGTTTCGATGAATCGTGCCATTTGCTCGCCTGACGCGACAATTCCGCTGTAGCGAACGCTCGGCGCACGAAGCAATCGCCGCGCACCATGCGACCACAACCGGCTTCGCCCGAACTACTCGACGCACGATCGATCGGCGTGCGTAAAAATTGCCAGCCCCATACGCCGCACACTCGAATGGTGGTGGATGATGCTGAAGCGCCCGATGGCGCCGCTGCTCGCGCTGCTCGCGCCGATCGCGCTCACGTTCTGCAGCGACAAAAACACGAACGTCGTGGTCCCGGCGAACGACCAAGTCACCATTCTCGATCAGTGCGATTCCGTGTCCTTCAACAAAGCGCTGGGCCCGGGGACGTGTACGCTTCAGGGCAACGTGACTCTGACCGCATTCAACGTCGAGCTCGCGGCAAACCGGAGTGTCAGCACATGGCGCTTCGACCCGACGACAAGCACGATTGCCCTCGGCGAGACTATCACCGCGACGAATATCGGCGGTGAAGTGCACACGTTCACGGCAGTCGCGCAATTCGGCGGTGGAACCGTTCCGGCGCTCAATCAGGTGTCTGGCAACTTGATCGAGGCGCCGGAGTGCGCCGCGATCACGAGCGCGGATATGATCGCTCCAGGACAGAGCTTCACGACAGACCGCGCGGGCGTTACCGGAACGCATCTCTATCAATGCTGCATTCACCCGTGGATGCGTGAGACCGTGACGGTGACGCGATAGCTCTCGCGTCCGTCGTCGCAACGCGCACGGCGCTTCGGCTTGCCCGAGACGTAATCATTCGGCGCGCGCAAAACTTGCCCACCGTCAGGTCAACTTCCTTGGCTCGTGGTGCATGATGAAACGCTCAATCGGATCACTGCTCGCGCTCCTCACACCCTTCGTGCTGACATTCTGCAACAACAACGACAACAACAATGTCGTGACACCTGCCACGAATGGCGTGGTGGGCATCTTCGATGCGTGCGATCCGGTGACGTTCAACGCGGCGCTCGGAGCTGGGACGTGTACGGGAGTGGCCGCAGTGAATGACAGCGTCACGTTCATCGAGTTCGAGCAGGAGTTGAGGGCAAACAGGGCCGTCGGCGCATGGCGCTTCATCCCGAGGGCGCTCAGCATCACGCCGGGCGGCACGGTCACCGCGACGAACCTCGGCGGACAGACGCACACCTTCACGGAAGTCGCGCACTTCGGCGGCGGAATCGAGCCGGCCCTCAACGAAGCATCGGGCAACCCAGTCGAAGTGCCCGAATGCGCCGCGATCACTGAAATCGATCTGATTCTGCCGGAGGCCAGCTTTACGACAGCGCCCATCCTCGGCTCTGGACCGCATCTCTTTCAGTGCTGCATTCACCCCTGGATGCGCGCGACGGTGACCGGAGTTCCGTAACCGGAACAGAACCTCGAACAGCGAGGGATCTGCACGCCCGAGCGCAGATCCCTCGTTTTCGTTTGTGCTCTACAGGTCTCAGCGCGCGCCGAGATTGCGCTTGAGGAACTCGATCGTACGCGGCCATGCGTCCTTCGTCGCCGCGAGATTCGCCGCTTCTTCCACCGGATCGCGCGTCGCCTTCGGGTCATCCTGACTTCGCATGAAGCCGTGCGTCGCGCCTTGATAGTTGGTGCCCACGTAATTCTTTCCGAGCGCCTTCATCGCCGAATCCACGGCGGGCATCGCGGCACCGATGCGCGCATCCTTTGCGCCGTTGAACAGCATCACGGGAACTTTGATCTTCGTGAGTGAATCGCGAACCGGCGTCGCACCGTTCATGTACGGCAGCCCGTAGTACGCGACGCCGCCCGAGAAACCGGGTACGCCGCCATTCACGGCATGCATGAACACCGTGCCGCCGCCCCAGCAATATCCGATGACGCCGTAGCGATGCTCCGCCTCCGGCAACGCCATCGCGAACGCGGCGGTTGCGCTGATGATGCGATTTCGTTCGGCGGAGGGGAGCGGCGACAGAAGCTTGCTCGCCGAATCGCGCGGCAGCTCGACCGGACTGCCGCCACCACGAGCGATCGAGGCGAAGTCGGGCGACACCGCGATGAATCCTTCGCTCGCAGCTTGGTCCGCCACGCCGCGCGCCCATGCCGACAGTCCATTGATGTCGTGAACCACGACGACGACCGGCGCTTTGCCGCGCGCGTTCGACGGATACACGATCCACGCCTGGATCATCTTTTTGGACTCGGGGTCCTGCACCGTGATCCATCCGGCGCGTCGCGTGCTCGCCGAGACGCGCGCCGCAGCGGCATTGTTGCTCGCCGGCAGCGCTGATGAGCCTTGTTGCGCGACACCCGTGGCCGGCGACGCGGCCATGTGCGCCGAGTGATCCTCGGCGGACATCTGCCGATGGCAGGCGGTCGAGCCGAGCGCGAGAGAAGTCGCGAGTATCAGGCGGGTCGATTTCATTCACTACTCCGAGGTGGGGGACCGAACAGCGAATGTAGCCGCCGACGCCTACAGAATCGACTCGACGCGCGCGTTCTCGAGCAAATACTCGACGTGGATGTAGTCGCGAATGCGCACGACCTGCCCACGCTGTAGGAACAGCCTGATCACGCTGTGAGGTCGCCACGTGGCGTCGGATCGGCGCCAGTGAATCAGCACGGGTTGGCCATCGACGATGCCAGGCGCGAGCCGCCACTCCCAGGCGAGGTTCGTGTAATTGCTTGAATAGGTCATCCCCAATCGCGCGAATCGATCCTCCGCGCCACCGACAACCTCGAGCCGCGCATCGGCGCTGACAAGATCCCGGAGCGCGTTCCAGTCACGTCGATTGAAGATCTCGGCATACGCCGTGAACAGTTTTCGCTGCCGCGCGTCGAGCTCGGCAAATGCTGGTGCGGCTCTGACCTCTCTGAGCTTGGCCCGTCCGCGGTGAAGCGCGGCTTTCACTCCGCCAACCGTCGTCTCGGCGATCTCGGCGACTTCGGCCAGAGAATAGCCGAGGACGTCTTTCAGAAGCACCGAGGCGCGCTCTTTGGGCGGCAGTTCGCCGACGAGCGTCGTCAGCGCTTCATCGATTGGCGCATCGGCAAACGTATCGTCCGCGCCGTTGGCGCGATCGTGTTCCTCGCCGAAGGTGACATCGTCGCCGTGCCGCTGTTCACGACGCAAGAAGTCGATGCATTTGTGATAGGCGATGCCAAACATCCACGACTCGAAGCGACTTCCGTCTTTGAGCGTCGACAGGTTGAAGAACGCGTCGGCCAGTGTCTCCTGCACGACGTCTTCGCCGTCGAGCACGGAGCCGCACATTCGCGCACAGAAGCGATGTAGCCGCGGTCGCAGCTCACTCGCCGCGGCGACGAACAACGTGCGCGATTTCGCGACGGCATCTTGAACCGTGGGTAGATCTGGCGTTGTGCCCGGGTTCGTCATCGACTCGGATCCTCCTCGCTGAAGGGACGAAGCCCCGCCAGGTAAGTCGGAATGAGACCGTCAAAAGGATACGCGCGCCAGGACGTATCCTTCACGGCCGTCGCCATCGACACAGAGAGTAGGCGCGGGATCTCGGTCGAGCAAACCGCGCCGCATCTCAACCATGAGGAGATCATGCGACACGTGATGGTGCGATACACGACGCGACAGGAGCGTGCGGAGGAGAACGCCCGATTGATCGAGACCGTCTTCGAGAGTTTGCGGAACGAAGCGCCGCCAGGGCTGGCGTACGCCTCGTACCGACTCGACGACGGCGTCAGCTTCGTCCATGTTGCATCGATGGACGACGGCGACGACAATCCGCTACGACGGTTGACCGCGTTCCAGGCCTTTACCGCCGGCGTGCGCGACCGCTGCGACGCTCCACCGGTGACGACGGTGCTTCACGAGGTGGGACGCTACTCGAGCCGGGAGCGCTGAGCCTCAGCCGAGCCCGCGTGCCATCGCCACCGCGAAGAGAACGATCACGACTACGATCCCGCACTCGACGTAGCTCGTGACCTCGATGCGGTGGGCGTCGTGCGGGTTCGGCTCGGCCCTCTTCATCCGCCACTTGATCAGCGTCATCATCGGCGAGAATTCAATTGCGAGCACCGTGGCAAACATGATCATCTTGCCGTAGAAGACGTGATTACCGAGGTAGTAGGATGTGCTCTTCTCGGTGCTGGCCAGCAGTCGCCATAGACCAGTGACGAGCCACACGATCGCCGCGATGCCCCACCAGGAATCCGCTGTGAACACGCGTGTGATGGCGCGATCGTCGGCCGGGTCGCGCAGCCATGCGCGAAGCGCGCGCGCCCTGCCCCACACCGCCGCGGGTCCGACCCCGAGCGCGAGCAGATGCAGCCAAGCCAGAACCAGACGAAGCATGTGAGCTGGACTCGAGGACCGCGATGGGATGAAGTTTGTCTCCCAACGCGTGAATCTCGCACGTTTCGTCGATCATCGTCAAAGCGCTCAACAATCGTGACACCCCAAATCGTGGATCAGGTCGATCATCTCGTGTACGCGACGTCCGAGGTCGACGCGACGTGCGCAGAGCTTGAAGCGCGCCTCGGCGTGCGCGCGTCCGTTGGCGGACAACACATCGGGCGCGGAACGCGAAACGCTCTGATTGCGATTGGCGGTGCCGGTTATCTCGAGATCGTCGGCCCGGACGCCGCGCAGCCTTCGCCGCCAGCGCCACGATGGTTCGGGATCGATTCGCTGACATCGCCGCGCCTCGTCGCGTGGGCAGCACATGGTTCGAATCTCCAGCGGCTGGCTGACGACGCTCGGCACCGCGGCGTGGATCTCGGATTCGTGAGCAACGGCCGTCGCACGCAGCGGGATGGCGTCGTTCTCGAGTGGCAGGTGACCGATCCGAGCGTCGTGCTCGAGAGCGTCGTCGTTCCATTCTTCATTGATTGGGGAATGAGCCCGCATCCGTCCGCGACGTCAGTCGCAGGTCCTCGTCTCGTTGACCTCCGCGGTGAACATCCGGATCCGAAGCGCGCACGCGAGATGCTGTCGGCCATCGGCATCGAGATGCCGGTGACACAAGCGACTCGACCGGCGATCGTCGCCACATTTCAGAGCACGCTGGGATTGGTGGAGCTTCGTTGAACCCACAAGCACACGCGAAGTTCGGGGTAGCGTCGCACTAAGGACCAGCCGGAGAGTTCTGGACGGCGTGAACATGAGACGCTCCCGTGGGATGGATTCGCGGCGCTGCGGCGAACATACGAGCCTCTCCGGACGGTAGCGAGCGCCGCAGTCGCGGGAAAAAACCTTTCGTCTTGACCGTCCCGGGCGTCGTCCCCATTGTCACCGAGCAGGCTCTTCCTGTCACCTGGAGATTCGAACATGACGGTCCGTCGCTCGCCCGTCGCGGCCATCGCCCTCGGTGCCGCCCTTGCCCTCTCAGCCTGTGACACCCCGGTGTCGACGCAGGCGCTCCTCGCTCCCTCGGACCACCCGTCGCTCATTACTCATGGCACGCTCGATGGAAGTGCGCATCCCGCCGTGGTGCTGATCGTGATGGACGTTGCCGGGAGCCCGGCCTTCCGCTGCTCGGGAACGTTGATGTCGCCAACAATCGTCGTCACCGCAGGTCACTGCGCCGGCGAGCCTGGAGAGTTCAGCGGCATGCGCGTGTTCACCGAGGCGGACGTCGAGCACGGCAACAACAACTATCCGAACGCCGGACCGAACACGATCGAAGCCAAAGCGTGGCACTCGCATCCGCTGTTCACCGAGGCCGCGTTCTCGCTGCACGACGTAGGGGTCATCGAGCTCAGCGCACCCGTCACGCTCGCGTCATCGGCGTACGGAGTCCTTCCCGGCGTCAATCAACTCGACGCGCTGAAGACGAAGAGCAGCACGATTTTTACCGCGGTCGGATACGGCGTCCAGAGAATCAATACGGTGAAGGAAGTGGCCGAAAAGATTCGAATGACGGCGCAGCCGCACTTGATTCAGATCAACACGGGATTCACCGGTCCTGGATCGCTGATGCTGTCGAACAACGCATCGTCGGGTGGCACCTGCTTCGGCGACTCTGGTGGACCGAATTTTCTGGGCACCAGCAATGTCGTTGCGGGAGTGACGTCATTCGGACTCAATGGGAGCTGCGGCGGCACCGGCGGCGTCTTCCGTCTCGACCGCAAGGACGTTGTGGATTTCGTGTCGTCGTTCTTGCCGTAATGGGAGAAGATGACTGAGTGCGGAGGAGGGGGCGAGAAACGGAAACGGATGCGGGGTGGCCAGCCTGCGCTGGCTGGATGTTTGCCGCACTCGTTCTCCCAATCTCTCGCCCCCTCCCCCGCACGCAGCCCCCTGCTCTCGCCCCGGCTTTCGCCCTATCTCTCGCTCGAAGACATCTTCGTCGGCACCGGCTTCACTTTCCGCGACCACTCCTTGTTCGTCGCCGACTTGTAGGCCGCCGAAATATCGGTGTTCACGAGCTTGTTGAGCTCCGCCAGCGCCTTCTGCGCCCCCTCGGTCGCGTAGCCCAATGCCTTGAGCTGATCGACGGTCGGCAACCCGCTCCAGCCCTCGATCGGCCCACGTTGCCCATTGACCGCGGTGAACGCGCGATCGATGTCCGCGGAGTTACGAGCGATGCGTGCGTTGAGCGAATCCGCACGGACGCCAGCATCAGAACCATTCCCGGCCTTGAAGTCCGCGACAATCGAGTCGCGCTGCGCTACCAAAGCGCGAGCCGACGTGCGAGCAGCACCGAGCGTTTTCGTCCATTCATAGATGCGCATGAGCGTTGCTTGACGCGTAGCGCGGTCGGCCGCGCTGAACTTCGGCAACGGATCCGCGTCCACCACGACGCTTCCGGTGAGCGGCTTTGCAATGCCCGGAACGGTCACGCGCAGCGAGAACGTGCCCGGCAAAACGAGCGGACCCGCGGGTGCTCCACCGCGACCGCCTCCGCCTTCACCGCCGGCGGGGAATCCGACAGGCGTCGCTGCCGGCGGACCGCCGCGCCCACCGCCGCCGCCACGACCGCCGCCAGCGGGAGCGTTGCCTGAATCGACCGGCGGCGAATAGCGAAGATCCCACACGACGCGGTTCACGCCGCGCGCCGCTGGCCCCTTGAGCGTTCGCACGATCTTTCCACTCGCATCGCTGACCGTGATCTCGGTCTGGCCGCTCGCGCCGTCGCGCAAGTAATACGTGATTTCGGCGTTCCAGTCCGGATTCGGCGCGAAGAACTCACCTGCGCCGTACCACGCTTGTGGCGAGAAGGTGCTCATGAGACGTGCGTGATGCATCGGGAAGAGCGTCGCATCGGCATTCATCGCGTCCGCAGTGAGCGCCTCGAGCGGACTGGCGTCGTCCAGAATCCAGATGCCTCGACCATGCGTGCCGATCACGAGCGAGTTGTCGCGCTCCTGGAAGATCGCATCGTCGGACGGCACGGTCGGCATGTTCGTCGCGAGCGAGTTCCACGTCGCGCCGCCGTCGTTCGAGACATGCACGCCGCGCTCATGCGCGAGCACGAGCACGCGCGCATTGCGCGGATGCTCGCGAATGCGATTGATGGACGTCTCCGGCAGACCGGCCGACAACGAACGCCACGTCGCACCGAAGTCGTCGCTCACGAAAACGTACGGCTTGTAGTCGTCGTTGTAGTGTCCATCCATTGTCACGTACACGCGCCCGAGCTTGTACTTCGACGGCAGCACCGTGCTGACGTAGGTGCGCGGCGGGGCGGGAATGCGGCTCGTGATGTTCGTCCAGGTTTTGCCGCCGTCCCTCGTGAGCTCAACCTGACCGTCGTCGCTGCCCGTGTAGATGACCTGCGCGCTCAGCGGCGACTCGCCGATCGTCGTCAGTGAGCCGTAGCTCGTCTGGCCATCGTGCCGCGAGAGCGCGGTCGGGCCGACGACCTTCCCCATCATCGTGAGCGTGTCGCGATTCATGTCGAGCGTGAGATCGCCGCTGATCTTCTGCCAACTCGATCCGCGATCGGTGCTCTTGAACAGCACCTGCGCACCCATGTACCACACTTTGGGATCGTGGTGCGACACCATGAACGGCGTGTCCCAGTTCCAACGGTAACCGCCGCGACCGCCTCCTTCGCCGCCGCCCTCCCCCTCGGGAGCGCCGGCGAGAATCACACCGCCGCGGCCACCACCCCGCCCTCCACGCCCACCGCCGCCCGGCGCGGGCCGGTCACCGGTGCCGGGCCGCACGCCCTGTCGCTCGAGCGTCTCGATATTCACCCACGCAACGTTGCCATTCTGCGACGACTGCAAGACCATCGACGAGTTCGCGGGATCGAAGTGCGCGTGGAAACCGTCGCCGCCGCCGATGTTCCATCCGTCGCGATCCGCGATGCCGTTGCGATTTCGCGCCGCACTCGGCACGCACCACACGCCGTTGTCTTGCAAACCACCGCAAATGCGAAACGGCACGCTGTTGTCGACGTCGATCTCGTAGAACTGGCCCACCGGCATGTTGCGGCGGAAGTCCCACGTGTGTCCGCGATCCCACGAGATCGACAGCCCGCCATCACCGCCGATGATGAGATGATTTGCGTTGTCGGGATCGACCCAAAGCGCGTGGTCCTCGCCGTGCACGTTGCTGAACAGCTCCGTGAACGTCTTGCCGCCGTCATGAGAGAAGTAGAAACCGCGGTTCGAGCCGAGTGTGTAGACCCAGCTGCTGTCGCGCGGGTCGATGCGGATCTGCGAGAAATAGTTGGGCCGCGTGTTGAGCGACGACGTCTTCTCCCACGTCGCGCCGGCGTCCGTCGTCTTGAAGATGCCGGCGTTCGGCGCGCGCGCTTCGACCGACGCGTAGACGATCTTCGGATCAGTCGAGTAGAGCGTGAGCGCGATGCGGCCCAGCTCGCCCGACGGCAGCCCGTTCGTGAGCTTCGTCCACGTGCCGCCGCCGTCCGTGGTCTTGTAGATGCCGGAGCCAACGCCGCCGCCGTTGAATCCCCACGCGGTACGCTGACGTTGATACGTGGCCGCGTAGAGGACCTGCGGATTCACCGGATCGATGACGATGTCGTTGGCGCCCGTGTTCTCGTCGACGAAGAGCACCTTCTTCCAAGTGCGACCTCCGTCAGTTGTCTTGAACACGCCACGGTCGGCGTTCGGTCCCCAGAGATGTCCCTGCGCCGCAACGTAAACGACGTCAGCATTTCCGGGATCGATGACGATGCGCCCGATGGAACGCGTATCGGCGAGTCCCATTTTCGCCCAGGTCTTTCCGCCGTCAGTGCTCTTGTACACGCCGTCGCCCCAGCTCGAGCTCTGCCGAGTGTTGGCTTCGCCCGTTCCGACCCAGACGGTCTGCGGCGCGGATGGCGCTACAGCCACGGCTCCGATCGACATCATCGCGTCGACGCCGTCGAACACTGGCGACCACGAAACGCCGTTGTTCGAGCTCTTGAAGACGCCGCCGCTCGCGGTCGCCACGTAGATCGCGTCGGGCTCGCCCTTTTGCCGAGCGACAGCGATGTCATCCAATCGGCCCGCGGTATTCACCGGACCAATGGATCTCCACTTCACGAACGAGAATGGCGTCTGCGCGTTCGCAGAAGCGCCGAGGGCGAGCAGAAATGACAGAGTAGCGGCGTAGGCACAGCGGGACACAGGTCGCTCCGAAAGAGGCTCGGGCGAGAACATACCCCCGCACCCAACGCCATGGCAGGGTGCGCCCGGCGCCACGTGAGGTTATATCCATCCGCACACGTTCCCGCTTCTTCAACCAGCGATACAGCCAGAATGCCGATCGTACGCCTCGGATCGCTGCGCCGGATCTCGGCCGCGCTGCTGATTGGCCTCGCGTCCTCGCACGTCGGCGCGCAAGTCGCGAACACGGACTGGGCTCAGCTCGGGAAGTACCGCGCGGCGAACGCGGCGCTCGCGGCGCCCGCGCCGAACGAGAATCGCGTCGTCTTCATGGGCAACTCGATCACCGAAGGCTGGGCGACGTACTTCGATTCGCTATTTCCCGGCAAACCGTACGTCGGACGCGGCATCAGCGGGCAGACGACGCCGCAGATGTTGGTTCGCTTTCGCCAGGACGTCATCGCGCTCAAACCCAAAGTCGTGGTGATCCTCGGCGGCACGAACGACATCGCGGGCAACACGGGCCCGTCGACGCTCGAGATGATCGAGGACAACATCGTCTCCATGACCGAGCTCGCACGCTCGAACCACATTCGGGTCGTGCTCGTGTCGGTGTTACCGGCTGCCGACTTCCCATGGCGCCGCGGGCTGGATCCCGCGCCCAAGATCGTCGCGCTCAACACGTGGATCAGGGGATACGCCGCGCGGATAGGCGCGGTCTACTTGGACCTGCACACGCCGATGGCCGACGCGAACAATGGAATGAAAGCTGAGCTGTCGAGCGACGGCGTGCATCCGAATCTCGCCGGGTATCGATTGATGTCGGGACCCACGGAGCGAGCAATCCAGGAAGCGCTCCTCCGATCGCCACCCTAGACGTCGAAGAGTGAGCATGTCGCCTTGGCTGAAGCGTCGCAGTGTGCTGCCGATGATCATCGCCGCACTCATGGCTGCGCCGGGTGGAATTGTCGCACAGCGCGTGAGTCAGGCGTCCGCCGAAGCGCTTCCAATTCGCCACACGGTTGAGGATGCAGAACACGAAGGCGAGGCCTATCCGCATGGAGCGGCGCCGGCACATCCACCCTCCCTCTTCGGCGGTTCGACCGTTGGCAGCGCAGAACGAAAATGCGTGCGCGGGCCAATGACTGACCTGTCGTCTTCGGAGATTCGATCAGGAGAATTCCTGATCGGCGGACAGACTGGCGGCTCGAGAACGGCGATTGCGGGCCGGCAGAGCAAGATTTGGTGGATACCGTATCACAACCCATTCGAGCACGCGACGAAACTTCTCGTGCGTGGCGCTCGACTCGGGCTTGCGAGTGACACGATTCGGTACTCACGACCGGAGTGGGCATGGCCGAGCAAAGGCTCGAAAACAGACTCGTTTTTCCCGACCGGAAT
>Ga0070681_10006692_pt1 | contig 11212 bp, 7 predicted proteins | sample KBSC83BmetaG_FD_65650 | JGI IMG/M metagenome (GOLD analysis project Ga0070681, IMG submission 65650) | Corn rhizosphere microbial communities from Kellogg Biological Station, Michigan, USA - KBS C8-3B metaG | ecosystem: Host-associated > Plants > Roots > Rhizosphere | place: USA: Michigan...
ATTGCTTCTGGCTCGTGCTCGCGACCGGCTCGTTCTGGGTCGTCAACATGTGGTTCCTCTCGGAGCTCTTCGAGGGCATCTACCAGGTGGGGCGCTGGCCGATCGGCGTCTATCCCGGCTGGCTCCGCTACTCGATGACGTACCTCGTGCCGATCGGCTTCGCGGTCACCGTGCCCGCCCAGGCGATGACCGGACGGCTGCACTGGGACACGGTCGCGATCGCCGTCGGCTTCGCCCTCGCCGTGTTCGCGCTTGCGCGCTGGTTCTGGCGCTACGGGCTGCGGCGGTACTCCGGCGCGAGCGCATGACCGCAACGTGGTTGCCGGACATGTCCGGCAACCACGTTGCTGGACATGGCTACTTGTTCGAGAGGAAGCCGGCCATCGTCGGCACCTGCGCCCGGTCGGACGCGTTGCCGAGGTAGCCGAGACCCCACACCTGCTCGATCGTCGCGAGCATCGAGTAGTGGTTGTACGGCGTGTCGTCGACGTAGCCGCCGGTCTTGCCGCGGTTCGTGACGACGATCGCCGGGATCAGGCCGCCGCCGTACACGCCGCCGCCCCAGCCCGGGACGTCGGGGTTGCCGGCCGAGACGACGGGCGAATCGCAGCAGCCCTCCGCCGACTCCCAGCCGTCGGTCTCCGGGTTACCGGTGAAGTCGTCCTCGTCCGTGACGATGAAGATCGCGGACGGGCCCGTCTTCCAGGCCTGACTCGACTCGATCAGCTGCACGGCGCCCTTCACGAAGTCGTCCGCCTTCTGCTTGAGGGACGCGTCGTTCGCGTCGTCCTTCGTCGAGCCGTACGGGCACGGCGAGCCCCCGCCGACGTCGACGTAGACGCCGCCGTGCATGTCGTGGCACTGGTTCGGCGTGATCCAGACGAAGTTCGGCGTCGTCGAGGCCTTCCGCAGGTCGTTCGCGAGCTCCGTGTACGGCTTGTCGTGCGCCAGCCGCGCCGGGTCGTTCCGGATGTCGGTGAACAGCACGAACGGGTTGTGCTTCGACGCATAGAGCGCCGCGTTGCTCGGCCACTGGTCGCCGAGATAGCCGGCGGAGGGCATCGACTCCATGTACGCGCCCCAGGTGAGGCCGTTCGCCTCGAGCTGGTCGACGATGTTGGTGTGGTCGAACCGGTTCGCCGGGTTGTCGTTGTTCACGAACCAGTTCGAGCCCGAGATCGCCGCGACGTAGTTCGGCTCGCTCGGATGCGTGACGCCGTAGTAGTTGGACGCCATCGCCGTCGTGTGCGCGAGCTGCGTGATGAACGGCGCGTTCGAATCGTCGATCACGCTCGACTTCGAGTGGTTCTCGAGCATGATCACGAAGATGTGCTTGGGCGCCGGCGCGAGCGCGCTCTGGCCCTGGTCGTGCGTCTTCGCCCGCTTGCCGGACTTGCCGTGCTCGGCGAAGCCCGCCTGCGCGACGAGGAGCGTCAGCGCGCCCGCGAGCAGCGCGAGCAGTACCACCTTCCGAGCTGTCATTTGCCCTCCCCAGGATCGTTCGTGGACCGGTGCGATCCTACAAAGACTGGTGCCTGCTTCAAAGCAGGCACCAGCCTTCGCTTCCGCTACTTGGTCAGGAACTCGGTCATCAGTGGCACCTGCGCCCGGTCGGACGCGTTGCCGAGATAGCCGAGCCCGAACTCGGACTCGATCGTCGCGAGCATCGAGTAGTGGTTGTACGCGACGTTGCTCGTGTAGCCGCCGCTCTTCCCCTTGCTCGTCAGGACGATCGCGGGGATCAGGCCCCCGCCGTACACGCCGCCCGGCCACGTCTTGCTGACCACCGGGTCGCCCGCGTGGACAATCGGCGAGTCGCAGCAGCCGGCCGCCGACTCCCAGCCGCCCGTGTCCGGGTTGCCGGTGTAGTCGTTCTCGTCGGTGACGATGAAGATCGCCGAGTTACCGGCCTTCCAGACCTGGCTGGACTCGATCAGCGTCACCGCGCCCTTCACGAACGCGTCCGCCTTCTGCTTCAGCGCCGAGTCGTTCGCGTCGTCCTTCGTCGAGCCGTACGGGCACGGCGTCCCGTCCGAGCCGTCGGACGCGACGGCCGTGGACACGCCGCCGTGCATGTCGTGGCACTGGTTCGGGCTGATCCAGACGAAGTTCGGAGTCGTCGACTCCTTCCGCAGATCCGCGGCGAGCGCCGTGTACGGCTTGTCGTGCGCGAGTCGGGCCGGGTCGTTCCGGATGTCGGTGAACAGCACGAACGGGTTGTGTTTCGACGCGTAGAGCTGCTGGCTCGTGCTCGGCCAGTAGTCGCCGAGGAAGCCGGCGCTCGGCATCGACTCCATGTAGGCGCCCCACGTCAACTTGTTCGCCTCGAGCTGGTCGACGATGTTCGTGTGGTCGAACCGGTTCGCCGGGTTGTCGTCGTTGACGAACCAGTTCGAGCCCGAGATCGCCGCGACGTAGTTCGGCTCGCTCGGGTGCGTGACGCCGTAGTAGTTCTCGGCCACCGCCCCGGTCTTCGCGAGCTGGTTCATGAACGGCGCGTTCGCGTCGCCGAGCACGCTCGACTTCGAGTGGTTCTCGAGCATGATCACGAAGAAGTGCTTGACCGGCGGCCCGGCGTGCTTCGCCGGACGGTTCGGCTTCGGCTTCGGCTTCGGCTTGGCCGCCGACGCCTGCACGGCGACGAGCGTGAAGACGCCGATCAACAGCGCCAGAAGCGCAACTGTCCTTCTCTGCATCGATCCCTCCCCTCGTCTGTCTGACGAACGGTCCCGGCGTACCCGTCAGGGCCGGGACCGAACCGCGTCGTACATGCCCCATTCCGCACGAAGCGTCTCGCAGATCTCGCCGACGGTGCAGAGCGCCCGCAGGGCCTCGCGCAGCGGCGGCAGGAGGTTCGCGTCGCCGCGGGCCGCCTCGCGGACGGCGTCGAGCGCGGCCGCCGCGGCCTCGGCGTCCCGCTCGGCGCGCACCCGGGCGGTCCGCTCCAGCTGGCGCCGTTCGGAGTCGGCGTCGATCCGCTGCAGCTCGACGCGCTCCTCCGACTCGTCCGCGTATCGGTTGACGCCGACGATCACGCGCTCGCCGCTCTCCACCTCCTGCTGCCATGCGAAGGCGGACTGCTCGATCTCGTCCTGGACGAAGCCCTGCTCGATCGCGGCGACCGCCCCGCCCAGCTCGTCGACGCGTTCGATCAGCTCCCGGGCGCCCGCCTCGAGCTCGTCTGTGAGCGCCTCGATGAACCAGGAGCCGCCGAGCGGATCCGCGGTGTCGAGCGTCCCGGCCTCGTGGGCGAGCACCTGCTGCGTGCGCAGCGCGATCGTCGCCGAGCGCTGCGTCGGCAGGGCGAGCGCCTCGTCGAGCGCGTTCGTGTGCAGCGACTGCGCGCCGCCGCAGACGGCGGAGAAGGCCTGGATCGCGACGCGAACGACGTTGTTGTCCGGCTGCTGCGCGGTCAGCGTCGAGCCGCCGGTCTGCGCGTGGAAGCGGAGCCCGAGCGCCTTCGGGTTCGACGCGCCGAAGCGCTCCTTCATGATCCGCGCCCAGAGCCGCCGCGCCGCCCGGAACTTCGCCACCTCGACGAAGAAGTCGTTGTGCGCGTTGAAGAAGAAGGAGAGGCGGGCGCCGAAGTCGTCCGGCGACAGCCCCGCCTCGATCGCGGCGGCGCAGTACGCGATCCCGTTGGAGAGCGTGAACGCGAGCTCCTGCGTCGCGGACGCTCCCGCCTCGCGAATGTGGTAGCCGGAGATGGAGATCGTGTTCCAGCGCGGGATCCGCTCCGCGCAGTACGCGAACAGGTCGGTCGTCAGCCGCATGGACGGCTTGGGCGGGAAGATGTAGTTCCCGCGCGCGACGTATTCCTTGAGGATGTCGTTCTGCACCGTCCCGCGCAACTCCGTCGGCGCCACGCCCTGCTCCTCCGCCACCAGCTCGTACAGGAGCAGCAGCAGCGACGCGGGCGCGTTGATCGTCATGGAGGTCGAGACCTCGCCGAGCGGGATCCCCTCCAACAGCACACGCATGTCCGCGAGCGAGTCGATCGCGACGCCCGTCCGCCCGACCTCGCCGAGCGCGCGCGGGTCGTCGGAGTCGTAGCCGAGCTGCGTCGGCAGGTCGAATGCGATCGAGAGGCCCGTCTGGCCGGCCCGCAGGAGATAGCGGTAGCGCTCGTTCGACTCCTCCGCCGACGCGAAGCCGGCGTACTGGCGGATCGTCCACGGCCGGCCGCGGTACATGTCGCGGTACGGCCCGCGCGTGAACGGGTACTCGCCGGGCTTCTCCGCGTCGTCGGGGCCGTAGACGGGCTCGAACTCCATGGGCGACAATCGTATGGACGTGGTCGCGTGCGCGCCGCATCCGGGGTTTGGGACGGTTGAAGTCCGGCGGGGCGCGCGCGCCGAGATCGTCGACCTGGCCACGTGCCGCACGCACACCGTGCCGGCCTCGGGCACCCGGATCCACGTCGGCGGCCGGACGATCGTCGCGGCCCCGCGCGGGAGCAGCGTCGCGAACCTCGGCTCCTCGCCCGACCGGAAGTGGCAGCTCTTCGCGATCGACCCGATGAGCTCGATGTCGATCGCCGCCGACGGCCTGACCGTGAAGGCCGTCTCGGTGCGGACGAAGCGGGTCCGAACGCTCGGCGCCGGCCTCATCTACGCGGACTACCGCGTCTGGTGCGGCAACCGGCTCGTGATGACCGCCGGCGGCGACCGGATGTCCACCCACCACAAGTGGCTGATCGTCACGTCGCCGCCCGACTGGCGTGTGCGCGTCCTCGTCCGCGACCCGAAGCGCGCGTTCGGCGCGCTCGCCTGCGACGGCGAGTCCGTCGTCGTCCAGTCGGGTCGCGACAGCGGCCTCGACTGGACGCACGCGGGCCACTGGTCGCTCTGGCGGGTGTCGCTCGCCACCGGCGCGCTGCACAGGCTGACCTCTCCGCCCCCGGGCTCCGACGACGACTCGCCGCGCGTCACGCCCGGCGGCAAGGTTCTCTTCGTCCGGACGCGCAACCACGTCGGCACGCTCTACGGCCTCGGCGTCGGGCCGCTGCTGCGCGTGGGCCGCGATCCCGACGAGTACTACGGGCACCGCGGCTGGACGACCGTCAGCCTGGGAGCCCGGCGACGGTAGGACCGCGCCCGGAGGCGCGGCCCTACCGTCCGCTCAGAAGCCGCCGATCCCGTTCGGCGTCCCCCAGCCGGTCGGCCCGTCGTAGCCGGGCTCGGCGGTGCAGAGGTAGCCGCAGACGGAGCTCGGCGTGAAGTTCGAGCCCTCCGTGACGTCGAAGAAGCCGCCCGTGTGGCCGTACGGATACGAGCCGTAGACGACCGACGACGCGTTGCCGGCGAGTGCGTACACGCTCGCCACGATCGGCGAGCTGATGCTCGTGCCCGCGACGACGCCCCAGCCTCCGATCTCCGGCGACGAGTCGTAGATCGCGATGTTGTCGGCGACCGCCGACACGTCTGCGACCGTCCGGCCCGAGCAGCCGGCGTCGTGCTGCCACGCCGGCTTCGGCTCCCAGAGCGAGCAGCCGCTGCCGGCGCCCTGACCGTCGCTCGGCAGCGTCCCGGGCAGCAAGCTGCCCCAGACGCTCTCCCTCCACCCGCGCGCCGCCACCGGGTCGGCGACGAGCTCGGTCCCGCCGACGGCGGTCACGTACGGCGACGCAGCGGGCCAGATCGTCCCGTAGTCCTCGTCACCGGAGCTCGCCGTGATCGCGACGCCGGGATGGTCGTAGTAATGGTCCCAGAACGTCTGGTCGGGCTCCGGCCCGGCCGAGCCGTAGCTGTTCGAGACCTCGGTCGCGCCGAGCCGCACCGCCGTGTCGACCGCGGTGCCGAGGTCGCTCTGCTGCAGCGGGTTCGACATGACCGTCGTCTCGTCGGCCGAGCTCGCCTCCACGAGCAGGATGTGGCAGGTCGGGCAGATCGCCGACACCATCTCGGTGTCGAGGGCGATCTCCGGCTCCCAGTCCGGGTTCGCGAGCGGGTAGCTCCCCTGCTCACCCTGCTCGTTCACCTTCCGGAAGCAGCCGTTCGCGGTCGTGCACGGCGGGATGCCGTAGTAGGCGCGGTAGGTGTTCAGGTCGGACTCGATCGTCGGGTCGTCGTACGCGTCGACGAGGGCGACCGTCTGGCCTGCGCCGCGCTTCGCCGCCGCGGACGCGAGGGCGTACGCGTCCCGCAGGTCGGTGGGCCCGAGCCCGTCGTGCGCGGCCGTCGCGTCCGCGACGACCGGTAGGTCGAGCCGCAGCGCCGACTGGCAGCGAATGGGCCCGACGGTGCAGAAGGGCCTCAGGGCCGTCCCGCCGGCGTTGCCGGACTGCGCGGCGAGGCCGGCGGCGATTGCGGCCACGATGGTGACGACGGTGTGCCTCATGCCTGGCACACCCCGACGATGTAGTCGTCCTGCGGGCCCGCGGAGTCGACCGTCTCGAGCGGCGCCGCGAGCACGCCCTCGCGGACGTACGACGACGCGGACGGCCGCTGCAGCTCTGCGCCGGCGCCGACGGCGGACAGGTTCGCGAGCGGGACGTCGACCTCGACGGTGCCGCTCGGGCCGGGTGTCAGCACGCCGGTGTCGACGTGCAGCTGCTGATAGCGGTTCTCGAGCGACAGGCGCAGCAGCTCGCCGTCGTATGCGTTGACGACACCTCCCGGCTCCACGGCGAGCTGGGTGAAGTACTGCGTCCCGCCGTAGGAGAAGAGGAAGGTGTAGTCGTTCTCGACGCCGCCGGTCGGCACCGTCGTCGAGAGGTCCCGGACGGTGATGATCGTCCGCAGGGTCCGGCCGTCCGGCGACAGCAGCATCTGTCCGCCGGTGATGTCCAGCTGCGGGCTCGTCCCGGCTGCGGCGAGTGTCTGGCCCTCGAGCGCGTACGTGTCGTCGCCCGCGGGGTCGACGAACAGCTGCCCGCACGTCGTCGTCGCGACGCTGACGACCGGAGCGGGCGTGACCGCGTGCGACGGCGTCAGCTGTCCCGTCAGGTCCTTCATGATCGCCGTCACCTCGGGCGTGCCCCAGCCGGTCGTGTTGTCGTAGCCGGGTGCCGCCGGGTACGGCTGGTTGTCGCCGACGGTGACGTCGTAGAAGTCGCGGCCGCCGGTCGACGCCGCGAGCCGGTAGATCGAGTAGTTCGCGAAGCCGAGTCCCTTCTTGCTCTTCGCGGCCGCCTGGACCCGCGCCCAGATGCCGAGCCAGAGCGGCGACGAGAGGCTCGTGCCCGCCCCCTGCTGGTCGGAGCCGCTGTCGTTCGTGATCGAGAGGCCGTTGCCGGTCGCGACGTCGCCCGAGATCGCCGCGACGTCCGGCGTCGAACGACAGGGCGGCCCGTTGCCCAGGTACGGGTTGCCGTCCGGGTCGAACAGGCAGTTCGTCGACGCGACACCCTGCTGGTAGCTGCCGGCGGGCTCGCCGGTCGAGTTGCCGCCGCCCGTCCATGACCAGGCGATCTCGCTGAACCGGTGCTCCGGCGTCGCCCCGTCGCCGCTCAGCACCGTGCCGCCGACGGCGACGGCCCAGGGGCTCGCCGACGGATAGTTGAGGCCCGGATAGACCTGTGTCGCGACGCCGTTCGTCCCGACCGGGGCGATCGGGCACGACGAGCCGGTGTCGCCGGTCGAGCTGAAGAGTGTGCGCCCCTCGATCGCGGCCTGCTCGAGCACCGCGTCGCCCGGCACCTCCATCCCGTCGGCGAGGAGTGCGTTCGCGTTGCCCACGTTCTCGCACTCGCCGAACGACGCGCTGCCCTGCAACGGGCCCTTCCGGTCGTTCACCCACGCACTGAGCGCGGCGAGGATGTCGGTGTCGGTGTTGTGGTGGCCGAAGTAGAGGGTCTCGGACGCGACGTCCGGCGCCATCCCGGTCGACGCCTGCGTGTCGAGCTCCCACTCGCCGGTGGCGCCGTCACCGCTCGTGTCCGGCGTCGAGGTGTCGCCGTACTCCTTCACCGTCACCGGCACGCCGGGGAGGCCCCATTCCGCCTCGAACGAACGGAGGTCGGGGATCACCGGGTCGGTGACGCCCCAGCCGAAGATCGCCATCGCCTGGCCGCTGCCACGGTTCGTCGACGGCATGTCGTAGATCGACCAGAGGTCGGGTGGGCTCAGCAGCCCCGTCTTCGGCGTTGTGCCGTCCGTCGGGATCGTTGCCGTCGTCGTCGTCTTCGTCCCGCTCGCGGCGACGCGGGGTGTGCTGAACCGGTTGAAGTCGTTCAGCCCGAGCACGTCGGCGACGCCGAGCGACGCCGGCACCGACGGCGCAGTCGCGTTCGCGTAGAACGCGCGGCCGTTCGCCGTGTACGCGTTGAGCGTCGTCCCGAAGGCCGCTGCGACCTGCGCGGCGGTGCCGGTCGCGAGCAGGTACTGCGTCGACGCCTCGACGGTCGTCACCCTCAGGCCCGCGCCCGTGAGCCACGACTGCGCCGCGCCGACCGTCGCCGGCGGCACGCCGAACTCGGAGTTGAACGTATCGACGTCGAGGAAGTTCTGGTAGTTCGCGCTCGACGGGTCGTACAACTCCCGCGCGTATGCGTCCTCGGACGCCCGGTTCGGATTGGCGAGAAAGACACCGACCGTCACCGGCCGCGTCGCCGGCACCGGGCCGACGAGCGTCGCGAGAGCGAGGTTGTGGACGACGTCGTTCGTGAGCGTCGTCGTGGCGCCGACGGCTCCGGCCTGGCCGGCCGTGCCGAACAGGAGCGCGGCGCCGACGGCGACGAGCGCGAGGCGTGGACCTGCCTGCATCGAATCCCCCCGGATCGAGTGAAAGAGACGCCGCGTTATTCCGGCTATTTCGGCGGCGAAACGCGCGCGAATCCGACTGAATATTCAGTCAACGGCGAGCTCAACCTCGGCGTCGCGGCGCGCGAGCGTCGCGTAGCGGCCGCCGGCCACGATCAGCTCGTCGTGTGTCCCGCGCTCGACCACCTCGCCGCGGTCGAGCACGACGATCTGGTCGGCGTCGCGGACGGTGGAGAGCCGGTGCGCGATCGCGATCGTCGTCCGCCCCTCGGCGAGGCCGTCGAGCGCCTCCTGCACGAGCCGCTCCGTCTCGGTGTCGAGCGAGCTCGTCGCCTCGTCGAGCACGAGGATCGGCGGGTTGCGCAGGACGGTGCGCGCGATCGCGATCCGCTGCTTCTCGCCGCCGGAGAAGCGGTAGCCGCGTTCGCCCACGACCGTGTCGTAGCCCTCCGGCAGCGCCGCGATCACATGGTGGATGCGCGCGGCCATCGCGGCGCGCTCGATCTCCTCGTCGGTCGCGTCGGGCTTCGCGAAGCGGAGGTTCTCGCGCACGGACGCGTGGAAGAGATACGTCTCCTGCGAGACGACCCCGACGAGCGACGCGAGCGCGGCGAACGAGAGGTCGCGCACGTCGACGCCGCCGATCGTCACGCGTCCCCGCTCGACGTCGTACAGCCGGGCGGCGAGGTACGCGAGCGTCGTCTTGCCCGAGCCGGTCTCGCCGACGAGCGCCGTCGTCGTCCCCGCGGGGACGGTGAACGAGACGTCGCGCAGCGTCCACTCGTCGCCGTACCTGAACCAGACGTCGTCGAAGACGACGTCGCCGGCCTGCGCGACGGTGCGCGCGTCCGGCTTCTCGTCGATCTCGACCGGATGGTCGAGGTACTCGAAGATCCGGTCGAAGAGCGCGAGCGAGGTCTGCACGTCGAGCGAGACGCCGAGCAGCGAGCCGACGGGGAAGAACAACCGCGCCTGCAGGGTCGTGAACGCGACGATCGTCGCGATCGAGACGACGTGCGTCAGCCCCCCGAACCAGTAGATCGCCGCGGGCATGACGGCGAAGCTCGTCTGGATCGTCGCCATCACCCAGCGGCCCGCCATGCGCTGCCGTACCTCCAGATCGGCGAGCCGCAACGAGTCGCGCTCGAAGCGGTCGGCGAGCTCGGCCGTCCGACCCATCGTCTTCCCGAGCAGGATCCCGCTGACCGAGAGCGACTCCTGCACGAGGCTCGAGATGTCCGCGAGCGTCTCCTGCGTCGTCTTGGCGATCTTCCGGCGCTCGGCGCCGACGCGACGCGTCAGGAAGACGAAGAGCGGGACGAGGGCGAACGCGAACAGCGCGAGCTCCCAGCTCAGCGCGAGCATGCCGACCATCGTCGCGATCACCGACGTGACGTTCGAGGCGATCGACGTCGCGGTGTTCGTGACGACGCTCTGCACGCCGCCGATGTCGTTCGAGATGCGCGACTGCACCTCGCCGGTGCGCGTGCGCGTGAAGAACGCGAGCGAGAGCCGTTGCAGGTGCCGGAACACCTGCGCGCGCAGGTCGTGCATGACGCGCTGCCCCACCTGGTTCGAGAGCAGCGTCTGGATCACGCCGAGGATGCCGCTCGCGACCGCGATCGCGATCATCCCGCCGGCGAGCCAGGAGAGCCGCTCGTCGTCGCCGGAGGCGATCGACTCGATCACGCCGCGCAGGAGGAAGGCCGGGACGACGCCGAGCGCCGCCGAGACGACGATCAGGCCGAGCAGGCCGCCCAGGCGCGCCCGGTAGGGCCCGAAGAGCGAGACCACGCGGCGCAGGTTCGCGCGCCGGACGACGGGGTCGGCAGGACGCTCCGGCGCCTCGAGCGGGCGCCGCCAGTGCATGTCGGACATGCGATCCAGCGTACGCCGTCGGGCACTATCCAGGGTGTGCGCGTCACCGTCCGTCTCTTCGCCGGCCTGCGCGAGCGCGCGGGCGTCTCGCGGCTCGAGCTCGAGGACGTCGCGCGCGCCGGCGACGTCTGGGAGAGGCTCGGCCTCGGCGACGAGCCGGGCGGGCTGCTGTACGCGGTCAACCGCGAGTACGTCGAGCGCTCGCACGAGCTCCGCGACGGCGACGAGGTCGCGCTCATCCCCCCCGTCTCGGGCGGCGCGCCCTACGTGATCACCGCGGAGCCGCTCGAGCTCGCGCGCGTCGCCGCCGAGGTGGAGGACGACGGCGCCGGCGCGATCGCGACGTTCGTCGGCACCGTCCGCCGCTCCTCGCGCGGCCGCGACGTGCAGTACCTCGAGTACGAGGCATTCGAGGAGATGGCGGAGCCGCTGCTCGAGCGGCTGGGCGCCGACCTCACGGAGCGGCACGGGCTGACGCGCGTCGCCGTCCACCACCGGATCGGCCGCGTGGAGATCGGCGAGCCGAGCGTCGTCATCGCCGTCTCGGCGCCGCACCGCGCCGCCGCGCTCGAGGCGTGCCGGGAGGCGATCGACACGCTCAAGGAGACGATCCCGCTCTGGAAGAAGGAGGT
>Ga0070681_10006693_pt1 | contig 11212 bp, 9 predicted proteins | sample KBSC83BmetaG_FD_65650 | JGI IMG/M metagenome (GOLD analysis project Ga0070681, IMG submission 65650) | Corn rhizosphere microbial communities from Kellogg Biological Station, Michigan, USA - KBS C8-3B metaG | ecosystem: Host-associated > Plants > Roots > Rhizosphere | place: USA: Michigan...
GCAACGTGTTTGTCGCCAGCGGTCTGTTCCGCAATGGGATTTTGCTGGCGCCACTCACAGCCAAAATCGTCGCTGACCTGGTGATGCGCCGGCCATTGCCACTCGATATCAGCGCGTTCTCTCCGGCCCGCTTCATCTCTGCCAAAACATCGCCCTGACGCAACGCGAGAAGTATTCCATAACGCCAATGCTCCAATTCGTGAAAAAATAAGCCCGTGGACCTTCAGTATCTGCTCATACAGCTTCTGGTAAAGCTGGGCGTGGCTACGGCCGTTGCCAGCGCCCTTGGCCGCTCGCGCGAATTCAAGAAGCTGCTTTTCGCGCATCGCCGAACTGTGCGCCAGAACCTGATCTTTGTTCTGTTCACGTGCTTCCCTTTTGCACTGGGGGTCTACATCCGCTTCAACGTGAAGAATTTTCTTGCTGCGGATATGGGCTTTGAGGCCTCGATTCTGGCTGGAGTCATAGGAGGCCGAGTAGCCGGAAGTATGGGCGGCGCCCTGATGGCTCTGCCTGCAATGTTTTACGGAGAATACCTAACACTGCCAATCAATGTTCTTTCCGGGCTCTTGGCAGGGTCACTGCGGCACTTCTGCCGCAATGAAGAAGAGATCTGGACGTTTTCGCCCTTCATTGATTTGAGCGTGTACCGTTGGGTCAAGCGCAATCTGCGCCATCCCCGCATCGACTGGCAAACAGCATTTTTCCTGATCATCATCGCCCTGCAGGCCGCCCGCCTGGAGACGCAGTACGCGGCGCCAAAATGGCTCTGGGTGCTGTATCTTCCCTCTCCCGCCGCCATGCTGTTTGTGTTTGCAGCTACGGTGGCCACCATCGCCATTCCCATCAAGATCTGGAACAATGCCCGCATCGAAATGAAATTGGAAGAGCAGGAAAAGCTCCTTCTGGAAGCTCGCATGGACGCCCTGCAGAGCCAGATCAACCCACATTTCCTGTTCAACACGCTCAACTCGATCTCGTCTTTGGTGCGTTTTGATCCTGACCGCGCCCGCGAGTTGATCCTTAAACTCTCCAAGATTTTGCGGCGCTTGCTTGGAAAACATGATGAGTTCGTGCAACTGCGGGACGAAATCGAGTTTGTGGACGACTACCTGGAGATTGAAGTCGCTCGCTTTGGTCGCGATAAGCTTCGCGTATACAAGCACCTCGATCCCGATACCCTCGACGTCGTGGTTCCCTCCATTCTTCTTCAGCCTCTGGTCGAGAACAGCATAAAGCACGGGCTTTCCCCCAAAGTTGACGGCGGCAGCATTACCATCCGCAGCCGGCTGCAGGAAGGAAAACTCATCATTCAAGTGGAAGACGATGGTGTTGGGATGAGCACTCCCCCAGCCATAGCGGCGCAGAGAATGTCATCAGGTCGCGGCATCGGAATGATGAACGTGGCAGAGCGACTTCACGTTCTCTTTGGCGATGAAGGCAGGATGATTGTGCAGAGCCGTGACGGCCACGGAACACTAGTGGTGCTGGAGGTCCCGGTTCTGCAACAAGACATGCTGGGCGAGAGTGCGTCTTCCTCCGTCTATGCCGCGCGCTCCAGCACGCGCTCGTAGAATCGCTCGTATTCGGGGATGATTTTCGTCGAGCAGAAGCGTGATTGTGCTTCCCATCGCGCCAGCATCCCCATTTCCCGCAGACGTTTATCATCCGAGAGGATTTCAATCGCGCAGCGTGCCATGGTCTCCACGTCTCCAACTTCAGCCAGATAGCCGGTGCGGCCATGCTCGATGACTTCAGGAACGCCGCCCACGCGCGTGGCAATCGCGGGGACCTCGCATGCCATCCCTTCCAGCGCCGCTAAGCCGAAGGATTCAAGTTCGCTTGGGACCAGCATCAAGTCGGCGATGGAGAGTTTTTCATTCACGCGATCTACTTTACCCAGAAATTCAACTTTCTTGCGCAATCCTTTTTTGCCCACCAGCCACTCGGCCCGAGAACGCTCCGGGCCATCGCCCATGAGCAGCAAGCGCGACGGAATTTGCTTTTGCACGCGGTCAAAAATCTCAATCACATCGCAGACGCGCTTAACCGGGCGGAAGTTCGAGACGTGCACCAGAATTCGCTCGCCATTGTCAGCAAATTCACCACGGCGTTCGGCGGCCTTCGGGTCGCGCCGATAGGTGTCACAGTTTACGAAGTTATAGATCACTTCAACCGCATTTTTGATTTCAAACTCCTGCAACGTCCTTTGCTTCAGCCAGTTGGAGATCGCGGTTACGCCATCACTCTCCTCAATAGAATAACGAGTCACGGGAAGATAGGAGCGGTCTGCTCCCACAATGGTAATGTCCGTTCCGTGAAGCGTGGTGACAAACGGCAGTTTGCGCGGCATCTCCATGGCGGCGAGCATCTGCCGCGCCAGCAGCGCGCTGACGGAATGCGGGATGGCATAGTGAACGTGAAGGATGTCCAGGTCGTAAATCTCAGCCACTTCGGCCATGCGAGTAGCCAGGGCCAAGTCGTAGGGCGGGTACTCAAAAAGCGGATACTGTGAAACCGTCACCTCATGATAAAAAATCTGCGGATGTTGCGTATTGAGCCGGATCGGCGGCTGATAGGCGATGAAATGGACTTCGTGGCCTCGGGTAGCGAGCTCAATTCCCAGCTCTGTGCCGACCACGCCACTGCCACCGTAAGTTGGATAACAGGTGATTCCTATTTTCAAACGGGTGTCCCCTTGCTGCTCGTTGTTCGATTTTCGGCGCGCGGCTGCGGATTCATATTGTTTTGTTGAGGACCTTCAGGAGTACAGGTCGGCATAGGAGATGAGCTCAATCCCGCGGCGGGCAATCAGGTCCTTTACGTTGGGGGAAGTAAGTGCTTCGAGCTCGACCTCACGCGATTGCGTCAGGCGCGTGCCTGCAGCCTGGAGATCGGAGTCGGAATATCCCGGATGGCACACTAATTCCCAAGTCCCTTCCGGAAGACTCTCTAGGAGGGAATGAAGCACCCGCAAATCCAGCTTCCCCGTCGCTACGATCCCAATGGTTCCATCCGTCGTGATCATATTTTCCTCCGCAACCGCCTTTCTGAACGCCGAGGCAAACATCCCAAAGCACCCGACGCCGGCTGCACGAAGCCACATGGCGCCACCGGCAAAGATTACTGACGCCGGCCAGCATCGCCGGGGCTCAAAAGGGTTGCGCACAGCCCGCACGCCGCATGTCTTCGCGGCGCGCAGCACGGGACGCAGTACATGCGGAAACATGTGCGTGTGCTTGTGACTGTCGACGTGGGTCACGTTGAGTCCCGCGGCCTGAAGCCGGCAGATCTGCGCCTCAGCTTCCTGCTGGATTTCTGCCGGAGAAATCTGTTTGCGCACAGCCGCCGCCGCAAACCCCTTAAGGCTGCTGCGGAAGCGCCGGAAGCTGTTGGTCAGCGTGGGCGCTTGCTGCGTAAGCGCCTCGCCATCGATGAGAACGACGTGGCAGCCAGTCCCCAGCGACGCCTGTGATTTGGCCAAACGAACCGCCTCTTCGAAGGCGCGGGAATTCGCCATGACCGTGGCGGAGGTGATAATCCCCTCACTGTTCCCCTTCGCGATTCCGCGGTTCACACCGGAGGTCAGGCCAAAATCATCTGCATTCACAATGAGCCGACGCACGCAGAGAGTCTAACAAAATGAACACTCATCATCAGAAAGACTCTTCTGCTGCACCGGATTGCTGCAGGAAATAGAAAACCTCCCCGCACTTCACCAGAAAAATTTTGCGAGTATCCCAGCGCCACCGATTTCCTTCGGAGCCAATAGACTAAAATCCCGGACTTCACAAAAAGAGATTCCGGGGAGTCCGGGATTACGAGATGAAATCAGAAGATGAAGGTAGCCTTCAGTAGAAAGCCCGCCAACGTCAGCAGCCGGCCTCAAAGGGACGCTGATCTCCGTCAGGAGAAGGAGCGGCGGTACACACTGACAAGGTGATAAATCCACCACTGGTCATTTCCATTTCGGCCGGCGTCAACTCACGGGCGCCCTTACGGCCCAGGACTCTGTTCTGCTCGTTCATTGCTTTTCTCCTTTCATGAATGAACCGCATTTTCGGTGCGGACCAAACACTATTCTAAACAGAACAGTGGCATATACTCCGGTGTTTCGGTTCACTGAGTGCCGTTTTGGAACTATGCTGTTTTGGACACCGGCTGGGGGGCTTTTTCTTCGAGGAACATTTTGATTTTTTCGAGCAGCGTGGGGAAAAGGTCCTCTTTCTGCAAGCAGGCCACCACGTCTTTGCCTCCGTCGACAGGGCCGTAGCCGGTAACGATGATGACGGGAACCTCGGGATGTTTTTCATGAACCTTGCGCGCAAGTTCCACGCCGTTCATGCCTTCCATGCGGAAATCCGTGACAAGGATGTCAAAATCTTCCTCGTCGAATTTGCGCAAAGCGTCCGCTCCATTGTAGGCGCTCACCGCACGATAGCCCTGCATTTCCAGAATTTCGCAACTCAGGCGTGCCAGTACTTCATGGTCGTCGACGAACAGGATGGCTCTCATGAAACCTCCTCCGGAGTACCGGGTGGAACAAAAACACTACCGAGAGGCCGTGAGGGAGACGAAGCCGGCCTTTCTCTTTGGTTTCCTACCAAGCCAGAAAAGATGCCTCTATCGCCGCTAATTTTACTCCTTCCCGACGAACCAAAGGGCATTTTTCGCCCTTTTGCCCACTCTTTAATCGCCCACAGGCGGCAGATACAGGGCCGGCACATCACTGTTGTGGACCAGTTGATTGAAAGCCGGCACGTCACTGGACATAATCTGCTTCCACGCAGCAAGCTGCTGGTCAAGCTTGTCCCGCAGCATCTTGAATACTTCATACTCCTGTTTTGAAGGGGCGCTGTCGCCCGCCTGGACGATGCCCGCGAGGCTATCCAACTGCTCGTTAAGCATATTGGGAAACGCCAGGTTGGCCTCTGATCCTTTCATGTTGACCTGGATCAACTGCTCTTCCACCGGCTCCATCTTTTTGTCCAGCACGCCCGCCTGCCCGACCAATGCTTTCAGCTTTGGATCGTCTTCGAATCGCTCCTGGATCGCCTTGAGTTCAGCGCGCATGGTGCGGACTTGATTGACGGCGACGTGCAGGGCCTGGTTGGCATCGCGTACCTGCATGGCCAGGTCAAACTGCTTTTGCAGGTCGTCGGCGGTCACATTCTTCACGCGAGGATCCATCACGATCTCCAGCGGTTGCGTCTGCGTCTGGTTTCCCACGATCAGCTTGACCGTATACTCGCCGGGCGTTGCAATGGGACCCTGCGGCCCCTGGTCGCTATAAAATGCTCCGGGAATCGGAACGGGCGCTTCCCAGCGAAGGTTCCAGGCATACCGATTCATACCTGCTGATGCCGGGATGGTGGTTACCTCTTTGACCTGGTCAGGCCACTCTGGCGGCTGCTCAAAGCCTTTCTTCTCCTTGCTGGAGAGGCTCCTGACCAGTTTTCCCGATTTATCAAAGATTTCAAGTTTTACCTCATCTTTGGGCGACTCTTTGAAGTAATAGTTGATGATCGCTCCCGGTGGTGGGTCGTCACCGACAGGCCCGCGCCGGTCAATCTGATCCGGCAGGTGCAGCCGCAGGGCGGTTTCCGGTTTGAACAAGACTATTTGAGCGTTGGCCGAGGCAGGCTCAATCTGGCGCAAAGGCGTAATGTCATCGAGGACCCAGAATGACCGGCCATGAGTGGCGACCACCAAGTCATCACCATGCATAGCCAGATCGTGAATTGGCACCGTGGGCAGATTGAGCTTAAGCGGCTGCCAGTGTCCGCCATCGTCAATGGAAAAGTACACACCCAGTTCCGTGCCGGCAAAAAGCAGGCCTTTGCGTTTTGTGTCCTCGCGCACCGCGTGCACATACGCGCCCTGAGGAATTCCGTTCGCCGTCAGAATCCAGGTCTTTCCCGAGTCCCGAGTGCGAAAGATGAACGGCCGGAAATCGTCAAACTTGTGGCGATCCACGGCGATGTACGCGGTTCCGGCATCGAAGTGTGACGGCTCAACGATGCTGACCATGCTCCACTCGGGCATGTCTTTGGGAGTCACGTTGTTCCAGTGCTGGCCGCCGTCGGTGGTCAATTGCACAAGGCCGTCATCGGTTCCCGCCCAGATCATGTCTTTCTTTACCGGCGACTCCGCGACTGCGAAAACTGTGTCGTAGTACTCCACACTGGTGATGTCCAGCGTGATCGGACCTCCGGATGGCTTCTGCTTGGACTTATCGTTACGCGTGAGATCCGGGCTGATCGCGGTCCAGCTCTGCCCCATGTCCGTGGATTTGAAAATGCGCTCCATTGCCGTATAGAGGACGTTGGGATCGTGTGGGGAAACAAGCAACGGAGAGGTCCAGTTAAAACGGTGAAGAAGTTTATCAGCCCCGTTTCCCGAAACATCGAGCGGGTAAACCGAAATGTCCACGAGCTGCTCGGTGCGCTTGTCGAAACGCGACGCGAAGCTCTCGCCATTGGCAAAGACGATGTTGGGATCAGGAGGATACGGCGCGATGTAGCCGCTCTCGCCACCACCCACGGCGTACCAGTCCTGACGGCCGATCACGCCATCGTCATCGTAACTCTTGATGGCGACTGTGCTGTTGTCCTGCTGCGCGCCGTAAATGTAGTACGGCCAGCGATTGTCTGTGATGACGTGATAAAACTGCGCGGTGGGCTGGTTGTACTGAGTGGTCCAGGTAACGCCGCCATCGGTGGAAATAGTTGCGCCGCCGTCATTGCCGTTGATCAAACGGCGCGGATCATCCGGATCAATCCACAGTCCGTGATGGTCGCCGTGCGGGGCGGGCAGCAGATTGAATGTGCGTCCGGCGTCCGTGGACCGCAACATGCCCGTGTTCAGCACGTAAACGGTATCTGCTGATTTGGGATCGGCGAACACGTGGGAGAAGTACCATGGCCGCTGACGCAAGCGGCCGTCCTGATTGATGCGGATCCAGTTCTCACCTCCGTCATCGGAGCGGTAGAGCCCACCTTCCTTCGACTCAATCATGGCGTAAACACGATTCGAGTCGGCCCCCGAAACACTTACGCCAATACGGCCCATAATCCCGGCCGGAAGCCCGTGCCCTTCCAGTCGCGTCCAGGTTGAGCCGCCATCCGTCGACTTGTAAAGGCCGCTGCCCGGTCCGCCGCTGTTCAAACTCCAGGGGTTGCGATAAACCTCCCACAATGAGGCGAACAGCGTGTTGGGATTGTTCGGATCAAAAACCACGTCAATAGCTCCGGTCTTATTGTCTTTGTAAAGGACCTTTTGCCAGGTCTTTCCGCCATCAGTGGTGCGAAACACGCCGCGTTCTTCATTTGGACCGTAAGCATGGCCCAACGCGGCTACGAACACCGTGTTGGGATCTTTCGGGTTGATGATGACAGCCCCGATGTGCTGCGAGTCCTTGAGGCCGACGTTTTTCCACGTTTTACCGCCATCAACGGACTTGTACACTCCATTGCCATAGCTGATGTTGCCGCGAATGCAGGCCTCTCCCGAGCCTGCATAGATAATGTTGTGGTCAGAATCGGCCACTGCGATGGCGCCGATGGAAGCGATATCCTGCGCATCAAAAAGCGGCTGCCAGTTGGCGCCGGTGTCGGTGCTCTTCCAGACGCCTCCCGAAACAGCGCCAAAATAAAAGATATTCGGCTCACCGCGCACGCCAGTAACCGCCAGCACACGTCCGCCGCGAAACGGACCTACTTGTCGCCAGCGCATTGCGCCAAAAAGCTTCTCGTCAACAAAAGGTGCGGCCCCATAGGCAGCAGCTTTTGGGGGCACCACCTTTTGCGGCTTGGCCTGCGTTCCTGTGGAGGATTTTTTCGCGTGCTTCTGTTCTGAAGAGGCGCTTGGCGTTTTCTGGGCCTGCGAAAAAGCTGGAAGTGTAAAACAAAGGGAAATGATCAAAGAGAGGCCCTGTTTCCGGAAGGTCATAGGCGGCAGTCAGCTCCTGCGAAAAGGAAATGAATGACGGAACATCATACACGGAGCAATTAGCAATTAGCAGTTAACAATTTAGCTCCATTACGAGCAGCTCTTTTCAAAGAGAAGCTCGTTCAGGAACAGAGCTACTCGCTAATTGCTAGCTGCTAATTGTTATTTGCAGCGCTCACGGCTTGTAATCAAAACCCACCAGACCATCGCGGTAGTCGATTGTGATGATCATCTTTTTGAGAGTGGCAAAACCGATCAGGCCGGAAATTTCTGTTCCCAGGTCCTTGCTGAGGCCATGAAGGTCAAAGGTGATCATGTCTTCGTGCGGCTGACGAAAGCGGGAAAACTGCAGCACAGTCTGGTCCGTGGTGAAGACATTACTGACACTGCCGCTCATCCCGTTCACCGGGATATCAGAGCTGCGGACCGTGCTGACGCGGCGGGCAATCTCCGGCGACATGGAGTTGGTGGAAGACCCGGTATCAAGTGCGAACAAGCCGTGGGCAGTATCTCCCACGCTGGTGGGCATCAGCATGATGTGGCCGAAGCGATAGAAGGAAGTAAACCCGCTATTCGCAGACTCTGAAGCTGCCGGCAAGGACTCTAAGCGAAGCTTGCGGGCGGGAAAATCGATCATGACCAGGTACTGTTCAAAAACGTCGGCGCCGATCAGGCCGTCGTAATCGGGATTGTCGCGGGGCGAGACATGAACGTGGCAATCATCGAATTCAAGATCGCCAATGGCTACTTTATCAACCCACGCCTCATAGCCCTTTGCGGGACCTGAATTGCCCACGCCCTCAAGCGAGTGCTCAGATAAGAGGCTCGCATGCGCTTTCTCCGCCAATTTCTTTGAGATCGTCAGTCCTGAAGCACCAGTGTCAAGCATGACTGTAGCTGTGGTGCGATCGTTCAGCTTGACTTTGAACGCGAATGCGCGCGGGCCATCCTGCAGCCTGGAAATGATTGGCTGCAATTTGATTTCAGTCCGCGGCACCTGCCGGGCAAGGTTCCATACCTTGCGCCCGTTCAAGGCGCGCAGAAAATCAATGTATTCACGCTCGTGCCGTTCCTTCTCCGGGTCATCGCGGAACTCGGCCATGTGTTTTTGGAGTTGCGTCACATTCTGCGGGAAAGGCAAACCGACCGCCCAGTAGTAGAGCGCATCTCCATCGCCTGGATCCAGGTCGTGAGCGCGGGCGAATGCTTCGCGAGAGGACGCCCGGCGCGATTCCGCCGCGTCAATGCGTCCCATTCCCAGCCAAGCTCGCGCGCATTTGGCGTCAATGTTGATGGCAGATTGATAGCTCTCCTGCGCCTCCGGCAGAAGGCCGCGACGAAACTTCACGTCACCATCGGCAGCAAGCATAAGGGCCGACTTGGGTAAGACCTGGAGCGCATTTCTGGCCGCCTGTTCAGCCGCGTCAACTTCATCAAGCTTTAGAAAGCTGCGCACCAGGCCGGCTTGAGCTTGCGCTAGCAGCGGATCCTTTTCCGCTATCAACTGATAAGCAGCCGCTGCAGCTTGAAACTTTCCTTGATTGAAATTTGTCTGAGCGGTGACGAGTGCAGGCGTGGAACGCGGAGGCGCCTGGGCCACGGCGAACGTTGCCACAATGAGGAATACGATAAGACGCAGTGGACCCACCTGAAAAGAACGAGCCTCAGCCACGATTTTGCGCGCTTCTCGGGCAGGAAGCAATCAGTTTAACCGACAGGCAGCTCCAGCGCCCGAGGCGCGCAAGGCGCCCCGGGCGGGCACAACCTTCAATCAACCTTGGTGGCGGTTATTTCCACCTGCATGCGCTTGGTGCTGTTCACGTCATCCATACTGGTGACAACCTGCGGTTTGCCAGGGACGAGAACAGTGCGAACCCGCTCGGTCACACCCCGAAGCACCGGCCTATTCCCCGCTGAGCCTGGGTTTGCATTCTGCTCAGGAATGGCAAAATTGGTGACCGTGATATCGAGACGCACCCCGACTTTGTTGTCAGCAGTCTCGACAACTGAACACTCCATATCAAAGCCCACATCCGCGTAGGTGATTTTGCCTTCTCCAATATCAATGGGCACCCGCGTACCGATCTTAAGCTTGTTTGAGTTGTTGTCGGCCCGGAGAAGCACGCTGTAATCGCGCTCATTGATTTTCTTCCCAGCTTGCAGTTCATAGATTGCGAAGGCCAGCTTATAAACAGGAGCAGCTTGTTCCTTGAAAGTGGAGGACTCAGCCGACGGTTTCTCCTCTTTTTTCGACGTCTGCTGCTGCCCTGATAATGTGCTCCCGAAGGCCGCAAAAATTATCATCAGCATAAAAAGTCTTTTCATTTCTTTAGCTCCTTGTTGAGTGGTTACTGAGCCTTGCGTTGGAGCAGCGGCTCGCCTGCCGCCCAAAACGCTCTGGCTTCTTTCTGGTCGTCACTTTTGATCTGCGCAACAACTTCCGATCGCGGAGTATTTTCCACGTACGTAAACAGCAATCGTTCCTGTTCGGTCAGCGGCACCGGCGTGGGGAATACAGCCGGTCGCTCGGCCAAGGCCGTCTCCTGGGCTTGGCTGTCAGCTTGGCGGAGGATTCGCCTCGGAAGCGATTTCCGGACGAGAGCCCGCTTCTTTGCCGGATTATTTTCTGTCTGTCGCGGTACAGTTTTCCCCGTGTGGGCCAGCGGCTGAATCTGGCCATTCTGCGCTACTTGCGGCGCGAGGCGAGGCCCCTGTGCTGTCCGAAACACGAGCAGCAGCACCACCACCGCCACAGCAGCGGTTGCCAACCCCGTGCCGGCGATCAGCCAGCGCAGACGCCCAAGGCCTTGCTTCTGCTTACGAAATTCTCCAATCAGAGCGAATACTTTCGTCTCCAGCCCTGGACGTGGCTCCGCGGCCGCGTAGTGCGAAAGCATGGAATCCAGCATGCGATCTAGCTGTTTTTCCCTGTCTTGGTCAGCCATGGTTCTGTACCTCCAACAAGACGGCGAGCTTCTGCTTTAAAAGCTGACGGGCGCGGAACAGGCGGGTGCGCACCGACTCGGCCGGGATGTTCATGATCTCGGCAATCTCGGTCGAGTTCAGCTCCTGGATGGTGGAGAGTTCAAGCGGTTCTCGCAATTCATCAGGTAAGGCCGTGATGAGCCGTTCAAGAATGCCCTGCATTTCCCTTCCCGCGACCACTTGCTCCAGCGGGAGCGACGGATCGGGAAGAAGTTCCACGCAGTTATCTTCCGGGAGTTCTTCCGCTGCCGAACTCGATCCAGCCAGTCGACAAGAA
>Ga0070681_10006695_pt1 | contig 11211 bp, 8 predicted proteins | sample KBSC83BmetaG_FD_65650 | JGI IMG/M metagenome (GOLD analysis project Ga0070681, IMG submission 65650) | Corn rhizosphere microbial communities from Kellogg Biological Station, Michigan, USA - KBS C8-3B metaG | ecosystem: Host-associated > Plants > Roots > Rhizosphere | place: USA: Michigan...
CGCGCTGGCCGCGGGCGACGTTGCCGTGGCGGGGCAGGGCACCGCCGCCGTGCTCTATGCGACGGACCGCGGCCGCGGCGGTCTGCTGGACGTGCTCGACGAGATGCGGCGCATGCCGTGGGCAGCCAACGTAGTAGCGGACGAGAAGGGCCTCGCGGCCCATGGATTCGCTGCGCGGCAGGGCATCGTCGCTGCCGTCAACATGGCGCGACGCGACGAGCCGAATGCCTTCGGCATCCCTGGCCGACGCTATGTGGTGGCCGAACCGGGCAAGGCCGCGGCTATCGGCTGCGGCCAGCATGGCGGGTGGGGACCGGACGAGACGCGGCCGTTCCTGATGGTCGACGATGGCGGCCGTTCGTGCGGCGCGATTGGCCGGGTGACCAGCCTCACCGACATCGCGCCGACCATCGTGCGCCACCTCGGCCTGCCGGTCGAAGGCTTCGACGGCGCGCCACTGCTCTAGGCTGAGTGCAATCTCAAGACGGCGTCGACGGCGCTCTTCGTGCGGCGGGCGATCTCGCGTGCATCGGGCGGTTCGACGACCCCCAGCATGAGGCGCACCGGAAGGTCGCCGAACAGCAGCGAAAAGAATTCGCCGCTCATGCGGTCGGCGTCGCCGTTGGCCAGCAGCCCCGCGGCCTGGGCCTGCGCCATCAATCGGCCGAGCGCGAGGCGATTGGGCTCGCGGCCGGCGCGATCGAGGATCTTGCCGATTTCCGACCCGCCGCCGGCTTCCGCCGCGGCGAGACGGTTGATCGCCGTCACTGCAGGGTGGGAGAGCTCGGTGAGCGCGCGGATGCCGTAGCGGGTGAGGGTGTCGGCGAGGCTCCGGCGGTCGACCACGCGCGGCAGGTCGAGTGGCGCCTGCATGCGGGCCGCCGTGGTCGCGATCAGCGCTTCGAGAATGCCCGCCTTGCTGCCGAACTCGGCATAGAGCTCGCGCTTGGAGACCTTGGCGCGGCTGGCGATCTCCAGCGTGCTGGCGCCAGCATAGCCCTGTTCCATCAGCACCGCGAAGGCGGCCGCGAGGATGGCGTGGCGGCGGGGCGGCAGATCGGCGAGCGGGTCGTCGGTGAAGCAGAGCGTTTCCTTTTTCTTCGTGGCCAAATCGCCCCCCCTTGACGCGGTACCAATTGGTACCATATGGTCATTGTGCTGGTACCGACAAGTACCAGAAAACGATGGAGACGACCATGGGCGTCGTGAGTTCACTCATCAGCCGGGCGAAAGAACAGATGAGCGACGCCAGCGCGGGCTTTCACCGCAGCTGGTACCCGGTCTGCCTGGTCACCGGGCTCGGGCTGGAGACGGTGATCGGGCGCGATTTTCTCGGCACGCGGGTCGTGGCGTGGCGCGACCCCGCCGGCAAGCCGGTGGTGCAGACCGCGTGGTGCCCACATCTCGGGACCGACCTGTCGCTCGGCAGGATCGTCGAGGGCCGGCTGCGCTGCCCCTATCATCACTGGTCATTCGAACCGGGTGGGGCGTGCGTACACATCCCGACCGGCGACAAAATCCCGGCGGCCGCGCGCCTGTTCTCCTACCCGACCGCCGAGGCGTGGGGAATCGTGTGGGCCTTCAACGGCGAGCAGCCCGACTTCCCGCCGCCGATCCTGCCGGACGCGGAAGAGGGCGCGGTCGAATTCGAGGCTTTCGAGCGCGGCGAGCGGCCGTGGGATACCTGGGTCGCGGTGTCGAACGGCGTCGACTTCCAGCACCTGCGCACCTTGCATGGGCTGCCCGCGGCAACGATGCCCGAGCAGCTCGACGTCGAGGCGGGCGCCATCGGCTTCAAGGTCGAGAGCCCGCATCACCTGCAGCATGGCCGCATCACCGGCACGAATACCTTTGCCCAGCATCTGCGGTTCGGCGGCATGGACATGTTCCAGCTGTTCACCGGCGCGCCGATCGCGCCGCGCCGCTCGAACGGCTTCTTCGTGATCGCCGTCCCGAAGGGCCAGGGCAAGCGTCTGCCCGAGGTGCGCACGATGGTCGAGCGTCTGAACGAGGAAGACGCGCCGGTGCTGAACACCATCCGCTTCCGGCGCGGCCTGCTGACCCCGTCGGACCGCCATCTCGCGCGCTACTTCAAATACGTCGAGGAATTTCCAACGTTCTTACCGCCAGCTTAGCGTGTCGTTCTCTCTAGGCGGCCTTGATGAGCGGGGTTAACATCCCGCAACACACATCAAGGAGAGACGACCATGCAGGAACGGCTTCAATTCTATATCGATGGAAAATGGGTCGATCCGGTCACGCCCAGGACGATCGACGTGATCAATCCCGCCAACGAGGAGGCCTTCGCGCGCGTCTCGCTGGGATCGAAGGCCGATGTCGACAAGGCGGTCGCCGCCGCGCGCCGCGCGTTCGAGAGCTATTCGCGCACGACGCGCGAGGAGCGCCTTGCCCTGCTGGACAAGATCATCGCCGCCTACAAGGGCAAGTTCCAGGCAATCGCCGAGGCGATCAGCCAGGAGATGGGGGCGCCGCTGTGGCTCGCCAAGGCCGCACAGGCCGCGACCGGCCTGGGCCACCTGACCGAGACGGTGAAACTCCTGAAGGACTACAAGTTCGAGGAAACGCGCGGCAGCACCGCGATCGTCAAGGAGCCGGTGGGCGTGTGCGGGTTCATCACGCCCTGGAACTGGCCGATCAACCAGATCGTCTGCAAGGTCGCGCCGGCTCTCGCGGCAGGCTGCACGGTCATCCTCAAGCCGTCCGAAGTGGCGCCGATGAACGCCATGCTGTTCGCCGACGTGCTGCACGAGGCGGGCGTGCCGCCGGGCGTGTTCAACCTGATCAACGGCGACGGCCCCACGGTCGGCGAAGCCATGTCATCCCACCCCGGCATCGACATGATGTCGTTCACCGGCTCGACCCGCGCGGGCATCGCGGTCGCCAAGGCCGCTGCCGATACGGTGAAGCGCGTGGCGCAGGAACTGGGTGGCAAGTCGGCCAACATCGTGCTCGACGATGCCGATCTCGCGAAGGCCGTCTCGTCCGGCGTGACGAGCATGATGCTCAACTCCGGCCAGTCGTGTAACGCGCCCTCGCGCATGTTCGTGCCGCGGACCCAGAACGATGCGGCCATCGCCATCGCCAAGGCGGCGGCCGAGAAGGTGAAGTGCATCGATCCCACGACCGCCGATGCCGGGCCGGGCACGATCGGCCCCGTCGTGAGCGAGGTGCAGTTCAACAAGATCCAGGCCCTCATCCAGAAGGGCATCGACGAAGGCGCGACCCTGGTCGCGGGCGGCCCGGGCCGGCCCGAGAACATGAATCGCGGCTACTATGTCCGGCCGACGGTGTTCGCGAACGTGACCAACGACATGACGATCGCCCGCGAGGAGATCTTCGGGCCAGTCCTCACCATGCTTGCCTACGACACCGAAGAGGACGCGATCGCCCAGGCCAACGATACGGTCTACGGCTTGTCGGGCTACGTGCAGTCGGGCGATATCGACCGCGCCCGCAAGGTTGCCTCGCGGCTGCGCACCGGCAACGTGCACCTGAACGGCGCCGGTCCCGATTTCGGGGCGCCCTTCGGCGGCTACAAGCAGTCGGGCAACGGCCGCGAATGGGGCGAACACGGCCTCGAGGAGTTCCTCGAAACCAAGGCCGTGATGGGCTGGGTGCCCAGGCAACCCAAGGCGGCGTAGTCCGCGGACGCCACGAAAAAGCCGCCCGGAAGGGCGGCTTTTTGCAGTCCGCCGGTCGGCAGGACTACTTGATCTTCGATTCCTTGAAGACGACGTGCTTGCGCGCGACCGGGTCGTATTTCTTCAGTTCGAGCTTCTCGGTCTTGGTGCGCGGGTTCTTCTTGGTCACGTAATAGAAACCGGTGTCGGCGCTGGACACCATCTTGATGAGGATCGAGGTCGGCTTGGCCATGGTCTTGTCCTTGGGCCCTGTGGGGCGAATTCCTAAGAGGCGGGCAAATTAGTCGCCCAAACTGCGGTGTCAAGCGGCCGAAAAAGGCCTACTGGCGAGCTGCCTGGTCCACAGCACCGCTCTTCACGGCGTGGGCGTAGAGCACCGGGTCGCGCAGCACGCGGCTGGCGACATCGACGTCGCGCTCGGGCGTGTCCTCGCCAGGCGGGCAGATCTTGCGCAGGGATGCAACTTCCTGGGGTGAGGGCTCGCGCTCGGCGTGCCAGCGGGTGAGCAGGGGCCGGCTGGCATCGACTTCCGGCCCGAGCTTGTTCACATCGGCCACCTTGGCGGTGCAGATGTTGGGCATGACGCCCAGCTCGTTCCAGGTGTAGCCGGACGGCGCCACGAGGCGCGACCAGGTGAGGATCAGCTCGCCCTCGTTGGGCATGCGCAGCACGGTCTGCACGGTGCCCTTGCCGTAGCTGGTGGTGCCGACGACGACGGCGCGGCCGCGGTCCTGCAGCGCCGCCGCCACGATCTCGGCGGCGGAGGCCGAGTTGCCGTTCACCAGCACGACGATCGGCAGGGTGACGGCGCGGCGGCTCGAGCTGCGGTAGACGCGGTGGCTGTCGGGATGGCGGCCCTGGGTCGAGAAGATCGGCCCGTCGCCGATGAACTCCTCGGCGACATCCTGTGCCTGGTCGAGCAGGCCGCCACGGTTGCCGCGCATGTCGATGATGTAGCCGGCGAGGTCGCGGCCGATGTCGGCGCGCGCCTTGTCGAGCGCCTGGTGCAGGCTCTCGTCGGTGGCGCTGTTGAAGCCCTTGAGCCGGATCAGGGCGACATCGCCGTGGCGCTCGTACTCGACGGTGGTCGGGATGATGCGGCCGCGCTTCATCGACAGGGTGAGCTCGCGGCCCTGAGAAGGACGCAGCACGGTGAGCGAGACGGGCGCGCCCACCGTGCCGCGCAGCTTGTGCACGACGTCGGCAAGCGGCCGGTCGACCATGTTCTCGCCGTCGACCGCCATGATCTGGTCGTCGGGCTGGATGCCGGCGCGGCCCGACGGCGAGTCGGCCTGGACGGCGCGGATCACGGTCTTCTTCTCGGCGGTGCGCTCGACAGTGATGCCGATGCCGCCGCCGCCATCGCGCTGGAAGCGGTCGTCGCGCGCCTCTTCGGGATCTGCATAGCGGGTGTTGCGGTCGAGTGGCTTGGTCGTGGCGTCCATCGCGCCCTTGATCAGGGCTTGGCGCTCGACCTGCTGGAGGGCGGGCGAAGCCTTGAGCGAGGCCGTGAAGATATCGGCCATCATGCTGCCCCAGGCCCGGCCGTCGGCCGGGTTGGCGGGCGGCGTGCGGGAGATCACCGCCTTGCCGTCGCGCATGACGGTGTAGACGCCGTCGGCGCTGACCAGCGACATCGACGGATCCTGGGTCGCGAAGCCGCGGTAGGTGTCCTGGGAGAGCGTGCGGAAATCGGGCTCGCGCAGGGCGCGGTCGCCGATGGCGCGATAGGCCTGCATGACCACGCGCTCGATGCCGACGTCGTTGGGGTTGCCGGCCACCGGCGACGGCGGGCGGCCGCCCCCGGGCTCACAGGAGGCGACCAGCGAAGCCGCGAACAGCCCCGCGGCGAGGCGGGACAGGGCCGGACGGGTCAGAATCTGTCGGAAAAAGGAGATCACCGGCACCTGGAAAACCCAACGAACGGAAACTTTAGCATAGGCCAACGCCCATCTGCCACGTCAGGAAAGGGGGGACGGCCCCCCCGTGCTGGGCTTGGGTGTGGACAGGCTCTGGGTCCACAGCAGGGCGATGACCGCGCCCTTGATGCGCGGCAGCAGGAGCAGGGCCAGCAGGACCGACAGCGGCAGCCACAGCAGGGCATGGAGCCACAGCGGCGGCTCGCGGCCAAAGCGCTCGAACGCCAGCACCATCGGCACGATGATGTGGCCGACCGCGAAGATCGTGAAATAGGCCGGCGCGTCGTCGGCGCGGAACGGTTCGAGCATCAGCCCGCACGACGGACAGTTGCTCTGCATCTTGAGGAAGCTGCAGAACAGCGCGCCTTCGCCGCAGCGGGGACATTGACCGCGCCAGCCGCGGTAAATGGCGGACCAGAAATCGACGGGGGCACCGATTGAGTTCATGCCATCCAAGATGAGGGCTCGCCCTAGGTTCGTCGTCGCGACCGTTTGTCCCGAGGCCCCTTCCGGTGCGCGACCGGACGACGCGGCCCCCGGCCGCCATCACGTCCGTCGTCGCGCCCGCCAGCGCCGCGGCGGGCTGAGGGGGCGGCAAGGCGCTCGACCCGCTCGATGACGTCGACGATGTCGAACAGCAGCCCGCCGGTGGCGACGCTGGCCTCGACCAGCTTGACGTTCAGCCGGTCACCCAGGCCGTAGGTCTCGCCCGTCCGCTCGCCGATCAGGAGCTGGCGGCCCTCGTCGTGCCGGTAGAATTCCTGGCCGATGTTGCGGATCGGGATCAGTCCGTCGGCGCCCGAGCCGTCGACCGAGATGAACAGGCCAAAGCGGGTGACGCTGCTGATGCGCGCGCCGAAGGTGGCGCCGACGTGGCCGGCCATGAAGTTGGCGACGTAGCGGTCCATGGCGTTGCGCTCGGCGGCCACGGCGCGGCGCTCGCACATCGACAGGTGCTCGCCGAACTCCACGAAGCGGCCGGTGTCGCCCGCCGGCAGCCCCCCGTCGCCCAGCCCGAAGGCCGCGATCAGGCTGCGATGGACCAACAGGTCGGGATAGCGCCGGATCGGCGAGGTGAAGTGGGCGTAGCGCGCCAGCGCCAGGCCGAAGTGGCCATGGTTGTCTGGGCTGTAGATCGCCTGGCTCTGGCTGCGCAGCACGGTCTCGCTGACCAGGCGCGAGATCGGCTTGCCGGCGACGTCGCCCAGCACGCGGTTGAGGTCGGCCGGGCGCAGGCGCTGGCCGATCGGCAGCTTGATCGACAGCGTCGACAGGAACTCGCGCAGGCCCTCGATCTTGGCGAGGTCGGGCTGGTCGTGGACGCGATAGAGGCAGGGCGCGTGGCGCCGCTCCAGCGCCTGGGCCGCCGCCACGTTGGCCAGCACCATGAATTCCTCGATCAGCTTGTGGCTGTCGAGACGCTCGCGCACGCCGATCTCGGCGATGCGGCCGTCGTCGCCCAGCTTGACCAGCCGCTCGGGCAGATCGAGGTCGAGCGCGCCGCGCTTTTCCCGCGCCGCCAGCAGGATCTTGAAGGCTGCATAGAGCGGCTCGATCACGGTCTTCATCAAGGGCGCGATCTCGTCGTCGGGGAAGCCGTCGGCGGCGCGCTGCACCCTGTTGTAGGTGAGGCGCGCGGCCGAATGCATCATGGCGCGGTGGAACTTGTGGCTGTGCAGCTCGCCCTCGGCGTCGATGCGCATCTCGGCCACCAGCACGGGGCGATCCTCGCGCGGCAGCAGCGAGCACCAGCCGTTGCTGATCGCCTCGGGCAGCATCGGCACGACCCGGTCCGGGAAGTAGACCGAGGTGCCGCGCCGGTAGGCCGCGCGATCGAGCGGCCTGTCGGGTCGCACGTACCAGGAGACGTCGGCGATCGCGACCAGCAGGCGCCAGCCGCCCGGATAGTCGGGGTCGGGCTCGGCGAAGACCGCGTCGTCGAAGTCGCGGGCATCCTCGCCGTCGATGGTGACGAGAGGAACCTTGCGCAGGTCGAGCCGGTCGCCCATCGGCGCGGCCTTGGCGCGCTCGGCTTCCTCGACGGCGGCCTCGGGGAAGTCGACCGGGATGTCGTTGGCCGCGATCGCGATCAGGCTGACGGTGCGCGGGTCGCTCATCGGCCCGACGCGCTCCAGCACGCGGGCGCGGCGCGACAGGGCAGTGCCTGTGCCCTCGATCCAGACGATGTCGCCGGGCAGGGCGCCGTTCCTGTCGGCTGGCCGGATGTCGAAGCTTTGCCGCTGCTTGCGGTCGGTCGGCGTGACCATGCCCAGGCCGCTGCCGCCGGGCGGCTCTTCGTAGAGGCCGAGGATCTTCTTCGGGCCGCTGCCGAGGTGGCGGATGATCTTGGCCTGGTAGGTGTTTTCACCGCGCCGCCGCAGCGAGGCCAGCACGCGATCGCCGACGGCGGGCGCGGTGTTGCCACGGGATCCGTGGGGATCGATCTCGATGCGGGGAAGAGGGCCGTCTTTCTCTTCGTCGTAGCGGCGCGGCACGGCCAGCAGGTGGCCGTCGCCGTCGACGCTGGTGATTTCCAGTACGGTAATGTCAGTCAGAGCTTTGGGGTCCTTGAATGTCTTGGCACGGTCGGCGGCGATCTCGCCGCTGTCGCGCAGGTCGCGAAGCAGCGCCTTCAGTTCGATGCGCTGGTCGCCTTTGATTCCATAGGCGCGCGCGATCTCGCGCTTGCCCACGGGCGTGGTGCTTTCCTTGATGAACGCCAGCAGTTCGTCGCGAGTCGGGACGCGGCCCTTAGCCATCGGTCCCGGTGCGGGGCGGCGTCTCGGGCTCGGTCTTGGCCTTGGCCTTGGCCTTGGCCTTCGGAGCGGCCTTCTTCTTGGCCGCCGTCTTCTTTTTGGCAGCGGGCTTCTTCGCCGGCGTATCGCCGGCGTCGTTGGCGGGGGCGGGCGCGGCCTTCTTGGGTCGAGCCGCCTTTGGCTTCTTTCCGCCGCCCTTGGCGGCGCGCTCGGCCAGCAGCGAGACGGCCTGCTCGACCGTGAGTTCGTCCGGCTTCAAGTCGGTGGGAACGGTGGCGTTGATGCCGCCGTGCTTCACGTACATGCCGTAGCGGCCGTCGTAGAGCTCGATCGGCGCATTGTCCGCCGGATGGTTGCCGACGACGCGCAATGGCTTCACCGCGGCGCGGCCGCGGCCCGGGGTCTTGGCCTCCGCAAGCAGGGCCACGGCACGGTTCATGCCGATTTCGAGCACGCTCTCGTCGGCGGGAATGGATTTGTATTTCGAGCCGTGGCGCACGTAGGGGCCGAAGCGGCCGACGCCGGCCAGCACCGGTTCCTTGTCCTCGGGATGCGGCCCCAGCTCGCGCGGCAGCGACAGGATAGCCTGGGCCTTCTCGAAGGTGAGCTCCTCGGGCGTCATGCCCTTCAGCAGGGACGCACGTTTGGGCTTGTCCTTGCCCTCGAGTACGCCGAGCTGGACGTAGAGCCCGTAGGGGCCGTTGCGCAGGGTGACTTCCTTGCCTGTTGCGGCGTCGACACCCAGCACCTTCGGCCCGTCGAGATTGGCGCCCGAGAGCGCATCCTTCTCCGGATCGACGATGCCCAGCTTGCGCGTGAACTTGCAGGTCGGATAGTTCGAGCAGCCGATGAAGGCTCCGAACTTGCCGAGCTTCAGGCCGAGGCGGCCGTCGGCGCAGGATGGGCAGGTGCGCGGGCTCTTGGCGCCGGCATTGTCATTGGCGGGGAAGAAGTGCGGCCCCAGCTCCTCGTCGAGCTTGTCGAGCACCTCGCGGACGCGCAGCTCCTTGGTCTCGCCGATCGCCGCCGAGAAAGCCTTCCAGAACTCGCGCAGCACCTGGTGCCACTCGGTCTTGCCGCTCGAGATGTCGTCGAGTTCTTCCTCGAGATGGGCGGTAAAACCGTACTCGACGTAGCGCGGGAAATAGGTCTGCAGGAACGACGTCACGATGCGGCCGCGGTCTTCGGGAATGAAGCGCTTGCGGTCGATCTTCACGTAGTTCCGGCGCTGCAGCACTTCGATGATCGAGGCGTAGGTCGAGGGACGGCCGATGCCCAGCTCCTCGAGCTTCTTGACCAAGCTGGCTTCCGAATAACGCGGCGGCGGCTCGGTGAAATGCTGCTCGGGCAGGACCTCGCGGCGGTCGAGCGCCTCGGCTTCCTGGACGTCGGGCAGGATGTTGGCGTTCTCGTCGCCGTCCTCGGCCTTCTCGTCCTGGCCCTCGTCGTAGAGGGTGAGGAAGCCCGGGAACTTCACGACCGAGCCGGTGGTGCGCAACTGGACGGTCTTGTCGCCGCTGGCGATGTCGACGGTCACCTGGTCGAGCACGGCGCTTTCCATCTGGCTGGCGACGGTGCGCTTCCAGATCAGCTCGTAGAGGCCGAGCTGGTCCTTGTCGAGATACTGGGCGACGTCCTGCGGCAGGCGGAAGAGGTCGGTCGGGCGGATCGCCTCGTGCGCTTCCTGCGCGTTCTTGGCCTTCGAGACGTAGACGCGCGGCTTTTCCGGCACGTAGCTCTGGCCGTACTTGGTCTCGATCAGGCGGCGCGTCTGGCCGATTGCCTCGGGCGCGAGCTGTACGCCGTCGGTGCGCATGTAGGTGATGAGGCCGACCGTCTCGCCGCCGATGTCGACGCCCTCGTAGAGTTTCTGGGCGAGGCGCATGGCGGTTGCCGCACCGACGCCCAGCTTGCGCGAGGCTTCCTGCTGCAGGGTCGAAGTGATGAACGGCGGCGGCGGGTTGCGGCGCGCCTGGCGGCGGTCGATGGAAGCCACGGAGAAGGCGCGGCGTTCGATCTCCTTGCGCGCGCTCTCGGCGCGCTCGGCGGTGTCGAGGTCGAACTTCTCGAGCTTGCGGCCGTCGAGGTGGGTGAGGCGGGCCTTCAGCGTCGCCTTCTTGGCGGTGCCGAACACGGCGTCGACCGTCCAGTACTCGCGGGTCTTGAAGATCTCGATCTCCGACTCGCGCTCGCAGATCAGGCGCAGCGCCACCGACTGCACGCGGCCGGCCGAGCGGCTGCCCGGCAGCTTGCGCCACAGCACTGGCGAGAGGTTGAAACCCACGAGATAGTCGAGCGCGCGGCGCGCGAGGTAGGCGTCGATCAGCGGCTGGTCGAGGTCGCGCGGATTGGCGACGGCGTCGAGCACCGACTGCTTGGTGATGGAATTGAAGGTGACGCGCTTCACGTCGACGCCCTGCAGCGCTTTCTTGCGCGACAGAATGTCGAGCACGTGCCACGAGATCGCCTCGCCCTCGCGATCCGGATCGGTGGCGAGATAGAGCTTGCCGCCCTTGGTGACGGCCTTGGCGATGGCGTCGACCCGCTTCTGGGAAGCGCTGTCGATCTCCCAGTCCATGGCGAAGTCCTCGTCCGGCCGGACCGACCCGTCCTTGGGCGGCAGGTCGCGGACGTGACCGTACGAGGCCAGCACGGTGAAACCGGGACCCAGGTATTTGCCGATGGTCTTAGCCTTCGCGGGAGACTCGACGACCAACACGTCCATCGTCGGAACCAGCTCCAGTAAATTATTAAAAACCAGAGCTAGAGCACTGATTTACATCAGAGATACTCGGTTACCCCGGTGCCTCTCCAAGCGGCCTTCCAGCTCTAGGGCGAGCAGGACCTCCGCAACGGTGGCGGCGGACACTTGGC
>Ga0070681_10006702_pt1 | contig 11207 bp, 9 predicted proteins | sample KBSC83BmetaG_FD_65650 | JGI IMG/M metagenome (GOLD analysis project Ga0070681, IMG submission 65650) | Corn rhizosphere microbial communities from Kellogg Biological Station, Michigan, USA - KBS C8-3B metaG | ecosystem: Host-associated > Plants > Roots > Rhizosphere | place: USA: Michigan...
GTACCCTTTGTACAGCGGCAGCGGGGTGCAGGCGCAGACCGGCAAGAATAAGGGGGCGAGGCCAATTGCCCCGCCGAGGACTACGGCGCCCCAGATGGCGTGTTTGCGACGAAGGGGCATGGTCTTGGGTTGAAGCCTAACGCGTTGGACTTCAGCTGTGGCGACCGAGCACGCCGGTCAACGATGCGGACATCGTCGCGACCTCGCCAGTCGCCAGTCGCGAGTCGCCAGTCGCCAGTCGCCAGTCGCCCACCCATATTAGACAAGCCACCATTCTTCGTCCCATCCAGCACCGCGATGAACACGAGACCCGTTCTGGCCGTCGTCGCCCTCACTGTCGCCGCCATCTCCTTCGAAGCGACACCCATCAAACCCGAGCTGCTCTCCGGGCTCGTCTGGCGCAACGTCGGTCCGTTCCGCGGCGGCCGCATCTCCGCCGTCTCCGGTGTGATCGGCGAGCCGGGCACGTTCTATATCGGCACGCCCGCCGGCGGGGTGTGGAAGACCACCAACGCCGGCGCTACCTGGTGGCCCATTTCCGACAGCATCAAGGACGCCGAGGTGATTGGCGCGCTGGAGGTGGCACCATCGAACGGCAACACGATCTACGTCGGCACCGGCGACCTGATCACCGGCGGCGGCATCGCCGAAGGCAACGGCATGTACAAGAGCACCGATGCCGGTGCGACGTGGACACACATTGGCCTCGAGAAGACGAAGCAGATCCCGAGCATCCTCGTCGACCCGCGCGACGCGAACGGGGTGCTCGTCGCGGCGCAGGGAGACGTTCACACGAAGAACGACTCGCGCGGCATATATCGCAGCGGCGACGGCGGTGCGACCTGGACGCGCGTGCTGTTCGTGGACGATTCGACGGGGATCCAGAAGCTCGCAACCGCATTCGACAAGCCCGACGTGGTCTTCGCCACCACCGTGCGACACTATACGCCGCCGAGCGGTCCGCCGATCGTGCCTCCGCGCGGTCAGGGCGGTGGCCCTGGTGGCGCCGGTGGTGGCGGCGGCCGTGGCCCGACCGGCACTGCCATCTACAAGTCAGTGGACGCCGGCGCCACCTGGAAAGAGCTCAGTGGCACTGGGCTACCGCGCATCCCGGGCCGCACGTCGATCGCGGTGGCCATCGGCACCGACGCGCACCGCGTCTATCTCACCACCAACGTCGGGTTCTTCCGTTCCGATGACGGCGGCGCCACGTGGAAGCAGATGGCGTCGGACGACTCGCGCATCCGCAATGGACAGGGTGGCTACAACTGCGGCGTCTACGTCGATCCAAAGAATCCGGACATCGTCTACGTCTTCAACACGTCGTCGTACATCTCGAAGGATGGCGGCAATACGTTCACGGGGTTCAGGGGCGCGCCAGGCGGCGACGATCCGCAGCAGGGGTGGATCGATCCCACCAACGGCAAGCGCATCATCCTCGGTTACGATCAGGGCGCGATCGTGTCGCTCGACGGCGGTGCGACGTGGAGCTCGTGGTACAACCAGTCCAACGAGCAGGTGTACCACATCTCCACGGACAACTCGTTCCCGTACTGGATCTACGCATCCCAGCAGGACGCCGGCGCCGTACGCGTGCGCGTCCGCGGCAACCTCGGCGCCGTGACGGCGCTCGACTGGAATCCGGTGAACGGCTGGGAGTGGGGCACCGTGCTGCCGGACCCGCTCAACTCGAACACCGTGTACGCCACCGGCAACGGCGTCATCAGGATTTCCTATCCCAGTGAAGAGTGGGTCAACGTCAGCCCCGGCGAAGACCCGTCGCTCCGGCTGCGCGCCAACAGCGACGCGCCGCTCTTGTTCACGCCGTGGGATCCACACACGCTGCTCGCCGGCTTCCAGTACCTCATGTCGACGTCGGATGGCGGCAAGACATGGACGAAGATCAGCCCGAACCTGGGCTATCCAGCGAACTTCGCCATTCCACCCGACTCGGCCACTCCCAAACCCGGAGACCCGATCGGCGGCACGATCATGTCGATCGGCGCTTCGACGATCGCACGCGGCACGATCTGGGTGGGCACCAACACGGGGTTGGTGAAGGTCACGCGCGACAACGGCAAGACGTGGAGCGATGCGTCAGGCTTCAAGCGGATCGGACAGATCCACTCGGTGGAAGCGTCGCACACGAATCCCGCCGAGGCGTACGTCACCGCCGATGCGCGCGCGGACGCCGACTACGATCCGTACGTGTATCGCACGCGCGACTACGGGAAGACGTGGACGCTCATCACCAATGGCCTCGCCACGGGCGAGTCCAACGGCAGCTACGCGCGCATCCTGCGCGAAGACCCGAAGCGCGCCGGCCTGCTGTTCCTCGGCACGGAAAGCGCGATGTACGTGTCGTTCGACGACGGCGACTCGTGGCAGTCGCTCCAGCTCAACCTGCCGACGACGTCGTTCCGCGACATCGCGTTCAAGGGCAACGACCTCATCGTCGGCACGTACGGCCGCGGCATCTTCGTGCTCGACGACTACACGGTGCTCAGGCAGATGAACGGGAGCATGCCTAACGAAAGCGTCCACCTGTTCAAGCCGGATGCCGCGGTACGCCTGCGTCGCAACGTTGGCGCGGACACACCGTTCCCGCCGGAAGTGCCGCACGCGCTCAATCCGCCCGACGGCGCCATCATCTACTACTGGCTTGGCTCGAAGCCCAGCGGCAGGGTCACGCTCGACGTGCTCGATTCAGCCGGCACGGCTGTGCGGCACTATTCGAGCGATCCCATCACGCCGGTGCGCGAGGCAGCACGTCCGCCGCATCCGAACTTCTGGGTGGAGGTGGAGCAGCCGCTCTCCACGGACGTCGGTACGCACCGCGTCACCTGGGACCTGCGCTACGATGCGCCACCGGCATTCACGCACACGTTCGAGATCAACGCCAACCCCGGTCAGACGCCGGCGTCGCCTGAAGGCGCGCTCGTGCCGCCCGGCACCTACACCGTCCGGCTCACCGTCGACGGGAAAGCGCGCAGCGAGAAGGTCGTCGTCGCGATCGACCCGCGGTCGCCCTCGACCCTCACGGCGCTGAGAGCCGAGGACGCGTTGATCAGGAAGCTGAACGCGTCGGAGCGGGTCGCGTGGGAGGCATTCGAGCAGGTGGACACGATGCGCGCGCAGCTTCGCGCGATGAGCGCAAGCGATTCCACGAGCGAGATAGCGAAGACGGTTCGCGCATCGATCGCGAAGCTCGACTCGCTGGGCGGGCGCGCTCCCGTGTCGGGAGGCGGGTTCGCCGGGTTCGGTGGTGCCAGCGCCATTGCGCACCCCACGTTCGTGCAGCTCGTGAACGTGTTCCTGCGGCAGCTCGGCACGTTCGACAACGGCGACATCGCCCCGACGGCGGCGATGCTCGCGGGTCAGAAGTCGGCGTGCACCGATCTTGGGAAGTCGGTCGCTGCGTGGCGCGCGTTCAACGGCGCGGACCTGAGCGCACTGAACGCCGCGCTCAGCAAGGCAGGGAAGACTCCGGTGGCAAAGGCCCCTGGAGTGCAGGCGCCGGCCTGTGGGTCGTAAGGCCGGCCGAGCTCGTTAGGCTCGTCGGGCGCGCCGGGTCCACATCCCGCCGCGCTCGATGAGCGACGGAATGTGGATGGCGGGCACGACGTACTTCCCGACGATCGCTTATTGAGCTTCGCCGAATTCAGTTAACGATTGTGGCGGCTTACGGTTATGCCAGACCTGAGAGGGCTGACCCCACAGACGCAGGGGGTTCGGATGCTTCAGGATCACCGGGATCCTTCAGGATTGCTCCTCGGTCGTGACGTCTCCGCTGGCCACGAGCCGGGATTTTAGAATGACGACGTCGGCACGCATTGGCTTCCCGGGGCCGTTCAACAAAGAAAAAGATGAGAGCCGGACGTGCCGTCGGAGCCGTAGCCGGGCACGGGGCAAATCTGCGAACATCGGCGGAATCGATGTTCGAAATCCGCGTTAGGTCTTGCCGTTAATCCCACGGTCCCGACCGCGATGCCAGCGTGGCGCGGATGCCGCGACGCAGGCGCGCGAGCGTCAACCAAATTCGGCAACGCTCATTAACTCGCACGCGGGCCCTGCGCCTGCTGCTGCGCGTCGCGAATGCGATCATACACTCGGCGCGCATCAGGGATCTGAGTGAACTCGGGTGGTCCCTTCGCGCCGGGCCACGAGGAAGACGCGAAGGCCATCGGAAACAGTGGCGATCCGAACGTGATGGTACCGAGGCCGCTCGAGTGTTCTCTCAGCGACATCGTTGCCAGCGTCGCCAGGTCGAGCGACTGCGTCGTTGCGCCTGAGCGGACGATGATGCGTCGTGCCGTGAGGGCGTAGGTCGTTCGGCGTCGCCGGTAGGAGTCAGCGAAGAATCGTCCCACCGTCAGGTACAGACCCATGAGCACGAACGGAATGCCCCACAGCGCGAAGAAGGCTGGCGCGCGTGAGGCCAGAACAGCGCTTTCCCAGAAAATTGCGAAGCCTCCCCAGAGAATGCTGAACGGAATGAGGAGCGCGTCGGCCGGCCGAAGAAAGACGCCCTGGCGGGGAGCGCCCGACCAGAGGAGCGTCTCGCCGCTGCTCACTTCCTGAGCGGCGGTGATCATCGCGGAGGTCATGGAGTGCGAGGAGGTATGCGTGCTGTTGCGCGCTACGGCGCGCGCGTGGTTTGGACTTCTCGAAACCGGGTATTGTCACGGAGACGCAATTCGCCCGTGAGACTGTCGTTGCGCACGCGGAAGTACCACACGCCCTGCGGAAACGCACAGGTGAGTTGACCACTCGGCTTGGCCAGATGGCAGGCGAGAACGCCCATGGCTTCTTCCTCACCGCGGACGATCTTGCGTGCGTCGACCGCCACACTGTCCGGCGTCTTAAGCGGGGTGATTCGGTACACGACGACTTCGTCGTTGCATGACGACGGCCGCACCAGGCACGCTGATGTGCCTCGCCACGTCCCCACAGGAGTTGTCGGCGACTGGGCCGGCGATTGCGCGATCGCCGTATGCGCGAGCGCGCTGGCCAGCGCGACGCCGGCGAAGTGAGTCCTCATAGCCACCGCGACTCGAACGTTCATCAATCGCTCCTTTGTCAGCTTCTGGCGCGGTGGCCGGTGAGCACTAAGCTAGACGCGAGACTGCGGACTTGAATATCGATGAGCATCGACATCGCCACGTTGCGGCCCAAGCTCGAGGCGGCGCTCGGAGACCAACTCCGACTCGGCGCCCTCCTGGGACAGGGAGGGTTCGCCGCGGTATTCCGCGCCCATGATCCCTTTCTCGAGCGCGACGTCGCTATCAAAGTGCTGGATCCGTCGCTCGCTGTCGATGCCGACCTCAAGGAGCAGTTCCTGCACGAAGCTCGGACGATTGCGGCGGCAGAGCATCCACACATCGTGCCGCTGTACTCCGCGGACTCGACCGGAGAACTGCTGTATCTCGTGATGCGCCTTCTCCCCGGTCGCTCTCTCGAGGATCGGATCGCCGAGGGAAAGCTTCCGGCGGCAGAGGCGGCGCGGATTGCGCTCGAGTGCGCCCGCGCACTCGCCGCGGCGCATGCTGTTGGCGTCGTGCACCGTGACATCAAACCGGCGAACATCCTGCTCGACGCGAACGGCAATGCGACCGTCACCGACTTCGGGATCGCGCTCGTTACCTCGCGACCGGCACGTGAGCTCCTCGGATCGACCGCCGGGACACCGCACTACATGAGCCCGGAGCAATCGCTCGGCGAGCGAGTGGATGGCCGGTCGGATGTCTACGCGTTAGGTGTCGTATTCTACGAGATGCTCACGGGCACACGCCCCTTTCCGGGGCGTAACGCGACGGAAGTGATGGCCCAACACATCTCGGCGCCCATTCCCAGGGTATCGGACCGTGAGCCCGAGACGCCGGTGACCCTCGTTAGGCTGGTGGACCGGATGTTGGCCAAGGACCCGGCGGGGCGACCAACTGCTGCCGAGTTGGTGAACGAGTTGACTGCGGCGAGCACGCCGGACGGGCTGCTCACACCGTCGCAGGTCCGACGTCGACGCTGGAAGCGTCGCGGACTTTACCTGGGCATCGCTGCAGCGGGCGCGGTGCCGGTAATCGTCATCGCCGTGCGCATCCTCCTGCGGTTGATGTCATTCTTCGTGGCCGGCGGCGAGGGTGCGGATCCCGCGCTGCTCGCGTCGGGTGGTGCGGTGCCGGATTCGATCGTGCGCCTGGCGCGAGAGACGGGGAGCGTGGGTGCGAACGAACGCGTCGGGTTCGTCTTCATACAGGCCAATCACACGTTCGCGGATGCGTTGCTCATGACCGACTCGGCGATCATTCGCCGCTCACGCAAGGGCATCATCCGGCGCTCAATCCAGGAGAGCAACATCGATCTTCAGCCCCTTCCACGCGGCAGTTCGCCGGGCGGACTCCTGATAGTAAAGCGGAAAGGGGCAACTCCCGACACGCTGTATCAGGACTTGAGCGGCAGGGAGGGTTTCCGGTTGCTCAATGAGTTCACGACGTGGCAACGCGCACAGAAGGCGCGGAAGGCGCGCGACTCCGCGTCCAGGGAGTCCCGCGGGCGCTAACTCGTGCAGATGCCATTCGGCGTACAGTCAACGACAACGATGGGCGGCTGTGCTGATGACAACGCGCTCCATGGCGATCGAGCACGGTGCCTCGAACCCACTTCGGCGCCGCACGTCGAGTCACTGAGTTTTGTGTGGCCGCCACGCCTGGTCCGCTACGCCACGAACTCGGTCCGGGCAGGGATCCTTGATCAAGTGGAACCACAACGCACCGCGCACGAGTTGCCAGCGATAACTGCCTGGGTTCCGATCGGCACCGACGCAGGCATCGACCCCGCGCTCGTCAGTGAGCACCGCCGTGCTGTCGTGAACAACGTATTTCCCCTCCACCATCAGCTGCTCGCCTTTCACGTACCGGAACGTGCCGGTCGTGTCGAACGTCAGCGTATACGCATCGGAGTCGTAGCTGCCAACCGGGAATTGGTCCGCTGAGGAACGGGCCTCCGCCGCAGCGAGCGCGAAGACTGCTAGCGCCAGTCCGAGACCTGCCGATCGATTCGTGATCACTTGCCACCTCGGGGTCTGCATTGCCATGCCGGCAAAGCCGGAATCAAGTAGCGTCCACGCCGCCGAGCTCGGCGAGCTGCGTGGTGGAATCGCGTCCACTGTAACGTAGCGAAGCGCGACGTCGTTTTCGCACGGCTGGACGCCCAGGCGACCAGCGTACCAGATTGGCGGTGATCCTCAAAACCGCTGCCATGAGACAGGTCTCGACTCGACGCGAGTTTCTCACGCAGCTGGCGGGAGCCAGCGCAATCGCACTCGCGCCTAACGTCTGGCAGCCGCGTTCTCACGCGAGTCGCGCAGCGCAGGCACCGCGGCCGGTGCAAACGGTCCTCGGGCCGATCGACCCCTCGAAGCTCGGCTTCACACTTCCGCACGAGCACATCTTCGCCGGCTCGGCCGGAATCCTCGAGACGTGGCCGGCGCTCGTCGGCGGCCGCGCGGCATTCAGAGACCGCGTCGTCGACAAGCTCAAGACGATGAAGGCCGAAGGCGTCGACACCATCGTCGACGTGACGCCCTCCGACATCGGCCGCGACATTCGGTTGCTCGAGGACGTGTCACGCCGATCCGGCGTGCAGATCGTCGCGTGCACCGGGCACTGGTTGAACCCGTCGCTCACGATGGCCGCGCGCACCGTCGACGAGCTCGCGGACTTCTTCAGGCTCGAGATCGAACGCGGAATCGACGGCACCGACATCAAGCCCGGCGTCATCAAAGTCGCCACTGACCGCGACGGCGTGACGCCATTTCTCGAGAAGGCGCTCCACGCCGCCGCCCGAGCGAGCAAGGCGACGGGCACTCCCGTCACGACGCACACGTATGCCGTCGGCCGAATCGGTGAGAAGCAGGCCGAGATCTTCGAGGCGGAAGGGTTGAGCCCAACGTCGGTGTGCCTCGGTCACAGCGACGAGACGACCGACATGGACTATCTCACCGGCCTCGCGCGACGCGGATACACGCTCGGCATGGACCACAATCCGCAGGGCCTTCGACCCCCCGCCGCTGGGCTTCCGTCGTGGCACCAGCGCGCCGCAACCGTGAAGCAGATGATCGATGCGGGATTCACCGACAAGCTCTTTCTATCGAACGACTGGTACTTCGGCGTCACGATCGCTGGCACGGGCGCGATGGACGTGATGGACACGCTCAACCCGGACGGCATGCTGTTCGTGACTCGAAAGACGATTCCTTATCTCAAGCAACTCGGTGTCACGGATGCGCAGATTCGGGCGATCACCGTCGACAATCCTCGTCGATTCTTCGGTCGCGCGTGAACTCGAGGTCGTCGGTGCGGCGTACGCTCACGGCGCACCGTCCTTCACTGACGGGTGAATTTCAGCGCCTGTCCATCCGTCGCAATGGTGAGCTCGTCGCCGACGACCCACGCCTCGGCCGCGCCCTCGTGACCAGTCACGTCCGAGACCAGTCGGCCAGCACGGTTGACCGACCAGCGCCCGCGCCGCTGCATTCCGCCAAGCATCGTCGCCGAGATACTGCCATCGGCGTTGAAGGTCACGGTGAGGATCGGGCTCCGCCATGTGCCCATGATGGCCTGCTCGAGCGGACGCGGGTCGCGGTTGCCTAACGGCGGCGGCGTCGCCGGTCCGGCGCGGGCAGCAGCCACCGCATCGGCCATCGGTGCCATCTTCGCGCGAATCTCGTTCGCCTCGCGGCGGTTGTGCGAACGAACCGCGGCGCCGAGCGATGCAACCATCTCCTTCGGGGTTGTACCTGGGGCGAACGCGACGTCCGGCAGGCGCTCGAGGTTGACCACCCGCCGGCTGCGCGGCAGAAAGTACACGCGGACGATGCCCGCGTCCGGCGCCGCGTCGTACGACCTGCGCGACGCAGCGCGGTAGGTGCCATCGCCGACGTCGAACAGGTAGGCTTTCCTGCCGGAACGACCCGTAGAGCCACCACGGCGTTTCCCGATCGGCCCTTCGGCGGGTTGAACCTTCATGTGGCGGAGATCGCGAGTCAGCGCGTCGCCACCGACGATCGCCCGCAGCAGAAAGAACGCGGCAAGAACAACGCACACCCCAGCGAGCGGGACGCGCAGGACCGCCGGCAGCGACAGCTGCCGGTCGGACACCACCATCGCGGATGCCACCGCCAACACTACGGCGACGATGAAAGCGCTCTGGCGCGCGTAGCGCGCGATCGGTCGCAACCGGTCACGCTGCTCGGTGGTGAGATGGCCGCTGCGATTCGCCTCGAGCGCGTCGGTGGGGAACGGGTCCACCGGGTAGATGGGCATGGCGTTGGCTTCCTCGTCTGCGGGGCCTTCGACTCTGCCCCATTTTCTCACGCCTCAGCGATCGCCGCAATCGATACCTTGAGGCCCGGAATGCGGACAGGCAGCTTCGCGCCCTGACGTGCCGGCGGGTTCGACGGAAACCACTTCAACCACTCCTCGTTCATTCCGCCGAAGTCGTCCTCATCCGCGAGCACGATGGTCACGCTCACGATCCTGTCGAGCGAGCTCCCAGCCTCCTCGAGAATCGCGACGATATTCGTCAGGCACTGCCTGGTCTGCTCCTGGATCGTGGTCGCGGTGATGGTGCCAGTGGCCGGATTGTGCGGGGACGTGCCCGATACGAAAACGAGACCCGCGGCCTTCACCGCCTGGCTGTACGTGGCCGGCGGCTTCGGAGCCTTGGACGTAAAAACGATCTGACGAGGCATTCTGGTTCCTTTACGTGCGGCGGCCAGTGAAGAGCGGTGCGGTCCCTTCCATCCTCAAGAACGCATCTACGCTGCATTCCCTGTCATTTCAATCGGGCGATGGCTATTTCGCCCAGGCGGGCCACGCCTCGCGCGGTAGGACTCCGCCACCACCCAAGCGCCGGCGGTCAACGCGCACGACGAGACGAACTCACCGCGCTGGAACTCGGTGACGTTGCCGGTGAGCATGCGCGGCACCCAGACGATGAGCGTGAACAGTCCCATTTGCAGCGCGGACAGCGCGGCGGCCGGATACGCAAGCACGCCGACGCACACGGCGAGTCCCGCCGCGATGAATGCCGCTCCGGTGAAATACGCCAGGGCCACGTGCCCCGGGAGCCAATCCGGGATGAGCACCGTGGTCGCATCGAGGTACATGAAATGCGCGAGGCCGAACGGAATCATCGACAGGCCGTAGAGCGTCCTGGCGATGCGCAGGCCAGCGGCGTCGGCGAGAATACCGGGATGCGCTGAATCGCGCTCGTTCGCGAACCAAGTGTAGAGCACCCATGCGGCCGCGACCATGACGGCCGTCGACCCGAACGTCCAGCCAACGAGCACGACGGGATGCTCATAGAAGAGGTTCGGTAGCCGCAGCACCAACAGCCAGATCAGCAAAGCAACCAGCAGCACGCGCGAGGCGGCCAGTGCCGAGCGCCGCACGGCTATGCCGATGCCGGTCCCAAGCGAGATCAGGGCGCAGAGAAACACGAGGGCCGTGCGCCCCGGCACCCATTTCGGCACGGGCTGCCACATTTGCGAGAAGTCACGCGTGACGAATCCCGTGATGCCGAGGGCGATCAAGGTGACCGTGAACGCGAGGTGACCCGGGCTCACGATTCGGATCGAGTCCCGCACACTCATCGACGCATCGCCCGAGAGAACTCGGCCATCGAGATGCTGCGCCACGAAGCCTCCTGTGTTCGTCCTGGGCCGTCCCCCGGCCGGTGCCCACGCTCGATCTATATCCCGGAGAGCGGTACTTTCGCCATCACCATTTCCGGCAAAGTCTGTATAGCCACTTTCCGGGCGTCCGACTTTCGCGGTTTCGATTCCCGATTCCCTCGGGTCCATGCACATCCTGCTCGACCGCAGCATCCGCGTTCCGATATTCCGGCAGATCTATGATGGATTGCGCCGCGCGATCCTGGACGGTCGGCTGCGGCCCGGGCAGCGGATTCCGTCCACCAGGAGCTTCGCGGCGGACCTCGGGGTCTCGCGACTACCGGTATTGAACGCCTACGAGCAGCTCCTGCACGAGGGGTATCTCGTCGGTAGAACTGGTTCCGGCACGTTCGTTACAGGCAACATCCCCGACGATCTGATGCGATCCCGGACGACCGAGCGCCTAACGCCGCGCGCGCGTCCGGTGGTGGGCACCCGCGAGAGTGCTGTGCGCAATCAGTCGTCGACCACGAGT
>Ga0070681_10006705_pt1 | contig 11204 bp, 7 predicted proteins | sample KBSC83BmetaG_FD_65650 | JGI IMG/M metagenome (GOLD analysis project Ga0070681, IMG submission 65650) | Corn rhizosphere microbial communities from Kellogg Biological Station, Michigan, USA - KBS C8-3B metaG | ecosystem: Host-associated > Plants > Roots > Rhizosphere | place: USA: Michigan...
GAGCCGGAGATCAGCGCGAGGCGGCGGTCCAGCGCCTTCGCTTGCGCGGGATCGCTGTCGAAATAACGCGCGAGCGCGACCGGCAGCGCGAGCTCGACGTTGTGCTGATCGGTGTACTTTCCGTACTTCGTTTCCATGTCGATCAGCGTCTGCGGCGTCGCCAGCGACGATGACCAGTACCACGACATCTGTCCGTCCGGACCGCTGCACGCGTCGCGTCCCCATTCCTTCGCGTGCTGCGCGAGCACGTCGGCGGCGATCCAGCCGTGCTTTTCGAGGTACTGGCCAAACCTGACCAGCATCGGCGGGATGTCCGCGTTGCCGGTGACGAGCCATGCGTGCCACAACGCATCGGCGATGTTCTCGCTCATCCACGGCGAGGCGCCGCGCACGTCGCGGTCGGGCTCGTAGGCTTCGCCTTCGTGCATCTGCCAGCTGTGCCGCCAGGCGCCGTCCGGCGGCTGATGATCGGGATTCGCGCTCTGGTGATCGCGGAGCCAGCCCACGCGCTTGCCGACGTCCTCGAGATACGCGGGCTTTCCGGTCAGCTCGTACGCGGCGACGGTTTCGAGCAAGCCGAGACCGGCGAGGCGCTCGGTGTAGGCCTGATCGACGCGTTCGTACGGCTGGTGGGTTTCCCAGGCGCGGCGCTGCCAGACGCCGACCATGCTGTCGATCAGCGCCGCGTCGTGCTGGCTGTCGTCGCCGGTCAATCCGACCGCGAGCAGGATCGGCTCGATGTAGACGTATTTCGCATCGCAGGGCTTCACGTCGCCGAACGACCACGCGCCGACGCACGAACGCCGGAACAGGAGCTCGCTGCGCGTGACGTGCGCCATGTAGAACCGGTAGCTCAGCACGGCGGCTTGCAGGTAATCGAAGCGGCCGGTGCGCACGTATTGCTTGAACAGCGTCGAGGTGCGATCGAACAGCCACGCGCTCGATTCCGTCGCGGGCAACGGTTTCGCCCAGACGAACTGCGTGTCGACGAAGCGCTCGTAGGCGCCCGCCGGATCCGCCGGCTGCTGCGGACCTGCGATCAGCGAGGCGGCGAGCCATTCTGCGCTCAGCGTGCCGAGCACGCCCGGCACCTTGAGGCCGGCTTCGGCGTCGACGAGCCCCTCGGCATACGGCCAGCCCGGCGCGTCCATCGTGCGCGGCGTATCGAACGCGAAATAGAAGCGCGCGGTATCGGCCGTCAGCCTGGCATGGAATTGCGCGCGCACTGCGCGGATGCTCTGCGTGGTCGAGTGCCAGACCAGCGTGGGCTCGACGTGCGCGGCGACTTCGACGCCTTGCGCGTCGAGCACGCGGACGCGTGCCGCGTCATTCAATTGACCCGGCGCGAATGGAATGCCGACCGTGACCGCGACATCCTCGCCGGTGCCGCCGTCGCGATGCAGATCGATGCGCTGCAGCGCGGGCGGCAATGCGTGCGGGCCTTCGCTCCAGGCGGCGCGCGGCAGGGATAGAGCGATCACGAACACGAGCACGCCGGCGATCGCGAATCGGACGGCATTGCATGGAACGACGACCAGGCGGCCCACGCTCACGCCTCGCGCCGTTTCTTGAGACCGCGCACCGCCCGGACGATCGCGGGCGGCGTGCATGCCTGCACCAGCCCAAGGCACGCGGCGCCGGACGGGCGCACCGACAGCGCGCGCAGATAGGATGCGATCGCCGAACCGCGCCGGTTGTAGCGCAACTCGCTGCGGCCGTGCCGCAGATGATGTTCGGCGATCGTCGTCGCGACCAGCGCCGGATGCCTGACGGCGATCTCCGGATCTTTTTCGATCAGCTCGCGATAGACGTTCAGCACCTTCTCGTAACCGGCCGAGCTGTCTTCGCTGAGGCTGCCGGCGACCGGCCGCTTGTACACCGCGGGAAACTCGAGGATGGCCACCTGCGGCTGCCTGATCACGACCTCGAGGAAGAACTTGATGTCCTCCGCGAACGGCAGCGATTCGTCGAACCCGCCGACGCGCTCGTACGCGCGACGCCGCACCATCACCGACGACGTGCCGAGATACGGACGGCGGAACGTCGGTTCGAGATCGTCGACGAGCGTGTGCGGCGGCACCGGATCGAACGGTATCCTGGACTGCGGATCGAACTTCGCGGTGTCGAAGACGATGCGCGTGTAGTTGAGATCGCTGTCGGGATGGCGGTCCATCAGGGCGACCTGCGCCGCGATTTTTTGCGGGTGCCAGATGTCGTCCGCGTCGAGGAACGCGATCAGCTCGCCGCTGCAGGCACGCATGCCGACATTGCGCGCCGAGGAGACGCCGCCGTTCGGCTTGCGGATGCAGGTGACGCCGGGAATCGATTCGGCGATCGATGCCGTCGCATCCTTGGAGCCGTCGTCGATGACGATGACTTCCATGTCCGGATGGGTCTGCGCGACGGCGGAGCGGCAGGCCAGCTCGATGAACGCGGCGGCGTTGTAGGCCGGAATGATGACGGAGACTTTTGCCATTTCTCGACCGGATCGGATCCGCGCCGACGCAGCGGAATCGCGGGCTGAAAGATGCGTGAAAGGTTCGATGCGCCGCGCGTTTTTTTGCGGCCGGAGTGTATCAGAGCGGTCGGCGTGCAAGGCCCGTTTTCCGGCTGCGGCTCACGCGTCGACCGGCGTATTGGCGCGCAGCCTTGCCCACGCGAGGAACGCTTCGACCGCCCGCAGCCGGGTTCGCCCGAGCCGATGCACGAGATCGTGCATGTAGTCGATGCTGCGGTGGTCCCAGCAGCCGGCGACGAACGTGCCGATGACGTAGAGCGGCCCGAAAACCACGGCGCCCAGGAACAACGCCGGCCACGGCGGCAGGTAGTGCGAGATCAGCTTGGCGGGAATGGCGGCGATGACGGCGACCGCGATGACGCGCGCGAGCTGCGACCACGGCATCTTCGCCTTGTTGATGCGCAGCGCAAGCCAGAATTGCGTGATCGCATTGAGCGTTGCATCGAGCGCGAAGCTGACGACGCCGCCGAGCAGGCCGTAGTGGATGATCATGTAGATGCCGACCGGAACCTTGATGGCGCCGTTGACGATCGTCACGATCAGGAGGTTGCGCTGCTGGTCGGTGCTGACCAGGAGGCTGCTCGCGGTGCCGGCGACGACGATCGTGACGCAGCACGAGGCGAGCGTCCATGTCAGTGCCATCGCCGCCGGATGGTAGGCGGCGCCGTAGAGCGCGACGATGACGTCGGGCGCCGCCGAAATGCCGAATGCCGCGACCGGTGCCGCGAGGATCGCGAGGTGGACGATCGAGAGGACGAAACGCCGGCGCGCCGCGTCCGGATTTTCGCCGAGCGAGCGCGCCATGAACGGCAGCAGCGTTGCGGCGAAGACGCCCGGCACGAGCAGCGATGCGCTGCTCGCGAGCTGGTACGCGGCGCGGAACTGTCCGGCGTCGGCGGACGTTCCCCACAGGTTGAGGAACAGCACCTCCGACCCGCTCGCGCAGAAGAACGCGACGAACATCTTGGCCGTCGCGTAGATCGAGTAATTGAGGATCCTCGCCCGAAGGTCCTGCGGCAGCTCCGGGCCGGCATCGGCGTTCGGGACGAGGCCGCGCACCCGCCATGCCGACACGACGCAAAAGCCGATGCTGACGAGCGCGTAGACGAGGACGAAGCCTTCGAGCGATGCCCTCAGCAGGATCGCGATGCCGACCAGCGCGAGATTGATCGGCGCGACGATGGCCGCGATCGCCGCCGTCGACCGGAAGTTCTCGAAGCCCTTGGCGATCGCGATGTTGAGCATGTACGGCGCGCGCATCGACACCGACAGCAGCAGCAGGCCGAAGCCGATCATGTTGATGTCGGGGACGAGGTTCTTTCCCCGGATCAGGTAGACCGTCGCGCTCACCACGAGGACGGCCATCATCATCCGCCGTTGCGTGCTGCGCAGGTGGCGGACCAGCGCCGGAAGCAGGTCCTCGCGGCTGTTGCCGCGCAGCTCCGCCACGAACTTGATCATTCCGGTCGTGATGCCGGCGTTGATCAGGGCGACGCCGAGCCCGGCGAGCCACATGATGAGGCCGTAGACGCCGAAATCGCTCGGGCCGAGATAGCGCGCGAGCAGGATCGACGTGAGCATGCCGAGGAAATACTCGACATAGATGCCGACCGACGCGAACAGCGTGTTGCCGAGGAGGATCTTGCGTTCGCTCATGCGTGGCGCGCGCGCGCGCTCCGGAATGCATGCACGAGGGCGAGGCCGGGCTCGGGCGGAATCATCACTGCGCCTTGTCCGCGCCGAGCTCGACGACGAATCCGCCGTTGCCCGGGCCGCCTTCGATGTCGACGCGCCAGCCCGTGAGGAACTCGTCCTTGTCCTTGCGCGGCCATTCGAAGACGTCGACCTCTGCATGCACGGGCTCGACGACCTTGATCAGCAGCGAGCCGGCGCGGATTCCGTCGGGGCCGATGACGGGCTTCTTCGGCACGTTGACCTGGAAGATCGCATGCATGCCGTCGTCGACGAGGAACGTGTCGCGCACGGTGAGCTTGCGGTTCGCGAAATCGATGTCGCGCTTCCACGTGTGCACGCCCGATCCGGACGCATAGACGGGCGAGAGATCCGCGCTTGCAGCGATCGAGCCGCGCTCGGGATCGTTGGCGGTGATGGTCACGAGCGCCTGCGAAGGGGCGCGCTGGGGGACGGTCGTCCCGCGGCGGACGAAGCGAAGCACGTTGTTCGTCTCCGTGCCCTGCTGGATGCCGCTGTGCGTCCAGATGTTCTCGGTGACGGCCAGCCAGTCGCCCTGGAAGAGGGTGAAGGCGCCTTGCTCCTGGTGTGCATGACTTTCAGTGTATTTGCCGGCCACGAATGCGAGCCACATTGCGTCGCGCGACCATGCGCTGCGGGCGAACAGGTTGCCGACGCCGGACGCATGATACGTCAACGCGGCAGGCTGCCTGGGCTTCGCGTCCGGCGTGACGGCCGGCAGGAGGTCGTAGCGGAAGTTCGCGCCGCTCTTCATCTCCTTGACGGAAATGTTCGTGAGCCACCAGGACGCGATCTCTTTCGCCCGGGTGTCATGCGTCAGATACCGCGCTTGGAGAACGAGGCGGCGCTGATAGTCGTAGATTTCGGGCACCGACACGCGCGCCTGGTCGCCGATCGGCGCGAACCGGTCGAACGTCGGGACGGTGGCGTGCGCCCAGTACGAAATCGCGTCGGCCGCGTGGTTGTTCTCGCCCGCAAGATCGATGCCGGTCGAATCGAGCCAGGTCTTGTAGAGCGAAAAGAGCCGCATCTGCGCCGTGCCATAGGCCGTCCCTTCGAGGCTGCCGCCGCCGGGAAGGTGCGAAAACTCGGCGACGACGGTCGGCAACAGCGTCGTGCACAGTTTCTTCAGCCACTCGGCGTTGCCGCTCGCGAGCGCCCATTCCATCGTCGCTTCGAGAAAGCTGTAGTGGTAGTTGTTGGCGGGATCCGCGACCGACCATCCGCTCCACGGATGCGCGACCGCGCCCCAGCGCGCGCTCCTGTAGTTCCAGATGTTCCATACGGCCTGATTGGCCAGCGCCATCCAGCGCGCGCGCTGATCGTCCGACATCGACGCGCCGCAGTGGGCGAACGTCTCGGCGAGATCGGCGATTTTCGGTCCGACCTCGAGATAGGAGTCGTTCGCGAACGACGCCGCCGCGCCGCGCGAGATCGCCGCCTCGTCGGCCTTGACGCGCGCGTCGACGACGGCGACGGCGGCTTCGCAATAGGCGCGCGCCGCCTTTGCGTCCGGTTCGAGCGAGGCGAGCAGCACCGCGTCGCCCGGCGACAGCGAGCCGTCCTTCGCCTCGATGCGGCTATCGACCCATGCGCGGAAACGCTCGAACGTCTTCGAGCGCTTGTCGACGTAATCGAGATTCGACCGGAGGCTCGCGCCGGTCGGACAGGCGGCATCGTCGGCATTGAGCCCGAACGAGAGGACGCAAAGCGCGAGTGCGAGCGCGCCCCCGCCGAGTCGCCGGCGGCTCATGCGCGCGCCGTCTTGCGTTCCCACCGCAAGGCGGTATCGACGATGAAATCGAGATCGTCGTGCCGCGGCGTCCAGCCGAGCACGCGCTGCAGGCGATCGCTGCGCGCGATCAGCATCGGCGGATCGCCGGCGCGACGCGGCTCCTCGATGACGTCGAGCGTGCGCCCACTGACGCGCGCGACGGTGTCGAGCACCTCGCGCACGCTGTAGCCGTGGCCGTAGCCGCAGTTGAGCGTCAGCGATTCGCCGCCGTCGCGAAGGTGCTGCAGCGCGCGCACGTGCGCGGCGGCGAGATCCTCGACGTGGATGTAGTCGCGGATGCAGGTGCCGTCCGGCGTCGGGTAGTCGGTGCCGAAGATCGCGATGCGCTCGCGCTTGCCGGCGGCGTGCTCGCAGGCGACCTTGATCAGCAGCGTCGCGTGCCTGGTCGACTGGCCGATGCGTCCCGACGGATCGCAGCCGGCGACGTTGAAGTAGCGCAGGATCACGTGACGCAGCGCGCTCGCAGCCGAGAGATCGCGCAGCATCGTCTCGCTCATGAGTTTCGATGCGCCGTACGGATTGATCGGCTGCGTCGGCGTCGATTCCTCGGCGACGCCGGACGCCGGCATGCCGTAGACGGCCGCAGTCGACGAGAACACGAAATGGCGCACGCCGGCCGCCGCGCAGCTCGCGAGCAGGCTGCGCGTCGCGCAGGTGTTGTTGCCGTAATACTTGAGCGGATTGCTGACCGATTCCGGCACGATCGTGTGCGCGGCGAAGTGCATGACGGTGTCGATGCCGTGCTCGGCGAGCACGCGCCCGACCAGATCGGCGTCGCCGACGTCGCCGACGACGAGCGGCGCGCCGAGCGTCGCTTCGCCGAATCCGGTGCTGAGGTTGTCGAGGACGACGACCGCTTCGCCGTGCTCGGCGAGCTGGCGCGCGACGTGGCTGCCGATGTAGCCGGCGCCGCCGGTAACGAGGATTGTGCTCATCGAACTCGAAAACTTCTCAGGGGCGGAGCAGCGTCATCCCGGCCGGGGATCCGCGAGGCTCGTCGGGGCGCTGCTGATGCGAGGCACGTCAGCGCGTGTAGACGAGGGCGAAGTAGATGATGTTCTGGTCGAAGTCCTGGCCGACGACGTTGCTGTTGCGCGTGTAATGCGTGTACTCGAGCCGTCCGCCCCAGTTGCGCGTCCATTGCTGGGTCAGGAACGCGGTCAGCGTCCAGGTCTTGTCCCTGCGCCCGATGCCGTCGTAGTGGAGGTTCTCGCCGGTTCCGGCGAGCCCGATCGACAGCAGCGGCCGCAGCAGGTAGGACGCGGCGCCGGTGACGCCGCGGACGGTCTCGTCGAGACCGGTCACGACCTGGGTGCCGTTCGAGTAGTCGAGCTCGCGGTAGTACGGATCGATGTTGAACGTCAGCCGCTCGCCGGCCCAGCGATAGCCGACGCCGAGGCGATGCTCGAGGTAGGCCTGCGACGTGGTCGTCGCGTCGCCGATCGCGATGGCGGTCGGCGGCTGGCCCGTCGTCGGCGTCTGCACGTCGGTCGTCGCGATCATGCTCGAAGCCGCGTCGGAGAACTGGTACGCCGCATCGGCCGTGAACGTGCTGCGCTCGCTCGGATGCCAGCTGAGGGCCGCGCGGCCGAGCGGCTCGTTGCGATCCTCGAACACGTTGCCCGAGTAGTCGAGCCACATGTAGCCGAGGTCGGCGACGAGATCGACCTTGGTCCACTTCTGCGTGTAGCGGCCGAACACGCTGTAGCGGTTGTAGTCCGGGCCGCCGAGCGCGTCGGTGAAGTGGACGTGCTCGTCCTCGCCGTTCGCCGAGATCGCGCTGGTCGGATCGAGATCCTTGATGAAGCGGAGCGCAGCGCCCGCGCGCTGCGAGTTGAACTCCTTGGTCTCGTCGGCGTAGCTGTTGACGTAGCGAAGGTCCGCCTCGCCGCGCACGGTGTCGCCGACGCGGAAATCGAGCGTCGGCACGACCGCGAAGACGTTGGTCTGCTGCTGGTTGTTGGGCGTGTTCGGCTGCAGCGGATTGACCGGCTGCACGGAAAGGAAATCCTGCACCGCGATGTTGAGTCGCTGCGGCACCGCGGTCCAGTTGAGGCGGCCGGCGAGCTGGCCGCGCACTTCGTCGGAGAACTCGCCGCCGAGGTAGTCGCGGTATTGCAGGATGCCGTTCGCGGCGGCCTGGATCGTCGCGCCGTCCTGCACGTAGCCGAACCCGATCTGCGGCTCGAGGATGTCCTCGCTGACCGGATCGTTGTCGCTGAGATTGACGTTGTCGTTGTGCTCGATGCCGAGGTCGATGTGGTAGTCGATCGGCGCGGCGAGCGCGACGGACGGTACTGCGAGCGCGAGCGCAAGGCCTGGCACGCACACAAGCGGGTATCGCGGCAGCATGACCCCTTCCCCCTTCCCGATGCCCCTCAGGGCACGTGATTGAACACGACGCCGGCGACCTTGTTCTGATCGAAGTTCGCCAGCGCCTTGTTCACGGCGTCCGGCGTGTCGCGGCCGTAGCCGACCACGAGCACGACGAAGTCGGCGAGGTCGGCGAGAATGCGCGCGTCCGGCGAGCCCTTCACCGCCGGACTGTCCAGGAACAGATAGCGATCGCTGTAGCGGCTGCGCAGCGAGTCGATCACCGCGCGCATGCGGAACGAGGAGAAGTATTCCGCGCTGATCTCGCGCTGGCGTCCGGCCGGGATCAGGCGAAGACGCGGGATGCCGGTGTGGTAGAGGATCTTCTCGACGCCGAGCGCAGGATGCTCGAGGTAGTCGATGAGGCCGCCCTCGGACGCGTTGACGCCGAGCGCCGTCTGCTGCGAGGCGTGGCGCACGTCGCAATCGATCAGGAGCGCCGTCTTCGCCTCGTCGAACGCGAACGCGGCCGCGAGGTTGCGCGCGACGAAGCTGCCGCCGGAGCGGTGGCTGACCGGCGCGACCATCGTGACGAAGTTGTTCGAATCGCCGAGCGCGAGGAGCCGCGTGCGGATCTCGCGGAACGCGTCGGCCTGCACGCGCGAGGACTCGTCGCGGTGGATCAGGCGGCGCTCTTCGAGCGTGCGCGTCGTCAGCGCCATCGGCTCGACGATCCGCGCGATCGACCGGCTCGCGCTGTTGCGCTGCGCGATGTCGAACGCGGCCGCGTTCATCGCGGCGCGAACGTGGTCGTGGACCGCTTTGTCGTCCGTGTCGCTCATAAATGCCTTCCGGAACGCAACCAGTAAGTCAGTACATACGTCGCGAAGACGCCGAGGATCATCAGCGCGACGAGAAGAATCCGCATGTGCTCGTTGCGGCGCTCGCGCCGCGTCGCGTAGACCGGCACGCTCGCGAGGACCGGCACGCCGACGTAGCGTTCGAGCTCGCGCGTCGAGCGCATGCGCGGATCGAAGCGCGCGAACAGGAACAGCAGCCCGGCCGGCAGCGCGAGCGCGAGCGCGAGGCCCGCGGCCGCGAAGTGGGTCAGGCTGAGGCCCGTCGGCCGCAGCGGTTTCACGGCGGGATCCTGCACGCGAAACGTGAGGCCGCGGCCTTCCTGGTCGAGGTTCATCGACACGCGCGCGTTCTCGCGGCGCTTGAGGAGATCCTGGTAGATGTCGCGGTTGACTTCGTAGTCGCGCGAGAGCTCGGCGAGCGCGCTCTCCGAGGCGGCGATGCGGCGGCTGCGATCGAGCTCGGCGTTGAGCATGCCTTCGGTCGCGGTCATGCGCGATTCGCCCGCGGCGATCTGGCGCCGCACGTCGGCGAGCTTGCTCCTGAGCTCCGTGTACAGCGGATTGAACTGCGCCGTCGCGTCGAGCGCGGCCGGCGAGCCGGCCTTCTGCTGCTGCGGATCGAGCTTGCGCGCTTCCTCGGCCGCGAGCTGCCGGCGCAGGTCGTCCATCTCGTGGCGCGTGCGCACGACGTCCGGATACTGGTCGGTGTAGTTGAGCAGCAGCTTGTCGAGCTTCGCCTGGAGCTCGGCGAGCTGCGCGCGGTAGATGCCGGAGCGCGTCTGCACGGCGGTGACTTCGGATTCGCCGGAAAGCTGCGAGGACAGCGCCGATTCGGTCGAGCGCAGCTCCATCATGCCGAGCCGCGACTGCTCGAGGCCCGAGCGCAGCGTCGCGATGCGGCTGTTGGTGTCGGTCTCGCTGCCCGGATGCGCGTCGGCGTTCGCCTCGCGGTACTTCTTGAGGTTGTCCTCCGCGCCGGTCAGCTTCTTGTGGTAGTCCTCGACCTGGCTGTCGATGAACTCGTACGCCTCGCGGCTCTCGCGCTCCTTGGCGGCGAGACTCTCCTGGATGAAAAGCTCGGCGAGCCGCTCGGTCACCTTGTAGGTGCGGTCGGGATCGGAGTCGCGATACTGGATGCGGACAAGGCTTTCGCGCGGGCTCGTGATCTGCGTGTTGTCCTTGATGCGCTCGAGGAGACGGTCCTGCGCGATCGGATCGGGATGCGACGCGGCCCAGCCGCCGGTGGTGAGGATGTCCTCGAGCACGCGGCGGCTGAAGATGACCTGCTTGGCGATCGCGACGCGGTCGGTGACGCCGGTCGGCACCGCGCGGCCTTCGAGCAGCGGCTGGATGATGTCGCTCTTCTGCGCCAGGATCGTCGTCGACGACACGTAGTTCTTCGGCCAGAACGCGCCGACCGCGAGCGCGATCAGCGCGACGACCGCCGATATGACGGTCAGCGCGACGGCGTGGCGCCGTCCTTCGCTCAGCATGACCGGCGCCATCTCGTTGAGAGGCACCATTTCGGCTTTCATGGCCATAACGCTGTCCCGTTCCGCAAGATCAGAAGGTGCGCTCGGGGATCGTGATCACGTCGCCGGGCTGCACCGGGTAGTTCGTCGTGAGCTCGCCTTCCTTGAGTATGCGGTCCAGGTGAACCGCGTAGGCGTGCGTTGCGTCGCCTTCCTTGCGATAGAGCTCGGTGCGGTCGGCCGCCGCGAACTCGTTGGTGCCGCCGGCCGCGAGCACCGCGTCGAGCACGGTCATGCCCTGGCGGTACGGCACCGAGACCGGCTGGCGCACGGCGCCCGTCACGCGCACGCGCGAGAGGTATTCGTGGCTGCGCAGCTGGGTCAGGATCACCGTGACCTGCGGATCGCGCACGTAGTTCTTGAGCTTGTCCTGGATCGCCGCGGCGACTTCCTCGGGCGTATGGCCGCCGGCGTCGACGTCGCCGACCAGCGGCACCGAGATCTTGCCGTCCGGGCGCACCGGCACGCTGACG
>Ga0070681_10006708_pt1 | contig 11203 bp, 4 predicted proteins | sample KBSC83BmetaG_FD_65650 | JGI IMG/M metagenome (GOLD analysis project Ga0070681, IMG submission 65650) | Corn rhizosphere microbial communities from Kellogg Biological Station, Michigan, USA - KBS C8-3B metaG | ecosystem: Host-associated > Plants > Roots > Rhizosphere | place: USA: Michigan...
GCGGTGAGCCTCGGGAGTCCCGCTTCGCCCTGCAGCGCCTTATGGAGCGCCGTGCGGATATCGCGGCCCATGGGATTGTCGCCGGCCATCGGCTCGTCGGTGCGTTCGAGGATGATGACGTTCTTCTTGCCGGCCAGCGCTGCCACGACGGCCGCCTCGGGAAAAGGCCGGAAGACGTTGATATGAATCGAACCAACGTGCGCGTCGCGGTGTTGGCGCAAATGATCGACCGCGGCTTCGATATTTTCGGCCGCGGAACCGAGCGACACGAACACGGTGTCGGCATCAGCCGTCTTGTACTCGCTGATGAATCCGTAATAGCGTCCGGTCAGCTTGCCGAAATCGTCGTACGCATGCTTGAAGAACTCGAGGATCGGTTCGGTGAAGTTGTTGCGTCGCGCTACGACGCCCTGCATGTAGTGCTCCTGGTTTTGCACCGGCCCCAGAAGCACGGGGTTGGCAAGGTCGATCATCTTCGGCACGCGCCGGCGCGTCGGCCCGAACAGTTCGCGCTGACTCTCGGTCGGACAGTCGATGATGTCTTCGGGCGCGCCGAGATAGTCCCGGATCAGCTGCGCTTCGTGTTTGTAGAACGTTCTCTCGAGATGCGACGTCAGGAAACCGTCCATGACGTTCATTCCAGGAGTCAGGCTGAGTTCGGTGACCCGCCGCAGGATCAGTGCCTGGTCGGCGGCTTGCTGCGCATCCTTGCCAAAGACGATGATCCAGCCGGTATCGAGCGCTCCGTACACATCGTCGTGTCCGCAATGCACGTTGAGGGCGTGCTTCGTCAACGCGCGCGCCGCCACTTCGAGGACCATCGTCGAACACTTGCCAGGCGCGTGATAGTACTGCTCGACGCCGTAGACCACGCCCTGGCCCGACGTGTAGTTGACAACGCGCTTGCCACACACCGAATGCGCGATCGCGCCGCCCTGAGCGGCGTGCTCGCCTTCGGCTTCTACCGCGATCGTGTTCTTGCCGAACACATTGAGATTGCCCTCAGCAAACGCCTGCTGATAGAGCTCTCCGCCTTCGGTGGAGGGCGTGATTGGGTAGAACACACCGGCGTCCGCGATCCGCGTTTCGGTGTGATACGACACGAGCTGGTTTCCGTTGGCAGTGACACGGATACCTGGATAGCGAGGCTTTTCGATCATGGCGTCCTCGAAAACAGCAAATCAGCCACCTGTGCGAATCCGGCGTGCCGCCGGACGGCGGCGATCTCTTGTGCGCGCGTCCGATTACGGACGCGCGCCCCGTCGATCGCCGGGGTTTTCCCTCAGCGACCAATCAGGACAGGTTGTGCAGGTTTCGACAGTTTCGAGCGGGCCTTGATGTGACGGATACCGACAGCTCCACGGCGAATCCCACGCGCTTAACCATTCGGGGAAGGCCAGATAGAGAGTGGACGCGCCCCAATGGCAGGACTGAGGTGTCCGCCTGGGTTTGGAGGCGTTACTGCAGGTATTCGCGGGGCCGGTCACTGACTCCATGGGTGTCTTTTCCATGGAACACCTTCCTGACCGATTGCCGAAGTTCGTCGCCGCCGAGAGTGATTACCTTATACACCCGTGCCCTGGCAGTGTGCGAAAAAAATGCGCCTTGTCTCGGCGGGCAGCCGGGTCGCCACGGCGCGCAACGCGTCGACGGCTACGGCCGAGGCCCGTCAACTTTCGATGCTCCAGGGCGTTCGAAGGCCGAGCCTCGATTGCGCACGCCCATGAGCCGTGCGATGATCGCCGCCCAACGAAAGGATTCGACTGTGAGGCCATTCAAGTTCGCGTCAGCGTTCGTCGCCAGCCTGATTCTCGCGACCGGGATGGTCGGTCGGGCCGCAGACGGTGGGAGCATCCTGTTTATCGGCAACAGCTTCACCTTCGGTTCCGGATCGGCCGTGCACTACTACCGCAACCAGACGGTGACCGACCTGAATAACGAGGGAGTGGGCGGCGTGCCCGCGCTCTTCAAAGTGTTCACCGACCAGGCGGGTCTCAAGTTCGACGTCGCACTCGAAACACGCGGCGGCGTCGGCATCGACTTTCACCTGCAGAACAAGAAGGCCGAAATCAGCAGCCGCCCATGGGACATCGTGGTCGCGCACGGATACAGCACCCTGGACCAGGAGAAACCGCGCGATCCGGCGAAGCTCATCGCGACGAGTAAGGAATTGGCCGATCTGATGCGCTCGCGCAACCCGAACGTCGAACTTTTCCTGACGTCCACCTGGTCGCGTCCCGATCAGGTCTTTCCGGAGAAAGGTGCGTGGGTAGGCAAGCCGCTCGACGTCATGGGAAAGGATATCCGCGTCGCGTACGACAAGGCAGCCGCCGGCGCGGGCGCTAAAGTGGTCCCGGTCGGGGATGCGTTCAACCGCGCGATGAGCGTCGGGTTCGCGGACGCCAACCCGTATGACGGCATCGACGCCGGCAAAATCGACCTCTGGACCTTCGATAACTACCATGCCAGCACGTATGGCTATTATCTCGAGGCGCTCATGGTGTTCGGGCGCGTAACCGGACGCGATCCGCGCTCGCTCGGCGACAACGAGTGTTCGGGGATGGAGCTTGGCCTCTCACGTGAGCAGGTCAACAAGCTGCAGCAGATCGCGTTCGACGAACTGGCGGCTGCGGGACCAATCGCACCAAACCCCAAGACGACGAAAGACCGAGGAGCCGCGAGCCGCTGCCCGGCGCACTAAGCGAGCGCCTAATCGAAGTCGTCACGCCGGGCGGCAACCGAGCTTCGCCTGCGTGACGACTTTTTTCTTGACCGCGGTTCTCTTTCCGCCTGCGGCCCGTCCCGGTTCCGGCGCTCTACCTGCCAAGGCATACATCTTCTGGAATTTCTGAGACAGCACGCGCGCGGCCGGCTTGTACGCCGGCCGCGTACATCAGTGTGGTGGGTCGATCAGCGTAGAGGCACGAGGCCGGTCCACCAGAGCGGCTTTTGACCGACAGCGACGTCGTAACGCTGGACGAATTGGAGCATCCCGTCAGCGCCGATTCGAAACACGGCCAGGTTCGCCGGAACACTGTTGCCGCCAACTGACGTCGTCGTCTGATTACCGACCACGAGCATGCGCCCACGCGGGTCAACAGAGAAGGTGCGAGGCGTGAATCCATGGGTGTCGGCGTTCTGGATCAGCGACGGCTCCCCGGTCTGTTGGTTGATGCGGAAGACACTGATGTTGTTCGTCCCTCCGCTCGCAGAGCCTCGATTCGCGACGTAAACGAACTGCCCGTTGGGGTGCAAGTGAATGGTGCTGGCAGTCTGGCCTGCTTTGACGTAGGTCCCATCGGCGAGCGTCGCCTTGCTGAAAAGTGGCGTCGCCGTTAACGTTCCTCCTGTTCGCGTGAACACGTCCAGCCTGTTCTGCGCTTCCAGTGTGAGGAATATCCAGGGACGTCTGGGATCAAAGTCCACATGGCGCGACCGAAATCCGATCCCGTTGGCCGGCGCGATCGACGCGACGTTCGTCAATTTCCCATCGCTATAGCGAAACACCTTGAGGGCTCCGGGATCCTCCTTCGTCGTCCTTGTCGGTTCATTACCGCGCGTCACGAGGATCACCATATCGTTGCTCGGCAACACTCGAACCTGATGCGCGTACACGCCGACGTCCAGCCCCGGAGATTGCGGCACCTCCGAGCCGAGTGTTCCATCCTCATTAATCGTATGAACCGAGATGCCGCTCGGATCGTTATACGCGACGAGCAGGTGTCGGGCAGACGCATCGCCGGTGATGTGGATGGGACGAGACCGAAGCGGTGCAGGCGAGCCGTGCATGTGCAGCGCGCCCGTCGCGTCGACCTGGAACGCGGTGATGCCGTGTCGATCGCCGTGCGGAGTGACACCGGAGCCGGCGTAACTGGCGCCAGTGTTGCTCCAGGCGACGTAGAGGAAGGGACCCGATGTGGAGGTCCACGCTTCCTGTACGAAGCCTGGCAGCAGAAGGGACGATTGCCGTGACAGCGTCGCCTGGTCGACGTCAGCGCGGAAGGTGATGAGCTCTTCGCCGACGCTTGCGTAGAGCGCCACCTTGCCCGATACCGCGGACCGATCTCCGCCCTGATTCGCGGCCGTAACGACCAGATGCGTCATGGTCGTTACCAAAAGCACGCCGACAAGCGGTGGGCGCCAGCCGAACATAGTTGATAGCGCGAATTGTAGTGCTGATCTCCCTCCCGTTAATCAGGTTCGCACTACGGGTTCGGCGCAGTGTAGGCGATGATCTCCGCCGGAAATCCCGCCCCGCTGATCGACAGAACCAGATATTGCTTGCCGCCGAGCATGTAGGTCATCGGCGACCCGGTTTGGGGCGCCGGCATGAGGACGCTGGCGACTTCCTTTCCCGTCGCCTTGTCGTAGGCATACAGCTTCGCGCCGCGGCCGTTCGGCGTCGAGGTGAAGCCGCTCTCGCCGGAAATCACCAGCGTCTTCGTCGTCAGCGTTCCGATCGGACCGATGCGGCCCGTGCGCGGAATCGTTACACCCTTCAGCATCGGGTGATTCGTGACGACGTCGAGTGTTTCGCCGTGCGCGACCTGCCACACCATCGTGCCTTTGTTCAGATCGAGCGCGGTGATGCGGCCCCATGGTGGTTTGACCAGCGGCAGGCCCTGAACGGTGAGGCCGCCACCGGTGTCGCCTCCGCCCGCGCCGTTGATGTAGTTCATATCGGAGCGCTGTTCACCTTTGACCAGAGAAATCAGCCGGGTAAGCGTGTTCGAGTACACATACAGAATGCCAGTCTCTGGATCGTATGAGCCGCCCGGCCAGTTCGCACCATTGGGCACGTACACCATGCCCACTTTGCCGCCCTCACCTTTGACAATGGGTGGCGTGAACAACGGTCCGAGCTTGTACTGCGATGCGACCTTCAGCGCTTCCGCCTTGATCTCGGGCGTGAAGTCGATCAGATCCTTTTCCTGAACCCCCTGCAGCTCGAATGCTGGCGGCTTGGTTGGGAACGGCTGCGTCGGGCTGGTCTTCTCGCCGGGTACGGTGGATTGTTCGACGGGCCGTTCCTCGATTGGCCATACAGGCTTGCCGGTCTGGCGATCGAACACATAGACGAATCCTTGTTTCGTCGGCTGCGCGATCGCCTTGATCGGCCGGCCATCGACGGTGATGTTCACCAGAATTGGTGCGCACGGAATGTCGAAGTCCCAGATTCCGTGATGAATCAGCTGGTAATGCCAGACGCGCTTCCCTGTGGTGAGTTCTGCAGCGACCAGCGTTTCTCCGAACAGACCGTTGCCAGGACGATGGCCGCCGTAGTAATCGCCAGTGGGCAGTTCCACCGGGAGATACACAAGCCCCAATGCCTCGTCGACGGAGAACGGTGCCCACACCCCTGCATTGCCGGTGTAGGACCACGAATCGTTTTCCCACGTGTCGTTCCCGAATTCTCCCGGCAGCGGAATCGTGTGAAAGATCCACAGTCGACGACCGGTCTTGACGTCGAAGCCGCGCACGTAGCCTTTCGCATTGGTTTTGGTGCGAGGCGCGTTGCCGGCGCGATGAGCAGCCCCGACGATGACGACGTTCCTGGCAACCAGCGGGCCGGTGTTCAAGCCGATTTCACCAGTGATTGGATCAAGCACCTGATCGTCGTTTTGCTTCAGATCGACGATGCCGTTCTGGCCGAAGCCGGAAATCGGCACGCCGGTTTTGGCATTGAGGGCGACCAGCTCGTAGCCCATGGTCACCATGAAGATTCGCTCGTCGGCGGCGCCATCCGTCCAGTAGGCGATGCCACGACCCGAGAGTGGACGCGGCGATGCCGTTGCCCGCTTGTCCTCATTGAGGCGGTACATCCACAGCAGCTCTCCGGTCGCTGCATCGATCGCCACGGCGTCGCGTCTCGATCCGGCGGTCGCATACAGCACGCCGTTGATCATCAACGGCGTTGTCTGCAGATTGAAGTCGGGGCGCGCGCCAAGAATGTCGGTCTTGAAACGCCACGCGACCTGCAGCTTGCTGAAGTTGCTCGCGTTGATTTGATCGAGCGGGGCATAGCGCGTGCTGCCCAGGTCGCCGCCGTACGTGCGCCACTCTCCGTTTGTCGCTCCGGTCTGCGCGTGCAGTTGTGTCGACAACATGCTCGTGGCGATCGCGACCATTAACGATGCGACGAGCCTCACGTTGATTCTCATAGCGCCTCTAATTGGCGGACATGACGTCCGCACTACTGTGGAGTGGCGGCTCCGCCGCCGATCGCGAAGGCCACCAGTGCGTTGTCCGCGCCCGTGCCTGTCGCCATCACGATGAACTGACGGCCTGACTTCGTCCGGTAGGTCATCGGGTTGGCATTGTTCGCGTACGGCACCTTGCCGCGCCAGACTTCCTTGCCCGTTTTTGTGTCGAAGGCATACAAGTACGTATCACCGCCGCCGATGAAGACGAGTCCACTCTTGGTCACCATCGCGCCGCCGCGGCTGTTGGGTGACCCGAGTCGATCGGGCAACGCGACGCCCTGCAGCAGCGGGTTGTTTCTCAATGCCGGACTACCTTCGCCAAGCGGCACCTTCCAGGCAATGTCGCCTTTGTTCAAATCGATGGCGGTCAGTACGGCATACGGTGGCGAGTTGAGCGGGATCCCCCGAAGGGTCATCTCCTCAGCGCCGCGCGCGAACATGTTCGAGTAGTCGGCGGCGACGAGCGCATCGCTGCCATCGTTCTTGGCCACCCGGTTCCGGCCAATCGAATGCGCGGCCCGCACGAAGAGATAACCGCTATCCGGATCAAAGGCCGCCCCGCCCCAGCTGGCGCCGCCGCCCTGACTGGGCGACTGGAGCGTGCCCTCGAGCGAAGGCGGAGTGTACAGCGGCCCGAGCCGGTACTTTTTCATTTCCGCCTGTGCCATCGCGTTGATCTCGGGGGTCAGATTGTTCGCGTCTTCGAGCCTCACGCCTTGCTCGACAAACGCCGGCGGTTTGGTTGGGAAAGGTTGTGTCGGGTACGGTTTTTCGCCAGGGACGTTCGAATCGCCTGGCACTGGTCGTTCGACGATCGGCCAGACCGGCTGGCCGGTCACGCGATCGAACACGTACGCGAAGCCCTGCTTCGTCACCTGAATGACGGCATCGATTCGTCGCCCGTTGACCGTGATCGTCGCCAGAAGCGGCGGTGCCGGGTTGTCGTAATCCCAGAGTCCGTGGTGCACTTCCTGGAAGTACCACTTCATTTTTCCAGTGTTCGCATCGAGGCAGACGATCGATTCGGCAAAGAGGTTCGCGCCGGGACGATTCCCGCCGTAGTAATCGCTGCTCGGCGTCGTCGTCGGCAGATACAGGAGGCCGCGCGCTTCGTCGAGCGCCATCGGCGCCCAGACGTTGCCGTGGCCGCTCTTCATGTAGGACTCGTTTTCCCACGTTTCGGCGCCCGGATCTTTCGACGACTGCGGGATCACCGAGTAGACCCAGTCACGTTTTCCCGTGCGGGCATTGATGGCCTGTACTTGCCCAACCGGATCGGCTTCCTGAACGCGATCGGGTACCTGGCTGCCCATGATCACGAGATCTTTGTAGATGATGGGTGGTGAGCTCTGTGTGACATGTGTGCTTGTGGACACTCGCTTCAGTCCATCGGTCAGCGAAACCCAGCCGTCCTTGCCAAACGTCGGAACAGGTTTTCCGGTCTGCGCATCGAGCATGAACAGCCGTTCACGGCTGTTCAGAAAAATTCGCAGCCTGCCGTTGTCGCGCCAGAAAGCCGTACCGCGTAACTTCCATCCGCTTCCTGACAGAACCTGGCCCAGCTTGTAGGCTTCACCATCGAATCGCCAGAGCTCTTTTCCTGTTTCGGCGTCGACCGCGGCAATGCTGTTGTAAGGCGTCGTCACATAGAGGACCCCGTCGATCATCAGTGGCGTGCTCTCGAAGAATCCCGGAACTGTCTTGTACTGTTCGAGTGGCGTCTCCCAATGCTTCCATTGCCACGCGACCTTCAGTTGCGAGACATTCTGCGGAGTAATGTCGGTGAGCGGTGAGAATTTCATCCCGCCCTGATCGCCTCCGTAGTACAGCCACTCCACCTGTTTCGACGCGTCTCGTCCCTGACCGAGGACGACGGCGCCCGAAAATGCGACCACAAGAATCCACGCGGGTGACTTCATACGACTCCTCATGTTCGACCTGAGACCTTCGACCCTGGTCCTGAGCCGTCCTTGGCTATGAACAGCGAAGCACAAAAGACGAAAGGCGAAGCGCCAAACGAGGGCTCTTCATTAAAGGAAAGACCATGAGCGCGCAAGGGCTGTGGGACAAGTCGAGCACGCAAGGGACCAGCTGCTACTCGCGGGGATGATCGACCTTGGACTTTCGACCTTAAACCTTCGCGACCTTCGCTCAGGACAGCGAAGGACCAAGGTCACACGACGAAGGACCAGCGTCCATCCCCATTGCGTCCCCTCATATTGCGGGGCATCCCTGAGTGGATCCACTCGTCCCATCGGTCTTGTTATTCGCGATCGTGCCTGCTTAAGTAGCGCAACCTTGTTGGGCTTCGCTCGTTGGTCGCGCGTTTTGGGAGGCCGCTTATGAGTAGGTATCGGCTCGGGCTCATCGGTGTGGCGTTCACGTGGCTTGCGGTGTGGGCAACGACAGGGTGGGCCCAGACGGCGAGCGGAATTACCGGCGTCGTGCGAGACACGAGCGGCGCCGTACTGCCTGGGGTCACCGTCGAGGCCGCCAGTCCCGAACTGATCGAAAAGGTCCGCAGCGTGGTGAGCGACGAACGCGGCGCCTACAGCATCGTCGACTTGCGGCCTGGCGTGTACACCGTCACGTTCACGTTGCCGGGCTTCAGCACGTACAAGCGCGACGCCCTCGAACTTCCGGCGAGCTTCACCGCGACGGTCAATGCCGAAATGAAGGTGGGTTCGCTCGAGGAAACGATCACGGTCTCCGGCGCGAGCCCGATCATCGATGTCGATTCCGCCAAGAAAGCGGTCTCGCTTCCCCGCGAGCAAATGGATCTCATTCCCACTGGACGCACGGCCCAGGCTTACGGGCAGCTGGTTCCTGGCATCACCAACGCGGCGCCGGATGTCGGCGGAGCGCACGCGATGTCGCAGGTTGGCATGAACATCCGCGGAAACTCCGGGAAAGAGACGACGGTGATGCTGGACGGCATCCAGCTGAATGGTGCGTGCGGCAACGGCTCGACGCAGGCGTATACCAACACTCAGTCGTACGAGGAGATGGTCTTTCAGACGAGCGGCGCCGGCGCCGACGTTTCCTCGCCAGGTGTTCAGCAGAACATGATCCCGCGCCAGGGCGGCAATCAGATGCACGGGTCGGTCTACGGTGTGTACAGCAACAAGGACTGGCAGGGCAACGATCTGACGCCTGACTTGGTCGCCCGAGGGCTGCAGCAGGGGAATAGGTTGTACGGACTCGGCGATCTCGAGGGTGGCGTGGGCGGCAAATTCATTCGCGACAGGCTCTGGTGGTTCAGCGCCGGACGCCGCCAGTATGCCTACAATCAGATCCCCGACACGCACTATGCAGACGGCAGTCCGGGAATCTCGGACGACCGCGTGAAGAACCTCTCACTGCGTCTCACCTCGCAGATCACGCCCCGGAACAAGTTGACGGCGTACGTCGATCGGGTGTCGAAGGAAATTTCACACGACATGCTCGCGGGCTACGATCCCGCCACGGCGGCGCGAGTCTGGGAGCCGTCGAAGCTGTATCAGCAGGCGCAGGCGAAATGGACATCGACGCTGTCCAGTGCGGCGATGCTCGAGGTCGGCTACGCCCAGTATCAGGCCTACCGGCATACGACGTATGAGCCCGGGATCGAGCCGCCTTACGGTTCGGCCGAGTGGTTTTCGCACGCGGTTCACGTCGACAGTTCGACGGGCCGAACGTGGGTCGCGGCGCCGGGTGGTAACTATTACCTGATGCCGAAACGGCAGTTCTTCTCGGCCATTGCGTCCTACGTCACCGGCAGTCACAACGTGCGATTCGGGGCGCAGGACAACTGGGGATTCCTGGAGCAGGGCACCATCCTGAACGCCGCTCTGCGACAGACCTACCAGAACCTGGTTCCGGTTTCCGTTCAGGTCTACAACACGCCCGAGCGCGATCGTTTCACGGAGAACTATTCGTGGGGCTTCTTTGGACAGGACACGTGGAAGCTCAATCGCGCCAGCATCAGCGCCGGACTGCGTTGGGATACGTTCAAGTCCTCGATTGCCGCGGAGACGTCAGGCGCCGGAGTGTTCGTACCCGAACGCGACTTCGGGCCGCAGGAAATGCCAGTCTGGAAGAATTGGGAGCCGCGCTTTTCCGTCACTTACGATTTATCCGGCAACGCCAAGACTGCGCTCAAATTCAGCGCGAACAAATACGTGCTGTCCGCCACCAATGGCGTCGCCGCTGCCCTCAACCCGATGCGCCTGCAATCGGCGTCGCTCAGCTGGACCGACCTGAACGGCGACGATGTGGCGCAGGGAACGAGGGGATGTGTCTATCTCACGGCCGGCTGCGAAATGAACTTCGCACAGTTGCCTGCCACCTTCGGTTTGATCACGCCGGGCTGCACGACGGTCTATGCGCCAGGCTCCATCGGGTGCGGCACCGACCAAGTCGATCCCAACATCAAGCGCGATACCGAGTGGGCCTATAACATCGGCATCCAGCACGAACTGTTTCCCCGGATTGCCGTCACGGCGAATTACTTCTACACGCGCTTCTACAACCTCCGTCTGACCAACAACCTGCTCCAGACGTTCGCCGACTACACGCCGGTCCAGATCGCGAGCCCGGTTGACGGCAGCGTCGTCACGGTCTACAACGTCAGCACCGCAAAACAGAGTGCGGTCAGAAATCTGCAAACGTCGAGTGACACTGCCAGAATGTCGAATACTGACTTCGAGCTCGGATTCACGGCTCGGCTTCCGCGCAGTGTGTCGATCTTCGGCGGAACAGCGACCGACCGGACCATCGCCGTTCAATGCGACATCACCGACGACCCGAACCGGCTGAACTTCTGCGATCAGACCAAGAGCGGAATTCCATTCAATACCCAGTTCAAGATCGCGGGCTCCGCGCCTTTGCGGTGGCAGTTGCAGGTCGGCGCCGCGTTCCAGTCGTACAAGTATCTGTTTGGCGCGGGCGCGCCAGCCAGCGGCTTTGCCGGTGGCGGCGTCTGGCAGATCACCAGGACGACCAGATACCCGGCCGACTGC
>Ga0070681_10006712_pt1 | contig 11197 bp, 8 predicted proteins | sample KBSC83BmetaG_FD_65650 | JGI IMG/M metagenome (GOLD analysis project Ga0070681, IMG submission 65650) | Corn rhizosphere microbial communities from Kellogg Biological Station, Michigan, USA - KBS C8-3B metaG | ecosystem: Host-associated > Plants > Roots > Rhizosphere | place: USA: Michigan...
GAGCTGCTCATCGACGCGTTTCGGCGCAGCGGGAGCAGGCGCAAGCTCGTCATCGTCGGCGGTGCGCACCATGAGGCCGCTTTTGCCGCCGACCTCATGAAGTCGGGCGGCGACCGGATCGTCTTTGCCGGCATGCAGCCGCGCGGACTGCTCGCGCACCTCTACAGGAACGCCGCGCTGTTCGTTCTTCCCTCGCTACACGAAGGGCTGCCGATCTGCGCGCTCGAAGCGGGGTCGGTGGGATGCCCGCTGTTGCTGAGCGACATTCCCGGCAACCGCGATCTCGGGCTTCCGGGGCAGCATTATTTCCCGTCGGGCGACGTCGAGAGCCTGAGCGCCGCGCTGAACGTCTCGCCGGAGACCTATGCCGTCAGCCCAGCAGCGTTCTCGACGTTCGATTGGGAACGGATCTCGGCGAAGACGCTGGCGATCTACGAGGAGGTCGTTGGCGAAGCGGCGGAGAGGCGCGCCTATGCCGCAGCGTAAATACCGCGTCGGCCTCGTCGTCGACGCGCTCGAGGTGCGCAAGTGGGTGCGCGATTTGGCCGATTGGGCAGCGGGTCATCCGACGATCGAGCTGGCGGCCGTGATCGTCGCTCCAAGCCGCCCTGGGATACTCGACCGGCTGTTCAGCCTGGAAAGGAAGTTCCTTTGCCGAGGGGGCGGGCACCGCGCCTACGCCGGACTTCACTCCATCGCCGATTGCGCTCCGCTGCAGGTCGACGCGGCGGAGGCGGGTAAGACGAGCTTCGGAATCGACGCGTGGGTTCGCTGCGGCAGCGCCGAAATCACCGACGCAATGCTCGAGATGTCGCGCGACGGGATCATCTCGGTCGCGACCGACGGATTTGGCGAAGTCGTCGACGGGCGGATCGACACCCCGTTCACGATCGAACGGTTGGCGCCCGGCGGCGCGCGCGAAACCCTGTTCAGCGGGAGCGTCGCGACCGCCCTGCTTTACTCGTGGAACCTGATCGCGCTCCACGCTCGCGCGTCTCAGTACCTGCGGCTGACGCTGGAGCGGCTCGCGTCGGGGACGGTCGAGACGACTGAATGCGCAAGCCGGACGGCATCGACTGCTGGTCTGATCACTTATGCGATGCGGACGAGCCGTCGAGCCGCGCACAAGATGCTGCGGCGGTTGCTCGGCAAGGAGTTCAATTGGCAGGTCGCGGTGTCGAGCCGGGCGTGGCCCGACTGCCGGTTCGAAGAGGCGACGGTCGTTCCAAATCCGCCCAATGCATTTCTCGCGGATCCCTTCACGATCAACGTGAACGGAACCACTCACCTCTTCGTCGAGGAATTCCCGTTCGACTCGCGAAAGGGCGTAATCGCGGCCTACCGGCTCGATGGAGCGAAAGCGGAGCGCCTCGGAGTGGTGCTCGAGGAGCCGTGGCACCTGTCGTTCCCCTTCGTATTCGAGCACAAGGGCGATGTTTACATGGTTCCCGAAGGCGGGGGCGGTCGATCGGCCACGTTGTACAAGGCGACCAGCTTTCCGACCGGCTGGACCGAAGTGAAGACGCTCCTCGCCGACGTGCGCGCGGTCGACACCGTGCTGTTCGAGCATGGCTCGCGCTGGTGGATGCTGACGACGATCCAGGGCGAGGGGCCGGGGCTCAACAATGCCGAGCTTCACGCTTTCCACGCCGAGGATCCGCTCGGCGAATGGATTCCGCACGCGCAGAACCCGATCGTGATGGACGCCCGAAAGGGCAGGAACGGTGGCTTCGTTCGCGACCACGAGGGCAAGCCCTGCCGCGTGGCGCAGGTTCCGGGCTTTACCTTCTACGGCGCCGGATCGGCCATCTATCGGATCGATGAGCTGACGCCCGACAGCTATCGCGAAACACTGGTCAAGCAGATCGAGCCGAGCTTCTTCCCGAGGCTCGACGGTACCCATCACGTCCATTGCACCGGCGGCACGACCGTCTTCGACTTCATGCGCGTCGAACGGCCGCGTCCACGGGGCCAGAGATCGCTAACGAGCCTGTTCGCCCGGAGGGTGGATGCCCCGCGTGGATTCGAACCACGATTGACGGAGTCAGAGTCCGTAGTCTTACCATTAGACGACGGGGCAGCTTGGGAAGCGGCGGGATAGAAAGGGGCGTCTGGCGTGTCAACGCCACCGCCGATCCCGCGGCGCACTTGCCCAACCCCATAAAATTGTGATTAAATCCGTACCAAGTCAGCCGTCCAGGTTCGGGCGGTGAAGAACGGAAGCAGGCGTGTTCATGGCGCAGGGTGTCGCCAGTGCGCCGGCCCTGCAATATCGCGAGCAGGGCGGGCCAGCGGATCAGGGCTCCTCGCCGAAGCGTGAGCCCCAACGACGTACATATGGAGCGATCGACCTCGGCACCAACAATTGCCGGCTCCTTGTCGCGCGCCCGAACGAGGGCGGGTTCACCGTCATCGACGCTTTCTCGCGCATCGTCCGCCTCGGCGAGGGCCTCGCGCGGTCGGGGGAATTGTCGCAGGACGCGATGGATCGCGCGGTGGGCGCGCTGTCGATCTGCGCCGACAAGCTCAGGCGACGCAACGTCTCGCTGTCGCGCTCGGTGGCGACCGAGGCATGCCGGCGCGCGAAGAACGGGCAGTTATTCGCCGATCGCGTTCGCGAACAGACCGGCATCGTCCTCGACATCATCGAGCCCGCCGAGGAAGCCCGGCTGGCGGTGCTCGGCTGCCACAAGCTGCTCGAGCCGGGCGACGGGCCGGCGCTGATCTTCGACATTGGCGGCGGCTCGACCGAGCTGGTGCTGATCGACCAGGACGACGGCACACCGCGGATCAGGGCCTGGTGGAGCGCTCCGTGGGGAGTCGTCTCGCTGACCGAGAGCGAGGGCAGAGAAGCGCTGGAGGGCCCGGACCGCCTCAAGGCCTACAAGCGCATGCGCGAGCGCGCGCGTCGCGCTTTCGCCAACTTCGCGACGATGCTGCCGGAAAGCCGCGAGGGCATCAGGCTGCTCGGGACCAGCGGCACGGTCACCACGCTCGCCAGCGTCCACCTTGCCTTGCCCTTTTACGACCGTCGAGCCGTCGACGGCCTCCACGTGCCCAGCGGAGCGATGCAGGAAATCAGCGCGATGATCGCGCGCATGGACTATGCGGAGCGTTCCGCGCTGCCATGCATCGGCAGCGAGCGCGCCGACCTCGTCGTCGCCGGTTGCGCCATCCTCGAGGCGATCATGGAGATCTGGCCGGCGAAGAATCTCGGCATCGCCGATCGCGGGATCCGGGAAGGCATCCTGCGCTCGCTGATGGCGCGTGACGGCTGGAATTTGTGAAGAGGGTCAAGACCGCCAAGGGCCGCAAAGTCTCGTCGACGCGCTGGCTCGAGCGGCAGCTTAACGACCCCTACGTCAAGCGCGCCAAGGCGGAGAACTACCGCAGCCGCGCCGCTTACAAGCTGATCGAGCTCGACGAGCGGTTTGGCTTTTTGAAGGGCGCGAAAGCGGTCGTCGACCTCGGCATCGCTCCGGGCGGCTGGAGCCAGGTCGTCCGCCGCAAGGTGCCGCAGGCGAGCGTCGTCGGCATCGACCTTCTTCCCACCGACCCGCTCGACGGCGTTGCGATCCTCCAGATGGATTTCATGGACGAGGCGGCGCCGGAGCGCCTGCGCGAGGCACTCGGCGGCGAGGCGGACCTCGTCCTCTCCGACATGGCTGCCAACACGGTCGGCCACCAGCAGACCGATCATCTTCGGACGATGGCGCTTGTGGAAGCGGGTCTCGAGTTCGCGCGCGAAGTGCTTCGGCCGGGCGGCGTCTATGTCGCCAAGGTGCTCGCCGGCGGCGCCGACAACCAGCTCGTCGCGGAGCTCAAGCGCAGCTTTTCCACGGTAAAGCACGCGAAGCCACCCGCGAGCCGCAAGGATTCGAGCGAATGGTACGTGGTTGCCCAGGGGTTCAAGGGCCAGGGCTAGCAAAGAGGCAGCGCTGGCGCGCCGCGAGACTTTATTCGTCTCCTGAGATCGGCAGCGGCGGCAACGCATTTTCGATCTTGCCGTCCGGATTGAGCATAATCGCCATCAGCGCCTTGCCGTGAGCAAAGCTCAGCACAAACTCGTCGCCTCCCATCATTGGCCGACGGAACCGCATCTTCTGCAGCGCACCGAGCTGCGAGAGTTGTCCCTGCAATTGAGGCAGCTGCTGCCGCATCAGATCGGCAAGATCCGGAGTCATTGCAGAATAGTTCGGCTTGCCCGCGGCGAGGTCGCTCACAAGGCTTCGAAGCGCTGCTTCAGTGCCTGGAAGCGCGGCCGATCGAGGGGCGAACACTTGTTTGACCGATGCAGCCTGGATCTCAGCAACGGGCTTCTGGCCTAGTGTTTCCAGCGCAACTTTCAGCGCATCGCCCGCTGCAACCGGGACATCCGGCTGCACGCCGCGTCCTTCCCAGTTCGTCTTGGTGATCGGGTCTTCCGAACGCGCGAATGGGACCATCGCGACGAACCCGTGGCCAAGATCGATGGGACCGGTCGGATGTGCGCCGCCACCGGTCACTTCTCCGATCACCTTCGCGAGCCTGTGAGTCTGGACGTCGTAGGCGAGCTCCTCGCCGCCCGAGAAGGTGTCCTTGCTGGTCAGGACATAAACAGGAATTCCCGCAAGGCTTACGGGCGTGGGCTGGCTGGAATGTCGCTCGCGCTTGAAGGTTTTGGTCTTCGGAACGCGCGAGACAATGTCACTGATCTCTACGGTTTGAGTCGGCGGGACGAGAAAGCTGATGAGATACGCCACCCCGTCCGGCGATCCTCCGCCATTTCGGCGATCGTCGATGATGAGCGCACGGCTTCCCTTGAGCGCCACCATCGCCTTGTCCAGGGTCGGCTTGAAGACCGGTAAGGGCGGGAAGCCGACCACTTCGATATAGCCGACACCGCCCGCTAGCTTGTCTGCGCGAGCCACCCCCGCTTCCGCAAGCGGCGGCATGTCGCCGCTCGCACCCGGCGGCGGACCGGGTGGAGCGCTCTGCGAGAAGACCTGCAGGTGCTTGTCATGGGCGATTGCGGCGACATCCGAGGAAAGTCGCGCTGCAAAGCTGCTCGCGTCGGAAAGCTGGTCATATTCGCCCGCGGCGAGCGACGCACCGACCTTCTCCGCGGCTTTTTCGCCGATGTCAGGGAAGACGTAATTGTTGCGCAGCGCGTCGCTGAGCCTTGCGACAACGTCGTGTCGTACATTGCTGTCGATCGATTGGGCAGGTGCCGCCGCTATTGGTGGAGGTGGCGCGGGCGGCATCTCCATCGGCGTCGCCAGTAGTGGAGAAGCAACCAGGCCCAGGAACATCGAGACTGAAACGCCCATCGTTCGCCACCCCCTGTGCTGATCAACTTGCGCGCTCATTCTGAGGCGGAGGGAGGAGCTCTGCAATGGCGCGAAAGCGGCCACTTGGCGCGGGCGCCAATTTAATCGTGCGTGTTCATCCTGGCCTGCAGCGCCCGCGATCGCTCGACGAGGGCGGCTATTTCGCGGGCATCCAGCTCGGTGTCGAAGCTCACGCCTAGCACGCCGGCACTTCGCCACCTGACGACCGCCGCGCGCCCCAGCGTTCCGCAGTCCAATGTCGCCGTCGTTCCCACCGCCAGATCGAGCGGGGAACTCAGCTTGGCCCCGCCGGGAGACAGATCGAGGAGCTGGACCGGATGTCGGTCGCCGTTGGCCTGAAGGAACGCGGGGAGGGCCACCGGAACCCGCGGATAGATACGGCGGTCGGCATAAGGGTCGGGGGAGGGAATGGAGCTTGCCATCACAATCGCTGGCGATGGCGTACCACGCCGCTACTGCGAGAGAGTAAACGTCCGAATGTCCGGATCGGATGGAAAGTACGCGGCCGAAGCGCTTCAGCTCTCCTTCCTCGCCCTCGCGGCGTCGATGGCTTGCTTGAGCGTGTCGTAGCCGACGGCGCCGTTGAGAACGCGGTTGCCGATCACGAATAGCGGCGTGCCGGTTGCTCCGAGCTGGCCGGCAAGCTGGAAATTGCGCTTGAGCTCGGCCTCGATCGCGGCATCTGCCGTCGGCTGCGGCGAAATCCCGGCAGCCTGGGCGGCGGTGCTGTTGGTTTCCGGCGAGGGCCGCCCCGTCGCCCACAACGTGTCGTGGAACTTCGCGAAGCGCCCGGCCTGCGACGCTTCGAGCGAAAGTCGCGCGGCGGTCACGCTGTCGGGCCCCAGGATGGGAAGCTCGCGATAGACGATGCGCAGACCCTTGTCCTCTTGCACGAGGCGGTCGACGGCGGGGTTGCTCGCCTTGCAATAGGGGCAGGCGTAATCGAAGAATTCGACGAGCGTCACATCAGGCTTCGCTGCGCCTTTCCATGAGCTTGCGAACGGCGTTTCGAGGGCAGCTCGGTTGGCGGAGAGAACGGGTTCGTACTGAGCGTCGCGAAGCGCGTCGGCGGCGTCGGTCAGGATCTTGGGATCGGCCAGCATTCCCTTCCGGACGATCTTGCTGCTCAGCATATTGGGCAGGGCAAAGAACAGCAACGCCGCGGTGAGCAGCGAGCCGACGATGCCCCCTGCGACTGCCGCCCCGAACGTTCCCGCCCTGCGCGGCGCGGCGATCGCTTCGTTCACTGGTCTTTCGGGTCCCGGTATTTCTTGTCTTTCTTGGCGAGCTCGGCCCGGGACACCATGGCGATATCCTGCGCCCGAAGATAGTCCGGCGTCCCGGAAGGAATGCCTTTCATTGCCGCCTGGGCGTTCGCCAGCGCGTATTTCGGATTGCCTTCGAGATTGTTGCGCTCCGCAGTCGCAAGCATCGCGCGGGACTGGTCCCCTTCACGGTCGTAGATGATGCCGAGCTGGTACCAGGCGAACGGGTCCTCGTTGTCGCGGTTCACGGCGACCTTCAGGATCTGCTTCGCCTCGTCGAAATTCTTCGGGTCGTTGGTCTCGACCAGCGCATGGCCGAGCATCGCGGCGATCATCGGCGCATTGTTCGACCGCTCGACCGCCTCGCGAAGCGGGGCGAGCGAGTCCTTGGGCTTCCCGTCCTCGAGCAGGATCTGGCCCTTGAGCTCGAGGAAGAAGGGGTCGTGCGGATCGATCGCGAGCAGCGCATTGGCTTCCTGCTCCGCTTTCTCCGGATAGCCGCCGAGATGGTAGGCGTAGGCGCGGGCGTAATGGGCCGGGATCGTCTGGTTGCTCTCCGGATAGCGAAGCACGGCCTGGCGCGGGTTCACGAAGCCCATCAGCTTCGCCTTCACGCGCTGGAAGCGGGCGTCGAGCGCCGCGTCCACCGGCTTGTTCCAGGCCGGGTCGCTCATCAGCTTCTGCTGAAGCGCCTGGATCCGCTCCGACGACAGCGGGTGAGTACGGTCGAAGCTGTCCTTGTCGTAGATCGCGAGCCGGTATTCCTGGTTTTGCAGCTTGCCGAAGAATGCGAGCATGCCCTTGCCGCTGATCCCGGCCTTGGAAAGGAGCCGCGAGCCGGTCGCATCCGCAGTCGCCTCCTGGGCGCGGGTGAAGGCGAGGAGGTCGCCCAGCGCCGCGCGCTGCCCCGCCATCATGATTCCCATCCCCGCGTCACCGGCCCCCGCGGCGATGGCCGCGGCGCCCAGCACGAGCGAAAGGAGGCTGATTCCGGTTGCTTCTCTTTCTCCGCTGGAGCTTCGAATGGCGTCTCCGGCGACGACGTGGCCGAGCTCGTGCGCGACGACGCCCTGGACCTGGTTCACATTGTCCGCGATCTCGATCAGGCCCGACTGGAGATAGACCGTCTGGCCCTGGCTCACGAAAGCGTTCACCTCGGGATCGTTGAGAAGAACGACCTTGACGCTGTTCGGGTCGAGCCCCGCCGCCTTGATGAGCGGCACCGACATGTCCCTGAACAGGAGCTCGGTCTCGGTGTCGCGGAGGACTTGCGGCCCCTTGTCCTCCTGCTGCGCCTGCGCCGGCTGCCAGCCGGCCACGGCCAGCAGCATCGCAAGCATCAGCATGCGCACGAAGCGGGAACCCGGCGACTTCATCGGTCGCCGATTACCACTTCCCGCGCTGAACGCGGCATGAAAAACGGCTCGACCCTCGGCTTAGCCGAAGGTCTTTTGCCACCAGCCGCGGCGCGGCTCGGCGGCCGAATCCTCCACCGTGTCGTTGTTGGCCGCAGGCACAGCGACCGCCTCCTCGGCGGGAGTCTCGGCCTTCGCCGCCTTGCTTCGGCGCTTGCGGGGGGCTTTCGCGGGCGCTGCGGCCTGATCCGCGGTCTCGGCGGGCGGCGCCTCGGCGGGTGCCGGCTCCGTGACCGCGACCTCGCTAGCGGGCGCGGCCTTTTTCGAGCGGGGGCGCTTGGGCTTCGGCTCCTCGGCCGGCTGGGTTTCGGCGATCGCAGGTTCCTCGTCGATCGGACGCTCGACCATCGGCGAACTCTGCGGCTCGACGGCTGGCTCGCTTTCCGCTTCGACCGCGGTTTCGGCAGCCTTGCCGCCGCGCCGCCGGCGACGGCGTTTTCCGCCTTCAGCGGCTTCCGGAGCCGCTTCGGCCGATTCAGGCTGCTTTTCTTCGGCCTCGGCGGCGGGCTGCTCCTCGGCTTCGCCGGCGGTTTCGCCTTCGGCCGCTTCGCGGCGGTTGCGCCCGCGGCCGCCCCGACGGCGACGGCGACGGCGACGCCCCTGGCGGTCGTCCTCGGCGCCACCTTCACCCTCTTCGGCGCTGGCTTCGACTTCCTCGTCGTCCTCGACCTCGGCGATCTCCTCTTCGGGCTCTTCCTCAACCGGCGCCGCTTCGAGGCGCGGCTGCGGGATCGGACGGGCGCCGGAGCTGTCGACAGTCATCCGGGCGCCTTCGAAGCCCTCGTCGATCAGGATTTCGATGAAGACGCCGTAGCGCTGCTCAATGTCGGCAAGCTCGCCGCGCTTCTTGTTGAGCACGTAGACCGCCGCTTCCTTGCCCGCGCGGAGCAGGATCCTGTCGCCGCGGCCACGCGCCGCCTCGTCCTCGATGATCCGGAGGGCCGACAGGCCGGCGGAGGCTGCCGTCCGCATCAGGCCGGTGCCGTCGCAATGCGGGCAGGGCTTGGTCGAGGCTTCGAGTACGCCCGTGCGAAGGCGCTGGCGGCTCATCTCCATCAGGCCGAAGCTCGAGATCCGGCCGACCTGGATTCGGGCGCGATCGTTCTTCAGCGCCTCCTTCATCGCCTTCTCGACCTTCCGGACATGGCTGTTCTGCTCCATGTCGATGAAGTCGATGACGATGAGGCCCGCCATGTCGCGCAGGCGGAGCTGCCGAGCGATTTCCTGCGCGGCCTCGAGGTTGGTGTTGGTCGCCGTCTGCTCGATATTGTGCTCGCGGGTCGAACGGCCCGAGTTGATGTCGATCGAGACCAGGGCCTCGGTCGGGTTGATCACCAGATAGCCGCCCGACTTCAGCTGGACGATCGGCTGGTACATCGCGCTGAGCTGGTCCTCGACTCCCGAGCGCTGGAACAAAGGCGTGGTGTCGGTGTGCAGCTGCACCCGCCGGACGTGGCTCGGCATCAATAGCTTCATGAAGCCGCGCGCCTGCTTGTAGCCTTCCTCGCCCTCGACGATCACTTCTTCGATCTCGCGGTGATAGAGATCGCGGATCGCGCGCTTGATGAGGTCGCTGTCGCGGTAGATGAGCGCCGGCGCGGTGCTCCCCAGGGTCCGCTCGCGGATCTCGTCCCACAGACGCGCGAGATAGTCGAAGTCGCGCTTGATCTCGGTCTTGGTGCGCTGAAGGCCCGCTGTCCGGACGATCAGGCCCATGGTCTTGGGCAGGTTGAGGTCCGACATGATGGACTTCAGCCGCTTGCGGTCGGCGCCGTTCGAAATCTTGCGGGAGATGCCGCCGCCGTGGCTGGTGTTGGGCATCAGCACGCAATAGCGGCCGGCGAGCGACAGATAGGTTGTCAGCGCCGCGCCCTTGTTGCCGCGCTCTTCCTTGACGACCTGGACCAGCAGCACCTGGCGCCGCTGGATGACGTCCTGGATCTTGTAGCGGCGACGAAGATTCTGCCGCTTGCGCCGAAGCTCGTCGGCGGCCGACTCGTCGACCGGTGAACGGTTCGAACCCGTGCCCGTCTCTTCAGTCCCGGCCTCTTCGGCTTCCGACTCGTCGCCCTCCGGTTCCTCGGGAACGTCGTCATCGGAGTGATCGTCGCCGTTGCCGTTGTCGAACTCGGCGGCGCGCAGCCGCTCTTCCTCGGCGGCGTGCTCGGCTTCTTCGCGAAGCAGCGCTTCGCGGTCGGCCTTCGGGATTTGATAATAATCCGGGTGGATTTCGCTGAAGGCGAGGAAGCCGTGGCGGTTTCCGCCGTAGTCGATGAACGCCGCCTGGAGCGACGGCTCGACCCGCGTGACCTTGGCTAGATAGATATTCCCTTTGAGCTGCTTGTGCTCGGCGGATTCGAAGTCAAATTCCTCGATCCGGTTCCCTTTGACGACCGCGACCCGGGTTTCCTCCGGGTGGCGCGCATCGATAAGCATGCGCATTGACATTGAAATTTCTCCGGGCGCGCCGGCTCGGCATCTGTCGGCCGCGGCGCGCGATAATAGGAGCCCCGCTTCCCGCGTACTGGCGGGTGACGATGGCAGGATGACTGGAAAGCGTGTCTGCTTGACTGGCCATCCCGCGCCTTTGCGCGGGGAATGCCGCTTCATCAAAAATCGGACGAAGGGCGTTCTGTGGCGTCATTCAAGCTTCAACCTCGTGGAACCGCGGCCCTTCGCACCGTCCGCGGCATGGAGTCCCCAGCTTCAAACCGGGGATTCAACCTGAGTTAGCATCGCCGAGTCCCAGCCGCAACCGTTGCGCGGGGGCCGCGCACAAAAGATACGGGGGCGCGCGATGCTCATCTCCAGCACTCTTTCCGACCGGCGCGGCATCTGGGCCTTCGCGCTCGGCGTCGCCATGGTCACCGGCGGGGTGCTGATGCACGCGCCGATGTTCCTGATGGGCCGGCACAATCACTTCGTCCTCGCCGGAATGCCCATCGGGTGGGACATGGTCCTCGGGATGGCAGCGATCGTCGCGGGGTGCGGAATCGCCGCCTACGGATTGCTTCCGAGGGACATCGCGAGCCAGGTCGCGGCCTCGCAGGACATCGTGGTCACCCCGCCCGAGGACGCGCCGCTCGGCTGGCATCATTGGGGCCTGATGGCGGTTCTCGTCATCGCTCTGATCATCGACATCATGAAACCCGCGTCGCTCGGCTTCACCCTTCCCGGGATGATGAGC
>Ga0070681_10006715_pt1 | contig 11195 bp, 11 predicted proteins | sample KBSC83BmetaG_FD_65650 | JGI IMG/M metagenome (GOLD analysis project Ga0070681, IMG submission 65650) | Corn rhizosphere microbial communities from Kellogg Biological Station, Michigan, USA - KBS C8-3B metaG | ecosystem: Host-associated > Plants > Roots > Rhizosphere | place: USA: Michigan...
GAGCCTTCTTGAACCGCCGCGACGCGGTTTCGGTGTCCTCCGCCGTCAACGGCCCTTCACGAACGAGCTGGTCGAGGATGTCCGCCGGAATCGGCGCTAAGGCGTCAGCAGGTGGCTTGTCGGTCTTGGGTCGGCGGGGCATAGCGACTCCTCATGGTATGCCCCACACACAAAATTTCTGACACCCTCGTGAACTTCCTTACATCCTCACTTCCTCACATCCTCACTTCCTTACTTCCTCACTTCCATTGATTTCTACGAGGGGCTTTGCCAGACCACTCGCCCGACGAGAAACGGCCCGAGCCGCTCGAGATACAAGGACGTCTGCTGCGTCGCGCGCATCCGCTGCACGATGGCAGAGAGCGGAAACAAGTCTTTCCCGATCAGCCCGATGACGAAGTCGTTGTCTTCTTTGTCCAGTCCGTGACACGCGAGGCGGATGTCGTGCGCGTAGTCGGCGGCGCCGAACGACATGCCAATCGCACCGTGCTCCGCCAGAATGACGCGCTGTTCCTCGGCTGGTAATTGTGCGAACCGGCCGCTCCGGCGCAGCGGATACCAGACGGACCACTTCCATTCCGGATTGAGAACGGTCCGCCGCGGACGATCGATCAGCACTTCCTTCAGATCCGGCTCGTAGCCGATCGAGTAGGTACGACCGAGCATGGTGTACTCAGGTTTCAGCGTCAGACCGCCGAACGCCACCGAATTCAACATCGGACGGACGCGATCCACGAAGACGTTTGGATCCTCGCTGAATGTCAGCAGCGCGATGCCGCGCGGATCGTTCACATCCTCGTACAACACGCCGCTGACGCCCGAGCGATCGAGCGCGGCCGCGAGCGGCCGGGTGTCCGCAGATCCACCAAACGCGAGCAACTGCATGAACAAGCGTTCGTCCGATCGCTGCGGCTGTCCATTTTTTATTCCGCCTTTCTCGCTGAGATCCGGCGGCTCTGGTCCGCGTCGCGGACGTTCGGTCGTGTCGGTGGGGTTCGCCATACGCCGAGTATAATCTTCCGCTCGCATGTCAGACTACCGCATCAGAGTGGCGACGCTCGACGACCTGGACGTCCTCGTGCATCACCGTATTGCGATGTTTCAAGACATGGGCGTGCCGCTCGACGCCCCGGCGATCGCCGGCGCGTTTCGTCCGTGGCTGCTCGAGATGATGCCCAAGGGTCTCTATCGCGCGTGGCTCGTGGAATCAGAGTCGCGGGTGATGTCGGGCGGCGGCATCACGATTCTGCCGTGGCCGCCGGGACCGCGCTATCTCGGCGGACGGCTGGCGTTCGTGTACAACGTGTACACAGAGCCGGAGCACCGGCGGCGCGGCCTGGGGAAAATGGTCATGGAGGCGATTCACGCCTGGTGTCGTCAGGAGCAAATCGGCTCGTTGGCCCTCAATGCCAGCCAGTTTGGTCAACCGATGTACGAGTCGCTTGGCTACGCCGTCACACCCAGCCCGATGATGTTTTTCGCTATGGAATGAGATTTTTGTGTTGCAATCGCTGCAAGGTATAATTCGACGATTTCGGCCAGAACGCCCCGCCCTGCGGAGCCGGCCACCGAAATAACCCATACAGTCCAAAACGGAGACTCGCGAGCATGCCCTTCATCATCACCGACCCGTGCATTGAGACCAAGGATACGGCCTGTGTGGACGTGTGCCCGGTCGACTGCATCCACCCGCGCAAGGACGAAGCGGAATTTGCGGAAGCAACGATGCTGTACATCCATCCCGAGGAATGCATCGATTGCGGCGCGTGCGTCCCTGCGTGTCCGGTTGCCGCGATTTACGAGAGCATCGACGCGACGCCGTCGCACCAGAAGGATCTCATCGAAGCCAATGCCGTCTATCGTCTCGGCGATGCCGACGCGATGGCCAAGGCCGAAGAGATTGTGAAGGCGCACGTCGCCGCGCAGCCCGACATCATGGCGGTGCCGGCAGCCGAGCGCCAGGCTGCGCACGCGCGGTTCTGACGGGTAAAATTTCAGAGTGCAGATTTCAGAGTGCAGAGTCGATTTCAGATTGTCGAGCGTCGGCAACGTTCCAATCTGAGGTATGCCACCTGCAATCTGCAAATCTGAATTCTGAAATGTGAAGATCGCCACCTGGAACGTCAACGGGATCCGGGCGCGTCAAGCTCAAGTCGAACACTGGCTCGAGCGAGACCGTCCGGATATCGTCTGCCTGCAGGAAATCAAAGCCTCCACCGAACAACTCCCGACCGGCCTTTGCGAAATGCAGGGCTACTGGTGTTATTGGCACGGCGGCAAAGGCTATTCGGGCGTGGCGATTCACGTCAGTCAGTCGTTCGCGCCGGAACGCCCCGCGTTTTCTCATCCTTCCTTCGACTTCGAACATCGCATCGTGACGGTCGAACTCGGCGACCTGACCGTCGCGTCGATCTACGTGCCGAACGGCGGCAAGGACTTCCCGGCCAAGATGCAGTTTCTCGAGCAGCTCGACGCGTTCGCGGCGGCTGAACAGCAGCGGGGCAAGACCATCGTGCTGTGCGGCGATCTGAACGTCGCACGCACCGAACGCGACGTGCACCCGAAGGAACGAAAGCCGCGGGCGATCGGCCAGTTACCGGAAGAACGGGCGCTGATCGAACGAATCATCAGCCGGGGACTCGTCGATCTCGGTCGAGCGTTCGACCCCGACAACGACAATCTCTTTACGTGGTGGCCACCCTGGCGTGACATGCGCGCGCGCAACATCGGGTGGCGGCTCGACTATGTGCTCGCTTCGACGACGCTCGCGTCACGGGCGATCGCCTGTCCGGTTCAAAAGGACGTCGGCACGAGCGATCATGCTCCGGTCATGGCGACGTTTGGGCTGACTTGAAGGCGTCCCGTGCCTCTGCACGAAAGCCCTCTCACGGTCCATTCTTCAGTCCACGGAGGCAGCATTTCGTGATATCCGTAGGGGACACATTCGCCCGTTCCGGACAAGGAGATTCATCATGCGCCGTCTAATGATCGTCATCTCGCTGGCCGCTCTTGCCGCTGCGCCGCTCATGGCTGCCGTTTCGACGGCACAAAAACAACGGATCGAGGACTCGGCCACGGTCCTGACCGAAATTGCGGCCGTGCCTGAGAAAGGCGTGCCGCAGGATCTCTGGAACAAGGCCGCGTGCGTGGTCGTGATTCCGGGTATGAAGAAGGCGGCGTTTGTCATTGGCGGTGAATACGGCAAGGGCCTAATGAGTTGCCGGCGCGGCAGCGATTGGAGCGCGCCGGTCTTCATGCGCCTCGAGAAAGGCAGCTGGGGACTTCAGATCGGCGCGCAGAGCATCGATCTGGTACTGCTCGTGATGAACCAGGGGGGAGCTGAGAAGCTGCTCAAGAACAAAGTGTCGCTCGGCGCGGAACTATCGGTCGCCGCCGGTCCGGTAGGCCGTGATGCGCGCGCGGCCACAGACGCAAACCTGAAGGCTGAAATCCTTTCGTACTCGCGCACGCAGGGGTTGTTCGCGGGGATCAACCTGTCGGGCGGCGTGTTGCGCGGCGACACCGACGACAACAAGGATTTGTACGGCGCGAACGTCAACCCGCGTGATGTGGTGCTCGGCGACACCGTCACGATGCCTGGCGTCGCCGAGCCGTTGATGAAGGCGCTGAAGAAAGGCGTCTAGAGCGCCTACCGCCGCGGAAACGCGCGGTCGCCGCCGCGCCGATTGTTGTTGTTATTGTTGTTATCGCCTTCGCGGCTGATATTCACCGAGTAGCTGCCGCTGTTATCCGTCATCACGTCGTCGTTGATGCCCAGCATCAACGGGCCGTTGGTCGGCATCACAATCGGCTGCGTGTTGGTCCCAATCAGAAACGGCGCGCTGTTACCGACCCGTCCGATTAGCGCGCCCGCGTACGCGTTCTGGAGCGGATAGCGGACATTGCGCGACGTGACGGCGGGACTGCCGTTCGGACCCGAGCTCGCCGTAGGCGAGATCATGATGTCGCCGCGCGCGCTAAACGAGATTCGTTCTCCCCGCAGGACGGGAATGCCGGTGTTCGTCCAGACCTGATTGGCCGGGACATTGATGGCGCCTGCGGGGACCGGCGCCGGTGCCGCCGGAGTTTGTGGTTGCCCGCCACCGCCCCGCGTGGTCATGGCACGATTGTTCAGCGGTGCGAGGTGCAGTTGAGACACTTCGTTCGAATTGAAATCGCGCGTGCCGCCTGATGTCTCAACCGTCAGACGCAAGGGATGCGTCCCGCCGATATCGACGAGTCGTCCTTCGACCACCTGGCCGTTGCGCAACAGGACGATCGGCCGGCCCTGATTGACCTCTTGTTGCGCAGCGGTCGGCAGTGGTCCGACGACGAATTCGACGGCTGCCACTTCGCCGGTCGGGAACTGACGGTCCTGACCGTTGATGCGCAGGATGAATCCGCCGGCCCCCATGTCGACCAGCTCGCCGCTCGGGCGTTCGCCGTTCTTCAAAGCAAGGGTTGCCGTCTCTTGTGCTGCGAGAGGCAACGCTGTAGCCAAACTGAACAGTCCGATTCCAATGGCCGTGCATGTTCTCTTCAACATAGGCGCTCCTACTCGAATTCTGCTCTAGAGCTGCAACCCCGGTGCCACGCTCATCGGGGGTGCCCGTGAAAAATACCTGTTGTTTTGGGCCCAAAACGTTCGAATCTGGAAACGCCGTCTGCCCGCGGAAGTGTCCAGTCAAGTGAAAGGCGTTAGAAATGGTATTCTGAACGTCCGGCAGCTTCATGGACGACCAATCGACGTTCCAATCCCCGGCATCTTCGTGGGTGCCGACCGACTCCGTGCGTGAGCCCGAGCCACCTCCGGACCAGGAACCCGCCGTCGAGACAACGGCGGCGCCATCAGATGATCAGGTCGAGTTCACATCAGACAGTACGAATCCCCAGCTCTCGTTGCCGGGTTTCGGGACTCCACCGGCGTCCGCGGTCGACCCGGTCGTCGAGCCCGTTGCGAACACGACGACATGGTCCCGAATCGGCTCGGAAATCCTGTCTGGCGTGCAGACGCTTTTCTCGGCAGCCGTGTACGCCACTCTCATCGTCACGTTCTGCTTCCAGGTGGCGCGCGTCGATGGGCTCAGCATGGCGCCGACGCTGCAGGATCACGATCGCTTGATCGTCAACAAGCTGGTGTACGAGCTCGGTGAGCCGCGTCCAGGCGACATCGTGATGCTGTATTACCCGCTGAACCCTGAAAAGATGTTCGTCAAGCGGGTGATCGCGAAGGAAGGCGACACCGTTCGCATTGTCGACGGTCACGTCTACGTCAACGATATTCCGCTGCACGACGACTACGTGCCGGAGGAATTCCGGAGCCACGACGACTGGGGCCCGACAGTCGTCCAGCAAGGCTACTACTTCGTGATGGGCGATCACCGGAACAACAGTTCGGACAGCCGTCACTGGGGCCCCGTGCCGAAGAAGTACATCGTGGGCAAGGTCAAAGTTCGCTGGTGGCCCCTGCAGGACGCCCGGATCTTCTAGCGGTCGTGCCCCAACCGTGCACCGTGCTGATTGCGGCGCAGGCGCTGATGCCGGCGCTCAAAGAACGCACCGCCGCTGACGGCCACGAACTGCTCACGTTTGTCGACTCCGACGCCCTTCGCGCGCTCGAAGTCATCACCAAACGACGGCCCGCGATCGTCGCGCTCGATCGAGCGTTTGCTGCCAGTCCACGGGGCGCGGCCCTCATCAACCGCATCAAAGGCGATCCGTCGCTGACCGGCTCCGAAATTCGAGTGGTGTCGCACGACAGTCACCATGCGCGCGTCGTTTCCGCGGCCGAGGGTTCGTCAGGTCTGGCGGGCATCAGCGATGCGCCGACGCAAATGTCGCAGGCGCTCGACGCCTCCGGCACACGCGGAGCGCCGCGTGTCGCGATGGCGAAAGGCGTTGAAGCGCTGATTGACGGCAACGCCGCAGTCCTGGTGGATCTCTCGATTGGCGGCGCCCAGGTGTTGTCAGCGAGCGTATTGAAACCGAATCAGCGGGTGCGGCTCACGCTGAGCGACGCAGGCGGCGCCATTCGCATCAGTGGCACGGTCGCGTGGGCCACGTTTGAGATTCCGCCGCGTTACAGAGCCGGGATTGAATTTGTCGGCGCCGGCGAGTCAGCCGCGATCGAGGCGTACGCGCTCAGACACAAGGCGTGAGAAATCTTCTCTGAGGATCGTGTCATCGCGATCCGATCCGGTCGACACGATGGCCGCGGGAACACCGGAGACCTGCTCGAGGCGCGCGATGTAGCGCCGCGCGTTCTCCGGCAGATCGGAGAAGCGACGCGCTCCTCTCGTCGGCGTGTCCCAGCCGGGCATCGATTCGTAAATCGGTTCACACGCCGCGAGCTGTGAGAGGTCCGACGGAAACTCTGTCAGGGTCCGCGATCCGCACCGATAGGCCGTGCAGATCTCGATCCGCTCAAGACCGTCGAGCACGTCGAGCTTCGTCAACGCCAGCGCATCGAGACCGTTGATGCGTACGCCGTATCGGACCGCCACGGCGTCGTACCATCCGCACCGGCGCGGACGGCCAGTGACCGCGCCATACTCGTTGCCGCTGTCGCGCAACCGGTTGCCCATCTCGCCTGTCAATTCGGTCGGCAGTGGTCCCTCGCCTACGCGCGTCGTGTACGCCTTCACGACACCCAGCACACCATTGATCGCCCGCGGTCCAATCCCGAGTCCGGTACAGACGCCGCCGATCGACGCGTTCGATGAGGTGACATAGGGATATGTGCCGTGATCGATATCCAGCAGGGTGCCCTGCGCGCCTTCGAAGAGAATCGACTGACCGGCCCGCATCGCTTCCGCGAGCATCAACGAGATGTCGCGCACTATCGGCAGGAGACGGGCACCCGATTCGAGCAGCTGCTGTAAAACCGGCTGCCAGTCCATGTGGGAGTCCTGCACGAGCCGGTTTCGCGCCTCGACGTTGGCGCGCACGTTGTGCTCGAGCGCCCGCGGATCGGCCAGATCGCCTGCGCGAATGCCGCGGCGGCCAATCTTGTCTTCGTACGCGGGACCGATGCCGCGCGAGGTCGTGCCAATCTTTCGCTCGCCGCGGCGCGCTTCCGACAACAGGTCGAGGTCGCGGTGATACGGCAGAATCAAGTGCGCTTTGTCGCTGACAAACAGCCGGTTTTTGACGTTGATACCGTTTCTGGTGAGCTCATCGAGCTCGCTGAACAGCGCCTGCGGGTCAACCACGACGCCATTGCCAATCGCGCAGATGACATCCGGATGCAGAATGCCGGATGGAATAAGACGCAGCACGAATTTCGTGCCGTTTACATACACGGTATGGCCGGCGTTGTGTCCCCCCTGATACCGGGCCACCATGTCGAACCGGGGTGTCAACAGGTCGACGATTTTTCCTTTACCTTCGTCGCCCCACTGCGCGCCAAGCACGGCGAGATTCATCATCGGCCTACGATTCTACTCTCAAAGGCACGGCGAACAGCAGACGGCGGCCGCTATCGCGCGCGTCGCAGCGCTCGTCCATCGAAACTCACGGTGATCACACGCGAGCGATCACGGTTTGCCTGACGCACGCGGGCCGCGATCGCGTGGCGAATGACACAACGTGCCGCCGCAGCTCACGCGAATATCGCGCGAACGCAGGTGGGAGATCGAAACGCCGTGAACATGGTCGTAGTCAAGAGAAAAATATTTTCGTTTTCGATTGACAACGTTCGCGCTGCTTTTTAAGGTTCTAGTCTTTCGGGCAGCGACATGATGACGCCACGATCCACTCTGACGCGCCGTGTAACGGCGGCGCTCGATGCTCCTTCCTCACGCATTCCGGTACTTCTCGGCGGATGTGGTAGCGGACGGACAACATTGCTGCAGCAACTCCGCGACCGGCTCGGTCGCAATGCCACGCACTATGTTGACGTCGACCGTACCGCAACCACACCTGAGCGTTTTTTGCGCGCGGTGACAGGCTCATCGCCTTTTGCGCCGCTTGACAGCGCGCCCTCCGGCACGCGCGCCGCCTTCGATGCCACGCTGACGTTTTTCAGCCGTGCGCGGGCATCCGGCAGCGGTCAAGCGACCTTCCTGCTCGATGAGTTTCTGGAACTGCGAACGTTTGAAAGCTTTCCGGGACTGCGCGGTGTGCTGCACGATCTGATCGACGGGCTGGCGGGCAGCAGCAACCGGTTCGTCCTGAGCAGTCGCTACACAGCCCGAGCGCTGCGACTTCTACGCGATCGCTCGGCCCGCTTCGAAGTGATTCACATGCCGGCGCTTACGGTCGAGGACACGCTCGACATACTCGGACTGCCCGCCACTCATCCAGCGTCGGGACATGCGCAGGAGGCGGAGTTCACCGCCCGTGCGATCCAGTCGCTCGGCGACGGCCGTCCCGCGTATGTGCGGGCGATCACCGACGAATTGACCGCCACACGCGAGCGGGGCGGTCCGGGGGGCCACGACGTCGTGAGCGCGCTCGTCGCGTTGATGTCGCCCGCCGGTCAGCTGTCACGGCAATGCTGTTTCTCCTACGAACTGCGGCTGCACCGTGCACGCGGCTATGGCGCGCTCAAAGCCATCCTCGACATCCTGGCTGACGAGGAAGGGCTCACGCTTACCGAAATCTCACAGCGGCTGCTGCGCACACCCGGTTCGACGAAGGACTATCTCTCCTGGCTCGAAGATGTCGACCTGGTGGCCTCGCGGGAAAAGCGCTACAGCTTCGCCGATCCGCTGTTGCGTCTGTGGGTGCGGCTGCACTGCCAGCCGACCGCACCGACCGAGGAAGATCTGGTGCGCGAAGTTCACCGCTACGCGCTGCCGAGACTGCCCCAACAGCCTGAACACGCCATGGCGATGGCGACCGCCGGCTCCAGTTCGGTCGACGTCGAAGAAGAGCGGAAGGACTGGGGAATTATCGAGATTGACTAAATTTGGGCATTTCGTCATCGAGTCATACCTCAATGACTAAATGACGAAGTGACCAGATTCGCCGACTAGCCGCGGAGCGCGTCGAGAGCCAGGCGCGCAGCCTCTTGTTCCGCTTCCTTCTTGCTCGGCCCGCTTCCCTGCGCCACCACCTCTCCTCTAATCACCAGCGCAATCTGAAACAACTTGCGGTGATCCGGGCCGATGGTCCCGGCAAGCCGATATTCCGGGAGCGGCTGATCGTGCGACTGCAGATATTCCTGCAGTGCTGACTTGTAATCCTGCCCGACCAGACCGCCGGCCCGCACTTCTGAGAGCAGCGGCGCAAATTCGCGTGTGATGAAGGCACGGGCGTGCTCAATGCCGCCATCGAGGTAAATCGCCGCAATGAGCGCTTCGTACGAATCCGCGAGCAGCGCCTGTTTCTGCCGCCCGCCGGTCTTCTCCTCGCCGCGGCCCAGCAGCAGATGATCCCCGAGCGCCAGCCGCTCGGCTTGCCGCGCGAGCGTGGTCGTCGAGACGAGTGACGCCTTGATCTTCGACTTGTGACCTTCGTCCGACAGCGGCAGCTCGCGGAACAGCACGTCGGCAATCACGAATCCCAGCACGGCGTCGCCCAGGAACTCGAGCGACTCGTTGTCGGTCACGCCGCCACTCACATCCTCGTTCGCGCGCGACGTGTGTGTCATCGCGTGCTCGAGGAGGCCGCGGTCGCGGAACCGGTACTCAATCGCGCGCTGCAACGACTCGAATTCGTCTCGAATCCGCACCAGTTGCCCGGTGGTCAGCTCCGTCCGGTGGCTGTCGATGATGCGACGCGCCTCCTCGGCTTCCTCCGGATGCACGGCAATCCGGACTTCGCCGAGCTCGTTGACGGTCAGCGGAAAGACTGAGTGCGTCACAGGCGACGAGACAATCGAGAAGACCCCATTCGCCTCGAGCAGTCCCCTGACGATGCTGGCCTCGACGTCAGAGTGGGTCCGGAAAATCGTGATGAGTTCGTTCATGATCGCGCCTCGACCGGCACGACTCCGGCCATCGCTCCGGGCGTCTGCGTCGGCTGACCGACGCGGATCAGCAGCATGGTCATGTCGTCGTGCTGGGGCGCGCTGCCCACGAACGCAGCGATCTCCCGGAGCACACGTTCGCGGAGCTCCTCTGTCGGCAGATGACTGTGCTCCTCGATGAGCGCGCCAAGCCGCGTCTCACCGAAACAATCATCGCCCGCGTTCATCGCCTCGGTGATTCCGTCCGTAAACAGGACGAACAGATCGCCTTCGGCAATCGGCATCGTCTCCTCGATGAGCAGATGCTCGAACATCTCGCCCTCGTCGATCTTGAGGCCGAGCACCAGGCCGTCTGGGGCCAGCACTCGAACCGAGCGGTCCTGGCCGGTAGCTGGCAGATAGATCAGCGGCGTATGGCCGGCGCGGGCGTACGTGATCACGCGGCGGCTGACATCGAGCACGGCGTACGTCATCGTGATGAAGCTTCGCGCGTCGAGGTGCTCCGCGATCACGCGGTTCGCGACGATGAGGAGGTCGCGCGGCGACGTGTGGATGCGGCTCAGCGACAGCATCAACCCCTTGAGCTCCGCCATGTAGAGCGCTGCGGATGTCCCCTTTCCCGAGACGTCGGCAATCAGGATGCCCACCCGGTTTTCGTCGAGCGGGAAGAAATCGTAGTAGTCGCCGCCCACCTCACGCGCGGGGACGCACACGGCGGTGACGGAGAGCCCCGGCATGCGCAGCGGCCCGTGCGGCAGCAGCGACATCTGAATCTCATGCGCGATGCGCAGTTCTTCCTCGAGTCGCTTCTTCTCCGCCTGTTCCCGGAGCAGATCCTCGATGCTGGCCGTCATCGAGTTGAAGGAGTGCGCCAGCTCGCCCAATTGATCTTGCGCCCGAATCGCGATCTTGTGGGTAAAGTCGCCATGGCGGACCCGTTCCGTGCCCGCGAACAGCTCGTGCACCGAACCCGTGATCGAGCGCGCCAGCACGAGGCCGAGTATCAGCGCCAGCCCCTGAATAATGAGAAACAGCACGCCGATGACGAGCAGCAGGATCAGCAGACTCTGGCTGAAGCTTTGACCACCCGATGCCGGCGCGGAAATCCGGCGATAGATGTCCGGAATGCTCAATTGCATCGTCGCGATCACCGAACCCGTCTGGCCAGATGTCCAGTCGCGCTCTTCGAAAAATGTGATCGAGGTCAGCGGCAGGCCGTTCGAGGCGTTGCCTGGCGCAGCGGTGACGGGTGGCGTGCGCGCCGGCAGCGGACGGACATTGG
>Ga0070681_10006717_pt1 | contig 11193 bp, 16 predicted proteins | sample KBSC83BmetaG_FD_65650 | JGI IMG/M metagenome (GOLD analysis project Ga0070681, IMG submission 65650) | Corn rhizosphere microbial communities from Kellogg Biological Station, Michigan, USA - KBS C8-3B metaG | ecosystem: Host-associated > Plants > Roots > Rhizosphere | place: USA: Michigan...
GCGTTGCGCATCAGCTGGCGGATGTTCCAGGAAGCTGCGAAGACCCCGCCGCCCAGCAGCCACAGATCCATCATCGGGTGACCGAACGGCCCGGCCGCCGTGGCGCAGGTCAGCCAGCCCATACCGGCCGCCACGGAGGCGGTGGCCTGGGCGCGGCGGAACTTGCGGAACTTGTTGTTGCCCCCGGCGACCTGCCAGGTCACCGCGGCGAGGGCGGCCCCGCCCAGGCCGAGGCCGGCGGATGCCAGCCCGGCCTCGAGGGCGGTGTCGCCCCACATCGTGTTCGTGGCGAACCCGGCGAGCGGGGGCAGGGTGTAGGCGCCGGCCCACGGGGCGGCGTACGGGACGGCCTTGCCCACCACGTGGCTGACGATCTGCCCGAACAGACCGCCCTTGCCGACGCTGATCGGCACGATGTCCGTGGTGGTGTTGACCTGCTGCTTCTTGCCGTTGGTGGTCGTCGTTACGCGGCCCATCACACGTCCCCCATGTCGAACTGCTTGCGGCCCTTCTGGCCGTTCTTCTTCCGCTTGGCTTCCTGCTCGGGCTTGACGAAGTGCCGGTCGAAGGCGTGCGCCATCTTCAGGGCGCCGACTCCGAGGGCCTTGGCGGCCTCGGCGGAGACCTTCAGGTGCATGGCGACCAGGCGGGCCCGGATGCGGGACTGGGCGCCGAAGGTGTACCAGGTGCCCTTGTGGGTGGACAGGACGGCCTGGATCTCCTCGGCGCGCATGCTGAGGATGAAGTGCAGCTCCCGGCCGAGGCGGTTGACGGCCTTGGCGCAGTCCAGGATGTCCTTGGCGCCGCGGAACTCGATCCGCTCGATGGCGCTGACCATCCCGTCGCCCTTGTGGTTGTTGGGCGCGGCGGAAGCGGCCTGACCAGCGCCGTTACCGCCGTCGTTGTCGCGGCCGCCGCCGTCGTTCCCGCCGAAGTTGACGTTGATGTTGCGCTGCTTGTTCACGTGCTGCGGGTTCTGGAACGGCTGGTTGGCCTGGTGGCTGGCGAAGTTGCGCACCTGCTGCGCGCTGCTGGGCCCGGTCTGCCGCGGGGCACCGTTGTTGGGGGTCGTCATCGTCAGTTCTCCTCGTGGAGGGTGGTGGAGCCGAACCACAGCGGGGTGCGGACCTGGACCAGGTCCGTGTCGGGGTCGTCGACCTGGCCCTCGGCCCGGTCGATCAGTTCGTGCGCGGCCATGAACCGGGCCGTGGCGGCGGCGGCGTAGAGGCCGGTGGGGGACCAGTCGGTCCGGCCGGCGGTCAGGCGGGCGAACAGGCGACCGGCGCGGGCGATGCCCTCGGTGAACCTGACGATCCGGCCGATCAGGGTGGTGCGACGGGCGCCATACACGGCGGTCCCCTCTCTGGTCAGTGGGTGCGGTATCCGCCGGCGATGAGCGCGGCGGCGTCCTTGCGGTAGTCGGAGGCGGTGGAGGCGGAGACTCCGAACGCTTCGGCGATGGCCTCCAGCGGGAGCTGGTCGACGTGGCCGGCGTGCTGGGTCAGGACGATGCGGGCGACCTTGCGGGCGGCCCGTTCCTTGGACGTGAGGCGGGCGGCGTCCTCGGCTTCGACCGCGCGGAGCTCCATTTCGGCAGCGGCGGCCCGCGTTTCGGCGGCACGCTTCTTCGCTTCGGCGGCGTCTGCCTCGGCCCGGAGTCGCTGCGCCTCGAGGGCGGCGGTCTGCCGCTTGTTCTCCTCGTTCCGGCGGCGCGCTTCGGACGCGGCCTCTTCGATTTCGGCTGCGGCCCGGTTCGTTTCGGCAGCGGCGGCCCGCGTTTCGGCTGCGGCCATCTCGGCTTCGGCGGCGCGGCGCTTCGCTTCGGCAGCGTCCGCCGACTCGATCGCCTCAGCGGCTTCCTGGGCGATCCGGGCCTGCGCCTCGGCGGCCGCCTGGGCCTCGGTGACGGTGGCCTGCGCCAGCGCCACGGCGGCGTTCTCGTCGGCCTGAGCGGCGATCTCAGCGGCGCGGACGTCACTCTTCGTGCGGATGCTGGCCTTGCGGCGATCGGCGGCGCGCTGCTCGGCGCGGGCCTCGGCCTCCAGCTCCAGCCGCTCGTTCTCCTCGGCGCGCAGCTGCTCGGCTTCCTTCGCCTGGCGCGGCAGGGCGAGGGCCTCGTCAACTGTCAGGCCGTACTTGGCCATAGTCAGGGGCAGCAGGACATCGGCCGGCGCCTTGCGCTTCCAGCCACGGCCGTACTTGCGCTGAAGCATCGCCGCGTACACGGTGCGCTCCTGCTCGATCTGCACCGTCTCCAGGTAGGACTGCTTGTCCCACAGCTTCATGCGGCGCCACAGGGCCGTCGTGGCGCCCGGGGCGAGCACCCAGCGGGCCGTGGGGATCGTCTGACTGTCACGCCCGGCGGCAATGTCAGACGCCCTGACGAAGGCTCGGCGGGAGGCTTCCACGGCGACGATGAACAGGACCGGGATGGCGGCGTGCATCGCCGTGCCGATCGGGTCCGCGGTAACCGGCCCGGGTGCGGCGGCCGCGTTGAACACGATCGTGGCCACGGTCAGCAGGTGGGCGACCGTCCGCACCATCGGCCACGGAGTGTCACGGCGGATCAGGTAGAGGTCCAGGGCGTACAGGACGACGATCCCGGCGTCGATGCCGATGGGGAAGGCGTAGGAGAAGTCGCCGAACCCGCGGTCGAAGGCAAGGTCCTTCAACGTGTTGTAGGACCCGGTGAAGCCGATGCCGGCGAGGATCACACCGCCGACGATGGCCACCGCGGTAAGGGCGAGATCGGAGTGGCGGCCCTTCGCGGCCGGAGTCTCCTCGGTCGTGTCCGGAGCGGAGTCCTGCGTGGCCGAAGTCGAATGGGCCGGAGCCGAAGCCGGGGCCGCCGCGTCCGGAACGACGGTCGGCGCTCCCGGAACGGGCACGGCCGGGGCCGAAGCACGGGGCAGGGTGGCGAGCTTCATCGGGTGACTCCTGGTTCAAGTCGGAGGGTGGAGGTGGGCTGACGTCTCCCCGCGCCCCCGTCCGTCCGGAGCGGCTTACGGCGCGTCCGGAACGGGCGGGAGAGGCAGGCGTCAGGGCCAGAGCCGGTTGGGCTGAATGTCGAAGAACAGGACCGAGGCGTCGGCGAACTCGGGGTGCGCTCGGGCGATGTCCTCCCGGAGCCACAGGTAGAAGCCGCTGCGGTGGGCACCCTCGGGCGGGGTGCACTCCCCGGACCAGGTGGAGATGGAGAAGCCTCCGTTCAGCGGCCGCTGCAACGTGATCAGGTAGTGGTGGCTGCCCTGGGCAGTGGCGGTCTCCGGAGCGTTGGTCATGAGGGGTCCTCTCGGATCGGGAAGGTGTCCGGACTGTCCGGCTCCCTGCGCCCCCGCCCGTGCGAGACGGGCGGGGGAGGCAGCCGTCAGGCGGTCTTGGCGTAGCGGGCGGCGAGGGCCTCGGCGCGGGCCGTGCTGTGGACGTAGGCGATCCACTCGGCACCGTCGAACGGCATCCGTCCGTTGGGGCCGGCCATCTCCACGGCCAGCGGCAGACCGTCCCGCAGGTCGGCGAGGAACGTCTGGATGCTGACCGCCACCGCGATGGACTCGGCGGGCACCTGGTTGGCCGCGAACTGTTCGGCGTCGGCCTGGTCCTCCAGCCGCGTCATGTACGGGCGCAGCACCTTCCCGGCCATCACCTCCACGGCGATGGCGACCAGGTAGCCGACGACCAGCGCCACGCCCAGGCCGAGCAGGTCGTCCAGGGTCACCGGCTTGTGGAAGTCCAGTGCCATGGCGGTCGTGGTGGCGAGGGCGGCGGCGCTGCCGGAGGCGACGACGGCCACGCCGTGCGCGATGTTCAGCTGCTTCAGGGTGCGGGTCGGGTTCTTCACGGGGTCCTCTTCTCTTCGGTGTGGGTAATGACCAGGAAGGTGTCGGTGGGGAGGTCCATGACGACCTCGGCGGGGATGCCCTCCGTGCGGCGGGCGGCGGCGAACTCCTCCGCCGGCCAGTGACCGCGCGGGTGGGATGCGGGGAAGGTCTCCAGGACCTGGCGGGCGCTCACTGGCCCTGCCCCTGGACCAGGCGCAGCGTCGGCTTCCCGGTCGGTTCAGGAGCGGCGTGCCGGATGGTCTCGGCAGTCCCGCCGCGTCGGGCGGCGTACTGGGCGAGCGCCCACAGGTTCGTCACGTCGATGTCCACCCGGCCCAGGCCCTCCCCGCCGATGACCTCCAGCGTCATCCGGACGGCCCGGCCGCCCGGGTGGGGCAGGGAGACGGTGAGTTCTTCGGTGGCCTTGATAAACAGGCGGGCCGCCTGCTCGATCAGCGCCTGGTCGATGTCGAAGCCGCTCATCGGCTGTGCCCCTTCATCGAGCGGCGCTCCTTGGCGGACAGACCGCCGGCCACGCCGTGCTGCCAACGGGCGGAGTGCTTGAGGGCGAAGTCGCGGCAGGGCTCCGTGAACGGGCACTCGCCGCACAGCTCCTTGGCGACCTTCACGCGGCGGGCGGCCAGCTTCGGGTCGACCCCGGCGGCCTGCTCGTCGGTGTTGAAGAACAGGTCGCCCAGACCGGAGCAGGCGGGGCGGGCGCCCTCGCCGCAGAGCTGGCCCTGGCGGGCGGCGAGCTGCACGGCGTGGACGGTGGCGACGTCGCTGAGGCTGTAGGCGTAGGTCTTGCTGTCGACCGGCCAGCGCGAAAGGTGGTGCAGCTTCACCCAGCGGGCCAGCGTCCCGACCGGCACCTTGTGCCCGGACTGGGCGAAAAACTCGGCCAGGGCGGACAGGGGCTGGAGGTCGGCCGGGTAGCCGTCGCTGCGCTGGACACCGCGCGGCGTACCGGGCTTGGCGTGGACGAGGTCGCGGTAGGCCCAGCGGCGGCGCAGGCCCGGGCGGGGTGCGCAGTGCCGGTTGAAGCAGTGCGCCTTGCCCTTGACCGGCCGCAGGGTGAAGCACCCGCAGGCCGGGCAGGCGTGCTGCGGTACCGACTCGATCTCCCCGGCGAGCTCCTCGGCCTCCATGACGAAGGTGGAGCGGATGGCGGCGGCCTCCCGGCGGGCGAGGGGCGTCCCCTCGGCGGTGAGGCGGGCGGCACGGGCGAGGACGTCCAGGCCCTCGCGCTGCTTGTCGAGTACGCGGGTATTCACTGGCGTCTGTGCCTCCGTTCGTGTCGCGGTCCGGTCTCCGGTCAGCCGGCTGACGGGCTGGCCGGTGGATCCGGAAGTGGTCCAGTAGGTCTGTGCGAGAGCAGCGGTCCACTGCTCGACGGATGCGGGCATGGCTGTCCCCCGGGATGTGCGAACTGCGGTGGTGATGCGCGAGTGCGCGGGGCCCGGCAGTGGGGGTGCGTGGTCTGCCGGGCCGACCCGGGATCAGACGAGGGGTTCGACGCGGTACACGGAGATGTACGGCGGGGCGTCGTCGAACGGCCGGCGACAGTGGCCGTGGAGGGTGACCTCGACACCGTCCATCAGGAACAGCGAGTACTCGGTGAGCGTGTCGGTGTCGGCGGCCGCGTAGGTCGACTGCCCGAACTCGTTGGTCAGGACGAAGGTGGCGCGCGGGGTGTGAATGTCGCCGTGCTCGCGGACCTCGTCGACCATGCCGGCGGCGATCACGGGGGTGCCGTCGGACAGCTTGTTGAGGCGGGCGGCTCGGCGGTGGTTGCGGTCGCCGGCGAAGACGGAGATGTCACCGTCGGGCGTGCCGTAGGAGGTGGGGGACTGGGGGCCGTTCTGCGGTTCGTTGCCGCTAACGTTGCTCATTGCGGTCCGCTTTCTCTAGAAGGTGCAGCGGTTCGCCGGGTCCTTCGGGGCCCCCGAGGGCCCAGGTGGTGAGACACCTGGGCCCTCGGCGTTCTGGGCCGCCGTCGTTCCCAACACCTCGAACTTTGTCAGAGGCTCGCACTTGATGTCAAGGCTCCAACTCTGTAAGTATTAGGCGTGCTAACTTCATAAGCACCGCGCACAACAGACCAGGGAGCCGACATGCCGAAGATCGCAAAGACCAAGCCGCCATACATCCAGATCGCCGAGCACATCCAGGCGCAGATCCTGCGTGGCGAGCTGAACCCGGGCGACGCACTCCCGCCTCTGCGCGCCATCGCTGGCGACTGGGAAGTCACCCAGACCACGGCGTCCCGCGCCGTTGCATGGTTGGAAGAGCAGGGGCACGTAACGGTTGGCGGCCCGGGGCTGCGGACCATCGTTAAGGACCCGAAGAACGTGAACCGCAACGGGCGCGACAGGGCCCGCTCGGTCCGTCGAACCGGTCGCATCTACACGCAAGGCGAGTACGCCAAGATTGAGTCTGCCGCGGTCGTACTCGCGCCGGCCGATGTCGCTGCGGCCCTTGGCCTGACGGGTAGCGAGCCGACCGCAATCCGGCGCGAGCGCGTCACCTACGGCCCCGACGACAAGCCCGTCAGCGCCTCGGTTTCCTGGTATGACTCGGCCCTCGCCACCAGTTGCCCCAGGCTGCTGGACGCAGAGCGCATCCAGCAAGGCAGCTGGGGATACGTGGAGGAGCAGACCAGTCGCAAGGCCGTCCGAGGGCGGGACATCATCACCACCCGGCTCGCTACGGAGGAAGACGCCGCCCGGCTCGGCATCGACCTCCCGGCCGCGGTGAAGGTGTCCACGACATTCCTGTGGACTGAGGACGGCCTGGTCGTCGAATACGGCGTCAGCCTCGCCGAGGCCGGACGCGAGTCGACGTATGACTACACGCTCGGCGACTCGGATTCCTGACCTCCCCTGCATGGAGGGGATAGCAGGGGCAACGGCCTCTGAAATCTGTGGCAGTGTCTGAAACATGCTCGCCCCGCACCCGCGGGGTGAGCTCAAACTCCTACTCGGAGGTCTGACGATGGCGCCGAAAGCAACGCCCGTCATCACGCCGGACTGGATGAAGACGGACGAGGCGGCGGCCCGTATGGGCTGCACCCGGATGACCGTTCGGAACCGCCTCAAGCGCGGGACCATCCCGGTCCGCTGGACGCTCATCGAACGGACGATCCACGTCAACCGTGCGCAGTTCCTCGCCTGGCTTGAGGGCGAGGACGGTCCGGCCGTAAAGGCCTAGAACGCGCTGAAGCCCGGCGCGGGGTACGCCGGGCTCCGATGCGTTTGCGCTGGCCGGACGGGAATCCGCCAGCGCTTGTCTCTCAACCAAGAGAAGTACGGGTTCCGGGAAGGTCCCCACAGCCGAGACTACCGTCCACCGGGAAGGGTCGGTAGTCAGGACCGGGGAATGAACCGGATCTCAGTACTTCGCTTACCTCAAGGAAGTACAAGAGATGGCCCAACAGGCCGCAGACACAAGGAACGCCCTGGCGTTCGGCATGGTCGCCCCCTCCGTGATGTGCGACCCGAATCACACCCCGACCGCGCGCGTCCTGTACGCCATCCTGGCGTCGTACGCCCGCGGCCCCGAGCGCATCGCCGCCCGCAACGTGCCGAACCGGCACCGTCTCGCCGCGATGCTCGGCACCAGCGTGGACGGCCTGGACGCCGCGCTCGCCGAGCTGGAGACGGCCGGCATCGTCACCGCCACCTGGCGGTCGGACCGCCGCGGCCGCGTCTCCGTCGTCTACCAGCTCCACGACGCTGCCCTGATCTTCGGCACCCAGTGCGCAGGGGGACACCAGTGAGCGACGAGAGCCCCGCCGAGGAGTACACGTTCCTCGGCGACATCACGGACTACTGGACCTACACCCTGCTTCGGGACCGCCTGCTGCTGATGCCCGGCCTCACCGACCCCGCGATGCGTATGTCCCTGATCGTCCGGTCGATGGTCTCCGAGGACAAGAAGAACCTGCCCGGCCAGGGCCTGCGGCGGATGACCATCGACCACATGTGCTTCCTGCTCACCAGGGACACCGGTAAGCCCGTCAGCTTCTCGCTGATGTACCAGATCCTTTCCCTGCTGGAGGAGCTGGATCTGATGGTCCCCCTGGACACGAAGCAGGACGTCGGGGCCAGTCAGATGAAGGGCAAGGAGAAGGCGGCCAAGGCCATCCTGCGCGGGTTCATGGTCAGGGACCTCCCCCCGGTGCCCTACACGGGGTGGAGGAACGCATGGGACAAGCTCAACCACTACCGGCCTGACTGGCGAGAGAACCCGCCCCTGCCTCCGATGCACGTGACCACCGCGGTGGTCGACGACAACGGTCGGCACCTGTCGAAGGTGACCCAGGTGCCCCAGGATGTCGTGTTCCAGGATTCTGGAACAGGGCCGGAGGGCTCTGACCAGGGCGCCAGTCGGGATGAAGATCAGTTCCAGGATTCTGGAACACCTTTCCAGGATTCTGGAACGCCCTTCCAGGAAGCTGGAACGGTTTCGCCCTCGACCAGCGGAAACGCGGGTCCCAAAGAAGGTTCTCTAAGAACTCTTCAGAACGATGGCCCTGACGGGCGTAGCCCGGGTGGATGCCGTAGGCCATCTACAGGTAGTAGTACGCGCGCGAGTGAGAGCGGCTCCGCCGCGTCCGACAAAGACAGCCCCGCCCCTCCTTCTCAGGGCGACAACCGCGACGGCACGGACAAGGGACGGGTACGGCTGACCGCCGAGCAGCGACAGGCGAGGGACGCGATCCTCCCGCTGCTGCCAGCAGATCTCCTCAATGCCCTCGGTGGGGTGATCCCGCAGAACGCGTGCCAGGCCATGACGGACGCTCTCGCTGCTGGCCTGCCCCGGGAGCGGACGCCCCAGCAGCTGGTGAGCTACCGGCTGCTGCCGCGCTGGAACGGCTACTGGGCGTCGAAGTTCTACGCCGGGGAGCTGACGCCGGAGGTGAACGGCAAGAAGCGTCCGCCGTTCGGTCCGCTGCTTCAGATGCTCAAGGACACCGCCGAGTGCGGAAACCTGTGGTGCGAGGACCGCCACGACTTCGCCGTAGGTGCTAGCTGCCAGAACTGCGCGATGCGCAAGGAAAACCAGAAGGCCGAGCAGGAGCGGGAGCGCCGCGAGGCTCAGGAAGAGGCCGACCGGCAGGCCCGTCGGGGCGAGGCCCAGGAGGCAGCAGGAGAGGCAGATACGGCTGCGCCTGGTGCCGGTGCCGCCCCTGCGGCTCCGATGCCGACCCCCCGCAAGGAGACGTTCGTTGCTCACAGCCCCACGGCTAACGAGTGGTGGGACTGCGACAACTGCCACCGCGTCGGCAAGGGCGAGCCGCCCGCCGATGGGATCTGCGGCGTCTGCGTGAAGGAAAAGGCGCTGCGGGAGGAGATCGCCCGGGAACAGCAGGCCGTCGCCGCCCGCTACGAGGCCCCGGACGAAGAGTTCGCCTCCGCCGGGCCTCCGCCCTTCTAGTCCTCGTCGGGGGGTGGTGACCCCATCCCCCGCCCGCTCCGCCAGCGTCCAACGACAGGGGGACCGATGAGCACCGAGAACATCAGCAACGAAGACGTATCCGCCATGCGCCGCGAGGGCGACTTCAAGGCCTTCCTGCGGCAGGCCATCAGGACCGGCCAGCATACCCAGCGCGAGAACCTTCGGCCGGCCGCCCCGTCGCTGCCTGCCGCTCCCGGCCACATCCCGGGCGCCTGGCCAGTCGGCCCGTCCGACGCCGAGGCCACCGACCGCACGACGTGCACCTGCACCAGGTGCCGGTCCTACGCCAAGGGCCAGCCCCACCCGAACGCCTGACCACCCGTGACTTCCCGGAACGGAGACAACATGATCCCGGCCCACCCCAACAGCAAATACGTAGCCTCCTACGAGCAGCCCTCCGGTATCCGGGAGGGGGAGACCGTCAGCTTCCAGCTACCGGTCATGGCATGGAGTGATGACGGTTCGGCCCTTGTTGCTCAAGCGGGCAAGCTCGTGCCAGCGACCGACGTGGACGGTTGTATCGGCTTCTTCGAGTCCTCCCTCCCGCAAGACGTGGGTGTTGTCCCTGGCGGCGGCTGGCGGGCCGAAGTAACCGAAGAAGACGGCACCATGTGGTCTGCCCCAGTCGTCGCCTGGATGATCAAGGATGGCGGGTGGGCCGTGCCAGTCGTAGGGGACTTGCAGGGCTATCCCAGGCATCCCAAGAACCTGGGCCGCCCCTGCCGGATCTACCACCCCGACACCGAAGGGGCTGTCGGCGACGGTGAACTGCCCACGATGCAGGACCAGACCATCACCGCACTGCGGAACTACGACTGGCTGATCCGCAACACCCGCGACGGGCTGGAAGAAGTCGGCCTGTACTTCGAGTCCGACACCGTCACCGTCCGCGACGGCGGCTACGCCATCCAAGTGCTCTGCGAAGAGGGATTCACCCCCGCCACCAGCTCAGAGCAGCCCCAGACGACGGAAACCGTCACTCTGCCGGCTAACTCTCGCTTCCGGAGGACCGAGTGAACGCCTGCACCATCTGCGGCTACGTCCTCCACGGCGCCCGTGCTCTGTGGACCACCTGCCAGACCTGCCAGACCCGCATCACCCAGCTCCTCGCCAGCATCGAGCGGATGTGGCCGCTGCTGTCCGACGCGCTCGAACCCACCCGCGGCCACTCCGGGCCGCGGGTATCCGGCACCGCCGTCCACACACTGCCCATAGCCGAGAAGATCCTCGACCTGATCGGCCCCATGGGCGTCCCGACCCGCCTCTACTACCGGTACGCCGACATCGCCCTGGCCCGCCGCATCCAGCCGGCCACCATGCCACCCGGCGCCGACGCCCGCGTGCGTCTCGCCCTCTACGGCATCCGCAAGCACCTGCCGTGGGCCATCCAGGGCGCCAACCTCGCCGAGCTGGTCGTCGAACTCGACAGCATCCACCGCGACCTCACCCGCGTCACTGGAGGCACCACCCCCTCGCCAGCCGTGCCCTGTCCCGCCGAGGTCGACGACAACGGCAGCCGCTGCACCGGGCGCATGCGCTACGACCAGGACCGCGGCACCGCCTACTGCCGGGCCTGCCGCACCGAGCTGGACCCGTCCCAGTGGCTGGAGGTCTGGGTCAAGCTCGGCCAGCCGGCGTAGGCGGATACTGGTGGCAGCGGCGTTCCCAAACCCTGTGGGGCTTCAAGGCCCCCGTGTATTACGGAACGGTAACGCGTGAGCACTCGGGCATGCCAAAGGCCCCACATCCCCGCGTCGCCCCCGACTCGGGATGTGGGGCCTTGGTGTGGTCCCCGCGCCTTTCAGCACGAACAGCATCCCACCCGCACGCGGGCACGTTCCCCCCAGTGGCAGGATGGGCGGCATGACGCAGCAGATGACCGCGACCGCCCGCCGGATCGGCACTTGCACCCAGC